>Ga0335077_10003305_pt1 | contig 19439 bp, 21 predicted proteins | sample Lox_Sample_31_FD_207151 | JGI IMG/M metagenome (GOLD analysis project Ga0335077, IMG submission 207151) | Soil microbial communities from Loxahatchee National Wildlife Refuge, Florida, United States - Lox_Sample_3.1 | ecosystem: Environmental > Terrestrial > Soil > Wetlands | place: USA...
CTCTCCAATCCGGTGATCAAACTGTGGAATGACGATCATCATGTGGTCGCGTGAGTTCACTCACGAAAATGTTCGAAATATTCCAAGATGCGGGTCAAGCAATTTCACAAAAAAAGAATGATATGAGCACACAACCACCGACAGGACTGAGAACCGCCTGCCCTTCCGGCAGCGAGAATGGCGGCAGGATTTGTGTCGAAAGAAACAGAGACAGAGATCAACGATCGAGAATCCTGGTTGAGCTCCAGCAGGTCGGCAATTCCAGCTATGGACCACTCAGGGGAGCAGCCGTGACGGCCAGCAACGGCTCGATCCGGAAGCCGCCCTATTCCTCCGATTATCGTGCTTCGGGCCTGCTCTTGCACGTCACTTCGTTGCCCTCGCCCTGCGGAATTGGCGATCTGGGCCCGGGGGCGTTTTTCTGGATCGATCGCCTGTGCGATGCTGGACAGCGCTGGTGGCAGGCTCTGCCGCTCGGCCCCACTGGATATGGAAATTCACCATATCAGTCCCTGTCGTCTTTCGCAGGGAACGCGTTGCTGATCAGCCCCGAAGAACTCGTTACAGACGAACTGCTGGAGCGAAGGGATCTTCCAGAGCCGGTTTGGAACGATCAAGTGGACTATGGACGGGTGATCCCTGCAAAAAAGCGGTTGATCGAAATCGCATGGACAAATTTCAGGACAGGAAAACGGGAAGACCTGCGGCCCGCGTACGAGCAGTTTTGTCAGCGGGAGGGCCATTGGCTGGATGACTATGCTTTATTTCGAGCCCTGAAGGCGAAGTATAACGGCGCCTACTACCTCGATTGGCCGGACGATCTGGTTCAACGCAAGCCCGAGGCGCTGGCCGAGGCGCGCCACGAGCTAACCAGGGTCATCGACCCGATTCGTTTTGGGCAATTCCTTCTGCTGCGTCAGGCCGATCGCGTCTTGCAACACGCCCATGCAAGAGGCATCGGCCTGATCGGAGATCTTCCTTTCTTTGTCTCACCCGATTCGAGCGACGTTTGGGCCAATCCCGAGTTCTTTCTCCTCGATGAATTTCGGCGTCCGCGCTTTGTCGCCGGTGTCCCGCCCGACTATTTCAGTGCGCAGGGCCAACTTTGGGGCAATCCCGTTTTCAACTGGGACGCGCTGCGCTCGACTGGCTATCGCTGGTACATCGACCGGGTGCGGGCGCTCTTGGCGCATGTCGACGCAATTCGCCTCGATCACTTTCGCGGATTCGTTGCCGCGTGGCACGTCCCTGAAGGAGCGGCAACGGCGCAAACCGGAGAATGGGTTCCCGGTCCGGGCGCGGCGTTATTCCGAGCTATTCAGAAGGAACTTGGCTGTTTACCCTTCATCGCCGAGGATTTGGGAATTATCACATCTGAGGTTCGCGCATTGCGGGACGAACTTGCGGTCCCAGGAACCCGGGTCTTGCAATTCGCTTTCGACGGGCATTCGGATAACCCGTACCTTCCTCGCAACTACGTTCCCAACACAGTCGTGTACACGGGGACACACGATAATGCCACGACACGAGAATGGTATGAAGACTTGCCGGAATATCAGCGGCAAAATCTCTGGAATTACCTCGAACGAGCGCCCGGCCAACCGCAGGAGGTCTCTCGGGAATTGATCCGTTTGGCATGGTCTTCGCATGCTGCGCTGGCGATCACCCCGCTCCAGGATGCTCTCAATCTGGGCAAAGGGGCCAGGATGAACGTACCAGGCCGAGCGGAAGGAAATTGGTCCTGGCGATGCTCTAACGAGATGCTCTCCGTTCCGGCGTTCGATTGGCTATCGGAGCTCACACGAGAATCGAAACGTGGTACCGGCTCTACGCGAACCAAGGTCGGGCCAGGATTGCCGTAACGCCTGCAGGTGTTGAAAACGGCCCCGTTCTTCTGCGCGAAATGTCTTCAAAAAACAAATCCCTTCCGTTTGCCGGGCAACCGCGCGATGCGCCCGTTAATGGTCACTTCGAGGTCATCTGCCCAATGTCGGTCAGCAAATTGTCTGCAACTCGAAACCAGGCGAAAAGACCAGAGTGGCAACCCTCGTAAATGCTTACATCCTATCGGTGGCACAGTCCACGACCTCACCTTGCAAGTGGAAACCTGAGTGCTAAAGGCATATTGACGACTCAAGACGCTTGAATTGGGCCGGTTCAGATTTCGGATATGTTAGTTGGATTTCGAGTGAAACCAAATCTTCTTGCACATCTAGCTCTCGCTTTGCTCGTGCTCTCGTGGGCAGGACGTGCGTCGGCAGCGCCACCACACGTTCATCTTTCAGCAGCGAGAAATATAAGTGCTGCTGAAAAACAAACGGCGAGTACGACAAGTGACAAGAGACAAGAAGGTCCCTCGCAAAAGGCATTGGAGATCGCGCGTCCCTTTGGTTTTCCGATTACAAACTCCATGGTCGTCAGTTGGATCGTCGCCATCGCTCTGATCATGTTCGCTCAGTATGCGACACGCAACATGAAGGCCGTTCCCGAGGGTGCACAGAATTTCTGGGAGTGGATGGTTGAAGGTCTCTATTCATTTCTCGAAGGCATCATCGGGCCTCGCTTGATCGGGCGGACATTCTGGTTCTTTGCATCCGTCTTCATCTTTATCTTGTCGGCGAACTGGGTCGGACTGATCCCCGGCGTCGGAACCATTGGTTGGGGACATCGGACGTCGGAGGGTTTCAAAGTCGACGCTCCCTTTTTTCGTGGCGCAAACGCCGATGTCAACTTGACGCTCGCGATGGCTTTGGTCTTCTTTGGTTGCTGGATTGTATGGGCGGTGCGGGAAGACGGCCTGCTCGGATTTCTCAAGGAACTGTTTGCGCCAAAAGGCGAGACCGACGGGGCACTGAAAGTAGTGATGGTAGTCGTATTCTTCGCCTCCGGATGCCTTGAAATCATCTCCATCCTCTTCCGGCCGATTTCTTTGAGCTTCCGTCTGTACGGCAATGTGTTTGCCGGCGAAAACATGCTCGACGCCATGGCCACGCTGGTGCCTCGGCTGGGTTGGTTGTTGCCGGTACCCTTTTACTTTCTCGAGCTGATGGTCGGCATCATTCAGGCTTTGGTTTTCATGTTACTGACCGCTGTCTTCACCCTTTTAATTTGTCAGCGAGAAGAAGAAGTGGCGGCTAAATGTTCCTAAACCCTTAAGTAAAAGGAGGAAGAAATGAACGGAAGCATACACGTAGCACTGGCGGCATTCGGCGCAGCAATCAGCGTGGGTCTGATTGGCATGAAAGCATCGGATGCAGTCGGTCGCAATCCGGTGGCCTCGACGAAGATTCTCGTCCAGTCAATTCTGGCTATTGCCTTCGCCGAAGCGATCGTCTTTTATACCCTTTTCCTCGTGAAGTAAATGAAGCCATGCCTGGCTGTTTGAAGGCTTTGATTGGATGTGAGGTTCAACTATGGAATTCGCAGCACTCGTACTGATGTCGAGCGGTGGAGAGGTCGGCGCGATCGCGCAAACATTCGGCGTAGACTGGCCTCACCTGATCGCGCAGATTATCAGCTTCTGCATTGTTTGTATCCTTCTTCACCGCTTTGCCTATAAACCGGTCCTGAACATGCTCGAACAAAGGCGCCAGCAAATCGCCCAAAGCCTGGCGGATTCGGAGAAGATCAAAGCGGGTCTCGCGCGAAACGAACTCGATCGGCAGCAGGTCCTTGCGAAAGCCAACGCACAGGCGAGCCAATTGATTGAGGAGGCGCACGCTGCCGCAGCGCGCGTCCAGAAAGTAGAGACGCGCAATGCCATTCGGGAAGCGGAGCAGATCGTCGGCAAAGCGCGGGAAGCGGCGGGGCAGGAACACGCTCTGATGCTTGCTAAGCTGAAGCGCGAAGTGGGTCGGCTGGTGGTGCAGACAACGGCGACAGTCGCGGGCAAGGTTCTAACCGATGACGATCACCGAAGGCTCGCCCAGGAAACGGAAAAACAACTGACCACGGCCTAGTTGTGGAGCACTCAATGACCGCGAAACAAGTCATGCGAAACGCCAAGAAGCTATTTCGGCTCTGCCTGGTGAATGGCCGGTTGAACGAATACCGAGCTCGTCAGGTGGTCTATAAGATTGTTGCCGAACGGCGGCGTGGATCGTTGCGCGTGCTGCGTCAATTCGGACGATTGTTGAAGGTCGAGCTCGAGCAGCACAGCGCCAGAGTGGAATGCGCGGTTCCTTCAACGCCCGATATCGAGTTCTCCGTGCGACGCCGCGTCGAAAGCCTCTATGGGCCGGGAATTGCAATGGTCTTCGCGCATAATCCCCATCTCATCGGGGGGATGCGTATCCAAGTGGGAAGTGATTTGTATGACGGCAGCATATTGAACAGTTTGACGGCCCTGGCGAAGAGCTTTGGTCTTACGAACGGAACAAAATAACTGAGCTGTATCCGGGTGAAGCAGATGGCTGATCTACTGAAGGAAATCGAAGAGCAGCTCGCGGGCGCCACGGCTGCGGGCATCCGCCAGAATGTGGGTGTCATACGCGAAATCGGCGATGGCATTGCGAGGGTGGAGGGCCTGAACGATGCGATGCTGAATGAAATGCTCGATCTTGGTCATGGTGTGACTGGGTTGGCGCTGGACTTGGACGAGAACGAAGTCGGGGTTGTGGTCCTCGGCGACTACACCCAACTTCGGGAAGGGGATGAGGTGCGAACCACGGGCAAGTTGTTGCAGGTGCCAGTCGGCGAGGCATTGCTGGGGCGCGTAGTCAACATGCTCGGGGAGGCGGTGGATGGCAAGGGACCGATCCAGACCGACGTGTGGTATCCCGTCGAAAGAATGGCGCCCGGCATCATCCAGCGCAGGCCGGTGACGCAGCCGGTGCAAACCGGCATCATGGCGATCGACGCCATGATGCCGATTGGCCGTGGACAGCGGCAATTGATCATAGGAGATCGCTCCACCGGGAAAACGACCATCTGTCTGGATGCCATCATCAGCCAGGCTCGCTTGAATCAGGCTGCCGAGGCCGCTGGTGATAAGAACTTCCGGCCGCTTTACTGCATCTACGTGGCGATCGGGCAGAAGCAATCGAGCATAGCGCGAGTGATCGCCGATTTGGAAAAAGCGGGAGCGATGCCCTACACGATCGTGCTGGCCTCGTCGGCATCAGACTCGGCCACCAACCAATATCTGGCGCCATTCGCTGGAGCGGCGATCGGAGAGTGGTTCATGGACCACGGGATGGACGCACTCATTGTCTTCGACGACCTCTCGAAACACGCCGTGGCTTACAGGCAGGTTTCCTTGCTTCTGAAGCGGCCGTCCGGCCGCGAGGCGTATCCGGGCGACGTGTTTTATCTGCACAGCCGATTACTCGAGCGGGCTGCGCGCGTCGACGAGAAATACGGCAACGGCTCGCTGACGGCCTTGCCCATCATCGAAACACAGGCCGGTGACGTGTCCGCCTACATCCCAACCAACGTGATCTCGATTACCGATGGGCAGATCTATTTGGAAACCGATTTGTTCTATCAAGGCGTTCGGCCCGCCATTTCGGTCGGACTGTCGGTCTCGCGTGTGGGCTCGGCGGCCCAGGTGAAATCGCTGAAGCAGGTCGCAGGACAGCTCAAGGGCGATCTCGCCCAGTTTCGCGAGCTGGCGGCATTTGCCCAGTTTGGATCAGAGCTCGATCCCAAAACTCAGGCGAAGATCGATTCAGGGAAACGAATCATCGAGATTTTCAAGCAGCCGCAGTACAGCCCCGTTCCTGTCGAGATTCAAGTCGCAGTAATCTGGGCCGTGCAAAACGGCTACCTAGCCGATGTAGCTGTGGAACGAGTCAAGGAGTTCCAAGCGAAGTTTACCGAGTTTCTGAGCACGCGAAAGGCGGAGTTGCTCGAGAGAATTACGAACCAGAGAGCTCTTAATAATGACCTGGTCGCCGCACTGAAAGTGGCCAGCGAAGAGTTCAAGCAGACTTGGAGCTGAGGTGGCGAACATGGCTCATTGCCCATTGGTTCGGAGCGGCCTACTCCTACGGCTCTTGGTCACATAAACGGGATATCTCCATGCACAGTATTCGCGACCTACGGCGCCGGATCCGATCGATCAGCAGCACAGCGCAGATCACGAAAGCGATGCAGATGGTGGCTGCGTCGAAGATGCGCAAGGCCCAGCAGGCCGCCCTAGCAGGCCGCCCTTTTGTCGAATTGCTCTATCGCATTCAACGCGAAGCGACCACGCACGTAGGAGAGTTTCATCATCCGTTGCTCGAAGTCCGGGAAGTCCGCAGACGGGCCATCATTCTGGTGGGTGCGGACAAAGGGTTGTGTGGCGCGCTGAATACGAACCTCTTCCGCCTCGTCGCGCCATACGAGGTGAAGACGACTCTCTTTATTACCGCGGGGCGAAAAGCCGCACAATTCGTCTCTCACAGTGGCCGGAGGCTTCACGCCCAGTTTGCCTACTCCGGTACTCCACGCTTCGCCGAGGCCGCCGCGATAGCGGCCTGTGCCCGCGACCTCTTCCTGAAGGGAGAGGTCGATCAGGTTCTGGTTGCCGCTACGCGTTTCGTCAATACACTCAGCCAGAATCCACTCATCACGGAATTTCTTCCTGTGGGCGAGATCAAAGCACTCGAAATTCCCGGCATAGTGTCAGACGAACAACGGAACGCTAATACGATTGCGGCCAAGTTCGAGCCCAGCGCGGAAGCTGTTATCGGGTATCTGCTATTGCACTATGTGGAGATTTACATCCATCAGATCCTGCTGAACGCCAAGGCCAGCGAGCAGAGCGCGCGAATGGTCTCGATGAAAAACGCAACCGACAGCGCCAATCGCCTGATTCGCGAGTTGTCGCTTGAGTACAACAATCAGCGGCAAGGAAATATCACCAAGGAGTTGTTGGAAATAGCAGGAGGCCAGGCCTCCTAGAGCCGATTTTGTTGGCCGTTCCACGAGAATATCTATGAATACAGGAACTATCGTAAAGGTGACGGGGCCAGTGGTCGATGTCGAGTTTCCCGAGGCACTGCCCGGGATTTACAACGCATTGACCGTGGAGTACCCAGTTCAGAACCGATCTGCCACGATCACGCTCGAAGTGCAACAACACCTTGGCGACAACCTGATTCGCGCGATTTCGATGGCGAGCACCGAGGGGTTGAAGCGGGGTTTCAAGGTTTCCGATAATGGCCAACCGATTTGCATGCCGGTGGGCGAGGGCGTGATGGGCCGGGTATTCGATGTGACGGGCAATCCTGTGGATGAACGTGGACCCGTAAAGGCGGAGAAATACTATCCGATTCATCGGATGCCTCCCCCACTGAGCGAGCAAGCGACTTCTCCGCAGATCCTTCCCACTGGCATCAAGGTGATCGATTTGATCTGTCCTTTCCTGAAAGGCGGCAAGGTCGGGGCATTCGGAGGAGCAGGCGTAGGGAAGACTGTCGTGATCATGGAATTGATCCACAACATCGCCAAGCTGCACGGTGGAGTCTCGGTTTTTGCCGGTGTGGGTGAACGCACGCGCGAAGGCAATGATCTTTACCATGAAATGTCCGAGGCCGGAGTAATCAAGCAGGACAAACTGGATGATTCGAAAATCGCTCTGGTTTACGGGCAAATGAACGAGCCTCCGGGCGCGCGCTTGCGCGTGGCCCTCTCTGCTCTTGCCATTACGGAGTACTTCCGGGATGAGAAAAACCAGGATGTATTGCTGTTTATCGACAACATCTTCCGCTTTTCCCAGGCGGGCTCGGAAGTCTCCGCGCTGTTGGGCCGCACAGCCAGCGCCGTCGGCTACCAACCGACTCTGGCGGCAGAGATGGGAACACTGCAGGAGCGCATCACTTCGACCAAGAAGGGATCGATCACATCCTTTCAGGCAGTCTATGTGCCAGCCGACGATCTGACCGATCCGGCGCCGGCTACAACCTTCGCTCATTTGGACGCAACCATCGTCTTGGATCGCGCAATTGCAGAGTTAGGGATCTATCCGGCAGTGGATCCCTTGGCCTCGACTTCCCGTGCTCTGGCCGCGGAAGTGGTCGGCCTCGAACATTATGAGGTCGCCCGCGGAGTCCAAAGGGTCCTGCAGCGGTATAGAGACCTGCAGGACATCATCGCCATCCTCGGTATGGACGAACTCTCGCCGGAAGACAAGCTGACCGTGTTCCGGGCTCGTAAGATTCAGCGTTTCCTGAGTCAGCCATTCAGCGTCGCGCAGGTCTTCACCGGGCGCGAAGGCAAACAGGTGGCAGTTGGAGATACTGTGCGCGGTTTCAAGGAAATCTTAGATGGCAAACACGATGACGTGCCCGAGGCCAACTTCTACATGAAGGGTTCGATCGAAGAGGTGAAGCAAGCTTGATCCGGCTTTGGAGCTACCCATGGCATTGACGCTAAGGCTCGAGATCGCGACCCCGGAAGGAACGGTGTACTCCGAGGATGTGGAGATGGTAACTCTCCCCGCAGTAGAAGGACAGATGGGAGTCTATCCCCAGCACATCCGGTTGATGACAAAACTGGTCCCCGGTGAGCTGATTGTCCACAAACACGGACAAGACGATTTCCTTGCGGTGGGTGAGGGACTGGTGGATGTCACTGGTGATCGGGTTTCAATCGTAACCGACATGGCTGTACCTGCCGAAAAAATCGACGAAGCCAAGGCGGAGCAGGAGAGACAACGCGCCGATGCACAATTGCGTGCCCAACTGTCCGCACAGGATCTCGCAACGGTCAACGCTTCCTTCGCACGGTCCCTGGCGCAGCTTTCTGTGAAACGCCGGAGTCGGAAGATCTGAGCTTGCGCAGGCCCCCCCAACACAGAAGCGCGCATCGCGCTACGGGGCAATCAACTGGGTTCTGTCGCGATCGATAACTTCAGAGCAAGTACCATTTCGCGACCTGTGTTACGTCCGCAATAAGGGCCCACGAACCTCGGAGTGATCATTCTCTTCGGCTTATGCTGACTGACATGACACACTCTGGTCAGTTTAGTTACCGAAGTATCGGCTTCCGAATAGAGCCCTTCGCCGGCCATGGAGAAGCAAGAATTGGATGGCTTCAGTCACCGTTCTCAAAGACATTGTCACTTCGCATTTAGCGAGCCTAGCCATTCGGATCAGCGACCATCCGATGCCTGGGCTGTACTGACACTCTTCTACTTCGAGCCCAACCGAGCATCGAGAGTCCACGAGAGTCCCGAGAGCGAGACACGGAAGCTGCCTGCTCGAACCGGAGGGCGGCGTAGAGACTTTCCTGAATGGACATCGCTGAACGCGATGCCGCGCTCAGCTGCGGCAATTTGTAATCGGCTCACGCTCGCGCGCGATGCTGAACTTCTCTGAGGGGATGTTCGCACCCGCAGCATGACAGAGTGCCCTCTGCTGCCCTGTCACCCTGACAAACTCTTGTCAGTCATGTCTCTAACTTGAGAACCTGCCGAGCCGGATCGTTCAGGAACCTGACGCTAAGTCCCGCGCTTATACGGCGGTTCTGTGTGGCTGTGCTGCTTTGATCGATTGGAACGGCGAATGCTCTAACTGCTGTGCGTGTCGCGAAGTTGTCGCGCCGCGAAATCGCTGAATCTTTGCCGTTCGCATAGCGCTTTGGAGGCAGCCCCATGGCATTGGAAATTCGCTGGGTGATCTCAAAGGAATCACCGAAATTCGGCGATCGTGTCCTCCGAGGATTCTTTTGGATTCTCGGTTTTACCCTGGGCGCATTCTGCGCCGCTTCTGCGCAACAGGAGGCGGATCTTCAGCAACAATTGCAGCAACTCAAGGCTCAATATCAGCAATCCACTCACGACCTTGAGCAACGGATTGCCACCCTTGAACAGCAAATCAAGGAAGAAAAAGAGACTCAAGAGAAAACGAAGGAGAATACAGTCTCGGCGGTAGAGCTGGCTGCCCAGCAAACGGAAAAAGCTGTCCTCGGACAGTCCAAGGAGGTGGGTGCAAAGTTTCAAGGCCAGCTGCCTTCGGCGCCGACCTACGACTTCCTGAGAGACACGGACACAAAGATCGAGAAGCTGCAACAACAGGTGGGAACCTTTGAATTTCACGGATATTTTCGCTCTGGTTACGGTTTGAACAGCGTGGGAGGGCAGCAGGTTGCCTTCGAGGCGCCTGGGGCCGATGCCAAATACCGCCTGGGAAATGAAGCGGAAACCTACGCGGAATTGATCTTCGTCAACAACTGGGTGAACCCAGAGCACGATTCCGATAAGGCATGGATCAGGAGCGAGTTCATGGTGGAGGCAAACACCACGAACTCTGCCAATTATGCCAATTTCGCCAACGGCAATGGGAATGATCAATTCCGCTTTCGCGAAGCCTTCGTGCAAGCCGGCAACGTGTTTGAGAGCCAGCAGGATGCCAAGTTCTGGGCAGGCGAACGATACTACCGCCGCGAGCACATTGACATCAATGACTTCTATACGCTCGATATGAGTGGTTATGGCGCTGGGGTTGAGGACCTCAATCTTGGAATCGGCAAGCTGGCTGTGGCATTCCTGTCCGGCGCGAGGCCAGACATCGTCACCCAAAACGGCAACTACGCCAAGAGCAATGTCGATGTGCGGTTTTATGACCTGAAGGGGCCTGCGGGCCTTTGGTCCACATGGTTCGATTTCGCTAACGCCAAAGGTGGCAAGACCACAACCGGCAACCTAATTCCAACGACGAACGGATACGCGTTCGGGCTCCGCCATCAACGCCTGGAGTGGCACGGTGGCTATAACTCGCTCGAACTCGGGTACGGAACTGGCGCGGCTAGCAACTTCGCTGCCTCAGTCGATGATCCGACGCCGTTTATCAATAGCACAGCAAGACTTGTGGTCACCGAACATCTGCTAATGCAGCCAAACGACAGGTTCGCGATTATGCCAATCTTTGTTTACCAGAGGACCAAAGACGGCAATCCGCAACACGACTGGAATCAGTGGGTCTCGTTTGGGGCCAGACCGGAAGTTTTCTTTACTAAACACGTCTCACTGGCGTTCGAGGCTGGATTCGATCACACCCACAGCCCCGGGCAATACGATGGCTGGCTACGCAAGTACACGATCGCGCCGCAAATCGGAGCGGGAAGAAAGTTCTTCAGCCGGCCGGTACTGCGCGCCTTCTTGACGTATGCAAACTGGTCGGACAGCTTTCGCGGCCTTGTGGGCGGAACACCGTATCAGAATCGAACGAGTGGACTGACCTATGGCGTACAGGCTGAACACTGGTGGTAGCTGCTACCTTCCACGAAGGCTAGAGATTCGGCGAAGGCGTTACCGGCACAGCACCGCAGTAACCGATACAGCGCCGACAAACATTAGGCAAGTCTGAAGCGAGGGGGCAAATGGCAACCAAAGAAATCGTTACTCGCACCATTCCGCAGAGAGTCTCGGCTGTCTCGTCGACCTCGGATTACTCACGTCCTTTGGCCGTTGTTACAACACTGTTCTTCATGTGGGGATTCCTGACGTGCCTGAATGACATTCTGGTGCCGCACCTGAAGTTGATTTTTGACCTGAGTTACGCGCGGGTCATGCTGGTCCAGTTTGCCTTCTTTTCGGCCTACTTTCTGTTCTCAGTGCCGTGGTCGAAGATTGTGAACTCGATCGGCTACCAGAGGACTATGGTGATCGGCCTGCTGACCATGGCGGCAGGAGCATTTCTGTTCCTGCCCGCGGCCTCGGCGGCTTCCTATCCACTATTCTTGACCGCGCTTATCATTCTGGCCGCGGGGATCACGGGTCTACAGGTGGCGGCGAATCCTTATGTGGTGGTGCTGGGCAAACCTGAAACGGCGTCAAGCCGACTTGACCTGACGCAGGCATTCAACTCGCTGGGCACTACCATTGCCCCGAAAATCGGCGGATTGCTAATTCTGAGCGCGGCACCGCTGGCTATGGAAGAGTTGGCTAAACTCACCCCCCAGGCTCTGCACGCCTATCGGATACAGGAAGCGGCTACTGTCAAGATGCCATACACCGTAATCGGCATCGCGCTGGTTCTGTTGGCGGTTTTGATCGGAACTTTCAAGTTACCGAAAATCGAAACCGCGGCGTACCGCCCGGGAGAAAAGGTTAACGATTCGATCTGGAAGCATCCCAATCTCGTCCTGGGTGCAATTGGAATTTTCACCTATGTGGGCGCAGAGGTTTCCATTGGAAGCTTTCTGGTGAACTACTTCGGCCTGCCCGAGATTGCGAATCTCTCCGCTAAGACTGCGGCCGGTTTTGTTTCGTTCTACTGGGGTGGCGCCATGGTCGGACGCTTTCTCGGGGCCGGACTTTTGCGGCGGTTCAAGCCCGGATCGCTGCTTGGGCTGTGCGCAATCTTTGCAGCGGCGCTGGTCACGTCTTCCATGTTGCTGGGTGGGCACACGGCAATGTGGACGATTCTCGCGGTCGGGTTCTTCAACTCCATAATGTTCCCCACCATCTTCAGCTTGGGAGTAGCGGACCTCGGCCCGCTGACGGGAAATGGATCGGGCATCCTTAATATGGCTATCGTCGGCGGCGCGATTCTCCCGGTGATCCAGGGTGTAATCGCTGACCGCATCGGCATTCACCACGCATTCGTCTTGCCCGTGATCTGCTACCTCTACATCTTGTATTACGGATTGAGCGGATCGAAGCCGAACAACGAACGGTACGCAAAGAATTAGAACCTGCAGAAAGGAGAGCTGAAATGCTGATTGCGGGAGATATTGGCGGCACCAAAACCGACTTGGCGATCTTCTCAGTCGAAGCCGGTCCCCATACCCCACTGGCGCAGGAGACTGTGCGGAGCGCGGACTACCCGAGTTTGCAAGCCATGGTGAAGGAGTTTCTCGGCAAGGTAAACATGCCTGTGGATCGGGCCTGCTTTGATGTAGCTGGTCTGGTGATGGGAGGACGCGTCAAAACGACCAATCTGCCCTGGATCGTCGAGGAAACTGCGCTCGCCAAAGAACTCAATTTGAGCCTGCAGGCAGTTCATCTCATGAACGATCTGGAGGCGATTGCGCGCGCAATTCCGATCCTGAGGCCGAGCGACCTGAAAACGCTCAACGCAGGGCATCCGATACCGAAAGGAGCGATCGGCGTGGTGGCCCCAGGTACGGGATTGGGAGAGTCTTTTCTCACCTGGGACGGTGCGCGCTATGTGGCGCACAACTCGGAGGGAGGACATTCGGATTTCGCGCCGACTGATCGACGTCAACTGCGATTACTCCAGTATCTACTACCGAAGCTCGATCACGTCAGTTTTGAGCTTGTCTGCTCCGGCATCGGCATTCCCAACATTTACGAGTACCTTCGTGACGTTGAGCAAATTCCGGAGAATCCGGTGGTAGCAGAAAAGGTGGCGGCCGCTGCCGACCGTTCTGTTGTGATCATCAATGCAGCTTTCGATCAGGCGACTCCAAGCAAGCTATGTGAGACGACAATCGAGGTCTTCGCATCAGTGCTCGCAGGCGAAGCCGGAAACATCGCCTTGAAGGTGCTGTCAACCGGAGGCATCTATCTCGGCGGGGGAGTCGTCGTGCACACCCTGCCAATGCTCGAACGTCCGCTGTTCATGAAGTACTTCAAGCGCAAAGGCCGTTTTGCCGAGCTTCTGGAGCGGATCCCCATTCATGTGATTACGACCCGGGCCGCCCTGGTCGGGATTGCCGATTATGCTCTGGCCAGCGCGATGAGAACCGCTGCCACCGTGTAGCTACCGATCAGAGATTCGAATCTCTGACAGTTTGCATGCAGTGCTCTTGTCATGGGTGCTGTACCCCGAGAGACGCCACACCAAGAGAACAGAACGGACGATCAGCGGAAAGGACAGAAAAACGAGAAATGGCGACGGCCCAAGCAATCTCCACACTTCCGGCGAAGCGGCAGGCATGGAAGACCCTCGCAACCCACTTCCGAAACGTTCGGAAAGTGCACCTACGCCAGCTCTTTGCTGCTGATCCAAAACGCGGCGAGCGAATGACGGCAGAAGCGGCGGGTCTGTTCCTCGACTATTCGAAAAATCGCATCACCGACGAAACACTCCGGTTGCTCGTTCAGCTGGCCGAAGAGAGTGGCTTGCGGGAGCGTATCGATGCCATGTTTCGTGGGGAAAAGATCAATATCACGGAAAATCGCGCCGTTTTGCATTCCGCTCTCAGAGTTCCTCGGGAGGCCTCCATCCTGGTGGACGGGAAAAATGTGGTGCCCCAGGTGCACGCGGTACTCGACAAGATGGCTGCCTTCGCGAACCGAATTCGGAGTGGGGAGTGGAAAGGGCACACCGGAAGGCGTATCCGCAATGTGATCAATATTGGAATCGGGGGAAGCGATCTCGGCCCGGTCATGGCCTATGAGGCGCTGCGGTATTACTCGGAACGCTCGCTTGCGTTTCGCTTCGTCTCCAACATCGACGGCACCGATTTCGCAGAGGCCGTCCAGGGTTTAGATCCCTCTGAGACCCTGTTTGTTGTTTCCTCAAAAACCTTTACGACTCTGGAGACAATGACCAACGCACATACCGCGCGCTCCTGGGTGCTTTCAGCTTTGGGTGGCGACGATAAGGCGATTGCTAGGCACTTTGTGGCGGTGTCCACCAACGCCGCTGAGGTGGAGAAGTTCGGCATCGATACCGCCCACATGTTTGAGTTCTGGGACTGGGTCGGTGGCCGCTACTCGATGAACTCGGCCATTGGACTTTCCACGATGGTAGCGATTGGTGCCGAGAACTTCGCTCTCATGCTCAAGGGCTTTCATGCAATGGATGAACACTTCCGCACGGCCCCGTTCGAAAAGAATCTGCCCGTACTGATGGGGCTCTTAGCGATCTGGTACAACGATTTCTTCGACGCCCAGACCGTGGCTGTGCTCCCCTACGAACAATACCTCAAGCGTTTTCCTGCTTACCTTCAACAATTAACGATGGAGAGCAACGGCAAGCAGGTCACGATCAAAGGAAAGAGAGTGGCACACCAGACGGCACCGATTTACTGGGGAGAGCCGGGCACAAACGGGCAACATTCCTTTTACCAGATGATTCACCAGGGCACCAAGCTGATTCCCTGTGATTTCATCGCGTTTGCCCAGTCACTGAATCCCATTGGGCGGCATCACGACATGCTGATTGCGAATGTCTGCGCGCAGGCCGAGGCTCTGGCCTTCGGTAAGACTCGAGAGCAAGTACAGGCAGAGGGAACGCCCAAATGGCTCGTGCCGCACCGCGTCTTTGAAGGCAACCGTCCCTCCAATCTGATCTTCGCGCCGCGCCTCACGCCGGAATCTCTGGGCACGTTGATCGCTCTCTACGAGCACTCGGTGTTCACCCAGGGCGCTATTTGGGATATTGACTCATTCGACCAGTGGGGGGTTGAGCTGGGCAAGGTTCTGGCTCAGCGCATAATTCCGGAGCTGGAAAGTCAGTCGGACCCTGTTCTCCATCACGACAGTTCCACCAACAACCTGATCACTTGTTACCGCAAGTCAAAGGAGAGTGCATGACGCCACTCGGTTTCAATAAACCTCTTTATGTTTTGCCCTTTGATCACCGGGGCTCGTTCCAGAAAAAAATGTTTGGATGGGACGGCGACTTGAGTGCGGAACAAACGAACGAGATTGCAGCCGCCAAACGCGTGATCTATGACGCCTTCAAAGATGCCATCGAGGCAGGAGTGCCGAAGGACAAAGCCGGCATCCTGGTGGACGAGCAGTTTGGATCTGCCATTCTTCGGGAAGCAACTGCCGAGGGAGCCCTGACCGCGTGTTCGGCAGAAAAAAGCGGGCAGGATGAATTCGATTTTGAATACGGGGACGACTTCGCTCAACACATCGAACACCTTCGGCCGACCTTCTGCAAGGTACTGGTTCGTTACAACCCGGAAGGCGACCAGGACCTGAACCGCCGGCAGGCCGCCCGTCTCGAGAAGCTATCGAACTATCTTCAAGGTGAGAAGAGTCCCAGCCGCTTCATGTTCGAGTTGCTGGTTCCTCCCGAAAAACCACAACTCGATCGGGTTCGTGGAAGCAAGCGGGCGTTCGACGTGCAACTCCGTCCCAGTTTGATGGTGCAGGCGATCGAAGAACTGCAGGCGGCAGGAGTGGAGCCGGATGTCTGGAAAATCGAAGGGCTCGATTCCCGGCAAGACTGTGAAAGGGTTGTGGCCGCGGCCCGCGCAGATGGCCGGGATCAAGTCGGCTGCATCGTTCTCGGGCGTGGAGAGGACGACCGCAAAGTCCAGCTTTGGCTCGCGACCGCCGCAGCCGTTCCGGGATTCATTGGTTTCGCAGTCGGCCGCACCAGTTTCTGGGATCCACTGGTGAACTGGCGGGCGAACAGGATATCCCGCCCCGCCGCCGTCAAAGAGATCTCGCGCCGCTATCAGGGGTTCGTGCAGGTGTTCGAATCCACGCAAAAGGCGGTACACGCGTAAGGGCGGAAAGTTCGATGCAGAACAACGCTACGATCAAACTGGCGCCGTCGATTCTGGCGGCAGACTTTGCCCGCCTGGGCGAGCAAGTAGAGGAGGCCGAGAAGGCCGGCGCCGACCGAATTCACGTCGACGTTATGGACGGACATTTTGTGCCCAACCTGTCCATGGGCGCCCCCGTTGTGAAATCTCTTCGTCGCGTCACTGGTCTCCCGCTCGAAACCCACCTGATGATTTCGAATCCCGACCTCTTTCTCGAGGAATTCGTCGAGGCGGGATCCGACACGCTTCTCGTTCACTGGGAGGCAACAACAATCTCAATCGTACGGTGCGCCGAATCAAGGAACTGGGTAAGCGCGCCGGAGTGGTGATCAACCCGGCGACGCCGCCCAATGTGCTTGAAGAAATTCTGCTTGAGCTCGACCAGGTGCTCGTGATGACAGTGAATCCCGGCTTCGGGCATCAACAGTTTCTCGAGAGTACCTTGCCGAAGATTCGGCGTATATGCCGAATGATCGACGATCTCAAGCCGGGATGCGAACTGGAAGTGGACGGAGGTGTCGATGTGAGAACGGCTCCGCTTGCCGCCGCGGCCGGAGCCAACGTTTTCGTCGCCGGCTCGTCCGTTTTCGGGACCAGCAAGGGGGTTACCGCTGCGATAGTGGGACTTCATGATTCCATTGCCGGGTTGTGCGGGAATGATTGGTCCGGCCGGTCAGAACCAAGGAATCTTGCAGAAAAACAATTTGCAATTTGAAGAAGTAGAACGCACTGCTTAGCCCTACCACGCTGCCGACAAGCTGTCCCTTCAGCTTTCTCTCTGCATGGGAAAAAGCTCTCCAAACGCGCGGACTTAGTTCAATCCGGAGCTCGAGCACGGAGAGCACACCGCAGTTGTGCATCGTTACTCCGAATACATACTCATCGGCCTGCTCCAGTGCGGCCGCGTGCGAATCAGAGGAAGAAAGAAATGGCTTCTCTGCGGAGTACGGGCTTCTTCCGGCGTATCGGTGGTAACAACCCATTCCGCTGTAAACCGGCAAGCGTGCCGTTGCATTTAAATCGTCGTCAATGACCTTTCCACCCGCAGTGCGAGACCTTCCATCGCATAACGAACTCAGCGGTTAGCTCGCGCGAGACCGATCGACCGTAAACTGGGAAACATAATCTGCCGATGATTTTTTTTCGTAACCTGGGCAGTTTTCTGATCTGCGCCTGCTCAGGCGCGCGGCTGCAAGCGCGCCTGGAACAACCCGGAAAAGGCCCGTCGCACGTTGATGAAGATTACGACCCACAGTGCAGCCACGAAGAGGGCCAGCGCAAGCCCGCTTGGGGCCATCAAGGCGTGGAAAGTAAGGATGTTGACAATTACTGGTGCCAGCATTGCCACTGCCAACGGCACGTAACGGTTGAACAGCAGAAGTGCGCCTGCGATGACCTGAAACGCGAAGATCACCCACAGGTAATGTGAGACATAAAGGGCCCCCATGAACTGTCCAGCGATACCCGCCGGCACCGGAAGGGGGATGAAATGCAGGAATCCGTTCAGCCCGAAAACGAGAAAGATCACACCCGCCAAATATCGGGCGATTACGGAAGCCGTTCTCATAACCCAGGTTCTCCTTTTCCAAAGTGAATCATTGCATTGGCATCAGTAATATTGATATCAATACAATTGATGATGGTATACTTCCGGAGGATTCAGGTAATTTATGCCCCGAGGCATTCACGGCACGGACCACGTCTGGGTAGTAATGATGAAGGCGATGCGCGCCCTCACGAGGTATGCAGTCGCTGGTATTGACGAGACCGGACTCGGCCTCTCGGATTTCGCCGTACTCGAGGTCCTGCTGAACAAAGGCCCTTTACCCGTCAATGCGATCGGCCCTATCGTCGACTTGACCCCGGGCTCGATCAGTATTGCTGTGGACCGTCTCTTCGCGAAGGGCTTGGTAACGCGGGTCGAAAGCGTGGAAGACCGGCGCGTTCGGATCGTTGCCCTCACCCCACGCGGCAGAGATCTCATCGTTTCCGCCTTTCGAAAGCATTCCGGGCAGATGAGGAGAGTGTTCTCTGAGCTGAACGCCAAGGAGCTTCATTGCCTTGAAGTGGCGCTTAAGAAGGTCGGCAAGCGAGCATCCGCGCTCAATGTGGCAGGAGGAATAAAAGACGAAAACAACGGTCGCGCATGAAGCAAGACAGTCAGGACACATTGCTTCCACGGCGATTTCGCCGAGGCCAGTTCAAAAAAGCAGGTTGTTGCTGTTCACAGCCAGAGAGTGGCAGACGACATCCCCGGAATCGATCAGCGTCTCGTTTACCGACACACTGCCCCAGCAAGAAGCTTACGGACAAACCCGTCGAGCGTACTCGAGGTTCCATCCAAAGCATTAGTTCGGATCGCAGTCGCTGGACCGGATTGTATTCGACAAACCCGAGCACCAGCTTGGCTTCAAATGCCTAACCGACCTTCTCCGCAACCTGTGACAGAGCGTAGTTTTCGAGGCGCCGGGCATCGCTGTTAAAGTTGCGAATGCCCTCAGCCAGCTTTTCCGTCGCCATGGCGTCTTCGTTATGCATCCAGCGGAATGTTCTCTCATCGAGATGAAGCTTTTCGTCCTTGCTCAGCTGCGCGCCAACCGGATTCAGCACGCGGTTAACCTCACCGTCAGTTTTTTCCAATTGGTCGAGAAGCTCCGGGCTGATGGTCAGCAGGTCTGATCCGGCCAGTTTGACGATCTGATTGATGTTCCGGAAACTGGCTCCCATAACCTGCGTCTTGTAACCGTATTTTTTGTAGTAGTTGTAGATGCGGGTCACAGAAGCGACCCCAGGATCTTGATCCGGCGCGATGTCGGCTCCGCCATGCGCCTTCTTGTGCCAGTCATAAATACGACCGACAAATGGAGAGATCAATGTGACCCGGGCCTCGGCGCACGCAACTGCCTGGGCGAAGCTGAACAACAGTGTGAGATTGCAGTGAATACCTTCCTTTTCCAGGGTCTCCGCCGCGCGGATGCCCTCCCAAGTGCTGGCAATCTTGATCAACACGCGATCGCGCGGGATGCCCTTTTTCT
>Ga0335077_10003306_pt1 | contig 19437 bp, 19 predicted proteins | sample Lox_Sample_31_FD_207151 | JGI IMG/M metagenome (GOLD analysis project Ga0335077, IMG submission 207151) | Soil microbial communities from Loxahatchee National Wildlife Refuge, Florida, United States - Lox_Sample_3.1 | ecosystem: Environmental > Terrestrial > Soil > Wetlands | place: USA...
CAAGGGCGTGCAGGCAGTGGCCAGCTACACGCTCATTCCCGAGAACGGGGAAGTGTCCAAGGAACGCCTGGCCGAAGCGGTCAAGGAGTCGGGAGTGCAAGGCGTGATCGTCACGCGCCTGGTCGTGCAGATACCGACCACCGTCTACGTGGGCCCCTATCCCGGTCCGCCTTATCCGGGGTTCTACGGCTACTATTCCTGGGCCTGGGTCGGCTATTACGATCCGCCCCAGCTCTACACCTACGACACGGTGATCGCCGAGACCAATCTGTTCGACGCGGCAAGCGACGTGCTGATCTGGTCCGCGACGACGGAGAGTTACTCGCCCCGCAACGTGAAGCAGGGAATTCAGGACTTCGCCGCCGTCGTCATCAAGGGGCTATCCGCCGGCAAGATCATTTGACCGGCGGCGCCGCCGGGGCGGGTTCCAGGTCCAGCTCCTCTTCCTGCTCCTTCAGCGTCTTGCGCCGTGGTGCGCCCTCCGTCGGCGGATTGCCGTCGTAGATCTGGTTGCGGCGCATCTGCAGGAAGCCATCGCGCAGGAACGCGTATCGGTCCACCGCCGCCACCTCGAAGAACTGGTCCGCGCCCAGCAGGTTGCTGCGCGTGTTGACCACGCGGACGCTCAGCACGAGCCAGTCGGCGGGCGGATGGGGAAAGAGGTAGAACTCCGGGTCGGTGAAATAGTCTCCGACCCACCCGACCGCGTCGCGGAAGCTGCTCGGCCCGAGAAATGGCAGTACGAGGTAAGGGCCGCTTTGCACACCCCAGACACCCAGTGTCTGGCCGAAGTCTTCGCTGTGTCGTGCGAGGCCGAGCCGCGTCGCGACGTCAAAGACACCGAAGAAGCCGATCGTGCTGTTGATCGCGACGCGACCCGCGTCGCTTGCGCCCTGCTTGACCTTGGCTTGGAGCAGATCGTTGATCGTCGTCGTGACATCCAGGAAGTTGCTGAAGAAATTGGTCACGCCGACGCGGATCGGATCCGGCGTGACCGCCTTGTAGCCCTTGGCGATGGGCTTGGTGACGGCATTGTCGACCGCGTCGTTGAAGCGAAACACGCCGCGGTTCGCCGTCTCCAGAGGGTCCCGCGGATCGGGGCCGATGGCGCAGCCGGTGAACGCGGCGCACGGGATGATCAGCGCCGTGAAACGCCAGGCGCGCGAGAGAGCGTGCATCCGGGGGACGTTGTTATTGGACGCGCGATTATAGCAACCGGTGCCTGTCGGCCCCGGGGGGCCGTTTGCAATCGGCATCCGCATGCTTCAGCATAGGCCGCTTCGCGGCGACAATGCGCCGCTATCGATTGATCGACACAGGAGCGAAGACGATGGATCTGGGCATTCGTGGCAAGTCGGCCCTGGTGTGCGCGGCGAGCAAGGGGCTGGGCAAGGGCTGCGCGCTTGCGCTGGCGCGCGAGGGCGTGAACGTGACCCTGGTGGCCCGCGGAGCGGAAGCGCTCAACGACACCGCCGAACAGATTCGGCGCGAGACCGGCGTCAAGGTCGCCGCGGTGGCCGCGGACATCACCACGAGCGAGGGGCGCGCGGCGGCACTCGCCGCCTGCTCCCAGCCCGACATCCTGGTGAACAATGCCGGCGGGCCGCCGCCCGGCGATTTCCGGGAATGGGACCGCGAGATGTGGATCAAGGCGCTGGACGCCAATATGCTCACCCCGATCGAGCTGATCAAGGCCACCGTGGACGGCATGATCGCGCGCAAGTTCGGGCGCATCGTCAACATCACCTCCAGCGCCGTGAAGGCGCCCATCGATATTCTCGGCCTGTCCAACGGCGCGCGCACCGGGCTGACGGGCTTCGTGGCCGGATTGGCGCGCAAGACCGTCGCTCACGGCGTGACGATCAACAATCTTCTGCCCGGGGCGTTCGACACCGACAGGCTCAAGCAAGCCAACCTGGCCGCCTCCAAGATGCAGGGGAAGTCCGTGGAAGAGGTGCGTCTGGCGCGGATGAAGAGCGTCCCGGCCGGGCGCTTCGGCAACATCGAAGAGTTCGGCGCGCTGTGCGCCTTCGTGTGCGGCGTGCAAGCCTCTTACATCTCGGGGCAGAACTTCCTGATCGACGGCGGATCGTACCCCGGGACGTTCTGAGCGTGAAGGAGTGAGGAGTGAACCGCCTCACCCTAGCCCTCTCCCCCAGTACCGGGGAGAGGGGATCTTATTGGCTCACTCATTCACTCATTCACCCGTTCACTCGTCCACTCGTCCCCGCCCGCGATTCACGGGTCCGCGCGCTATACTCACTCCGGGATTCCGCTCCGCTCCATCCGGGCTACGATAGCAATCCGACCGTAGCCTGGACGAAGCGTCAGCGAAATCCAGGAGGAATTCTACGATAGCAATCCGACCGTAGCCTGGATGGAGCGTCAGCGAAATCCAGGAGGAATTCGAAGGAGGACGGCCATGAATGCACCCCGAGACGCTCAACCCCTCGCGCCCCAGCTCAAGGACCCCAAGCTGTTTCACCAGCAGTGCTACATCGACGCAAGCTGGAGCGACGCGGACAGCAAGCAGACCATTCCCGTGATCAACCCGGCTACCGGCGCGGCGATCGGCAGCGTGCCCCGGATGGGCGCGGCCGAGACCAGGCGCGCCATCGAGGCGGCCGATGCCGCGCTGCCGGCCTGGCGAGGCAAGCTCGCCAAGGAGCGCGCCGCGATCCTGCGCAAGTGGTTCGAGCTGATGCTGGCCAACCAGGACGACCTGGGGTTGATCATGACCACCGAGCAGGGCAAGCCGCTGGCGGAAGCCAAAGGCGAGATCGTCTACGCCGCTTCCTTCATCGAGTGGTTTGCCGAGGAGGCCAAACGCATCTATGGCGACGTGATCCCGACGGTCTGGCCGGACCGTCGCCTGGTCGTCATCAAACAACCGGTCGGAGTGTGCGGTGCGATCACCCCGTGGAATTTCCCGGCGGCGATGATCACCCGCAAGGTCGGACCCGCCCTGGCTGCGGGCTGCACCGTCGTGGTCAAGCCTGCCACGCAGACGCCTTACTCGGCGCTTGCGCTGGCCGAGCTGGCCGAGCGCGCCGGCGTGCCGAGAGGCGTACTCAACGTGCTGACCGGGTCTGCCAGGGATATCGGCGGCGAGCTGACCGGCAATCCAACGGTGCGCAAGATCACGTTCACCGGGTCCACCGAGGTTGGCCGCGTGCTCATGCAGCAGAGCGCGGCCACGATCAAGAAGATCTCGCTCGAGCTGGGCGGCAACGCGCCGTTCCTGGTGTTCGACGACGCCGACCTGGACGCAGCGGCGGAGGGCGCGATGATCTCGAAGTACCGCAATGCCGGGCAGACCTGCGTGTGCGCCAACCGGATACTCGTCCAGGACAAGGTCTACGACGCGTTTGCCGCCAAGCTGGCGGATAAAGTGAGGGCGCTCAAGATCGGGCCCGGAACCCAACCCGGTGTAAACATCGGTCCGCTCATCGACGAGCGCGCAGTGGCCAAGGTCGAGGAGCACATCGGTGACGCCGTGGCCAAGGGCGCCAAGGTGCTGGTCGGCGGCAAGAAGCACGCGCTGGGCGGCTTGTTCTTCGAGCCCACCGTTCTCACCGACGTCAACGCGGGGATGAAGGTGACGCGTGAAGAGACCTTCGGTCCAGTGGCGCCGCTGTACCGATTCAAGACCGAAGAGGAGGGCGTTGCGCTCGCCAACGACACCGAGTTTGGCCTGGCGGCCTATTTCTATGCGCGCGATGTCGGCCGCATCTGGCGCGTGGGCGAGGCCATCGAGTCCGGCATGGTCGGCGTCAACACCGGCTTGATCTCCAACGAAGTGGCGCCCTTCGGCGGGGTCAAGCAGTCGGGCATCGGCCGCGAGGGCTCGAAGTACGGCATCGAGGAGTTTCTCGAGGTGAAGTATCTGTGCATGGGGGTTTAGGGCCGTCAAAGGCCGTGACTCGTGAAGAGCCGTGACTCGTGAAGAGCCGTGACTCGTGAAGTGCCGTGACTCGTGAAAGGCCGTCAAGAGCCGTGACTCGTGAAAGGCCGTGAACTGCCGTGACTCGCGATTCGTGACAACGGGTAGCTTCTCGGTGCAACTTAATGTGAGTTACGAATCACGGCCTCTTACGAGGTTTTCACGGCACTTCACGAGTCACGGCTCTTGACGGCCTTTCACGAGTCACGGCTCTTTACGGCCTTTCACGAGTCACGGCTCTTTACGAATCACGTGCCATCATGCCATTCAACCAACCCGCGCCCGCGCTTGCCAACCAATACACCGACGATCGCGTCCTGCGCTCTTTGCTCGCGCGCACTCTGTCGCCAGGCGTGTTGCGCCAGATCGAGCCGCAGCTCACCGAGATGGGCGAGCTGGCTGGCGGGCCGCTCTATGGGTTCCAGAGAGAAGACCGGCTGAACGAGCCGGTGCACACGCCTTGGGATGCGTGGGGCAACCGGATCGATCGAGTCGATGTGTCCCCGCTGTGGCGCGCCGCCGAACAGTTAGCGGCCAAGCACGGCCTGATCGCGATCCCCTACGAGCGCGCCAACGGCGCCTGGTCGCGCGTGCACCAGTTCGCGCTGGTGTATCTGTTCACCGCATCGACCGACGTCTACAACTGCCCGCTGGCCATGACCGACGGCGCTGCCCGCACGCTGTCCAACTGCGGAAACAAGAGGCTCGTGGAACGCGCCTTGCCGCATCTGACGTCGCGCGACCCCGCACGATTCTGGACCAGCGGCCAGTGGATGACCGAGAGCACGGGCGGCTCCGACGTCGGCCTTGCGGAGACGGTGGCGCGGCAGCAGGCCGACGGAGGGTGGCGTCTGTACGGGCGCAAGTGGTTCACCTCGGCCGTCACCAGCCAGATGGCCCTGACGCTCGCCCGGCCCGAGGGCGGCCCGGCGGGCGCGAAGGGGCTCGCGCTGTTCTATCTCGAGACGCGCGGCGCGGACGGCAGTCTCGACCATATCCTCGTACACCGGCTCAAGGACAAGCTGGGCACGCGCAAGGTGCCCACGGCCGAGCTGACGTTAGACGGCACGCGCGCCATACCCGTGCAGGGGTTGAGCGATGGCGTCAAGAACATCGCTCCCATGCTCAACATCACGCGCACCTGGAACAGCGTGAGCGCGGTCGGCTACATGCGCCGCGGCATCGCGCTGGCGCGCGACTACGCGAAGAAACGAGTCGCGTTCGGCGCGCCGCTCGTGGAGAAGCCGCTGCACGTCGACACGCTCGCCGGGATGCAAGCGGAGTTCGAAGCGGCGTTGCACCTGACGTTCTTCCTGGTGGAGCTCATCGGTCGCGACGAAGCCGGAGAGCTCGGCTCCGAAGAGAGGGACCTGCTGCGGCTGCTCACGCCGATCGTGAAGCTCACCACGGCCAAGCAGTGTGTGGCCGTGGTGAGCGAAGCGCTCGAATGCTTCGGCGGAGCGGGCTACGTGGAAGACACCGGGCTGCCTGGACTTCTGCGCGACAGCCAGGTATTTCCCATCTGGGAAGGAACGACCAACGTCCTGTCGCTCGACGCCCTGCGTGCGGCCGGCAGCGGAGCGGCGCTCGCCGCGCTCGGCACGCTGTTGCGCGAGCTTGTGCAGCGGGTGACCGAAGCCCGTCTTCTGGCGCCGGCGCGGCAGGCGCAGGACGCGTGCGCCGGCGCCGTGCGCTGGCTGGGAAGCGCGGCAGCCGGCGGGAACGAAGCCGTCGAGGCCGGCGCGCGCCGCTTCGCGCTCAGCCTCGGGCGCTCGCTCGCCCTTGCATTGCTCGCTCGCCATGCGCAGTGGGCGCTGGATGTCGAGCGCGACGAGCGTCCTCTCGCCGCGGCGCTGCGCTTTGGTCGGCACGGCGTGGACCTCACCGCCGACGAAGAGCTCGCACTCTCGCGCTCGCTCGCGCTGGACTGACCAGATTAGGGTGAGCAGCGCAGCGCGTTCACCCTCACCCGTCAAGGGAGCGGGGGCTCTTTGATCTTCGTGAGCGCCGCGATGAACCGAGCGGCGGCGGAAGCGACCTGCGCTGGGGTGGCGCCGGCTTTGTACAGCGCTGAGCCGAGCCCGAACCCGTTCGCGCCCGCGGCCCAGTACTCGCCCATGTTGTCGGGTGTGATGGAACCGACCGGCAGCACGGGCATTTGCCTCGGCAGCACCGCGCGCAGCGCTTTGAGCACCTTCGGCGGATTCGCTTCGGCCGGAAACAGCTTCAGGGCGTCCGCTCCGGCCGCCGTCATGGCGAACGCTTCGGTCGGCGTCGCGAAACCGGGCAGCGCATACAGCCCGCCCGCCTTGGCGGCATGCACGACGTGCGCATCCGCGTGAGGCATCACGATCAGCCGCCCGCCCACCTCGCCGACTTCCAGCACTTGATCCGCACTGGTCACCGTTCCAGCTCCTATCACCACCCGTGCGCCGAATGCTTTCACCAGCAGCGAGATGCTTTCCAGGGGATCGGGTGAGTTCAGCGGGACCTCGATGATGGTGAAGGAAGCATCCGCCAGCGCCTGGCCGATCTCGACAGCTTCAGACGGCTTGATCCCGCGCAGGATGGCGATCAGAGGGCAACGAGACAGCGCTTCCGAGAAGGTCAGCATGGGATCATCCCTGCGCCCGCGTTTGAGCCAGATTGAAGAGGCCAGTGACCGCCGAATCGGCGTTGAGGATGAGCGTGTCCACGCCGTAACCCTTCAGGGCTTCGGTATAGAGGTCGGTGAGCTGCGGCGCTCCCAGCAGATAGACGGTCCCGCCGAGCCGCGGTATCGAAGCCAATTCGTGTCCGATCAGCAGGCCCGACAGGTAAGCCGCCGAGTCGTCGTGGGACAAGTCGCCGAGCAGCCCGCGCGAGCGCACGCCAAACAGGTGATGGAGCAAACCGCCGCGCTCCCGCGCACGCAGCGCGCCCGACTGGAACGCGACGGGATCCAGCGCCGCGTCGGCCATCATCCGCCCGAGAATGCTGTGGGCCCGCATGACGGCGAACACCTCGCCGGTCATGTAGGTGGTGAAGTGCATGATCCGGCCGCCTTCGATCTGGGCCCACTTGCTGTGAGTGCCGGGGAGGCAGATCCAGGCCGAACGGGCGCGGATCCCGCTCAGCGCGCCGAGGATCTGCGTCTCCTCGCCGCGCATCACATCGGGAACGCCCTGCGCGTCGCGGCAGCTCAATCCAGGCGCGATCCACGCGCGGCGGTCGCTGCCCCACTGCACCTCCGCCATGCCGGCGGCAATCTCCTTCAGCCCCGCAGGACATTGGGCGTAGGGAACCTCCTTCCAGCCCTGGCGGCTGCCGATCATGCCGCTCATCACCACCGGAGCCTCACCGGCGCTGAGCCAGTCGCCCACTTGGCTCTCCAGCGCCTCGACGAACTTCGCGTCCTGCACCGCCAGGATGCCCAGTTGCGCGCTGCGCGTGTCGACGACCGCGCCGTCCGGCGCAAGCCGGTAAGCCCTGAAGCTGGATGTTCCCCAGTCGATGGCAATCATGAAAAACCGTGATTCGTGAACTGCCGTGATTCGTGATTCGTGTACCCCAAGGGGCGTGATTCGTGAACTGCCGCGATTCGTGTACCCAAGAGCCGTGATTCGTCGAACGGCTTTAATTCGCGATGCCGTATTCGTATAAAGTCTACGCCAATCAGGTGCGGACGCTTCCTCTTCTCACCGAACGGATGAGTCCCTGTAGCATCATGGAGATCCTCTCCACCTCCGACTGGAGACGCTCCAAGTCCTGGGGGTCTCCAATAGGGACCCGCTTTGCGATCTCCAGCTGAGTGTCGAGTTCGCTCGCCGAGCCAGCGGCCACATACAGGAACTGAACGAACTCCTTGTCTCCTTGTCTGGCAGCTCCGTCTGCGATGTTGCTCGGAATGGAGATTGCGCTACGTCGCATCTGTGTCGTCAAACCGAACAATTCATCCTTTGGGAATCTGCGTGTAACGCCGTAGACCTCTTCGGCGAGCTTCACTGCGATCTGCCAGACGTCCAGGTTCTTGTGGCTCTTCATCACTAAGAGTCCGCGTTGCGCCACCTATACGAAACCCAATACTTCACGGGTCTCGCCCTTTCCCGAATCACGGCCGTTCACGAATCACGGCCGTTCACGAGTCACGGCCTTTCACGAGTCACGGCCTTTCACGAGTCACGGCCCTTCAAGAAACTCCCGCACCACCGCGATCTGGTCCTCCGCCATGAGCGCCGGGGCGTGGCCAACGTGGTCGAACTCCACCAGCCGCGCCTTGGGCCCGCGCCGCGTCATCTCCTCCGCGGTTGCGCGCAGCAGCAGGTCCGACTCCTTGCCGCGCAGCACCAGGGTGGGACAGGAGATGGCGTCCCACACGGGCCATAGCACCACGTCGCGCAGCTCTCCGGCAAAGGCGTCGCCGATGGCGGGGTCGTAACACACGCCGAAGGTGCCATCGTCATAACGGCGGCTCGAGTGCTCGGTCAGATGGCGCCACTGCTGGTCGGTGAGGCGGCCGAAGGGTGCCATGACGGTGCGCAGGTACAGCCCCAGTGCATCCAGCGTAGCAAAGCGGGGCGCCTTACCGACATAGGCCGCCAGACGCTCGAGCGCGGCCTTGGGAATGAAAGGGCCAACGTCATTAAGCAGCAGCCGCCGGATCGGGTTCCCGGGCAGGCCCGTCAGCATCATGCCGATCAGCCCGCCCATCGACGTGCCGACCCAGTCCACCCGCTCGGCGCCGGTGCGCGCAATGAGCGCCGCCATGTCCGACAGATAGAGCGGGTAGCCGTAGTCCGGCTTATGGCTCAGCCATTCGCTCGAGCCGCGCCCGGCGACATCGGGACACAGCACGCGGAACCGTGGCGCAAGCGCCTGGGCGAGATCGTCGAAGTCGCGCCCGTTCCGCGTCAAGCCGTGAACGCATACCACGACGCGTGGATTGGCGGCGTCGCCCCACTCGTAGTAGGCCGTGCGGTGGAAGCCGCGCGGTCCCAGGCAGCGCAGCTCATGCGCCCTCATTCTTCCCCGGCGATGGGCAGCGGCTGCGTGGCGTCGAAGTCCGGCGCCGCCGGCTCCCGTTCTCGCAGCAGCAATCCGCCGCGGAACAGAAGATACATGGCGCCCATCTGCAGGATGTGCCACAAGTCGCTGTAGTTGAGCTGGCGATGGATCGAGATTCGGCCCTCCTGAAAGAAGGCGCCGAGCATGGCGGTGAGCACGCCGGCCAGCACCCACGGCGCCGAAGGAAGGCCCCGCGCCCAGGCGCCCCACGCGCTCAGCCCCACGATCACGAGCATGGTCAACGCGCCGTCGTACACCGCCATGCGGAAGTCGTCCCCGATGACCCCGCAGATGGCGAACAGCGCAAACTTCGCCACCGCCAGGGCGGCGAGGATGTCGAGCACGCGTCCGGAGATGTACACGCGCAAGGTGGACAGCACGAACAGCAGGCTGGCCACGCTGGCCAGGATCATGGCGCAGGTCCACAGCAGCGGGGCGAGGCTCGGATCGATGGCGGCCGAGAACCCGTGCCAGACCCCGCCCACCACAGCAGATCCGGCCACCGCGCAGAACGCGCCGACCCACAGGCGGACGGCGCGATCGTTCAGCCCGAGCGTCTGCCGGAACAATCTCCAGGCCAGCCAGGCCGTGAGTGCGGCGAGGAACCAGTCGGTGAGCACCGTGTTGGGATCTGCGATCTTCATGGCCGCCCGGTCCCGGTTCGTGACGCGATCTCAGTTCAGGTTGGTGATGTACTGTGCCAGGGCGTCGATCTGCGCATCCGTCAGACCCTGGCTGTAGGCGGTCATGCTGCCGGCATCGTTGGTGCGGTTCCGCGCGCGGAAGTCCTTCAGCTGCTTGACGATGTACTCATAGTGCTGGCCCGCCACCACGGGGATCTCGTTCTGTCCGGAGAACCCGCCCAGATGGCACATGGGGCACAGCGCGTTGTCGGCGATCTTCTTGCCCTCGGCGACCTTGGCCCCGTCCACTTGGTAGGTGCTCGAAGCGCGCTTCTGCGACGCGAAGTAGTCGGCCAGGTCCAGCATGTCCTCGCGCGACAGGTTCGCCGCCATCGGCGACATCAACGGGTCTTTGCGGCGGCCTTCCTTGAAATCCCGCAGCTGTAGATAGAGATAGCGCGCGGTCTGACCCGCGAGGCGAGGCCATAGCGGATTCGTCGAGTTGCCGTCAGCGCCGTGACAGGCGGCGCACACGGCGGCTTTTTGCTTTCCGGCGGCCGCGTCGGCCAGCGCAGCAGAGGGCAGAAACGCTGCGGCGAGCAACAGCGTCGGGAACACGCGCATGATCGGGTCTTGTCGAGAAAAAGGCCGCGTCCAGTATAACCCGCCGGACGCGGCCTTCGTGTTCTAACCCCGGAGCGGATCCGGGTCAAAGGAAAGTAAATCGATTACGGCAGCGCAAACACGAAGATGCTGTTGCCGCGCTTGAAGTCGAGCTGGTTGTTGCCGGCCGCGGCCACGGCGATGTACTGCTTGCCATCGACCATGTAGGACACGGGCGGAGAGTTCACGCCCGCACCGCACTGGAACGACCACAGCTTCTTGCCGGTCTTCGCGTCGAAGGCGTCGAAGTTGCCGTTGCCTTCGCCCGTGAACACCAGGCCGCCGGCCGTGGCCAGCACGCCGCCCATCAGCGGCTGGTCGGTGTCGGCTGCCCACGCGATATCGCCGGTGTCGAGGTTCACGGCGACCAGGCGGCCCGCCTGCTTTTCTGTCGGGATGACCTTGAACGCGCCGCCCAACCAGAGCTTGCCGCCGGGATAAGGCACCTCTTCCACGTGATAAGTCATGGGCTGATGCAGGTTCGCCGCGTAGGCGTAGTGCAGCGTCGGGTTGATGGCCATCGGCGACCATTCCACGCCGCCGTTGGCGCCGGGCAGCATGCGCGCGCCCTCCGGGGTCGGCAGCACCCACATGTTTTCCTGCGGGATCATCGCTTTCGAGAAACGAATGAGCGACAGATCGTTGCGGTTGTGCACGTAGACGTGGCCGGTCTTTCCGCCGTGGATCGCGACGGGAACCGTCTGACCGGACTTGTTCTTGGCTTCGGTCAGGATCACGGCACTCACCGCGTCCAGGTCCCACACGTCGTGGGCGATGTACTGGAAGTGGGCCTTGTAGGTGCCCTTGTCCAGATCTACCGCCACGATCGAGTCCGTGTAGAGGTTGTCGCCGGGTCGGATGGCGCCGTACAGGTCGGGCGAGGGGTTGCCCACCACGAAGTAGATCGTTCGGGTCTTCTTGTCCACCGCCGGGGTCATCCACACGCCGCCGCCGAGGATCTGGTAGAAGCCGCCGCCGTTGGCCTGCAGGTCGGCCTTTTCCTTGGCGATGTTGCGATGCATATCGCGCCCGGTCGCGTCACGCGTGGCCCACACACCTTCGTGGCCCTTTTCCGGAATGCTGTAGAACGTCCACAGCAGCTTGCCGGACTTCGCGTCGAACGCCTTGACGAAACCGCGGATGCCGTACTCGCCGCCGTTGGTGCCGATCAGCACCTTGCCGTCGACCACGACGGGGGCCATCGTCTCGGAGTAGCCCTTGTCGGGATCGGCGATATCGCTCGTCCACAGGACCTTGCCGGTCTTGGCGTCGAGGGCCACCAGCTTGGAATCCAGCGTGCCCATGTAGAGCGTCCCGTCGACTACCGCGACGCCGCGGTTGTTCGGGCCGCAGCAGTAAGTGGTGACCGGCCCCATCTTGTGCTTGTAGTGCCAGAACTCCCGGCCGGTGGTCGCGTCTACGGCGTACACATGGTTGAAAGACGTCGTCAGGAACATCACGCCGTTGATCACGATCGGCGACGTCTCGTTCGACTCCAAGACCTCGGTCTGGAACACGAACGCGGGCTTCAGCTTGCTGACGTTGCTCGTGTCGATCTGGGCCGCGTGGTGGTAGCGGCTATTCGTATACGCCATGTTGGAGTGGAGCCATTGGTTCTTGTCCCCCTCTGCAGCGTCCAGCATGGCCTGAGTGACGGGCACCAGCTTCGACGACATGGGGGCGGCCATCGTGGTCGCTCCACCTTCGGTCTCCGCCGCGAGTCCGTAACCGATCGAACCCGCGGCCAGTGCTGCGGCCAGCAGGCTCAGCCTCATCGTTGAGAACTTCATACGACCTCCGGAACGTTATGTTTTGATTTCAGGCGCCTTGCACCGCAGCATATTCGGCCGCCACGGTGGGTCGGACTATAATGTGTCGCCCCCTCAAGTTCAAGCCCGATCGGGCGTTCGTGCGAGCGCATGAGAGGGCGTGTGCTATCGCCTAAAAGGAAGCTCGAGTACATGTTTGCATTTCTGCGTGGTATCGCGTTTGCGTCGCCGCTGCTGGCGACATTGCTGTACGGGCTCGCAGCGCAGGCCCAGACGGAGCAGCAGCTCAACGTGCGCCTGCTCGAGCTCTCGAAGCAGCAGGACGAGACACGCGCGCGTCAGATGATCGAAGAAGGCGCCGCAGTCAATTCGCGCAACCGGCGCGGCGAGACGTCGCTCATGCTGTGGGTGAAAGCGGGCAACGCGAGCATGGTCGCCTGGCTCATCGAGAAGGGCGCTGACGTCAATCAGGAAGCGTTGGACAGGGCCACGCCGTTGATGGCCGCTGCGTTCGCCGGGCGCGTCGATCTGATGCAGCCGCTGCTCGACGCCGGGGCGGACGTCGGCCGTGTGGATCAGGTGTTCAAGACCGCGATGATCTACGCTGCCGCGCAGGGCCACGTCGAGGCGGTCAAGCTGCTGCTCGCCCGCGGCGTCGACGTTAACCGCGTCTACGCCAACAACCTCACCGCACTGATGTGGGCGGCCGGATATGGCAAGACCGAGTGCGTGCAACTGCTGCTGGCGCGTGGGGCGGATCCCACGTTGAAGGACAATCGGGGGAAGACTGCAGCGGACATCGCCCAGGAGCAGGGATATCCGCAGCTCGCGGTGCTGCTCAAGGCCTCATAGCGCGGATGCGCAGCCGCGGCTCACGCCAGGAAGAAGCCCGTGAACACCCACAGCGACCCCAGGCCGGCGCCCGCGGCGATGATGAACTGGATCACGGTCCAGACTGCGTAACGGCGCGCCAGTTGCTGCGGGCTCAAGTCGGATATCACGAATAGCCGGCCGTCGCGCGGTTTGCGCAGCATGTTCACGCCGGGCTGCGACAAGATCTCCTGCTGCGTCTTGCGCACTTCGCGCAGCGCAGCGCGGCGCGCAAGCTCCCATTCCTTGAGATCGATCTGCCCGTTGCCGTCGAGGTCGAAGCGCTTCAGCAGCGAGGGCTTGTCGGCCTTCCATTGCCCGAGCAGCACGTTGAGCTCGCCGGTCGTGTCGAGCGGGGTGGCGCTGCCGCCCTCGGTGGTGAGCTCGCCCAGGACGTACACGTCATCGTCGGGCGCGAACAACCATTCCGTGTAGCGGCGGTCGGCGTCGCGCCAGGTGGAGCGCTCGGTGTTCAGGATCTCGGCGCGGTCGGGGTCGATCACCACCTGCCCCGTGCCGTCGAGCAAGAAGGTGTCGCTGCTCATGCCGCTTGCCACTCGCTCCCACTTGTCGCCGTTCTTCTGGTCGACGAAGTACCGGAACCAGACGCAGGGGCGCATGGACACCGGACTGGTCATGGCGCGGTAGGGGTGCTGCTTGGCCTTGCCCTGCAGCTCGACATAGCCTTGCGGCGCGGACCCTATGCGCGATGCCGGCGTGTCCGACACCAGCCGAGAGCGGCGGAAATTCGCAATCCATGCGAACACCGAGATGGCGCCGGTCAGCGTGAGCGAGAAGATCCAGCCGCCGGGCGTGTTCAGGTGCGCCGCGAACAGCAGCAGCACCAGGTGCACGCCCGAGGTGAGAAAGTTGCCGTATCTGTAGTGGAATTCGTTGAGCACGGGGATCAGTTGCGAGAGCCGGAGGGCAACCTTGACGTCTGTCCGGTAAGGCGAAGACTTCGAGACGATACCGGGGAGGGCGTCGTTCCGGCCACGCGCAGCGCGATCTGGATCGCTGCTTGCGCAGCGACGGCGCCGATCAGGCGGCGAATAGCTTCCTCACATCGACGTCGCTCTTCTCCTCGGCGCCGAACTGCAGCAGTTGGCGCGGCGGGAAGTCGAACATCCCGGCGATCACTCCGTCGGGGAACTGCTCGATGCGCACGTTGTTGATGTTGACGCTCTCGTTGTAGAACTCACGCCGGTCGGCGATGGCGTTCTCCAGCGACGAGATGCGCGACTGCAGGTTCAGGAACTGCTCATTGGTCTTGAGCTCGGGGTAAGCCTCGGCCACGGCGTACAGGTTGGCCAGGCTGCCGCGCAGCTGCGTCTCGGCCTTGCCCAGCTCGCCCATGTTCTGGGACTGGCTCGCGGCGAACACTCTCGAGCGCGCCTCGGTCACGCGTGACAGCGTCTCTTGCTCGAACTGGCGATACTGCTTGCACACCTCGATCAGCTTGGGGATCTCGTCGTGACGCTGCTTGAGCAACACGTCGAGGTTGGCCCAGGCCTTGGAGACGTTGTGCTTCACCGTCACCAGGTTGTTGTAGATCATGATCGAGTAAACCACCATGATCGCGATGATGGCCAAGAGGACGATTGTGTACAGGCTCACGGCGTTTCTCCTTCATAGGGTAGGGAGCTTGGATGCACCTTCCATGCCAAGGCGGCCCGCCGAATCGGGTACAATTCGCGCTCCTTCGCACCCCGCAGCAGCATGGGATTGATCGTCCAGAAGTTCGGCGGTACCTCGGTGGGCACGACCGAGCGCGTCAAGAACGTGGCCAGGCGCGTGGCGAAGTGGAGGGCCGCGGGCTATGACATCATCGTCGTGCCCTCCGCCATGTCCGGCGAAACCAATCGCCTTCTCGCCCTGGCCAGGGAGATCCAAGAGCACCCGCAGCCGCGTGAGGCGGACGTGGTCGCCTCCAGCGGCGAGCAGGTCACCATCGGCCTGTTGGCGATGGCGTTGATCGACATCGGGGTCAGGGCCCGCAGCTACACCGGCGCGCAGGTGAGGGTGCTGACCGACAGCGCGTTCACCAAGGCGCGCATCCGGGAGATCGATCAGCACAGGCTGCGGGCCGACCTCACCGCGGGCATGGTTCCGGTGGTTGCGGGGTTCCAGGGCGTGGATGAGGAAGGCAACCTGACGACGCTCGGCCGCGGCGGCTCGGACACCTCCGCAGTCGCGCTGGCCGCGGCGCTCCGGGCGGACGAGTGTCAGATCTACACCGACGTCGACGGCGTCTACACCACGGACCCGCGCATCGTTCCCGAAGCGCGGCGCCTGACCAAGATCACGTTCGAGGAAATGCTCGAGATGGCGAGCCTGGGCTCCAAGGTGCTGCAGATCCGCTCGGTCGAGTTCGCCGGCAAGTTCAAGGTCCCGCTGCGTGTGCTGTCCAGCCTCACGGACCCGATGATCCCGGTTCAGCAAGAGGCGCAGTCCGGCACGCTGATCACCTACGAGGAAGACGATAAGATGGAACAGGCAATCATCTCCGGCATCGCGTTCAGCCGCGACGAGGCCAAGATCACCGTGATGAGCGTGCCCGACCGGCCCGGGATCGCGTACGCCATCCTGGGGCCCATCGCGGACGCCAACATCGACGTGGACATGATCATCCAGAATGCCAGCGTGGACGGGATCACCGACTTCTCCTTTACCGTCCATCGCAACGACTTCAACAAGGCGATGGAGATCTCGCGTAAGGTGCAGGCGCACATCGCCGCCAAGGACCTGGTGGGTGACACCAGGGTGTGCAAGGTGTCGATCGTGGGCGTGGGCATGCGCTCCCACGTCGGCATCGCCAGTCAGATGTTCCGGACTCTGGCGGAGGAGGGCATCAACATCCAGATGATCTCCACCTCGGAGATCAAGATCTCGGTAGTGGTCGATGAGAAGTACATGGAGCTCGCGGTGCGCGTGCTGCACAAGGCCTTCGAGCTGGAATACGAACCGGCGTAGAGAACGGGAGGAGCGAGCATGTCAGCGACCGCAACAATCCTGGCGCCGACCGCACCGAGCGGGCGGCTGCCTACCTGTCCCGAACACGCCGCTTCGCGGCGCAGCCTATTGAAGAAGGCACTGGCGTTGGGTGCCGTCTCGCTGGCGGCGCCGTTGCGCTCGGCGCTCGCGCAGGATGCGGCGGGCTTCGATCCGAAGGGCCCCATGCCGACGCCCGACCAGATTCTCGGGCCCTTCTACCCGGTGCAGAAGCCGACCGACGGGGGCTCCGATCTCACCCGGCTCGAGGGCCGGTCGGGCCGCGCACAGGGGCAAGTGATCTACGTGATGGGCCGCGTCCTGAGCGTGCGCGGCCAACCCGCGCCGGGCGTGAAGCTGGAGATCTGGCAGGCCAACGCCGCTGGCAAGTACACCCATCCGCACGACATGAACAAGGCGCCGATCGACCCGAACTTCGACGGCTATGCGACTCTGGTCACGGATTCCGAAGGCCGCTACCGCTTCAAGACGGTCAAGCCGGGAGCCTACCCGGTGGTGGCGGATTACGTGCGGCCCCCGCACATTCACTTCGACGTCACGGGCAAGGTGAACCGGCTCATCACTCAGATGTACTTCCCGGGCGAGCCCCTGAACGACAAGGACCCCCTCCTGCAGAGCTCCTGGGACAAGCCGGCGCTGATCGCAAAGGTGTTGCCACCCACTGCGGAAGAAGAGCACGATGCCCAGCTCGTCGTGTGGGACATCGTGCTCATTCAGGGCTGAGGATAAGCCCGCACGCCCCCGGCGGCGATTGGGCTGCCCGGCTTGGCGGCCGAGCGCCTACTGCGCGATGCGCAAGACCGGGGCGCGCGCGGGCGTCAGGCCCGCATAGCCCGGGGCGAACCGATTCGCAGCCGGCGAAAGCAGAAAGAAGAGTGCTCCACCCGAAGGGCCGGCTTCAGCCTTGACCGGCAGAGCGGACATGACCGGTGCCGACGCCAGCGAAGGGGTGAGCTGAAGGCCGGCAGCGGCCGAAGCGGCCAGCGCCGCCGCGATGATCAGGTGAGTTACGGTCTTGGTTGTCATGGTCCGTGTCCTCCGTGCTGTGTTGTTCCGTGGAACGGCGGTTACTTGCTGAGCGTGCAGCGGATCTGGCCGTCGATCAGAAGGCAGCTCGAGTCGCCGATCTTGAACTGGGCGATGGTCTTGCCGTCTTCCATGGCGACCTGGATAGAATCGTCGGCGGCGCGGGCCGAGGCGCAAGCCAGCAGAGCGATGATCAGCAGGCCCTTCAGGATCTTGGTGGTCGTCATTTTCTGGGTCCTCCGCAAAGCGTTTTCTGTTGTGATCACTGTACGGTTGAGGACCCTTTCGGCTCGTTGAGGGATTACCGGCGGGGGCGTGAGAAATTCACGTCCCTGACCGCTTGCTGGCACCGGCTGCCCTGATCGACCGGCACGGAAGGGCTGGCTCAAGTGGAAAGATTCCCTCCCTTGCGCCCGAAGGCGCGGGGGAGGGGCGCGCCCGAGCGTGGAGCAGGGCCCTGCTTGGAGGATGCGACCGCGCAGGCACGCAGTAGCACGCGGACGGCAACTTCGGCGATGGGCTGAAGCTCTGGCCCGGAGCAGACGAACGGTCGAAGCCTCAGCGCCCTGTCGTGAGCGCGGTCGACTGGGCGGCTGCGGCCGCCCCGCGCCTCACGTGTGCGAGTACATGAGCTTTCCCGGCAGATCCAGCTCGGCCTTGAGGATGGCGGCGCTCTCCGCCTCGGTGATGTAGAGCGTCTTGCGGTCGGGCCAGCCGAAGGCGACGTTAGTGGTGTGCGCGCCTGTGCATGAGACGATGCGGTACACGGGTTCGCCCATGCGGTCGAACAGCCACACCGTCCCCAGGCCCACGTGTGCGATCGCGAGTCGGCCCTCGTCGTCCAGCGCCAGTCCGTCGGGACCGCCTCCGCCGCCGGAAAGCTGGATGTAGATCCCGACCTTGGCTACGTCGCCGCTGCGCAGGAACGGTACGCGCCACACGCAGTTGCCACGCGTGACGGCGATGAACAGGATCGTTTCGTCGCGATTCATCACCAGTCCGTTGGGGCTCGGGACGTTGTCGAGCAGGCACGTGACCTCGCCGTTGGCGCGCACGCGGAACACTCGGCCGGTCGGGTCGTGCAGGCCGGTCAAGCCTTGATCGGTGAAATACAAGTCCCCGTTCGAGGCGAAGAACAGGTCGTTCACGGCTTTGAAGCGCTCGAGGTTGGCGCGCACGAGGTAGGGCGCCACCTTCCCGCTGAGCGGATCGAGGAGCATGATGCCGTTCTTGTAGTCGGCGATGAAGATGCGCCCGTCGCGATGGAATTTGAGCCCGTTGGGCCAGCCGTCGTACTCCGCGACGACATGGAACGTCGCGTCACGCGTGACCTTGAACACGCGCCCGTTGGGGCAGTCGACACACCAGAGGTTGCCGTCGCGATCGAACGAAGGCCCTTCCAGCAGCGAGCGCGCCGGCATTCCCAGCGGCTGCCCCGCCACCCACTCGTTGTTTCGGTCCGCGTTCTTGAGCGCGTCGGGCAGGCGCGCGAACACGCTCGTTTGCACCTTCTCGGGGGGAGAAAAAAGCATCGGCCGCCTCCGCTCGTTACGAAGGTTGAGAGCTCGGCATCGCAGCCGCCGCCGGAATTCGGATCGGGTCCCGGGTCATGGTCAGCAGCAAGGTGGCGCCGGCCAGGAGAAGCAGACCGGCGATACCGAACGCCCAGTTGAAGCTGCCCGTCGATTGGATCACGTAGCCTGTGACGATGGGCGCTGCGATGCCGAACGAGTTCCCGCCGACGATCAGGATGCTCATCGCCTTGCCGCTGTCCTCGGGGTTGCGCAAGAGGTCGTTCACCAGAGAAAAGTTGAGCGATATCGCGGTGGCCATTCCCGTCAACGACAGGGTGAACAGGGCCAGGATGACCCAGATGTCATCGACGAAGGGCGTGAACAGAATGACGGCCGAAGACAGCATCATCACCACGCCCATCCGCCGGCGGCGCCCTTCGCTCACTTCACCGCGCTCGAGGATGCGGTCGCTCACGCGCCCCAGCGCGATTCCCAGCAGAGCGGCACCCGCATAGGGCACGGCGGTGAACAGCCCCGTCTTCAGAATGCCGAGTTGCTTGGTCGTCTGCAGATAGCTCGGCAGCCAGGTGAGGAACAGATACTGGGTATAGACGGCGCAGCCCTCGGCCAGCGCCAGACCCCACATGGTGCGCGTGCGCAGCAGGTCCAGCACCCGAGTGCCCTTGGTCCGCTGCGCCAGCGCGTTGGTCTCGGCGTCGCGCTCGGCCAGGACCTTGACGCGCTCCTCGTCACCGAGCCAGCTCACGCGTTCCGGGGTATCGAACCAAAGCAGCCACGCCACCAGCCAGATTCCACCGGCGGCGCCGACAACGAAGAACGACCCTCGCCATCCGATCAGGCTGATGACCCACGCCACGATCACCGCCCCCACGGCTGGACCGGCCTGTGTGCCGGCGAGGAAGATGGCGTTCGTCAACCCTCGCTCGCCGGCGGGAATCCATTCGCGAACCACC
>Ga0335077_10003307_pt1 | contig 19434 bp, 19 predicted proteins | sample Lox_Sample_31_FD_207151 | JGI IMG/M metagenome (GOLD analysis project Ga0335077, IMG submission 207151) | Soil microbial communities from Loxahatchee National Wildlife Refuge, Florida, United States - Lox_Sample_3.1 | ecosystem: Environmental > Terrestrial > Soil > Wetlands | place: USA...
GACCGCGCAGCCGGCAAGCGCCATTGCCGCCACGAGGAGCGCTGCGACTCGCATGGACGCGACCCTACCGGCACTCGGCGCAGAGGCCGGTGATCTCGATCGGGTGGTCGGTGGCGACGAAGCCGTCGCGGGCCGCCACCGCGTCGAGCCATTCGCCCGCGTTGCACTCGTCGACTCGCTCGCGCGCGAGCTCCTCGAGCACCGCGAGCAGGCGCGGCGTCGGGCGGACGCCGTTCCGCTCGAGCAGCCCGGCCAGGTCTTGCGAGGCGCTTGCCCTGGTTGCGGCCGTCCTCCTCCTGCCGGCGTGCGGCGGCCGAGCCGCGAAGAGCGGCGGCCGCCTCCCCGTGGTCGCAGCCGAGAACGTCTACGGGAACATGGCCTCCCAGATCGGCGGCTCGCGCCTCGCGGTGGCGGGCACACGGGTGGTGATCCAGAACGGCGTCGGGTAAAGCGAGAGGAAGAGGACGCCGACGCCGAGCCCGGATCGAGACCGAGCACGAGCGCGCCTCAGGGGGCGACTGCGCGCATATTCGCCTCGAGGTGCGCGACCTTCGACGTCCCCGGGATCGGGAGCATGACCGGCGAGCGGTCGAGCAGCCAGCGCAGCTCGTTCGCCGGATCGCCGAGCCCCTCGCCGAGGGGCGACCACGGAAAGAAGCCGATCCCGTCGTGCTCGCACGCCTCGAGCACCTCGTCCGAGGTGAGGAGCCCGCGGTTGTACTCGTTCTGGACGGAGGCGATCGTCGTCACCGACTGGGCGGCGCGCAGCTGGCCGACGGAGACGTTCGAGAGGCCGACGAGGCGGATCTTCCCCTCCCGGCGCAGCCCCTCGAGCGCCCCGACCGACTCCTCGATCGGCACCTCGGGATCGTGCCGGTGGAGCTGGTAGAGGTCGATCCGCTCGAGCCGCAGACGGCGCAGGCTCTCGTCGCACGCCTGCCGCAGCCGCTTGGGGCGCGCGTCGCGGACCCGCTCCTGCAGGCCGTAGCCGAGACCGCCCTTCGTCGCGATCACGAGATCGTCGGGATACGGATGCAGCGCCTCCGCGATCAGCTCCTCGCTTCGACCCGCGCCGTAGATGTCGGCCGTGTCGATCAGGTTCACCCCGAGCTCGAGCGCGCGGCGGAGGACGCGCCTGCCCTCCTCCGGCTCCGAGACGACGCGCATCGCGCCGAAGCCGAGCCGCCGCACCTCGAACTCGCCGCCGAGCACGAAGGTCGAGTTCATGCCCCGAGCCTAGCGCCCGAGCGGGGCGCGGACGGATGTCCGCCGCCCAGAGTGCCGGGACTGCGCGCCTAGACTCTCGCGAATGCGCCGCCTGCTCGTCGCGAACCGGGGAGAGATCGCGCTGCGCGTCTTCCGCGCCTGCCGCGAGGAGGGAATCGAGACGGTCGCCGTCGTGGCGCCGGACGATCGCGGTGCGCTCCACTCCGAGTCGGCGGACGCGGTCGTCGAGATCGCGTCCTACCTCGATCCCGCTGAGCACGTCCGGGCGGCGCGCGAAGCGAACGCGGACGCGGTCCACCCCGGTTACGGCTTCCTCTCGGAGAGCGCGACGCTCGCCGAGGCGGTGCTCGGAGCCGGGCTGACGTGGGTCGGGCCGCCGCCGTCGGCCCTCCGTGCTGGCGGCGACAAGCTTGCGGCGAAGGAGACGGCGAGCGCCGCTGGCGTCCCGGTCCTGCCGAGCGGGACGCCCCAGGAGGTCGGCTTCCCGCTGCTCGTCAAGGCGGCGGCGGGCGGCGGCGGGCGCGGCATGCGCGTCGTGCGCGGCCCGGGCGAGCTCGAGGACGCGCTCGCAGCAGCCCGGCGCGAGGCGGCGGCCGCCTTCGGCGACGACACGGTCTTCTGCGAGCGGTATCTCGAGCGGCCGCGCCACGTCGAGATCCAGCTCCTCGCCGACCGGCACGGGAACGTCGCCGCGCTCGGCGAGCGCGACTGCTCGATCCAGCGGCGGCACCAGAAGGTGCTCGAGGAGTCGCCGTCGCCCGCGCTCGACGGCGAGCTGCGCGCGCGGATGAGCGAGGCGGCCGTCGCGTTCGCGCGGGCAATCGGCTACGAGAGCGCCGGCACCGCGGAGTTCGTCCTCGACGGCCGCGACTTCCGCTTCCTCGAGCTCAACGCGCGCATCCAGGTCGAGCATCCCGTGACGGAGCTCGTGACCGGCGTCGACCTCGTCCGCGAGCAGCTCCGCATCGCGGACGGCCAGGCGCTCCCTCCCCAAGTTGCAAATTGCAACTTGGGCGGTCATGCGGTCGAGGTGCGGCTCTACGCGGAGGATCCACGGACGTTCCTGCCGCAGGCGGGACGGCTCGAGCGGCTGCGGCTGCCGGCCGGCGTGCGGGTCGACTCGGGCGTCCGGGAGGGCGACGAGATCGGGACGGCGTACGACCCGATGATCGCGAAGCTGATCGCGTACGGGCAGACGCGCGGCGAGGCGCTCGACCGGCTCGCGGCCGCCCTGCGCGAGACCGACATCGCGGGCGTGGCGACGAACCTGCCCTTCCTGCGCTGGCTCGTCGCGCACCCGCTCGTGCGCGCCGGCCGCGTCACCACGGCGTTCCTGACCGAGCACCCGCCGCTGTCGGAGGCTCCCGCGGCCGCGCCTGCCGCGGTCTGGGACGGGCCCTGGCGCCTCAACCTTCCCGCGCCCGCGCCGCGGCCGGCGCCCGACGTCGACGCCGCGGCGGGCCTCCACGACGCGGCCGTGCACGAGAGGTCGGCGATCGTCGCGCCGATGCCGGGAACGGTCATCCGCGTGCTCGTCGAGGAAGGCGCGGCGGTCGCGGCGCGCAAGCCGCTCGTCGTCCTCGAGGCGATGAAGATGGAGACGCCGCTCGTCTCGCCCTACGACGCCACCGTCCGCGCCGTCCACGTCTCGGAGGGCGAGCGCGTCGCCGGCGGCGCGCTCCTCGTCGAGCTCGACGAATGAGCGAGGTGTTGCTGATCGAGGATCCGGCCGAGTTCCTGCGGGAGGCGGAGCCGCTCCTAGTGGCCGACGAGGCGCGGCACAACCTCGTGCTCGGGATCGCGGGCCAGCTCCGCGACGGCTTGCACGAGGAGCACCGGCTCTGGCTCGTCCGCGACGCCGGCCGCCCGGCTGCGGTCGCGCTGCGGACGCCGCCGTACAACCTCATCCTCGCGCGGCCGGAGTCGGACGCCGCGCTCGAGGCGCTCGCGGACGGGCTCGCGGAAGAACCGCTCCCGGGAGTGGTCGCGGCGCTCCCCGAGGTGGCTGCGTTCGCCGAACGCTGGTGCGCGCTCACCGGCGCGACCGCCCGGACGACGCTGCGCCAGGGGATCTACGAGCTCGACCGCGTCGAGGAGCCGCCGCGGCCGCCGGGCGAGGTTCGCGTCGCACACGAGTCGGACCGGGCTCTCGTCGTCCGCTGGTCGGCGGCTTTCGCCGACGAGGTCGTCCACGTCGGCGGCCCGGGCCACGACCACGTCGAGCGGGCAGTCGACCGCCGCTTCGTCGCCAGGACGTCGGGGTTCCTGCTCTGGGAGGACGGCGGCGAGGCCGTCTCCCTCGCCGGCTGGGGCGGGCCGACCCCGAACGGGATCCGCGTCGGCCCCGTGTACACGCCGGCCGAGCTGCGCGGCCGCGGCTACGCGACCGCGCTCACGGCCGAGCTCTCGCAGCAATTGCTCGACGGCCGCCTCTTCGCCGGCGGCCGCCGATTCTGCTTCCTCTACACCGATCTCGACAACCCGACCTCGAACGCGATCTACGCGCGGATCGGCTACCGCCGCGTCTGCGAGTCGGCCGAGATCGCGTTCGCCAAATCCTCCTAGAAGAGCTTCTGGAGCTTCATGGCGGCGCCCATGTCACCCTTGAGCTTGAGCTTGCCGGTCATGTAGGCGCTCGTCGGATTCTGCTCGCCGGAGACGATCTTCTCGAAGATCTCCTGCGAGGCGCTGATCGTGACGTCCGCGTCGCCGGCCCCCTCGTCGACGCTGACGCTGCCGTCCTCGACCTTCACCGTCCACTGGCCGGCGCCCTCGATGTCGAAGACGTAGGAGTTGTTCATGCCCTCCGTCTTCGTCGCGTCCGCCCGTGCGGGCAGCGTCTCGAAGAACTCCTGCACGGTCTCTGCCATCTCGTCGCTCCTTCTCGGGGGTTGCGGGGCGAGTCTATGCCCCGAGGCGCTAGCATCGCGGCGCGATGAGCGTGACCGTCGGGATCGCCCTGCCCGGGCAGGAGCACGCAGACGCGCTCGCCCTGCCGGTTGCGCAGACGCCCGGCGGCGAAGGTGCGCGGATCGTCGAGGAGAAGCTCGGCGGCCGGCTGGCGCGCCTGCGCGAGAGCGGCGACCTCCGCGGCGAGCGCGGCGAGGCGCTCCTGCTCCATCTCGACGGCGAGCTCGACGCACCGCGCCTCGTGGCGGCCGGCGTCGGCGCGAGCGAGACGGTGGACGCCGACGCGCTGCGCACCGCCGGCGCCGCGGCCGCGAACGCGCTCTCGCGTGTCGGGGGCACCCTCGTCTGGCTGCTCGACGAGACGCTGCCGGTGCCGCTGCCCGAGCAGGCGGCGGCGCTCGTCGAGGGGACGATCCTCGGCTCCTATTCGCCCGGCCGCTGGAAGACGAAGGACGAGACCCGTGCGCCGGAGCGGATCGTCATCGGCCAGGGCGAGGACCCCGGCCTGCGCGAGGCCGTCGAGCGGGCCGCGCTCGTCGCGGAGCGCGCGAATCGCGCACGCGACCTCGTGAACATGCCGCCGAACGAGCTCACGCCGGTCGCGCTCGCCGAGCAGGCTGAGGCGCTGGCCGCCGAGCACGAGCACCTGAGCGTCGAGGCGCTCGCTCCGGCGCAGATGCGGGAGCTCGGGATGGGCGCGCTCCTCGCGGTCGGGCAGGGCAGCCGGAACGAGCCGCGGCTCGTCGTCCTCCGCCACGAGCCGCCCGCGCCCACGCATCGCGACCTCCTCCTCGGCCTCGTCGGCAAGTCGATCACGTTCGACGCCGGCGGGCTCTCGCTCAAGCCGCCGGCCGGGATGGTGGACATGAAGGGCGACATGGCGGGCGGCGCGGGGACGCTGCACGGGATCGGCGCCCTTGCAGCGCTCGGCACTCCCGTGCGCGCGATCGCCGTCCTCGCCGCGGCGGAGAACCTTCCCGGCGGCGGCGCCTTCCGCCCGGGCGACATCCTCCGCGCCGCGAACGGCAAGACGATCGAGATCGTCAACACCGACGCCGAAGGGAGGCTCGTGCTCGCCGACGCGCTCTGGTATGCGCGCCGCGAGGGTGCGACGCACCTCCTCGACCTCGCCACGCTCACCGGCGCGATGGAGCTCGCGCTCGGCGACCTCTACGCCGGCGTCTTCGCGACCGACGACGAGTGGCGCGACCGGATCGTCGAGGCCGGCCGTCTCAGCGGCGACCTCGCCTGGCCCTTCCCGCTCCACCCGCGCTTCCGCCGCTACATCGACTCCACCTTCGCGGACATGAAGAACGGCTCGAGCCTCCGCCAGGCGTCGCCCGCCCTCGCCGCCGAGTTCCTCCACGAGTTCGCCGGCGACGGGCCCTGGGCGCACGTCGACATGGCGGGCCCGGGCTTCCTCGAGCGCACCCGCGGCGACTACCTGCGCGTGCCCGGCGGGACCGGCTACGGCGTGCGGTTGATCGCCGAGCTCGGCAGGCTGCTGAGTTGAACCTGGACCTGACGGACGAGCAGGAGCTCGTCCGGCGCACCGTTCGCGAGTTCGCCGAGACGCGAGTCGCGCCGGTCGCGGAGGAGCTCGACCGCGAGGAGCGCTTCCCGTACGAGCTCGTCGCGGAGCTCGGCGAGCTCGGCTTGATGGGCCTGCCGGTGCCCGAGGAGTACGGCGGCGCCGGCGGCGACACGATCTCGTACGCGATCGCGATCGAGGAGCTGACGCGCATCGACTCGTCGGTCGCGATCACCGTCGCCGCGCACACGTCGCTCGGGACGATGCCGATCCTGCTCTTCGGCAGCGAGGAGCAGAAGCGGGAGTGGCTACCGCGGCTCGCCTCCGGCCAGAGTCTCGCCGCGTTCGGGCTGACCGAGCCGGACGCCGGCTCCGACGCGGGCGCGACCCGCACGCGCGCCGAGCTGCGCGACGGCCAGTGGCTGATCGACGGCTCGAAGATCTTCATCACGAACGCCGGCACGGACATCAGCGCCTGCGTCACGATCACCGCGCGCACGGGAAAGGACGAGATCTCGAATCTCATCGTCCCGAACGGCACTCCCGGCTACGAGATCTCGCCGCCGATGCACAAGCTCGGCTGGCACGCCTCCGACACCCGCGAGCTGTCCTTCCGGGGCTGCGCGGTGCCCGAGGGCAACCTCCTCGGCGAGCGCGGGCACGGCTTCTCGCAGTTCATGGAGATCCTCGACGGCGGCCGCATCTCGGTCGCCGCGATGGGAGTCGGGCTCGCGCAGGGCGCGTACGACCTCGCAGCGGCCTACGCACGCGAGCGGCACCAGTTCGGACGGCCGATCGCCGACTTCCAGGCGGTGCGCTTCCAGCTCGCCGACATGGCCACGGAGATCGAGGCCGGCCGCCAGCTCGTCCGCCGCGCAGCGTGGCTCAAGGACGAGGGCCGCCCGTTCGCGCTCGCCGCCGCGCAGGCGAAGCTCTACACGGGGCTCCTCTCCAGCCGAGTCGTAAACGCGGCGCTGCAGATCCACGGCGGCTACGGGTTCATGGACGAGTTCCCGATCTCGCGTCTCTACCGGGACCAGAAGATCCTCGAGATCGGCGAGGGCACGAACGAGGTGCAGCGCATGGTGATCGCGCGCCATCTCGGCCTCTAGACGGCACAATCGGCGTGTGCTTCCGGTCGTCGCAGCAGCCGTCGCCGCCGGGTTCTTCGTGCAGGCGGTCGTCAGGCTCCGCCGCCGCGGACGTCCCGACCTCGCGGGATGGGACCGCGTCGCGCTCTTCGGCGCCGGCCTCGCGCTGACGGTCTTCGCGCTCGTCGGGCCGCTCGACCGGATCGCGGACAACGACCTGCTCTCGGCGCACATGGCCCAGCACGTGCTGATCGGCGACCTGGGACCCGCGCTCATGGTGACCGCCGTCCGCGGGCCGCTGCTCGTGTTCCTCCTCCCCGCTCCGCTGCTCGCGCCGCTCGCCCGGAGCCCCCGGCTGCGCACGGCCCTGTCCGGGCTGCTGCGGCCGCGCGTCGCCTTCGCCCTCTGGGCGGCGAACCTCGCGACGTGGCACGTCCCCTACCTCTACGACCTCGCGCTCGCGCACCAGACCCTCCACGACTTCGAGCACGTCTGCTGGATGGTCTGCGGGACGCTCGCGTGGACGCTGCTCGTCGATCCGGGCTCGCACCGGCGGCTCAGCGTCGGGGGGAGGATCGCGCTCGCGGCCGCGATGTTCGCCGCCGGCCAGATCCTGAGCGACGTGCTCGTCTTCTCGTTCACGCCGCTCTTCTCGTGGTACCACGGCGCGTACGGGATCTCGGCGCTCACCGACCAGCAGCTCGCGGGGATCGTGATGATGGTCGAGCAGCTCGTGACGCTCGCGACGTTCGCCGCGCTTCTTCTCTGGCCGCGGCGACGAAGAGCGCCGGCGGTCCGACTCGCTGCGTCGGCGACGTGAGCCCGACCTCGTTCAGCTTCGAGCCGCTCTACCTCGTGCTCTCGGCGGCAGCCGCCGGGCTCTACTGGCAGGCCGCAAGACGGCAAGTTGCAAATTACAACTCGGCGGTTCCGCGCTGGCGGGTGGCCGCGTTCGCCTCCGGGCTCTTCCTCATCGCGGCCTCGCTCAACTCGCCGCTCGAGACGATCTCCGACCACTACCTCCTGCTCATGCACCTGCTCCAGAACGCGCTGATCGCGGACGTCGCTCCGCTGCTCGTCATGCTCGGGCTGACGCCGGCCATGCGGGAGGGGCTCGCGAAGCGGGGGGCGGGACGGCTCCGCCTGCGCTGGATCCTGCCGATCTGGCTCGCCGCCTGGTACTGCACGCACATCGCGCCGTTCTACGACTGGGCCCTGCGAACCGGCTGGGGCCTGAACGTCGAGCACGCGATCCTCATCGCCGCCGGCCTCCTCTTCTGGTGGCCGATCGTGAGCGGCCGCCTGGCGCCGGCGATGGGACTCGCCTATCTCGGCGTCGCGTTCTTCGGCTCGGCCTTCCTCGGGCTCGCGTACATCTTCTCGACCACGCCGTTCTATTCGTTCTACGTCCATGCCCCGCGGCTCTGGGGGCTCTCGCCGGCGCGCGACCAGAACCTCGGCGGGATCCTGATGAACGGAGAGCAGACGCTCGTCTTCCTGCTGACGATCGGGTACTTCGTCCTCCGTCTCCTCGACGAGGAGCACGCGGGCGGACGCGACGGCGAGCCGGCGACGCTTTCGGATTTGTAGCCGCCTGCGGTGCTACGTTCGCGCGATGCTGTTCCGCCAGTTCGTCGACGACGACCTCGGCTGCGCGTCCTATCTCGTCGGCGACGAGCAGGCGGGCATCGCGGTCGCGGTCGACCCGCCGTACGCGATCGAGCCGCTGGTCGAGGAGGCGGAGCGCCGCGACGTCCGCATCGTCGCCGTCCTCGAGACGCACACGCACGCCGACCACGTCTCCGGCCACGGGCGCCTCGCGCTCGAGCACGGCATCCCGGTGCGCGTCCATTCCGCCGCCGGCGCCGCGTTCACCCACGAGCCGCTCGAGGACGGGAGCGAGCTCGAGCTCGGGGACGTCGTCGTCCGGACGCTGCACACGCCCGGCCACCGGCCGGAGCACTGCTGCTTCGCGGTCGTCGACCGCTCGCGCGGCGACGAGCCCTGGCTCGTCCTCACCGGCGACTCGCTCTTCGTCGGCGACACGGCCCGGCCCGATCTCGCCGTCGAGGCGCAGGAGGGCGCGCACGATCTCTTCCGGAGCCTGCAACGGCTCGTCGCGCTCGGAGACGGCGTCGAGGTCTTCCCCGGCCATGTCGCCGGCTCGCTCTGCGGCGCGGCGATGAGCTCGAAGGCGTCGACGACGATCGGCTTCGAGCGGCGCTTCAACCGGGCGCTCGGCGAGGACGAGACCGGCTTCCTCGCGGCCGCCGCCGGGCCGCAGCCGCCCCGGCCGCCGAACATGGAGCGGATCGTCGAGCTGAACCGGGGCGCGTTCCTCGGCTCGCAGCCGCCGCTCTCGCGCGTCGAGCGGGCGCCCGAGAGCGCGACCATCCTCGACGTGCGTCCGACGGCGGCGTACTCCGCGGGGCACCGGCCCGGAGCCGTCGGCGTTCCCGTCTCCGGCTCGAGCTTCGCCACGAAGGCCGCCTTCGTCCTTCCCGACGGGCCGCTCGTCCTCGACGCGACGGACGAGGCCGAGGCGCTGCGCGCGGTGCGGGCGCTGCAGGCGGTGTCGCTCTTCGACGTCGCGGGCTGGCGCAACGGCGGCGGCGACGAGCCGCTCGAGCCTGTCTCGCTCGACGAGCTCGAGCTTCTGCTCGCGGACGACGCCGTCGAGCTGCTCGACGTGCGCGAGGCGGACGAGCGCGACGGCGGGCACATCCCGGGCTCACGTCATCTTCCCTACCGCACCGCGCGCGGCGCGGCCGAGGCCGGGCTGCTCGACGGCCGGCCGGTCGTGACGATCTGCGAGTCGGGCCCGCGGGCGGCCATCGCCGCGAGCGTCCTCCGCGCCGCCGGCATCGACGCGCGGCCCGTGCTCGAGGGCGGCATCGCCACCTGGCGTGCGAACGGCGGCGAGACGACCTCCTTCCGGCGCTGCGGCTCGTAGGCGGCTTCCGCCCTGCGGAGAACCCGCACGCGAGGCGGGAGGATGCACGGGCGTTCGCACGGCGCGCTTCGGCTAGCGTCGAGTCGATGGGTCGAGCCGAGCCGGCGAGACGCGGTGCGTCGGTCCTGACCCGGCAGGAGTGGTTCCGCCTGTCCGGTCTGGCCGGGGCGGTCGCGGTGCTCCACCTGGTCGGCTGGGGGCTGTTCCTCTACTACTCCCACCGGAACGTCGCGCTCGCCGGTCTCGGGACGCTCGCCTACACGTTCGGGCTCCGGCACGCGTTCGACGCCGACCACATCGCAGCGATCGACAACACGACCCGGAAGCTCCTGCAGGACGGCAGGCGGCCGGTCGGCGTGGGCTTCTTCTTCAGCCTCGGCCATTCGACGATCGTCTTCGCTCTCGCCGCCGGGCTCGCCGTCGCCGCCAGGACGGTGACGAGCGGCATTCCGACCCTCCAGAGCTACGGCGGCTACGTCGGCGCCGGCGTCTCGGGCAGCTTTCTCTGGCTGATCGGAATCCTCAACCTGCTCGTGCTGCTCGACATCGTTCGCGTCTTCCGCGAGATGCGCGGAGGCACATACGATCGCGAGACGCTCGAGCGGCGACTGCTCGAGCGCGGCCTGATGAACCGGTTCCTCGGGCGCTTCGCCCGGCGCGTGCGCGCGAGCTGGCAGATGTATCCGCTCGGACTTCTGTTCGGGCTCGGATTCGACACCGCCACCGAGGTCGGACTGCTCGCCCTCGCCGCCGGCGTGGCCACCCACGACGTACCGGTTCCCGCGGTGCTGTCCCTGCCGATCCTCTTCGCGGCCGGGATGAGCCTCATGGACACGGCCGACGGCGCGTTCATGAGCCGCGCGTACGGCTGGGCCTTCTCGAACCCGGTGCGCAGGGTCTACTACAACATCACGATCACGACGCTTTCCGTCGCCGTCGCACTCGTGATCGGCACGATCGAGCTGCTGCAGGTCGTGGCCGCGAAGCTCCATCTCGGCGGCGGCGTCTGGGGCTTCGTCGCCGGGCTCGACTTCGGGACGATCGGCTACGGGATCGTCGGCCTCTTCGTCCTCACCTGGGCGGCCTCGATCGCGCTCTGGCGAGCTCGCCGCATCGAGCAGCGCTGGGGCGGCTACATCGCGGACTAGAGCTGCCGGCGGAGCTCGGGCTCAGTCGAGCCGGTCGACCGGATAGCCCCAGTCGCGCATCTGCGCGAGGAGCTGGTCGCAGTGCGCGGGATCGCGCGTCAGGAGCGTGAGCTCGACTCCCGTGTGCCCGACCGGGACGCCCGCCGCCTCGCGCTGGTGCTCGACCTCGACGACGTTCACACGCTCCGCGGCGAGCAGGTCGAGGAGCTTCGCGAGCTCTCCGGGCCGGTCGAGCACGCGCGTCCGCAGCACGAGGTAGCGGCCGCTCGCAGCGAGGCCGCGGCGCATCACCTGCACCATGAGCGAGGCGTCGATGTTCCCGCCGGAAAGGACGGCGAGCGCCGCCCCGTCGCCGCCGACGAGCCCGCCGAGGATCGCGGCCACGCCGACGGCTCCCGCGCCCTCGACCACGAGCTTCGTTCGCTCGACCAGGAGGACGATCGCCTCCGCGATCTGCTCGTCCTCGACCGCGACGATCTCGTCGAGCGTCTCCTCGAGGATCGACATCGTCAGCTCGCCCGGCGCCTTCACCGCGATCCCGTCGGCGATCGTGTAGCCCGAGCCGCCCGGCAGCGTGCCCGCGGCCTGCACGCCGACGAGCCGCAGCTTCGGCCGGACCGCCCGCAGCGCAAGCGAGATCCCCGATGCGAGCCCGCCGCCGCCGATCGGGATCACGACCGTCTGGAGATCCTCCACCTGCTCCGCGAGCTCGAGGCCGATCGTCCCCTGGCCGGCCAGCACGAGCGGATCCTCGAACGGGTGGACGAAGACGCCGCCGCTCTCGTCCAGGTACGTCCGGGCGGCCTCGAGCGCCTCCTCGAACGCCGGGCCCGTCAGCTCGACGTCCGCGCCGTAGCTGCGGGTCGCGTCGACCTTCGCCATCGGCGCGTCCTGCGGCATGAAGATCCGGGCAGGCGCGCCCACCTCCCGCGCGGCCCACGCCACGGCCTGTCCGTGGTTCCCGGCGCTCGCTGCGACGACGCCAGCCGACCGCTGCTCGGGCTCGAGGGACGAGACCTTCGTGTACGCGCCACGGATCTTGAAGGAGCCCGTGCGCTGGAGGTTCTCGGCCTTGAGCTCGACCCGGCGGCCGGCGAGCCGGGACAACGTCTCGGAGGGGTAGACCGGCGTGACGCGCGCGACCCCCAGGAGCCGCTCGCGCGCCCGCTCGATCTCAGGAAGCCCGGGGAGGCCCGCCGTCGCCATCGTCGATCCGGAACACCTTCTCGAGTATCTCCCGTACCGCGGTCAGCGGGTCGAGCTCGCGGGCCTGCACCTCGGCGAGCAGCCGCCGCAGCTCGGCGTCCTCGGCGACCGCCTGCTCGAGGTGCCGCTTCGCGCGGCTCGACGCGACGGCGAAGACCTCGCGCGCGAGATTCGCCCGGCGCCGCTCGTCGAGCCGGCCGCTCTGCGAGAGAAAGGCGCGATGCGCCTCGAGCTGCTCCCACAGCTCGGGCACGCCCTCACCGCGGAGCGCCTCGGTCAGCACGATCGGCGGGCTCCACTCGCGGTCGCGGTCGAGCGCGAGGATCGACCTCACGTCGTTGAGCATCGTCTTCGCCGCCGGATGGTCGAGCTTGTTGATCGCGATCACGTCGGGAATCTCCATGATCCCGGCCTTCAGCGCCTGCACGGCGTCGCCTGAGCCTGGCATGAGCACGAGCAGGACGGTATCGGCGATCCCGATGATCTCGACCTCGCTCTGGCCGGTTCCGACCGTCTCGAGGAAGACGAGATCCTTGCCCGCCGCGTCGAGGACGAGCAGCGCCTGCAGCGTCGCCTCTGCCAGGCCGCCGAGATGCCCGCGGGTCCCCATCGACCGGATGAACACCTGCGGGTCGAGGAAGTGGTCGCTGAGCCGGATCCGGTCGCCGAGCAGCGCGCCCTGCGAGAACGGGCTCGACGGGTCGACCGAGACGACGCCGACCGAGACGTCGCTCGTCCGGACATGGCGGATGAGCGCCGAGACGAGACTCGACTTGCCGACGCCGGGCGGCCCGGTCAGGCCGATCGAATACGCGGAGCCGGTCTGCGGATAGAGATCGGCGATGACGTCGTAGGCGAGGGGATCGCCGTTCTCGACGAGCGTGATCGCGCGCGCGAGCGCCCGCCGGTCGCCGTCACGGACACCGGCGGCGAGGGTCTTCCGTGTCCAGTCGCGGCGGCCGGCCACCGCCGGAATCTACTCAGTTGGCGGGGACGGCCGCCACGCTCGTCCGCGTCTCCGCATCGGCCGGCGCCTCGCCGCCGAGGTTGCGCGCGAGCGCCCAGCCCGCGACCGCCGAGAGCGCGACGGCCACGCCGGCGCCGCCCCAGATCCAGCGGGCCCCCGCACGATGGAGCTCGAGCCCGCCAACGGCCTCCCCCACGCCGACGAGGAGGTACGTCGCGCTCATCACGAACGTGAGCGCGCGGCCGCGCAGCAGGTCGAACGTCCCGCGCTGCACGAGGAGCGCGTTCGCCGCGACGGCCGTCCCGTTGCCGACGCCGGCTACGACGCAACACGCGGCGGCGACCCAGATTCCGGGACTGACGGCCGCCCCGCCATAGCCCGCCGCGAGCACCGCGAGACTCCCTCCGTAGACGGCGGCAACACCGAAGCGATCGAGGAGTGCCGCGCTCGCGAAGCCGCCGAGCACGAGACCGGCTCCCATCGAGCCGTAGAGGAGCCCGTAGCCGAAGTCCCCCGCGTGGAACGTGTTCTTCGCGAGGAAGATCTCGGCGAGGTTCACGCCGCCCATGCCGAGCGAGGCGATTCCCCACGCGACGAGCACGGCGAGCATCGAGCGGGAGCGGAGCGCGGCGCCGAAGCCGTCGGCGAGGTCGCGCCAGTGGCCGCGCGAGAGCGCCCGCTCGCTCTGCAGGAGCCGCGGCGGGATCCGCACGACGAGCGCGATCGAGACGACGAACGACGCGGCGTTGATCGCGTACGCGGCCGACGGGCCCGCCGCCGCCGTGAGCAGGCCGCCGACGACCGGGCCGACGGCCCAGCTCAGGTTCTCGACCGTCTGGAGGAGCGCGTTCGCGGCCGGCAGCTCCTGCTCGGGCACGAGGTTCGGCACCCCCGCGTAGACCGCGGGCCGGAAGAAGCCCGTCGCCAGGCCTGCCACGAGCGCGAGCGCGACAACGGTCGCCGCGTTCCCGGCGAACGGCAGCGCGACGAAGACGGCGACGCGCACCGCGTCGGCGGCGATCATCAGCGAGCGGCGCTCGAGCCGGTCGAGCAGCGGCCCGAGCAGGAGCCCGACGACGATCGTCGGCAGGAACTCGACGACGAGGACGGCGAAGACCCAAGGGCCCGAGTTCGTCCGATCCTGGACGTCGATCGCCAGCGCGACCATGGCGAGGAGCGTCCCGGCACTCGAGCCGAGCGTCGCGAAGAAGAGGTTGCGGAACCCCGCGAGGCGGAGCGGGGCGAGCTGGTCACGGGAGACCCTCACAGGCGTCCGCCGGAAGCTACCACCTGCGCTTTCCGCTTACGAGGCGCCCGAAAGGACGTGTCCCAGAGCGCCCGCGAAGACCTCGTTCTCCTCCGGCGTTCCGACGGTGACGCGGATCGCCTCGGGCGCGCCGAAGCCGACGAGCGGCCGGACGATGACGCCTTCGCGTAGGAGCCGTTCGAACATGTCCCGTCCGTCGCCGACGTCGGCGAAGAGGAAGTTGCCGAACGCCGGCCCCGCCGGCTCGAGCCCGTGCGCGCGGAGGATCTCGCCGAGGCGGCCCCGCCCGGCAGCGTTCAACCCGCGGCGGCGAGCGATCTCCTCCGGGTCGTCGAGGCTCGCGAGCGCTGCGACCTGACCGGTCGCCGTGACCTCGAACGCACGCCGTACCTTGCTCGTCGCGACGACGACGTCGGCCGGCGCGACCCCCCAGCCGACGCGCAGCCCGGCGAGGCCGTAGATCTTCGAGAACGTCCGGAGGACGACGAGCCGCCGCCCCTCCCGGAACAGCTCGAGGCCGTCGAGGTAGTGAGGGTCGTCGATGTACTCGAAGTAGGCCTGGTCGAGCACGCAGAGGACGTGCTCGGGCAGGCGATCGAGGAACCCGAGCAGCTCGTCCCGCCCGTTCGCCGTCCCGGTCGGGTTGTTCGGGTGGCAGACGAAAACGAGCTTCGTCCGCGGCCCGATCGCCTCGAGCAGACCCCCGAGGTCGTATGCGTGGTCGCGCAGCGGCACCTTGCGCGCGACCGCGCCGAGCTTCTGCGCCATCAGGACGTAGCTCGGGAAGGAGGGCCAGCCGCAGACGATCTCGTCGCCCGGCTCGAGCGCCGCGAGCGAGAGGAAGTCGACGATCCCGTCCGCTCCCGGGCCGACGATCACCTCCTCGAAGGCGACGCCGTTCCGCTCCGCGAGCGCGCGCCGGAGCGCCCAGGCGCCGCCGTCGGGGTAGCGGTTCAGCTCGCGCGCGGCCCGCTCGAGCGCCTCGAGCGCAGCGGCGAACGGCGGGAACGGCCCCTCGTTCGACGCGAGCTTGACGACTCGGTCGAGGCCGAGCTCCCGCTGCACCTCCTCGACCGGCTTGCCCGGCTCGTACGGGACGAGATCCGCGATCGACGAACGGAAGAAGCTCAGCGCGCCTGCCCTCGACGCTTCCATGGCAGCGCGCCGCGGAGTCGTTTCGCCTTCCGCCGAGCGACCACCTTCCCCACCTTGAGCGTGGCCCAGCCGACGAGCGCGTTCCGCCTGTTGACGATCCCCATCGCCCCTCCTTCCGCGTCGCCGCCGAGGCTACCGGATCCCATGGAAGAGCCGCCCTGCGGGCGGCGGCTCTTCCGGAGAGAAACAGGCTCCGAGCGTAACGCGGGCGGCGCGCCGGCTCGGAACCGGGACGAGGATGTCCGCCGCTGTTATCGCGCATCCGGCCGCGCCGCGCGCCCGAATCGCCACCGCTTTTACCGAGCGCTTACGCGGTCGCCGTGGCGCGCGGCTTGCGATTCGGCACATGGATCGCCCGCCCGAGCGCCACGAGGCCCGCCTCCTTGATCGCCTCCGACAGCGTCGGATGCGGCGCGATCCCGTCCGCGACCGTCTCGACGGTCGACTCGGCCTCGATCGCGACGACGCCCGCCTCGACCATGTCGGTCACGTGCGGGCCGACCATGACGAGCCCGAGCAGCTCGCCGTAGCGAGTCTCGTGGATCGACTTGACCCAGCCGACCGTCTCGTCCTGCATCACGGCGCGGGCGTTCGCGATCCACGGGAACCGGCCGACCGCGACATCGTCGCCGTACCGCTCGCGCGCCTCCGCCTCGGTGAGGCCGACGGACGCGATCTCGGGCTCCGTGTAGATCGGCCGCGGGATCGCCCGGCTGTCGAACACCGCCTCGTGGCCGGTGGCGTTCTCGGCCGCGACCTCGCCCTCGCGGAAAGCGGTGTGCGCGAGCTGCCAGTAGCCCGCGCAGTCGCCGACCGCGTAGATGTGCGGGACGCTCGTGCGCCGGTGGTCGTCGGTCGCGACGCCCTTCCGCGGGTCGAACTGGACGCCGGCCGCCTCGAGACCGATTCCCTCGACGAGCGGGGCGCGGCCGACGCTCACGAGCATCAGGTCGGCCTGGACGGCCTCGCCGTCGCCGTAGTGGACCGTCAGCTGCGACCCGTCGTCGTCCACCTTCGAGCACTGCTTGCCGAGCTGGAGCGAGATGCCGCGCCGCTCGAACTGCTTCGCGAGCTCCTTCGCGGCGTCGGCGTCCTCCTGCGGGATGAGCGTGTCGAGCATCTCGACGATCGTCACCGCCGAGCCGAAGCGGGAGAAGATCGAGGCGAACTCGCAGCCGATGATGCCGCCGCCGAGGACGACGAGCCGCTGCGGCACCTGCTCCTGCGCGAGCAGCCCGGTCGAGTCGACGCAGCGAGGCGAGGCGAGGCCCTCGATCGGCGGCCGCAGCGGATACGACCCGGTGGCGACGATCGCCGAGCGGAACGTGACGTCCTCCCCGCCTTCGACCGAGATCGTGTTCGCGTCCCTGAACGTCCCCGCGCCCTTCACCCACTCGACGCCGTTCGCCTTGAAGAGGCCCGCGACGCCCTGCGTCATCTGCTCGACGACGCCGGCCTTCCACGCGTTCGACGCCGCGAAGTCGAGGTGCGCCTCGCCGACCCGGACGCCGAACTTCGCAAAGGACTCCTCCGCCTCCTTGAGCGCGAACGCGGTCTGCACCCACGCCTTCGTCGGGATGCAGCCGACGCGCAGGCAGGTGCCGCCGAGCTCGGGCTCCTTCTCGATGCAGGCGACCTTCGCGCCGAGTTGCGCGGCGCGGATCGCGGCGGTATAGCCGCCCGGGCCTCCTCCCAGTACGGCGACGTCGACGTCCATGCTCATCTCCTGGTCTCGTTTCCCGTGAGGCTAGTCAGAGGTCCGCCACCATCGTCACGGTTCCGTCCTCACGGTGGAGCTCGTGAAAGCCGTGCCTCTCGTAGAAGCGGGTCTGTCCCGCCTCGGCGCTCAGGCTGACGCGCGGAAAGCCGTCGCTGCGGGCGCGGACGAGCAGCGCCTCGAGCAGCTCGGCTCCCGTGCCGTGGCCGCGATGGCTCGGGACGACGGCAATCGTCAGCTCCGGTGTCTCCTCGTCGACGAAGCCGAACCCGGGCTCGCCGGCCGTGAAGAGCCGGTACCAGGCGGCGCCGTAGACGTTCGGCCCCTCGAACGCGACGACTCCGGCATCGCCGCGGCGGCCCCAGTTCTGGACGTAGCGGAAGACGGGCAGGTCCGGATCCTGCGCCATCCGCCAGTGGTAGGCGTGGCGCAGCATGTCGCGGAGAAAGCGCGTGTCCTGCCGGTCTACTGGTCGGAGCACGGCAAGAGTGTAGGGGCGCGGCTCCGGTCGGGGACGTCGACCTACGCGGCGCTGTCAGAGAGCGAGCCCCGGATCCTCGAGGCCCTCCTTCACCGTCTGGAGGAAGCCGGCCGCCGGGGCGCCGTCCACCGCGCGATGGTCGAACGTGGCGGTCAGGGTCACCATCGGCCGCACGACGACCTCCCCGCCGGACGCGACCGCGCGATCCTCGGTCGCGCCGCAGGCGACGATCGCCGCCTGCGGCGGGTTGAGGACGGCGGTGAAGCTCTCGACCGCGAACATGCCGAGGTTCGAGATCGTGAACGTCCCGCCCTCGAGATCCTCGGTGCGCAGCTTGTTGTCGCGTGCCCGGCCGACGAGGTCGGTGCGGACGGCGGCGATCTCGGCGAGCGAGAGTCGCTCCGCGCCGCGGATCACGGGGACGACCAGCCCCTGCGGCGCCGCGACGGCGATGCCGACGTTCGCGCTCGGATGGAGGACGATCGCCTCCTCCGTCCACTCGGCGTTCACCTCGCGATGGCGCATGAGCGCGGCGGCGCAGACCTTCGTCAGCAGGTCGGTGACCGTGACCCGAACCTCCGGGTCACGCTCGCGCAGCCGCGCGACGAGCGCGTTCACGCGCGTCATGTCCGCCGACGCCTGGAGCTGGAAGACGGGCACCTCCCACGCCTGCGTCAGGCGGCGCGCAATCGTGCGGCGGACGTTCGTGACCGGGATCGAGAGGCCGGTGGCAGGCAGCCGACTTTCGGCGGCAGGTTGGCTTTCGGGGACAGTCTGGTAGCTGCCACCCGACTCATCCGGCTCCGCGCGCTCGACGTCCTCGGCGACGATGCGGCCGTCCGGGCCGGTACCGCGGAGCGAGCGGAGGTCGACGCCGCGCTCGCGGGCGATCCGGCGCGCGAGCGGCGACGCCTTGATCCGGCCGTTGGCCGCACTCGAGAGGCTGGTAGCAGGTACCCGACTTTCGGCGGCAGATTCGCTTTCGACGACAGACTGGTAGCTGCTACCCGGCTCGGAAGACGAGGCGTCCGGCACGGACGGCGCCTCCTCGCCCTCTGCGCCGATGAACGCGACCGTGCGTCCCACCGGCACCTCGCCCCCGGCCACCGCGATCCGGAGCAGGACGCCGCTCGTCTCCGCCTCGACCTCCTGCGTCACCTTGTCGGTGTCGAGCTCGAAGAGCGGCTCGCCCTTCTCGACCTGCTCGCCCTCGGCCTTGAGCCACTTGACGATCGTCCCCGACTCCATCCCCTGGCCGAGCCGGGGCAGGATCACCTCGGTCGCCATCAGGTCCTCCCGACGGTCCGCCTGATCGCGGCGAGGACGTCCGCGGCATGCGGCACGACGAAGTTCTCCATCACCGGCGCGAACGGGAGCGGCGCGAACTTCGCGCCCACCCGCTCGATCGGGGCGTCCAGCCAGTCGAAGGCCTGGTACTGGAGCACGGCGGCGACCTCGGCGCCGAAGCCCATCCGGGTCACGGCCTCGTGGGCGACGACGGCACGGTTCGTCTTCTTCACCGACGCAACGAGCGTCTCCTCGTCGAGCGGCTGCAGCGTGCGCGGGTCGACGACCTCGACCGAGATCCCGTCGCGCTCGGCCTCCTCGGCCGCCCTCAAGCTCTCGTGGACGAGCCTCCCGGTCGCGATCACGGTCACGTCCCCGCCCTCGCGGTGCACACGCGCCTTCCCGAGCGGGATCGGCTCGATCTCCTCCGGCACGTCGCCCTTGATCGGATAGAGCGTCCGGTGCTCGAAGAAGACGATCGGGTTGTCGTCGTA
>Ga0335077_10003308_pt1 | contig 19432 bp, 18 predicted proteins | sample Lox_Sample_31_FD_207151 | JGI IMG/M metagenome (GOLD analysis project Ga0335077, IMG submission 207151) | Soil microbial communities from Loxahatchee National Wildlife Refuge, Florida, United States - Lox_Sample_3.1 | ecosystem: Environmental > Terrestrial > Soil > Wetlands | place: USA...
TTGTCGGGCCATCATGCGACGCTGCTGCGCGATACCGTCAAGGCAGCGCTGCAGGATTTCGACGTCTACATCACCGACTGGGTAGACGCCCGCATGGTGCCGCTCGCCGAGGGCCCGTTCCACCTCGACGACTACGTCGACTACTGCATGCAGTTCATCCGTCTGCTCGGTGGGCCGTGGCGCGGGCCCGGCGGCGTGCACGTCGTTTCGGTCTGCCAGCCCACCGTGCCGGTGCTGGCCGCGGTATCGCTGCTGGCCCAGTCCGGGGAGGCGACACTGCCGAAGGCGATGGTCATGATGGGTGGACCGATCGACCCGCGGCGCAACCCGACCGTGGTGAACGAGTTCGCCATGGGCCGCTCGCACGCCTGGTTCGAAGGCAAGGTCATCGACCGCGTGCCGTTCAACTATCCGGGCTACATGCGGCGCGTCTATCCCGGGTTTCTCCAGCATCTGGGTTTCCTCGCGATGAACGCCGATCGCCACATCGACGCGCATCGCAAGTTCTTCAACCACCTGGTCGTAGGCGACGGCGACAGTGCAGCCGCGCACCGCCGCTTCTACGACGAGTACAACGCCGTCCTCGACATGCCCGCGGAGTATTACCTGGACACGATCAAGACGGTGTTCCAGGACTTCGCTTTGCCGAAGGGACGGATGACCGTGCGTGGCGAGCTGGTGCGTCCCGCAGCGATCAAATCCAGCGCGCTGTTCACGATCGAAGGCGAGCTCGACGACATTTCCGGCAACGGCCAGACCGAAGCCGCGCATATCCTGTGCCGAAACATCCCGTCCGAAAAGCGCAAGCATCTGCTGGCCCAGGGCGTGGGGCACTACGGCATCTTCAGCGGCCGCAAGTTCCGCGAGCGCATCTATCCGCAGATACGGGATTTCGTCCGGCGCTGGCACTAAGGCGCCGCGCATCATCTCCGGCACCCCCGTAACGCCGGTCCTTCCAGCGCTCCGGTAGAATAGTCCCACGCTGTGGCTGCAGCGCTGGCGCGCGCGGCCACGAATCACCGTCACGCATAACGGCACTTATGGGAGGAGACCATGGCCAAAGCTGTCCGCATTCACCAGCACGGCGGCCCCGAGGTCCTGCAGTACGAAGAGGTTGCGGTAGGTGATCCGGGGCCCGGTCAGGCCCGCATCCGGCAGACCGCGATCGGCCTCAACTTCATCGACACCTATCATCGCTCGGGGTTGTATCAGCTGCAGATGCCGAGCGGCATCGGCACCGAGGGCGCGGGTGTCGTGGAGGCCGTCGGCTCCGGGGTGACCTGGGTGAAGGCCGGTGACCGCGTGGCCTATGCCGGCGGTCCCCCTGGCGCGTACGCCGAGGTCCGGCTGGTGCCCGCGGACCGCCTGGTGAAGGTGCCCGAGGGCATCTCGGACCAGACGGCCGCAGCCATGATGTTGAAGGGTCTCACCACGCAGTATCTGATCCGCAGCACTTACCGCGTGCAGCCCGGGCAGACCGTCCTGTTCCACGCGGCCGCCGGCGGCGTTGGCCTCATCGCCTGCCAGTGGCTGAAGGCGCTCGGCGTCACGGTGATCGGTACCGTCGGCTCAGAGGACAAAGCCAAATTGGCGAAGGCGCACGGATGCGCGCACACGATCATCTATACCAAGGAAAATTTCGTCGAGCGGGTAAATCAGATCACTGAGGGCCGCAAGCTCCCGGTGGTGTATGACTCGGTCGGCAAAGACACCTTCATGGGGTCGCTCGATTGTTTGCAGCCCAGAGGCATGCTGATCATTTTCGGCAACGGCTCCGGGCCCGTAGCCGCATTCGATCTGAATCTGCTGGCGGCAAAAGGCTCGCTGTACGTCACGCGGCCGTCCCTCGTGACCTATACCGCCAAGCGCGAGGACCTCGAGGCCATGGCGGCGGAGCTGTTCGACGTGGTCAAGTCCGGCAAGGTCAAGATCGAGGTCAACCAGACCTATGCGTTGAAGGATGCCGCTCAGGCGCACCGCGATCTGCAAAGCCGGAAGACGACTGGATCCACCGTGATCGTCCCCTGAGTATTGGAGCAGCAGGACGGGAGTCCGCGGTGTTTTCCCTGGCAGGCAAAGTTGCGCTGGTCACTGGTGCTTCGCGCGGTCTCGGCTGGGCGATGGCGCAGTCGCTCGCTAAAGCCGGCGCCACCGTGCTCATCAATGGGCGCGACGCCTCTATTCTTACTCAGCGGGTCGAAGAGCTCAGGCGTGCCGGGCTCAAAGGCGAGGCCGCCGCCTTCGACGTGACGAACGAGCGTGCGTGCGCGGATTGTATCCAGGGTGCGCTCGAGCGCTACAGCCGCTTCGATATCCTGGTGGCGAACGCCGGCATCCAGCACCGAAAACCGATCACCGAGTTCGAGACCGCCGACTTCCAGCGCGTCGTTGCGACCAACTTGACCGCCGTCTGGACCTTGGCGCGCGAAGCCGCGAAGGCCATGGTCCCGCGCAAAGCCGGCCGCATCATCCTGACCGGTTCCGCCAGCGCGACATTGGCGCGTCCCACGATCTCCGCGTACGTTGCCAGCAAGGGAGCGGTGCACGCGCTCACCCGCGAGCTGGCGGTCGAGCTCGCGCAGCACGACATCACGGTCAACGCCATCGCGCCGGGCTACTTCGCTACCGAGATGAACACCGCGCTCATCCAGAATAAGGAATTCAACGACTGGGTCTGCAAGCGCACGCCGGCGGGGCGTTGGGGCACGCTGGAGGAGATTGGTCCAGTCGCGGTGTTTCTCGCATCCGACCAGGCGTCTTACGTCAATGGCCACGTGCTGGCCGTCGACGGTGCCTTTACGGCGTCGATGTAGACAGCGCGCGGCTCGCAACGACAACAACGCGACCGCGCTGGCGTTCGCAAGCACAGGAGGAGGACGAAGCATGGCGCAGGAAAAATTTCGCGTCGGCATCACGCGCGATGTGCTGAGCCCGAGCGGCGAGCCGATCTACGGGCGGCCCGCTCTGCGCATCCTGGAGGACCCGCGCGTCGAGTGGGAATACCTCCCGGAGGCAGTGCCGGAGCTCACCCCCGAGCATGCCAGCCGTTACGACGCGCTGTGCGTGTTCGGCTCGCGCGTGAGCCGCAAGACGGTATCGGGTCCCGGGCGCCGGCTCAAGCTCGTGGCGCGCTTCGGGGTCGGCTACGACACGGTGGACGTCGCTGCGTGCACCGAGCAGGGCATTCTTCTCACCATCACGCCCGACGGCGTGCGCCGGCCGGTGGCAAGCAGCGTGATGGCCTTTGCGCTCGCCATGGCGCATCGCCTCGAAGAGAAGGACCGCCTCACCCGCGAAGGGCGCTGGAAAGAGAAGGGCGATTACCTCGGCTACGGCTTGACGGGCAAAGTCCTCGGCGTGATCGGAGTGGGGAACATCGGCAAAGAGGTGTTCCGCCTGGCCAAGCCCTGGGACATGGTGCACCTCGGCTGCGATCCGAACGTGCCGCAGCAGGCGGTGGCCGAGCTGGGCGTGAAGATGGTCGACCTCGATACGCTGCTGCGCGAGTCGGATGTCGTCTCCGTCAACTGCCTGCTGAACGACGAGACGCGCCACCTGATCAGCGCGCGCCAGTTCAGCCTCATGAAGCCGAGCGTGTTCTTCATCAACACCGCACGCGGGCCCGTGGTGGACGAGGCGGCGCTGATCGAGGCGCTCGCGTCGAAGCGCATCGCAGCGGCCGCCATCGACGTGTTCGAGCAGGAGCCGACTCCTGCCGACAACCCGCTGCTCAAGTTCGACAACGTGATCGTCGCGCCGCACGCCGTGTGCCACACCGACGAGTGCATGCGGCTGCTGGGCGAAAGTGCTTTCACCTCGGCGGTCGATCTCGCCAACGACCGCAGACCGCGTCACGTCGTGAACGGCGAAGCGCTGGGCCACCCGTCGTGGGGCGGTAAGTGGCACAAGTAGGGGCGACGGAGAGCCCCATGCGCGGAAATCCCGTCAAAGACAAGCTACTCGCCGGCGAGCCCGTGTTCGGCTCATTCGGGTGGGAGTTCCTGGTGCCCGGCCTGCCGCAGATCGTGAAGTCGGCGGGCGCGCAGTTCCTCCTGCTCGACATGGAGCACGCCGGCACGCACTACGATCAGATCAAGACCCAGGCGGCATTGTGCCGCGGCCTCGACCTGGTGCCGATGGCGCGCGTACCGGCCAACCAATACCAGTACATCTCGCGCGCGCTTGACGTGGGGTGCATGGGCATCATGGCGCCCATGGTCGGCTCCGCTGAGGAAGCGGCGTTCATTGTTTCATGCACGCGCTACCCGCCGCACGGGCGCCGCGGCGCCGCCTTCGGCTTTGCTCACGACGACTACGAGGGCGGGGACGTGGCGCAGAAGATCCGCGTCGCGAACGATCGCACGCTGGTCATTTGCCTGATCGAGACGGCCGACGGCATCGCGAACATCGACCAGATTGCAGCAGTCCCCGGTGTAGACGTGCTGTGGCTGGGCCATTTCGACCTCACCAACTTCCTGGGGATCCCGGCGCAGTTCGATCATCCCAAGTACGTTCAGGCCATCGAGAAGCTGGTGGCCGCCGGCAGGAAGCACAACAAGATCCTCGCCTGCATGACGGCAAACGACGCCTGGAGCCGGGAGTACTGGACCAAGGGCTTCAGGCTGTTCGCGATGGGTGTCGATGCGCATTTGCTGCAGGGCGCGCTCAGGCAGGGTCTGCAAACCCTGGAAGGGCTCAAGGCAGGTCAGAGGTGAAGAGGTGAAGAGGTGAAGGGCATACGGCAATGCTGATGGTTTAGGCGGTTACCGTTCACGCCTTCACCGTTCACACATTCACTCCTCGCGCATATGCCAGAAAAATTCCGAGTCGGGATTACCCGCGACAACCTCAAGCTGGACGGCAAGCCGCTGTTCGATGAAGCGTTGCTAAGGGTCCTGGACGATCCTCGCATCGAGTGGGAGTTCCTGCCGCGCTTCGAGGTGGAACTGTCGGCTGAAACCGCCGCGCGGTACGACGCTTTGGCTGTGATGCTGGGCAACGTCACCCGCCGCACGGTGTCTGACCCGAATCGAAGGCTCAAGCTGATCGCGCGCTTCGGCGTCGGCTACGATACGGTCGACGTTTCCGCGCTCACCGACAACGGTGTGCTGCTCACGATTACCCCCGAGGGTGTGCGGCGCCCGGTCGCGAGCTCCGCGCTGACCTTCATCCTGATGCTGGCGCACCGCGTCCCGCTCAAGGACCGCCTGGTGCGCGAAGGGCGCTGGGCCGAGCGAGTGAACCACGTGGGCACGGGGTTGTCTGGGCGAGTGCTGGGCTCGATCGGCGTAGGCAATATCGGTTCGGAGCTGTTCCGGCTCGCCATGCCTTTCGCGATGAAGTATCTGGCCTGCGATCCGTACGTGACGCCGGAGTCGGTCGCGCCGCTGGGCGTCAAGCTGGTAGACCTGCAGACCCTGCTGCGCGAATCCGATTTCGTGTGCGTCAACTGTCCGCTCAGCGTGCAGACGCGGCACATGATCGGCCCACGGCAGTTCGCACTGATGAAGCCGACCGCGTTCTTCGTAAACACGGCGCGCGGCCCGATTGTCGACGAACGTGCTCTGTATGAAGCTTTGACCGAGAAAACGATCGCCGGTGCCGCCATCGACGTGTTCGAGCAGGAGCCCACGGCGGATGACAATCCACTGCTCCAACTCGAGAACCTCATTGTCACACCACACCACATCTGCCTGACGGACGAGTGCATCAACGGCGTGGCCGCCAGCGTCTTCGGCGCGTGCCGCGACCTGGCTCACGGGCGCGTCCCCAGGAACGTGGTCAATCAACAGGTGCTGGGGCGAGTGAATTATTTTCACCAGTGAAGCGGGTCAAGAAGTGAATGGGTGAAGGAGTGAACGAGTGAAGGAGTGTAAAGCTGAGGCAGGAGTGGATGTGAAAGGGGTTTTGCTCATTCACCCATTCACTCATTCACCTCACTGGGTATGCGCGACAATCCTCTGAAGGCCAAGCTGCTGCGGGGCGAAAACAGCTTCGGTCTGTTCGCATTCGAGTTCTTCACGCCCGGGCTGGCGCAGATTGCGCGCGAGGCAGGCGCCGAGTTCGTGCTGTTCGACATGGAGCACTCCGGCGCAGGCATCGATACGATCAAACAGCAGATCGCGTTTTGCCGTGGACTCGACATCACTCCGCTCGTCAGGGTGCCGACCTACCAGTACCACTTTGTGGCGCGCGCGCTTGATGCTGGCGCGCTCGGGGTCATGGTTCCCATGGTGGAGACGGCCGAACAAGCGCGCGATATCGTGTCGTGGACCCGCTATCCGCCCGCGGGGCGGCGTGGTGCGGTGCTCGGCGCAGCGCACGACGACTACAGCGGCGGAGCGCCGCGAGAAAAGCTCGAGCAGGCTAATCAGCGGTGCCTGCTGATGCTGCAGATCGAAACGGAAGTGGGGCTGGAGCACGTCGAGCAGATCGCAGCGGTGCCGGGCGTCGATTGCCTCAGCATCGGGTTCATGGACCTGTCGAACTTCCTCGGCGTGCCGGGCGAGCTGACTCACCCCACCTATCTTGCTGCTGTCGAACGCATCGTTCAGGCAGCGAAGAAGCATCGACGCGCGCTGTCGATCCTGGCTCCGACGGAGGTGCTCGCAAAGGAGTACGTGGCGCGCGGCTTCCAGCTGATCTTTTTCGGGTCGGACGTCGCTCTCTTGCAGTCGGCGCTGGCGCAGCGCATTCAGGCTGTCCGAACCTAGCCGGTGTTGAAGGCAGAGTTGCGGGCTGTCAACGGTCCCGCTGTGTGGGAGCTTCCAGAGGTGAGGTGACGCTCGCGCGCGGGCGAGCTGTTGAAACCCGGTTGACGCGGTCAGGACTGCGGTGCCGTGCCGGCAACTGCTACATGCCGATTAGGGCGTGGGTGTGGCGGTCGCCGCTCGGGAGCCGCTCACCGGCGGGCGCCTCGACCGGCCGATGCTTTTGCAGCAAGGCCGTAACCCGATTCTGCTCCAGCGCCGCCGCTTCACTCTGCCCACCCGCCGCGAAACGCATCTCTACGCGATCGCCTGGTTCGACCTGCAAGGCGCGAGGCACCACTGCTATGGCTGCGATGCGGCCATCGATCAGCGGTTCGGGAAACTTGACGTCAGCCCAGACCGGACCGCTCGATTCTGCGGGTCCCGCGCTGCGCTCGACATAGACACCCGGACTTTGCTCGACGTACACGCGCTCGACGACTCCTGTGTGCGAGCTGCCGTTCAGTTCGGCCACGCGCGCGTAGCCCTGCACCAGGACGAACGCGGCCGCCAGCACGAGCAGACCAAAAACGCTCTTCATACCGCTTCTCCGATGTCTTCCGGGATCGAGGCTACCGCGACAATCTTGCTGAGAGCTTGCCTACAGGCGCTCAGTGGCAAGCGCGCTCAGTTTCTGTGCAGTGAAGGAGGACGAGTCCTGCTGACCGAAGTTGCGAGCCGCCCGAGTGCTGCTCTTCGCTACCAGCGCCATCACCTGGTTGCGCTCGAGCCCGGCGTCGGATTCGACGCTGCCGGGATCGGCCACGCGCACCTGGACCAGATCGCCCGGCCCGATCTCGAGTGCATCAGGCAAGTGGGCAGTGGCGAAGGTGCGACCATCCGGCAAGGGGTTGGCAAAAATGACGTATGCGCACAGAGCCTTGCCAGCGACGTTGCCGGCGAGCTGTCGTTCGACGAATACACCGCTATAAGCTTCGACGTAAACGCCCTCGACCTTTCCGGTCTGAAGCATCGGACCCATCGACGGCTGGGTGTGACATCCCTGGATCAATACCGCAGTCAGGGCGGCTGCGGCGAAGGTCGTGGCGAATCGCATTGCTGGAGGCTCCCGTTGCGCCGCGCTCGAGTTGCCGCGGCGCGCATGGGCAGGCTAACGGCGGCTGCCCTTGGAACTTGAGAAACCCACACCCGCAGTTCGGCATGCACATATCGACGCTGCTGATCGGCTCACAACAACCGCCGTCTTGTCTGCTGATTCGGCCTCCACTGTCGCCTCGCGCACGTCTGGAGCAAAGACAAGCATGTGGAAGTGTGAAATCCGAACTGCCGCTCGATCGGGTCGTCGCGGCGGAGCGACTCCGCGCTCGTGCGGCGCTATCATGCTGCCCGCGAACCGGCATTCGAGCGGAAGACGGAAAGTCAAATTGCGGCTAGCTTCGACGCAACTGGACGGCTCAACGAGGGCGGACATGACGGAGACGTACACGCTCGGGTACTCGGCGAAAGCACTGGACTTCGTGTCCCGCCGCACGCTCGAATCGCACGGCGCTTTTTTCCTCCCTTATCTGCAGCCCGGCATGGCCGTACTGGATTGCGGATGCGGTCCGGGCACGATCACGCTCGGGATCGCAGCCTGCCTCGGCACCGGCAGCGTCGTGGGCGTAGACATGAACGAAGCACAGGTCAGGCTCGCGACGTCAAGCGCGACGACTCTCGGCCGCCACAATGCAAGCTTCCGTCAGGGCAGTGCCTATGCGCTGCCCTTCGCCGACGGTACGTTCGACGCGGTGTTCAGCCACGCGCTGCTGGAGCATCTCGCGGAGCCGAACAAGGCGCTGCGCGAGTTTCTGCGCGTGCTTCGGCCTGCCGGAGTAGCAGGTGTATGCGCGCCCGACTGGGGAGGCTTCCTCTGCGCGCCACCGACGGAAGACATCTACGCCGCGCTACGCGCGCACAACGACATCCAGAACCGAAATGGCGGCGACGTCCAGGCCGGGCGAAAGCTGCTGGGATTGATGCTGGAAGCCGGCTTCACCGATATCAAGGCGCAGGCACGCTACCAGAACTACGATGATCTGGCCGACATCACCGGCGCGATTGCGGTGCAGCTCGAGCACGGCGGGCAACACGCCCACGCGGATGCGATCCGCGCGTGGGCCCGGCGTCCGGTCGGGATGTTTGCGCAGGCCTGGGTATCTTGCGTCGGGCGCAATACAACGTGAATTGAGGGAAGCTCTGCAAAGCTTCCTCAGAGTGCGCGCGCCTCAGTCGGTCCTGACCCAGGTCTCGGAGAAGGCGAGGAATGCAGTGCTGCTGTCCTTCTTGCCGGCAAATTCGCGCGGGAACGGCCGTCCCGGCACCGATCTCCCGTTGATCGTCGCCCGTACGCTCGGCGATTCGACGAACAGTGAAAACATCTCGTGCTTGCCGGTTGCCGATTTCTCCTTCGGCAGCTCCACGATGTAGGGCGCGCCGAGCGCGTCCCAGCTCAGACTCACCTGCCCCATCGTGCTGCGGAACCACTCCGTATGCGTCGTGCGGCCGTCCCCTGCGGCCACGAAATCCCAGCCGGGCTGCATGCGGCAGCTCGACAGCCCGGCCACGCCCTTGAACGCACCGAAATAGGCGACGAAGCCGTCGCGCAGGTACGCGGCCAGCGGCTCGTTGTCCGTGAGGCAGACGTTAGGCCGCTCGGGATCCTTGCCGCCGCCATGCGGGTCGAGCAGGAGGAAGGCCGCATGGCCCTTTCCGTGCGGCGAGAGCACCACGCGGAAGAAGCTGATCAGCGTGACGAACGGGCCGTCGACGGTCTGCTTCAGGTACATGCCGGGATTCTCGCCCGACCAGTCGACTTTGCCTGGGTTGATCGCTGGACGTGTCATGCATCAGTCTCCTTCAACTTGTTGAACATGCCGCTGCAACGCTTATGCTCGCGGCGGCCGCTCAGAACGCCACGGTGTGGTTGGATCATGCGGCTGGAACCAGAGGGCGGCCAGCGAGGCGCTCAAGGACGCGCAAGGGCGAGCGCTCGACGTGCAGCATGGCCGACACCGGCAACATGAATGTTTGCTCGAGCATATATTGCCCGCCCAGTGCGGCGTGCAAAACCTGGTCCGTAAAGCAGACCCAGGTGGAACCGGCGGGGAAATCGAAGCGCTCCCGCCACGCCTCGCGCTGGTAGTCGTCATCCAGCTTGCCGCGATCGTGCAACCCGAGCATCAAGTGATCGTATGCGGTGCGCTGCGACTTTGTGATCCGCAGCGCCCGCAGAGCCGAGCCTTCTAGCGGCAGTTGACGGCGCACGCGCGGCGCGAAGCGGCGCGCGTACCCCTCGAACGCTTCCCCGACCAGCCAGGTGCGGGGTTGTCCCCCGGGGTTGATATTGCTGAACACGCGCAGGATTCGGCGGCCCTGGTTGGGGCGCGAAGCGAACGCATCCACGTGCAGGCGCGCGTCGTCCTTGCGGGGCGAGCTCTCTCTGCCGACGACGGCAACCGGCCGGTAGCTCGCCAGCCGTGTTTCGAGCGCCGCGGCATAGCGCGGCAGCATTCGCTCCAGGAACGCGCGCGATGAGGCGGAGAAGCGCAGCACCATCTGTCTCAGCAGCTCCAGGTTAGCGCCCTCCAGCGCGCTGCCCGACACCTTGCCGCTGGCCGGGTCGACGGCGACGTTTTTCGAGCGGCCGTCGGAGACCGTCGGCGCGAGCAGGGCCTGCTCTGCCTCAGTCAGCTCAAAGCTGAGCCCTTCGAACCACAGGACCTGACCGCTTTCGAGCTGGTCGAGCAGTTCCGCGCGCTGTTGCTGATCGAACGCGTGATCCCACCGGGTGATGTGCTGAAACCGAGCAACTCCCACGATTCGTCCTCTCGAGTTCGCGTACAACTCTTCCGGCCGCTGACAGCATGCGGCTGCTGCCTTCATTCTATCGCCAACCGTGCAGCTGTTGGCCGCAAGCGCGGCCTCACGTTCAATGCGCCCAGGTCAGCGCACCGCGGTCGAGCTCACGCACGCTTGCGCGGCCCATCAGCGCCAGGCCGACGTCCACCTCGTTGCGCAGGATTCCCAGCGCACGGGTCACACCTGCGCGGCCGCCTGCTGCCAGCCCGTAGAGGAACGGGCGGCCGATCATGCACGCCTTTGCCCCCAGCGCCAGCGCCTTGATCACGTCGGTGCCGCGTCGCACGCCGCCGTCGACGATCACCTCCATTCTGCCGTCCGTAGCGTCCACGACATCCGGCAGCGACCCGATAGCGGAGCGCGCCCCGTCGAGCTGGCGGCCGCCGTGATTGGAGACGATCAGCGCGTCCACGCCGTGCGCCGCAGCACGCTTTGCGTCCTCGGGATCGATGATGCCCTTCAGCGCCAACGGGCCGCGCCACAGAGACTTGGCCCACTCGACATCCTTCCAGGTCACGGACTGATCGAACTGCGCGTTCACGAATTCCGCGATCGTGTTGAGATCGCTGCCGTGACCCGTCCCCACGAAGTTGGCCAGCGTAGGCCGGGGACCGGTCAGATGGCGCCAAACCCAGCCCGGGTGCAGCATGAAATCCATCACCGTCCGCGGTCGGAGGCGCAGCGGGATGGTGAGACCGTTGTGGACGTCGCGGTCGCGCTGGCCTTGCATCGCCAGATCCACGGTGAGAACCAGCGCAGCGCAGCCCGCGGCCTTGGCACGCTCGATCATGGCTTTGGCGAGACCGCGGTCGCGCATGACGTAGAGCTGGAACCAGATCGGCCTCCCCACCGCCTTCGAGACCTCTTCGATCGACGAGCTCGACATCGTGCTCAGGCAGAATCCCACACCGGCCTCGTCCGCGGCTCGAGCCGCGGCGAGCGCGCCGCCGGGCCAGAGGATGCCCGGCATTCCCGTCGGCGCCAGGATCAGCGGCTGCTCCCACTTCTGACCCAACACGGTCACCGACTGGTAGCGAACGGACACGTCGGTGAGAACGCGCGGCAGCAACGAGACGCGCTCGAAATCGCTGCGGTTATTGCGCAGCGTGACCTCGTCCTGGGCGCCGCCGTCCACAAAGTCGAACAGCGCGTGCGGCAGCCGCCGGCGTGCCAGTTGGCGCAGATCCTCGATGTTGGCGATGATCACTGAGCGTTCGTGATCCGAGACTCGCGGCTACCCGTTATGAGTGAGCCGATGTTTCAAACACGAACCACGAACCGAGTATCAATCGTTGATCGACACGATTGCTACCGCATACGGCCTGAGGCGCAGGCCGGCCGGGTCGTCGATCCGGCTGTACGCGGCCTGAAAGCCGCGCGGGTCGGCAGTCGCCTGCGTGAAGCTCTGCTCGTCCAGCATCGCACCGTATATTTCGCCCTTGGTGCCGCGAAGGGTCACGGGCTGGTCTTGAGCCGTGAGGTTGGCGATCCACAGCGTTGTTCCGTGCCCGGCTCGATAGGCGAGGCATTGCACCTTCGCGGCGTCACTCGACTCTGCATACACCAGCTTGTGCCCGGCGCCGCGCGCCAGCCCGCTCACCACATGGTAGACCGGATAAACCGCAGCCCCCGTGAGCTGATCGTAGTAGGGCTGACGATAGTCGGTCCTGCGGGAGATGATGCCGAGCGGTCCAGTCGGTGCGCCGACGGCAACGGACTCGACATCGGTGCGTGCAAACGTGGCCATGTAACCCAAGGTCCAGGCTGCGCCGAACAGCGCGCGTTGACGTGGGTCCATGCGCGCCAGACATACACGCTCATTGTCGGGATTGGGCGTGAAAGTTTTCCCGTGCGGATTGTCGCGGCAGCCGATGGCGCTCGGTCCGATGCGGTAGGGCGTGCTTCCAATGAAGGAGCGTGCCGTTGCCACTTGATAGGGCAGTGCCTCGAGCGTCTCCATGACCGACCGATCGTCGGCGGCGTGCACGATCGGGCAGGTCGTGTTCATCACGAAGTCGACATCCTCTGCGGGCGGACGCTTGCGGTTGAGCTCGGTGAAGAACGAGAACATCCCGCCGCCCAGACGCACGCCTGGGAACGCCGCGCGCGCTGCGGCGTACAAGGCCTCTAGCGGCGGTGCCGGAGGGCGTGCACCGCCAGGCAGGATGGATTTGAGGTCGCCCACCGGGCACACCGCGATCGCCCCGAGGGCCAGGCCAGCCTCCTTCACCATGCTGGCAACGCGAGCGAGCTCGGCAGCGTAGTCAGTCACACTCTCGACGACGATCTCGAGGATGCATTGAGCGCCGGTTTGCTCGCACAGCAGACGGTAGCCGTACAGCTCTTTCAGCCCGTGCCCGAGTCGCGCATCGAACTGACATTGCAGAAAACGGGGCGAGGTGAGCTTGAGCAGCTCGAGTTGCGCGACCGCGTGCTCGAGCTCCTCTGCCGGCACGCCGAGCCCTATGGGCGGCAGGTTCGCGCGAGCCGGAGCCCCGAGCTCGATCGTAATGCCCTTCCCGGCACTCCTTTCCCCCTTGGCTGGCTTGCCGCTCAACGACACGCTGACCGCTTGCTTGACTGTGTCGCCTGCCTTCAGGGTGTAAGGCCAGGGCAGCGCGAGCGGCCGTACATAGGTCTTGAACGAAGCGTCGGTCCAGTTGCGGTGGTCTTCCATCTCCCAGCTGTCACCCTCGAAGCGGACCGTAGCCTTCACGCCGGGCATGACCGCATGCGTCAACGCCCGGATATGCAAAAACGGCTGCACCGGGTCAACCAGCGCCGGGAACTTGGATTTCTCGATCCTGCCGTCTACGTGCTCGACTTCGACCTCCTTGCCCACGACGCCCTTGAGCGGGTGCAACACCACGAACCCCGTGCGCGCTGTGAGGAAGTCGGTCTTCGGTGTCGCGCTCGCTGTGAACGCCAGGCTTCCGTCAGCGCGGCCCTCGATCGTCGCATCGTAGGCGATCTCCTGCGCTCCGCGGCTGCACACACCGCGATACGAAACAAAGAACCCATCGGCTCGCTGCTCGACTTTTGCGTCGGTCAGGCTGGGCACGTAGGTGCCCCAGTTCTCGTCGCGGACCAGAAAAGCGACGGCGCGCAGCACCTCGATCCCCGCCACCTTGACATAGCGCAGCTGACCGTTGTCGAGCTCCACCGACAACGGACCAGCGGTGAGCGTCCGCCCGACGACATCGGGCTGCTCGGTTCCGCACAGGGCGATGGCGCGAGAGAGTTTAGGTGTGGTCATTGTGGTTGGTTCCTCTTTACTTTATGACACGACCAACTCGGTGGTCGGGTCGATCAGCACAACGCGGTTCATGTCGATGGCGAGCTCGATCGTTTCTCCCGGTTGCGAAACGTCGTGGGCCTGGAGCTCCGCGACGACCTCAGCGCCGCCGAGGCGGAACGTGGCATAGGTCCGCGAGCCCGTCGGCTGCACCAGCTCGATCGACGCGGTGCGGCGCACGAGGCCGGCGCGCAGCTCACCGCCGGCGCGCGTGATGTGCTCGGGCCGGACACCGAGTGTGATCGCCTGGCCGCGGCGGCCAGCCAGTTTGGCGCTGCGGGCTGCTGGCAACGCGAGCTCGCTGCCGTCGGCGAGCGCAACCGCGAGAGCGGTCTCGCCCTGCAGGCGCGCGGGAACGAAATTCATCGCTGGAGACCCGAGGAATCCGGCGACGTAGCGGGTAGCCGGGCGCTCGTACAGATCCAGCGGGGCCCCAGCCTGCTCGATGTGGCCGTCGCGCAGCAGCACGATACGGTCGGCCATGGTCATGGCCTCGATCTGATCGTGCGTGACGTAGATCATGGTTTTGCCCAGCTCCTGGTGCAGGCGCTTGATCTCTCCGCGCATCTCATCGCGCAACTGCGCGTCGAGGTTGGAAAGTGGCTCGTCGAACAGATACAGACGCGCGTTGCGTACCACAGCGCGCCCGATCGCGACGCGCTGCAGCTGGCCGCCCGAGAGCTGGCGCGGATAACGATCCAGGAGCGGTTCGATGGCGAGCATCCGGGCGGCTCGCCGGACCTTGGGTTCGATCTCCGCGGCGGGAGTCCTGCGCGCGCGCAGGCCGAAGGCGATGTTGTCGAACACCGTCATGTAGGGATACAGCGCGTAGTTCTGGAACACCATCGCGATGTCGCGGTCGCGCGGCAGCACGTGGTTCATCAGCTCGCCGCCGATCTCGATACTGCCCTGGTCGGCGTCCTCCAAACCGGCGATGGTACGCAGCAGCGTGCTCTTGCCGCAACCGGACTGTCCCACCAGGACGGTGAACTCTCCCGCCGGGATTTCGAGGTCCACACCCTTCACGGCGTGCACGGAGCCGTAGTATTTGTGCAGGCCGGTTATCTTGAGGTCAGCCATCTCTATCCTTTCACTGCCCCCAGCGAGATCCCGCGCACCAGATAACGCTGCATGAATGCCACGACGACGAAGATGGGGAGCGTCCCGAGCACCGACATGGCCGAGATCTTGGCCCAGAAGTTGGACTGTCCGCCGAAGTAGTGCGTGACCTGGACAGTGTAGGTCACGACCTCGGTGCGGGTGAGCACCAAGGCAAACAGGAACTCGTTCCAAGCGAACACGAAGGTGAAGATCGCGGTTGCGAACAAGCCGGCGCGAGCCATGGGAAAGACCACCTTCCAGATCACCTGCCACCGTGTGCAGCCGTCGACCAGCGCAGACTCTTCCAGCGCGAGGGGTATGTCCAAAATATACCCGCGCATCATCCAGATCACATACGGGAGATTGAACGCCGTGTACAGCAGGACCACGCCGACGTACGTGTCCACCCAGCCGAGCCAGACGTAGAGCAGAAAAATGGGAAACACCACAGCGATGGGCGGAACCATGCGCTGCGAAATGATCCAGTTGGCCAGATGTTCTCCGCCGGTCTTGAAACGGGCCAGGCTGTAGGCGCAGATCGTGCCGACGAACATCGCGAGCAGCGTGCTCGCACCCGCCACGACCAGGCTATTGCCCACGGTCGCAGCATCGCCGTCTTTGAAAAGCACGGCATAGTTCCCGAACTGAATCTGGCCCGGATACCACTTGGGTGGAAAGGAGAAGATCTCATCCGGGGTCTTGAACGAGATCATGAACAGCCAGTAGATCGGGAACAAAAAGAAAAGCGTGATCGCTACGGCTGCGGTCAGCCGCAGGACCAGGCGGAGGCGTTGACGTCCGTGCAGGCTATTCATCTCATCTTGCCAGCTGAACGCGCTTCAGGGCGGCGAACACCACCACCGAAAGCAGCACGATGATCAGCAGCGCGACCGCGGCCGTGTAGCTCGTCTCGAACTGCTGAAACCCCTTCACGTAGGTGAAGATCGAGATGGTCTCGGTCATCGTGCCGGGGCCGCCTTTCGTGAGTGCCCAGACGATGTCGAACAGGCGGAACAGGTCCAGTCCGCGAATCAGGATGGCGACCGCCATGACCGGCCATATCGCGGGCAGCACGATGCGGGAGAAAGTGCGCCACCAGCCCGCTCCGTCGATGGCGGCTGCTTCGAGCTGAGACTTGTCCACGTTCGCCAGCGCCGCCAGCAGCAGCAGGAACATGAATGGAGTCCATTGCCAGACTTCGGCGACGATGATGGCGGGATAGACCAGGTCCGGATTGATCGTCCACAGCAGCGTGCGCGGGCCGCCGGTGAGCCAGCCGATGACCTGGTTGATGGGCCCGAAGCGGTTGTCGAACATGAGCGACCATGTGGCGCCAGACACGATCGGCGACACCACTACCGGCAGCACCAGCAGCGCTATGAAAATCGGGCGGCCCGGCAGCCGGTCGAGGAACAGCTGTGCCATGGCCAGGCCGAGGATCAGCTCGAGCGGCAGCGCGATGGCAGTGAAGATCAGCGTGTGCAGCAGCGCCTCCCACAGGCGCCGGTCGTGGAACAGATGAGCGAAGTTGCGGACGCCGACGAAGCTGGTGTCCACCTCGGTCATGGTGATGCCTTGAAAGCTCACCACCAGCAGATAGACCAGTGGGAAAACCCCGATCAGCAGCAGTACGAAGATCGACGGGGCGACCAGGAGGTACTTGAAGTTGCGGTCGGCGAAACCCGCTTGCGGCCGAGCGCTGGCAGCCATTCTAGCTAGGTTCTAGAGCCCAAATGACGGGAGCGCTGGAATTCGCAGCGCTCCCCGTCCCGATGCGGTTCCCGCCGCCTGCGGCGGCGACGGCACAGGTGCGGGCGCCGCCCGCACCCGTAGCGCGATTACTTCGGATAGGCCCCGGACTTGGCAGCCCAGGCGGTATACACCGCCTTCTGCTTGTCGACGCCAACCTGCTGCGTGATTTCGTCCCACTGCTTGGCGACGTCGTCCAGGATCTTCTTGGGATCTTCGCCCGCCCACAGGCGGCTGATGCCCTGGCGCAGCGCTTCTTCGTACTTGTCGGTCTGAATCAACGACAGGTCGAGGAGCCCGGTCCTGGAGGCATCCTGCAGCGCGGCCAGGTAATGCTTGGCGTCAGGCCACCGCCCGAGGTACTGCCGGTTCGTGTAGTGCGAGTTGCGGAAGGGGTCGCGCAACGTGTAGGGGAGCTGCACCCGCTGGTTGCTGATCTCCTCGCTGTTCAGCCACTGGATGAACAGGTAGGCCTGCTCCTTCTGCTTGCTGGTAGAGGCGACCGAAAGCGCGAAGCCGGCAGCGAGCTCAGGATGTCCACCGGGCGGTAGCGCGTAGCCGACCTTGCCCGCGATCTGGGACTTCGGCACCCAGTCCAGTGCCTTCTCGTCAGCCAGATACCCGGCTGCAAACCGGCCGTAAGGCGGCCACGAGATGGTCATCGCGCTCTGCCCCTTGAGGAAGAGGGCGAGATTCTCCACGAAGCCGAACTTCTCCACGCCCGGCGGCATGAATTTGTTCTCGGCGCGCATGTCGGTGAAGACTTTCACGCCCACCGGGCTGTTGACGGTCGCCTTCATCGTGTTGGGATCGAAGAAGCGCCCGCCCTCAACGCGGAAACGCTCTTCGAACATGAACATGGTGTAGGGAGGTTCCTCGAAGAAAGCCGCCCCGTAGATGCCTTCAGCCTTGAGCTTCTCGGTGAGGAAGCTGCCGATCTGGTCGAACTGTTTCCAGGTCTTGGGCGGCGCGAGATCATAGCCGTACTTGGCTTTGAACTCCTTCTGCAGCTCGGGTCGGGCGAAGATGTCCTTGCGGTAGTACATGAGGAACACGTCGCCATCGTCCGGGAAGCCGTAGATCTTGCCGTTCACCGTCATCTGGTTGTCGCGGTAGGTGGGCGCGATCTTCTGCAGCTCGGCGCGGAACCCGTACTTGTCGACCAAGGGATCGAGCACCTCGAGCGCCCCAGCCTGCACGAGGTCCGGCATCCAGGCCGGAATGACGTTGAGCGCATCATATGCGCCGGTGCCGGCGCGATACTCCTGCATGATCTTGGTGAACATCTCCGCGGTGGGCACTTCGATCACCTTGATCTTGCAGCCGGTAAGCTGCTCCCATTTCGGGCCGGAGAAGTTGAGCGGGTCGAGCGACTGAAGACCCGCTTCCCAGACGATGGTCACGGTCTTGCCGGCGCAAATCTTCTTGGCGGCGTCCACCGCCGTCTGCGCGGCGCTCTGCGCGGATGCGGTGCCGGCCCAGATCAGGGTTGCCGCCGCAAGGATTGCCAGGAACGGGGCCTTGATCGAGCCCGGGCCACGAAGGACGGGAAACGAAGTTCCCATGATGTCTCCTCCTTTGCTTTGATTATCGATTTTGCCCCCCGGGCGGAACCGCCGGAAACGGGCGCTCCGAAAAGCCGGAGGATTATGTTGAACAGCCGACGACAGTGTCAAGCGAGCTTCGGGCGGCGCGATCGTCAGCCTGGCGCTCGCCGTCGCGCGGTGAGGGCCATGCCAGGGGTCGGGTACAATCGGGCTCCCCACAGCCGCCTCCCAACGCAACCCGCCGTCATGCTCGACAACAGCCTGTTCCAGTCGCTCGTGCTGGGGACGCTGGCGTTGTTCGGGATCGGCCTCGTCTACTTCCTGTTCCTCGGCGTACGAGCCGTGTACCGCGACTCCCAGAGGACGGCGATCGAGGCGGGCCACCCGCGCGCGGCCGCCTTGCGTGCGGCGCTCCGCATGACGACGTGGGCGCTGTTCTTCGGCGCCTACTACCTGTTCGTTTATTTTCTGGGCAGACGGCTGGGCTGGTGGGCCCTCGCCCCGTCGCTGGCAGGCCTGGCCGCCATGATCTGGGCCTTGCTGCAAGCGGATCGACTCCTGACTGTGCGTCCGGAGGACGTGCGTGAGCAACTCGGTATCGGCGCGACGCTCGCTGCTCTGCTGGCGGTGTTCGCCGCGGTGATCTGGTTTGCGGCGCAGGACGATTGGGCGCGTTAGCCGGCTGGCAAGGGGCATCGTCAACACGCATGGCCGACGACACGGATCTGCGCGCCGCGCTCGCCATCCGCGACTATCGTCTCGCGCGGCGTCGGCTGCCAGGGCTGGATCCTTCGCTGCGCCCGGCGGACGAGGCCGCCGCATACCGCATCCAGAATGAGCTGCACCGTCTGCTGACCGGCGCGGGTCTCGGACCGGTCGCCGGCCACAAGATAGGTTGCACCACCCGGGTGATGCAGGAGTTTCTGCGCATTCCCAACCCCTGCGCCGGCGGCGTGTTCGAAACCCAGGTTCATCGCACTCCTGCCCGCGTGCGCCACGCCGATTTCGTGCGGCCAGGTGTGGAATGCGAGATCGTCGTCCAGCTCGCCTCGGATCTTCCGCTGCAGGGCGCGCCGTTCGACCGCCGCTCGGTGGCGGCCGCGGTCGGCGAGGTTATGGTGGGGATGGAGATC
>Ga0335077_10003310_pt1 | contig 19431 bp, 12 predicted proteins | sample Lox_Sample_31_FD_207151 | JGI IMG/M metagenome (GOLD analysis project Ga0335077, IMG submission 207151) | Soil microbial communities from Loxahatchee National Wildlife Refuge, Florida, United States - Lox_Sample_3.1 | ecosystem: Environmental > Terrestrial > Soil > Wetlands | place: USA...
TCGGCAGGACCATCCACGATCTCCGACTTCATCCGGCAGAGCAGATTCATGTACGCCATGGCGGCCGGATCGTGCGGCTGAAGTTGCAGCGCGATCTCGAGCATACGGAGCCCGTCATCGATGTCGGCCAGGTGTTGTGTGCGAATGCGCTGCCGCACCGCGGGGTCCGGAATAATGCCGGCCTGGCTGGGTTGCATGCCTGCATCGCGCCGGGCCTTGGCGTAGTCCGGGTAGCTGATCGCCCAGTCGGCAAAGGCCGCGCTGTAATAGCCGCTCTCGTCCCTCGGGTCCGCCTGGATCGCCCGCAGCGCCCAGGTGTGCGCTTCGGCGAGCTGCCGGGTGAACGTCGAAAGCGCCACCATGCCGAGCAGAGCCTGCTGGTTGCCGGGCTCGCGCGCCAGGACATCGAGATACTGCTGTCGCGCGCGAACCGCCAGCGGGCGCATCGGCTCGCTGCCGGGAATGTACTGTTGCATGAGGGTATGGGCCAGAAGCAGCCTGGCCCTGGTGTTCTCGGGTTCGAGCTTCACCGCGTTCTCGAACAGGTCCGTCGCCGCTGCGTAATCGCCGTGATTGAAAGCCGCTTCCGCCTGCTTCATCACCCCGTGTGCCGCGCCCTGGGCGCGCGCCGTCAGCGCCAGGCTCGAAGCGATCACCGCGCACAGCACCAGCGCCGCGAGCCCGCTCGCCAGCATGAGGCGGGCCCGTTTCGGATTCTCCGCGGGGGGCTCCACCAGGCGCCTGACGCGCTCCTCGAGAATATCGCCGTCGAAGACGCCCAGCGTGTACCCGGGCGAAGTCGCCGCCGTGATTCCGGCGGCGATGCTCACGATCGAACGGGCATAGACGCCGGCGTCGAGCAGCCGGTGCGCCACCAGTTCGTCGCAGGTCATTTCGCGGGTCCGCTCAATGCCTCGTTGGATCAGCCAGGCAGCCGGATGAAAACTGATCGGCAGTTGGAGGAACTCATAGACGAGATTGCAGCCGAAATCGCGGCGTGCGATGTGTCCCATCTCGTGGCCGATGGCCGTTGTGAGCACGTCCTCCGACGGCTCCTCGCGCAACTTCTCGGGCAGGATGATGGCACGGCCGGCGGTGATTGGTCCCGAAATCTCCGAGGAGAAGAGCAAGTCCACGCCACTCCGTCCGAAAGCTTCCGCGCAGCGTCGTAGAACCTGCCCCAGATGCTCCGGAATCTCGGCAGCGTACGCTCCCTGGCGGATTCGCACGGTCCGCACCGACGCCCGCGTCAGCCGCACGAGCCGCAGGCACATTAGCAAGGACCATATCCCGAGAACAATCGAGGCGGTGCCCCCGGCCAGGGAGATGGTCCGCCTGGAAGGGACGTTCACGGGCTCCGGAACCGGCAGCGCGGCAATACGTTCCGGCGCCCCGGCGCTGGAAGCCACGCCCGGCGCCGGAAGCGGTAAGGCCAGCCCGATCGATTGCTGTGGCCGGCTGCTGCGCATGCTGATGCCCGGAAGCAGGACAGCCGCCGCCAGGGCCGCCACCCAGACCGCGTGCCGGTGAATGGCCGGACCATTGCGCATCACCCGGCAGGCCATGGCCGCCACGGCGGCAGCCACGGGGATTTGCCAAAGAGCATTCAGCAGGAATGTCAGCAGTGTGCGGCTAATCGTTTCCATGGGGTTCCTCCCGCGGGCGTTCCAGCAGCTTCTGGATCTGCCCGAGTTTCTCCGGTGTCAGGTGCCGCGTTTCCACCAGATTCATGATCAGGCTGTCGGCCGATCCACCGAAAAACCGGTCGAGCATGTCGGCCACCGCCTGAGTCACCGCCTTCTGCCGGCTGAGAACCGGCCGATACACAAACGCGCGATCCTTCAGTTTCCGTTTTACTTTGCCCTTGCGATCGAGCACGTTCAGCATGGTCTGCACGGTCGTGTAGGCCAGTTCCCGGCCCTGGATGCGGGACTGGACGGTAAGCACGTTGGCCGGCCCGGTTTCCCACAGGATATTCATGATTTCCAATTCGAGCGGGGTAAGCGGCTGCTCGGGGCTCCTTCGTCTGGGCAACTCGTCCTCCTAAATACTTAGGAGCATAAGACCCCGGGACGGGCGTTGTCAACTAAAATTTTAGGACCCGGTAATGGAGAGCGCTGGCGGCAGTGCGTGTGATTTAAACCATAAGGCTTGCCGTCAGCCAGGGTTATGTTTAATTTGAGCTTCATTTTGGACTCGTTTTCCGGCGGACCCGGACCAGGCACGATTCCGCGAAGAACCCCCATGTTGGTTTATGCCAATAGGTGTCACGGTATGATCGTGGTATGACGAGGTCGAAGATCGCCATCAGTTTACCCAACGATCAACTCGACCGAGTCCACAGCGAAGTCCGTGCCGGGCGAGCCGATTCGGTGTCAGGGTACATTGCCCGAGGCCTTGCGGAATAGTCAACTAATAGTCTAGGGGGCCTTGGCACGCGGGTACCTGAATGGTGCCCACGTCCACTGCTATCCCGCGATGCGCTCGATGGACCCGCCGCCGCAGATCGTCTCCACCACGGCGCGGAATTCCTTATCGGGCCGGACCTTCGGCGCTACGTCCAGCAGCACCGAGAAATCCCGGGGAGCCTCCAACCGCAGGCGTACGGCCGTGTCGCCCGGCTTCCTTCGGAATAACTCCTGGAGCGCCTGCGCCCGATCGACCCCGCCGTTGCGCCCCAGCCAGACGCGGATCGAGATCAGCGAAGGCAAGTCCACCCGCGCGTTATCGAGCGGCACGATGTCCTGCACGGAGATCTTGGGCGCCGAGTTTTCCTCCGGCAGCACCAGCCCGGTCACCAGCACGGCCTGGTCCTCTACCACCACGGGCGCCAGGCGTTCGTAACTGGTGGCGAACACCATCGCCTCGAGAGAGCCGCTGCGATCCTCGATGGTCATCGCGGCCCACGGCTTCCCTTCCTTGTTGCGCTTCCGCGTGATACCCGTCAGGACGCCGCACAGCTTCACCTCCGTGTTTTTCGCGAGCCCGTCCAGCCCGGAGCTATCATGCGATGCCAGTTCCGACACTTTGTCCGCATAGCGATCCAGGGGGTGCCCCGTCACCCAGAAGCCGAGCATCTCCTTTTCGCTCGCAAGCTTCTCCTTGTCTGTCCAATCGGGCACGTTGGGCAGCGGGACGGCGTGCGGCGCGCCGACCTCCTCCATCAACTCACCGAAGAGGCCCACTTGCCCGGACTCGCGGTCGCGCCACGCCCGGGCGCCCGCCTCCATGGCGCCTTCGACCGCCGCCATCTTCTGCGAACGCGTACCCTCCAGCGAATCCATGGCACCGGCGCGGATAAGGCTCTCGATCATGCGGCGGTTGACCGCACTCAGGTCCACCTTCTCACAGAAATTGTGCAGTGACCCGAAGCGGCCGGACTCCGCGCGCGCCCGCGCGATCGCCTCCACCGCCGACTGTCCGACATTCTTGACCGCACCCAGGCCGAAGCGGATCGCGTTTCCGTCCGGCGTAAAGCTCCACTCCGAATGATCCACGTCCGGCGGCAGGATAAGGATCTGCATGTCGCGGCACTCGTTGATGTACTTCACGATTTTCGCGGTGTTGCCGGTTTCCGAGGTCAGCAGCGCCGCCATGAAGTCCACCGGGTAGTGCGCCTTCAGGTACGCCGTGACGAAGGCCAGATAGGCGTACGCCGCGGAATGCGACTTGTTGAAGCCGTAGCCCGCGAACTGCTCCATCAGGTCGAAGATCTTCTCGACCTTCTTCTGCGGAAACTTGCGCTCCAGCGCGCCCTGAATGAAGCGTTCGCGCTGCTTGGCCATCTCCTCGGGCTTTTTCTTACCCATGGCGCGGCGCAGCAGGTCGGCTTCACCCAGCGAATAGCCGGCGATGCGGTTGGAGATCTGCATCACCTGCTCCTGGTAGACAATCACGCCGTAGGTCTCCTCGAGCAACTCTTTCAGCTCGGCAATGTCGTACTGCACGGCGCGGCGTCCCCATTTGCGTTCGATGAAGTCGTCCACCATGCCGCCCTGGATCGGTCCGGGGCGGTAGAGAGCATTGAGCGCGGTGAGGTCTTCCAGGCGGCTCGGCTGGTAGCGCCGCAGGATGTCCTGCATGCCTGACGATTCGAACTGGAACACGCCGCTGGTGAAGCCCTTGGAGAAGATCTCGTAGGTCTTCGGATCGTCGAGGGGCAAATCCTCGGGCACAATTTCGACGTCATGCCGTTTCTTGATCAGCCGCAACGCATCCTGGATCAGGGTGAGCGTCGTGAGCCCAAGAAAATCCATTTTCAACAGCGACAGCTTCTCGAGGCCGCCCATGTCGAACTGCGTCACAATTTCGTCGCGGTTCGTCTTGTAGAGCGGCACCAGTTCCTTGAGCGGTTCGGGCGAGATCACCACGCCAGCGGCGTGCACGGAGCAGTTGCGAGCCAGCCCTTCCAGGCGCAGCGCGACCTTCAGCACGTCGTCCACACGCGGGTCCTTTTTCGATGCTTCAGCGAACCCCGGCTCCTGCTCCATCGCCTCGGTGAGCGAGATGTTCAGGACGTTGGGCACCATTTTGGTGATGCGCTCCACGTCCGCGAAGGGGATTTCGAGAACGCGGCCCACATCCTTGATTGCGGCGCGCGCCTGAAGCGTGTTGAACGTGATGATTTGCGCCACCTGCTCGCGGCCGTATTTCTCGGTGACGTACTGAATCACCTCGCCGCGGCGATTCATACAGAAGTCCACGTCGATATCGGGCATGCTCACGCGCTCCGGGTTCAGGAAGCGCTCGAAGAGCAGACCGTACTGCAGCGGGTCGATATCGGTGATCGCCATGGCGTAGCCGACCAGGCTGCCGGCCGCCGATCCGCGCCCCGGGCCCACCGGAATCCCCTGCGCTTTGGCGTAGCGGATGAAGTCCCAGACGATCAGAAAATAGCCCGAGAACTTCATCTTCTGAATCATCTGAATTTCGCGATCCAGGCGCTCGGCATATTCCGCAAGATCGTGCTTCAGTGCGCCCTTGGCGCGCAGCGTCTCCAGCCGCGGGCGGCGTTTTTCGAATCCCGTCCGCGCCACGTATTCGAAGTAGGTATCCGCGGAGTGGCCTTCCGGAACGTCGAACCTGGGAAACGGCTCCTTCACCTTTTCGAGCTTCACGTTGCAGCGCTGGGCGATTTCCCAGGTGCGGTCGAGCGCGTCTTCCAGTTCGCCGAACAGCTCCATCATCTCGTCGCGCGACTTCAGGTAGAAGTCCGGCGTGTTCCAGCGCATGCGGTTCGGGTCGTTGAAGCCCTTGCCGGTCTGGATGCACATCAGGATTTCGTGCGCGCGCGCGTCTTCCTTGCGAAGGTAATGAGAATCGTTGGTTGCGACCAGCGGCAGTCCGGTCTCGTGCGACAGGCGGTTCAATTGCGGGGTGAGGCGCTTGTCCTGGTCGAGGTGATGGTCCTGCACTTCCAGGAAGAAGTTATTTTTCCCGAAGATGTCGGCGTAGGTGTGGGCCATGCGGCGCGCGTCTTCGTACTTGTCGGAAAGAATGGTCTCGGGAATATGGCCGCGCAGGCAGGCGGAGAGGCAGATGAGGCCCTTGGCATGTGCCGAAAGCAGGTCGAGATCGACGCGAGGCTTGTAATAAAACCCATCCAGGTAGGCGGTCGAGACCAGGCGGATCAGGTTGCGATAGCCCTCCTGGTTCTCACACAGCAACACCAGATGGTTGTAGCGGTCGCCTTCGGAGCGGGTCTTGTGGCCTTGCTGCGAGACATACATTTCGCAGCCGATCACGGGATGGACGCCCGCTGCCTTGGCGGCGTTATAGAACTGCACCGCGCCGAACAGGTTTCCGTGATCGGTCATGGCGACCGCGGGCATCTTCTGCTCGGCCACGATCTTCATCAACTGATCGATCTCGCAAGCGCCGTCGAGCAGGGAGTAATCGGTATGGCAGTGCAGGTGGCAGAAAGACATGTCGAAAGCCGGCTCCTCAGATTGCGCAGGCAAGCGGGCCTGCGTCCGCCCGGGGGAGGGTGGGAGTACCTTCATGTTAGCAAGTCAGACGTGGCGCGGGCACTCGTGACGGGTGTGTACAGTACGAGTGGCGGCGAGGGGTTTTCGAGGCTGCCGCGTCCCGACTACTAACGACGCTCCGACACGTGTTGTTGAAAAACAAAGACGCGGGCCGGGGATCGTCCTCTCGCGATTTGTTCCACGGCAGGGGGCAGTTAGCGCTGCGAGAGGCTTTTCCGCGCGCGCAAGCTGCCGTCTCACTCATGCCAGAGCTTTTCAGTTGGCTCCGATAACTACATTTGGGCGCGACAGGTCGAGTGGCCAAAAGCGTCGGCATGAAGTGGATGCGGGCAGCCAAAAAGCGTCCCGAAGAGTCGGGACGCGGCAGGCAGGAGTGCCTGCGCCACATCCTGGAAACCCCAACGAAAGGCCGCCGCCGTCCGCTATTCCCTCCGAAGAGACACTGCCGGGTCGATTCGTGTCGCCCGTTGCGCCGGAATCGAGGCCGCGATCAGCCCGACACCAAAAAAGAATGCCGCCGTCTCAACGAAAGTCACAGGATCGGTTGGCGTGATGCCGTACAGGAGCGCCGCCAGCACACGCGTCAGAAGCAGCCCGCCGGCGACTCCGATCGCGATTCCGAGAGACGTGAGCAGTGCCCCTTCCCGCACCACCAGAGCGGCAATCTGCCAGGTGCCGGCGCCGAGAGCGGCACGAATGCCCAACTCGGGTGTGCGCCGCGCCACCGAGTAGGACACCAGCCCGTAGATCCCAGCAACCGCCATCGCGAGTGCGATTGCCGCGAAGTAACTCAGGAGCAGCAGGCACACGCGCCTGCCAGCCAGCGAGTCCGACAGCGCCTGCTCCATGGTCTGCAGGTGCTGCACCGGCTGGTCGCTGTCCACGGTCCATATCTTCGCCGGAATCGCCGCGGTCAGGCTAGCGGGATCGGCGGCGGTACGCAGAACCAGCGACGCAAAAGGAGCCGGCGGATAGGGCAGCGAACGATAGGGATCCTGCCGGTAGGGGATAAACACCTGCGCAACCGGATCGAGGTCGCGGCCATAATAACGCACGTCAGCGGCGACCCCGACGATCGAAATCCAATGCCCAGGGTCCCGGTCGTAGTACAGCCGGATTCGCTTACCGAGGGGATCCTCTCCCGGCCATAGTTGCTGCGCCATCGCGGCATTCACGATGGCCACAGGAACGCCCGTTGCAATGTCACCCTGATCGAAGTTGCGGCCGCGCAGGAGGGGAATTCCCATGGCACGGAAATAGCCATCGCTCACGAGATCGAAGGCGGCAACGTGCCCCTGTTGCGGACCGGGATCCGCGCGGTTCTCGAGATGGAAGGTCTCTCGCGCCCCGCCTCCCAGAAATGGCGGGTCGGTGTGGAGGGCCGCCTGATCAATCCCCGGCAGGGCGCCCAGAGAGTCCAGAATCTGCCGCAGAAACGCGGCACGGCGTTGCGGATCCGCATAGCGCTTGGACAACGGCAGGTCTGCCGTCACCACGTGGCGGGGATCCAGGCCGAGCTCGGTCTGTTCGAGCCGCGCCAGGCTTTTGATCATCAGGCCGGCGCCGGCGAGCAGCACGAATGTGAGCGCCACCTCGCCAACCACCAGCACGTTTCGAAAACCGTGATCGGTGCGGCCGGAGGACGCGCCACGGGTCGCCTCTCTGAGGGCGTCGCCGATTCGCGATCTCGCGGCTGTCAGCGCCGGCGGAAGACCGCAGAGCAAACCGCAGACCATGGTAAGCGTCAAGCCAATGGCGAGCAGCCGCCAGTCGGGCGTGATGACGGGCAAAGCGAATCGCTGCGCCAGGGCTCCGGCGAGCAGTCCGCTTCCCCAGACAGCGGACGCCGATCCCACCAGCGCGGCCGCCGTCGCGAGCACGGCGCTCTCGGTCAGGAGTTGGCTGGCGAGGCGAGCGGCTCCCGCACCCAGTGCTGTCCGCAACGCGAATTCGGACCGCCGCGCGATTCCCCGCGCGAGCATCAGGTTTCCGACATTGGCGCACCCGATCAGCATGACGAAGACCGCCGCGGACATCAGGATCAGGAGCGGAACACGGACGTCGCCCGCCGCGGCGTCCTGGAGAGCGACCGCCCTGATGCCGCGGCCCCGGTTCGAGTACGGAAACGCCTGCTGCAAGCGCGCGGCGATGCCGTCCAATTCGCGCTGCGCCGCCGCTATGCGAACGCCCGGCTGCAGTCGCGCGATGGCGAAGAGATAACCACGGCTTCGGTCAGGACTTTCGGTAATCGGAACCAGCACAGCGGGATCGCCGGTCAAAGGGAAGCGGAAATCCCTCGGCAGTACTCCGATCACCGCGTAGTCGTCGCCGTTCAGGACAATCGTCTGTCCGAGGGCGCCCGCGTCACCGCCGAAGCGGCGCATCCACAGCGCGTGGCTGATGAGCGCAACGGGGCTCTTGTGCTGCTGCTCCCGCTGCTCGAACGAGCGGCCGATCGCCGGGCCGATCCCCAGCACCCGAAGCAGTTCATACGAGGCCCGCAAACCCGTGACGGATTCGGGCGGGCCTCCGCCGGTGAGAGTGAACTGGTCCCGACGCCAGGCTGCCGCGCCGGAGAAGGACCGGGCCTGCTGCCAGTCGTGGAAATCGGGAAATGACGTGGAGTCCTTCGGCCTGGTTTCGGTGGTGGCCGACAAGGCCACCAGTCGTCCCGCTGCTGGAAAGGGCAAGGGGCGCAGCAACACGGAATTCACGATCGTGAGGATGGCCATGGTGGCTCCCATCCCCAAAGTCAGCGTCAGCACGGTCACCGCAGCGAAGATCGGGTTTTGCCGCAGGGACCGCGACGCGTACCGCAGGTCTTGCAGTAGAGCATCCACGAGATTCACGCGCCGCAGGTCGCGGCACTCCTCCTTCTTCTGCAGGATTCCATCCATGGCGCGGAGAGCGGCGGAGCGGGCCTGCGCGGGCGTCAGTCCGCGGGCGATCTCCTGCTCGATCCGCTGCTCCAGGTGGAAGCGGAACTCCTCGTCGAGTTCCCGTTCCACCTGCTCGCGGAGGAACACACTCCGCAAGCGAAGGCGCACACGGTATACCCATCGCCAGCCGATCATCGCTCTACACCTCGTTCAGCCGCACCACGCGAGTGATCGCGCCCGACAATCGCTCCCAATTGGCCGCCTCACGTTCCAGCGCGCGCCGTCCGGGCCGCGTCAACCGGTAGAATTTCGCCTGGCGGCCGTTTTCGGTGACCTTCCATTCCGAAGTGATCCATCCCTCCTGTTCGAGCTTGTGGAGCGCGGGGTAAAGCGAACCGTCGCTGACCTGCAGGACGTCGCCGGACACCTGCTTCAGCCTCTGGCTGACGGCCCAGGCGTGGAGCGGCTCGAGCGCCAGGATTTTCAGCAACAGCAGGTCGAGCGTGCCTTGCACGAGATCGGACGGCTTGCTCATCGATTTCCCTCGGTTACCGAGCTTAGTATACAGCCAATTGCCCTCGGTAAGCAAGGGGAGAGGTGAGGTTCAGCCTTCCAACAGGCGTTCGGCGTGGGCCGCGACCGCCACCAGGGCATCGTCCCGGCCCCAGGCGGCATTGATCTGGAGCCCGAGCGGGGGGCCGGCCACTCGCAGCGGAACGGAAATCGCGGGAACCCCCACGGCCGTCCACGGCGCGTTGATCGAGGGATCGCCGGTAGAGACCAATCCGGCCGGAGCCGGGCCGATGGCCGCCGCGCTGAGGATTGCCGGGTGCTCCCAGAAAATCCGGGAAAGCTCCAGACGGGTCTGCTCCACTTGTTCCACGGCCTCGTAGTAATCGGCTTCCGGAGTGGCGAGCCCTCGCCGGATCAATTGCGCCAGCCGCACCCCGATGCGCTCCCCGAACTCCGCGAAGCGGCCTTCGTGCGTGCGCGCGCCCTCATATTCATTGATCACCAGCGCCGCCCTTCTGGTCCGGTCCCAACCTCCTGGAAGGTCGGCTTCCATTACCTCCACGCCGCCGGCACGCAGGCGCTCCACGGCCTCCTCCACCGCGCTCGCCATCGTCTCCTCTGTAGGCACACGAAAGTACGCCGCCCGATGCAAAAGCGCATCCGACTGTCCGCCGAAGCCCCGCGACCACAGGCACTCCATGTCGTCCGCGCTCTCCGTGAAGAACCCCAACGTGTCGAGCGACGGCGCGAATGGCAGAACGCCGTCCATGGGGATGAGGCCAAAGCTGGGCTTGAATCCGCAGATGCCGCAATACGACGCCGGGCGCAGCACCGAGCCGAGTGTCTGCGTCCCGAGCGCGAACGGTACCATGCCCGCCGCCACCGCGGCAGCCGACCCCGACGAACTGCCGCCCGGCGTATGTCCATCGAGCCGCGGATTCCTCGTCGCCGCCGGATCGAACGACGCAAACGCCGTGGTGCGGGTCTTGCCGAGGAGCACTGCTCCCGCGTTGCGCAGATGGCTGACCACCGACGCATCGCGGTCACCCTTGCGTCCGGCGTACAGCGGCGAGCCGTATTCGGTGGCCATGCCGCGGGTCTCGATGATGTCCTTCACGCCGAACGGTATGCCGCGCAGCAAGCCATCCCTGGGGCAAGGCTGCGGGGCGACTTCAACCCACGCTTGTATGGCCCGATCGGCCTCGGCGATTCGCCGCAGACACTGGTCCAAGAGCGACTGCGGCGTGAGATCTCCGGAATCGAGGCGATCAAGGAACTGGCGCAACACGGGACAGCGTTACTTCGCAGGCGTCGCGTTCCACTCGCCCTGGTCCACGTCGGTGTCGCCGTCGGCAACCGTAGTCCAGTAATGGCCTGTGAAAGCCTTGCCATCCCACTGGCCCTCGGTCTTGGAACGCAGCTTGTTCCCCAGCAGATCGAAGTCGTAGGAGATTTCCAGTTTCGACTGGTTGAGCTTGACCGACTTCACGGTGGTGGTGACATCCGAGCCGGCGAACGTGAACACCACGTCGCATTTCCATGCGCCATCGGCGCCCGGTTCGAGGTTCAGACGGATGGCGCCCTCCCCTCCCGAACCGGTGCTCTTCCATTGGCCGGCATAGCGGCCGGCCAGGTCGCGGTCCGCGGCACTCGCGGCCAGCAGCAGGAACAGAACGGTGATCCATCGCATGAGAGTCATCCTTTCAGATCGCCGGCCTTTGCGGCAAGCGTCTCGTGCTTTTTCAACTCCAGTTTGGCGATGGATTCCCGGTGCACCTCGTCGGGCCCATCGGCAAAGCGCAGAGTCCGCGAGTTCGCCCAGGCGGAGGCCCACTCGAAGTCCTGCGAGATGCCCCCGCCGCCGTGTGCCTGCATCGCGCGATCCAGTACCGCGAGTGCCAGGTTAGGCGCCACCACTTTGATCATGGCGATCTCGGCGCGCGCCGCCTTGTTGCCGACGGTGTCCATCAGGTAGGCGGCCTTCAGAACCAACAGGCGCGCCTGTTCGATCTCGATCCGCGAATTCGCGATGTCCGCGCGGATGGTCCCCTGCTCCGCGAGCGTCTTGCCGAACGCCACCCGCGAGCGCACCCGCCGGCACATCCCTTCCAGCGCCCGCTCGGCTACACCAATCAGCCGCATGCAGTGGTGGATCCGGCCCGGGCCGAGCCGCCCCTGTGCGATTTCGAAGCCGCGTCCTTCGCCCAACAGCAGATTTGCCGCGGGGACGCGCACGTTTTCAAACACGATCTCGGCGTGCCCGTGGGGTGCGTGGTCGTAGCCGAAGACCGTGAGCATGCGTTTCACGGCCACGCCTGGAGTGTCCATGGGAACCACGATCATGGACTGCTGCTTGTGTTTGGGCCCGGACGGGTCGGTCTTCCCCATGAAGATCGCCACCTTGCACCGTGGGTCGCCCGCCCCCGAGATCCACCACTTGCGGCCGTTCAAGACATAGTCGCTGCCATCGCGACGGATGGCCGATTCGATGTTGGTGGCATCTGAGGATGCCACCTGCGGTTCGGTCATCGCGTAGCAGGAACGGATCTCGCCCGCCAGGAGCGGCTTGAGCCACCGTTCCTTCAATTCCGGCGACCCGTAACGTTCCAGGACTTCCATGTTCCCGGTGTCGGGCGCCGAGCAGTTGAAGACCTCGGGCGCCATCGCGGAGCGGCCCATGATCTCGCAGAGCGGAGCGTACTCCAGGTTGGTGAGCCCGGCGCCCAGATCGCTCTCGGGAAGGAAGAGATTCCACAATCCCGCGGCTCGCGCGCGGGGCTTCAACTCTTCGATCACGGGCACGGGATGCCAGCGGTGGGGGCCGCTGGTGTGCTCGTGATAGCGCGCCTCATTGGGATAGATATATTCGTCCATGAAGGCGCTGAGGCGCTTCTGCAGGTCTTTGACTTTGTCGGAGAACTCGAAATCCATCGGCAGCCTTTCTCGGAATAGTTGGCCAATGCCGTTTAGAGTACTTGCATACGGGGGCGGACGCAAGGCCGCAAGCTCACTGTAGCGGGAGAGGCCACGGCTCCCTGCCGGGACGGCCTTGGTCTTATTTCTTCTCGACCAGGACGTCGCTGGCGGCAGCCTCCGCAACCAGGCGGTCGGCATCCTCACGGAGCAGGAAGCGCTCTGCGACGGCCTTCTCGGCCGCCGCTTTCACGATCTCGACATACGCTCTGTGGCTGCCGTAGCGCTCCTCGAGCGAAGGGCGCGGGTCGCCGGACGCGGTACGCTCGGCCCTGGTTTTGGCGAACGGGATGAAGCCGCCGTTGAGTAGACAGATCTTGCCTTTGTCGAATCCCGAGGCAATGACGTTCCAGCCGGTGTAGGTTCCGAGAGGCGCCTGGCGCAAAACCGACGGAACGCCTCCGACGTCGTTGCCATCGGCATCCACTTTGGGCACGAGCGTCGGGAGCACCTGTTTGACCACAGGAGGCTGGCGGGTGATCAGGCCGGACTCATCGACGTAGTTGAAGTCTGGCCCAAAATCGTAATCCAAGACGGGATTCAGCAAGCCATCGGGTGAAGGGCCGCCCGGGATCTGCGGGAAGCCCATGGCGCCCTTGTTCGCCGGGACCAGTTGGTGTTCCGCGAGCCGCGGGTAGCGGCTGGGTGGCGGCTCGGTGCCCTTGGTCACCCAGTCGATCAGCGCGGCCGTGAGAGCCTTCATCGTGTCGCTCTCCGGGTTGGGGTTGGCCGGAAGCACGCAGCCGTTCGGCGGGGCGGCCGGTGTGGCGTTGAATCCGCCGCGTCCGCCGCCGTGCGTCGTGCCGGGAAAAAAATAGCGGCGCACATTGGGCGGCAGCGGAATGTCGGCTTTGGCGCCGGTCCCCACCAGGTCGGGCGATTCGCGCAGGAACCAGAACTCGACCGCGCCGAAGGTGTCGAAGATCTTGGGACAAGTCCCGGTGCTGGTGCAGCGATCCAGGAGCCCAGCCGACGGGCGTTTGCGCGCGGTATCGGTGTAATCGCTCCACCACAAAACGCCCTCACTGCCGGGCTGAAGCGGGGCGGCATAACCGCCGCCGACGGCGAAGCGAAAGTTGAGCGCCAGCTGGCGCGCGGCGATGTGCGGATTGGCGCCTTCCCACACAATCCGCCCGGCTTCGTCCTGGTTGAAGCCAAGGTGGATATAGCTGCGGATGAAGTTGCCGGATTGCGAGTCGCCGCGGCTGATAATCCATTTGATTGTTCCGGCGAGCGGATTGAGCGTACCGGTGTCATCACGTTCGCCGTAGCGCAGGAACGACTGAAGGTCGCGCGTGGCCGCATAGCCGATGCCGAGCACCAGCGGGTCCTTCGCCGTGTAGATGACGATGTACTCGGAGGCGGAATCGAAGCCGCCTTTCACGCACAGCTTCGCCGGATCGGGCGTTCCCGGGAAAGGCGCCGATGTGCAGTCGGCGAATGCCCAATCCGCGGCGGGAACAGGCTTGGACGGTGCATCAGGCGAGGGCCGCCGCAGGAGTTGAGCTTTGGTGGTGTCGAGCGTGAGGGGCCGCTGATAGGTCAACCCTACGTAGGGGGTGGGGCGGAGGTCAACGGTATTGGAATTGGCAGCCAGGTTGATCAGACGCTCCAGCACCGGCCCCGTCAGCGGCGAGCCGTCGGACTTGCGCGCCACGGGCACCACAATGGATTGCGCGCCCTCGGGCTGAGGAAGATCCCCTTGCCATCCGCTGAGGAGATTCACGCGGCCATCGGGGGAGCCCACGGGCGCGCCGCGGCCGCGGTTGGGGACGGTGTAGTAGAGGACGCCGTTCGACCTGCCCATGTCGATGGGTTTGGCCAGGCTGAAAGTGGCGCTGTATTCCACCATCCCGCGGGCGTTGCGCGGCGCGAACTGGATGTCGTTGATGATGCTGTTGTGCGGGTCTTTGGGATCGATCTCGCCGTAGAAGCGGCCGCTCAGGATTTCGTAGGCGCCGGCTTTGCCGAATATCCGCCCGTCAAAGGCAGGGGATTCGCGCTTCTCCACCTCTACGCGAGTGACACGGGCGTGAGCCCCCGCCACGCAGACCAGGAAGGCCAAGACAACGGGTCCATTCGGTTTCCGCATACCGAACATTATCTACCGGCATGCCCCGCGCTATGCTGAGAGTCGGCCGGCTTATGGCGCGGAAACTGGTGTACTACGTTGCCTGTACCGTGGATGGATTCATTGCCCGCGAGGATGGCTCCTGGGACTGGGCACTGTCGCAGGGCGAACACTTTACCGATCTGATGGAGCGGTTCCCGGAGACGTTTCCAGTTCATTTGCGCCGAACCCTTGGGGTCCGCGAGAACGCGCGGCGGTTTGATGCGGTGCTGATGGGACGGAAAACTTATGAGGTTGGCGTGAACGCCGGAATCACCAGCCCATACGAACCCTTGCGACAGTTTGTCGTTTCACTTACGATGCCCGGGATCCCTGCTTCTGCCGTGTGCCTGCACCGCGGCGGCCCGCTCGAACTGGTGCGGCAACTTAAAGCGGAAACGGGTAAGGACATCTGGCTCTGCGGCGGGGCGAAACTCGCCGCGGCGGTTTTCACCGAGATCGATGAGCTGATTCTGAAGATCAATCCGGTTGTAATTGGCGCTGGAATCCCTCTCTTTGCCGGCGTTGCCGGTACGCGAGCGACAGTCTTGACGGAGCACCGGGTGTATCCGAACGGATTCGTGCTGGCCCGCTACGAATACAAAGACCCTTGGCCGCCGAGCGGTGCTATGGACGACCAAAACACGTCGGCATGAAGGGCCGACGCGGTTAGACATGAGTGTCCGCGCCACATGGGTAATCGGGTAGGAGTGCCTGCGCCAGGCTACAACTTCCGCGTGGCGAGAGAAGCTTCCAGCGCGATCCGCACGAGCTGGCTCCTGGTGCGCACCCGCGTCTTGTGAAAAAGCTGCTGCAGCGTGGCCTTTACAGCTCCCTCAGACACACCAAGCTGCGCGGCGATCTCTTTGTTGGTGAGACCCTCGAAGATCCCCTGCAGCACCTGCTGTTCCCGTTCCGTAAGCAGCCGGCGGATCGGCGGCTCCTCCTGCCGGCGAATCCCATCCGCCATCAGTTGAATCACCTTCTGGTCTACCCACATCTCGCCGCCCGCTACCAGCCGGATGGCCCGCGCGAGCGTCACCGGAGAATTGTGCTTGAGGAAGATGCCGGAGGCGCCCAGTTGCAAGGCGATGGACGACTCGGTGGCGGTCATGCCCGCCGTAATCATCAGGAACTTGCCGGCATAGCCGGCCTCGCGGGCGGCGGCGATGAAGCGGCTGCCGTGATCGTCGCCCAGATCGAAATCGATCAGCGCGATGTCTGCCGGAGACCGTCGCAGTATGGCAAGCGCTTCCTCCGCCGTTCCGCAGTGCCCCACCATCTCGAAATCGGGCTCCGAAGCCAGCAACCGGCTCAGACCTTCTCGAAACAGGATGTGATCATCGAGCAGCAACAGCCGGATGGTTTGCATGTTTACCCAGATGCGCCCGGCCGCCCTCGCGCGATCCGGCCACGGCCAGGTCGATCACGAAGGAACATCCCGCGGGCTCGGGATCGTATCGCAGGTCGCCGTGAAAGGACCGGACAAACGCGCGCGAGAGGTACAGTCCGAGCCCCGTCGAGTCCGCCCCTTTCTGGAAGGGCTGGAACAGTTTTTCGGGCGAAGCGATCCCCGGACCGCTGTCGGTGATCCGAATGCTTACCATGCCTTCGCCTACCAGTATATGGAAATCGATCCTCCTCACCTCCGCCGCTTCGAGTGCGCGCTCGCTGTTCTTGGTCAGATTGAGGAGCACCTGCAGCAGGCGGTGGCGATCGGCCAGCACGGGCGGTATCTCGTGCGGAATTTCCCAGTGCACGGCAATCTCGGCCTCCTCGCAATACGGCTCCAGAACGATCCGTAGATCGCGAAGGGTCTCCGCCAGGTCCACACTCTCGAGTTCGAGGCTGCCGGCGGTCTGCTTCAACTCCAGGCAGGCGATCTTATTGAGGGTGTCGAGCAACGCGCCGAGCGCTTCAAAATCCTTGTTGGCGAGGAGCGTCCCGCCGCGCACCAGGTTTTCGTAGATCACCGAGATCGCGCCGCACACGTTGCGCACCTCGTGCGAGACCGCTCCCACCAGGATGCGTGAGCCGGCCAGAAGCTGTTCAAGGTTCGACTCCTCGCGCTCCCGCAGCTCTTCGGAAGCATCCACCACCAACGCCGCGAGGCGCGGACCGCTGGCCGTCTGGTATGTCGAGAAGAATACATTGGCCAGGAAAATGTCACCATGCTCCCGCTCGCCGCGGCATTGCATTTCGGTGCGGAAGGGATGGCGCGTTTGCTCCACCGACGGGACACATCCCAGGGAGGGAATGTAACGCCGGATGTTTTTTCCCGGAAGCTCCGAATCGGCCACGCCGAACAGCCGGTGCGCGGCGGCATTGGCCAACAGAATCTGTCCGTTGGCGGACATCGTGAGGATTGCCGCCGGGCTGCTGTCGATGAGGAATTCCAACTGTTCTTCGGCCTCCCGCCGCGCGGCCACTTCCGACTCCACCCGCTGCAGATTCTCAGCCTCCAGCCGCCGCCGGCGCGTGATCTCGAAGGCAAACAGGCCCGAACCGGCCAACGCGGTGAACAGCAGGATGTCCTGCGGCAGCGCGCTCGCCGAGGCAAAGGCGAAGGGATCGAACAGATCGGAGAGCAGGGTACAGAAGAGCGCGCCGAGCAGGATTTGCCAGCGGGAAAGCACCATTCCGGCCAGAAGGATCGGGAATAAATATAAGAATCCGAAAGAGATATTCAGATCAACCCGCCAGTCCACCAGAGCGATGACGACAACCAGAACACCGGCCCTGGCCAGGACCGCGCGCGTGCTTCCCTGCAGGTATCGGAAAATCAAACCCCGCTGTATCCCTACATTATTGTAGGGAGAACCGCTCGCGAGAGCCAAGCATCTAACTAAAAGATAGGTTGATTCTCCTCGAAAGATATGCAGGAGAGCAGCTTGGCACAGCCATAAGATGGTAGTTTGCGGCAGCTGGGTATAGCGGATCTCAGAGTGAGCCGGAGGCTTTCTGGAGCATGTATTCAACAGGCTAAGTTCCACCCCACCTTAGGGTTGTGGCGCACATGTATGGCCATAGCGGTAGCGGTTTGCCTGGCAAAGGGGGCCTTCGGGCAACGGACATTAACGTGGGAGGAGGTCCGGAGCCGGTTCGACGCCACCAATCCCACGTTGCGCGCGGGCCGGATCGGCATTGACGAATCGAAAGCTCAGGAGGTCACGGCCTACCTCCGTCCCAATCCCGATTTCAGCAGTTCGCTTGACCAGCTTCAGCCTTTCAACGGCAACCCCTATCGGCCTTTTGGCTTTGCCTTGCCGCTGTTCTCGGCAAACTACCTCCACGAACGCCGAAATAAGCGCGAGTTGCGCCTGCAGAGCGCGCAGCAGGCCACCGGCATCGCCGCCTCGCAGCTAGCCGACCAGGAGCGCACCTTGCTTTTCAATCTCCGCAATGCCTTCGTGCAGGCGTTGCAGGCAAAGGCGGTGCTGGCCTTGGCCCGCGAGAACCTGGCCTACTACGACCGCCTCCTCGGCGTGAACAACGACCGCCTCAAGGCCGGCGATATCGCCCAGGTGGACTTCGATCGCCTCGAGTTGCAGCGAGTTCAGTATGAGAGCGACATCCAGACCGCCGAGACCAACGTGCGAACCGCCAAGATCCAGCTTCTGACCCTGCTGAACGACCGGACTCCCGTCGAACAGTTCGACGTCAGCGGGCCATTCGACTTTTCGGAGACGACCCTGACCCTCGCAGAGTTGCGCGAGATGGCGGCGGCCACGCGCCCGGATCTGCGAGCCGCGGCGCAGGCCATCGATAAGGCCAAGACGGATTACCGGCTGGCCGTCGCCAACGGCTCGACCGACCCGACCTTCGGCGTGGATGTCGGGCGCAATCCGCCGATCCCCGCCTACATCGGCTTCAGCGTGAACATCCCGATCAAGCTGTTCGACCGCAATCAGGGGGAGAAGGCCCGCACCCAGTTGGACATCCGGAAAAGCGAGCGGCTCCAGGAGGCGACCCGGGCGCAGGTATACAGCGACGTGGATTCGGCGTGGGCGATGCTGAACAGCAATCGGGCGCTGTTGCGGCCTTACAAGGCCCGGTACCTGGACCTTGCGGCCAAGGTTCGGGAGACGGTGTCGTTCGCGTACCAGCACGGCGGATCGTCACTGCTGGAATTCCTGAATGCGCAGAACGATTACCGTACGGTGCAACTGAATTATCTGAACCTGGTAGGAGCTTATCTGAACGCCGCCAGCCAGTTGAATCTGGCGGTCGGCCGCGAGGTGATTCAATGACGTGGCGCAGACACCCGTGTCTGCCGCGTCCCCACTCATGGGACGCTTTTGGGGCGTGCAGGGGGTGCTGCCGCCGACCGAAAAACGCCGAGATGATGGGGCGCGGCAGCCTCGAAAAACCCTTCGCGGGCACAGGAGTTCGAGGCGGCCAAAAAACGTCGGCATGGGTGCCGCCGCGGAAGGCACGAGTGCCCGCGCCACATCTTTGCGAAAGGCCTGAAAAGGAGTTAAAGGTTTGATTATGGCTAGTAGGTTTTATTTCGCTGCGGCTGCCATCGCGGCTGTATCCGCCCTTCTCACATCCTGCGCTCGCGATAACGTGCGTGCTGCTCCCAACGCCGCGCCCGAGCCCAAGGTCGAAACCGTGGCCGATCGCAACGTGGTCACCGTCCCCAGCCCGGAGCGATTCGCACTCGCTCCCGCAGTCGTCCGGCACGAGTCCGACCAGATCCTGGCGAACGGCGTGGTGGCGGCGGATGTCAGCCGCTCGTATGCCGTCAATTCGCTCTCCTCCGGCCGGGTCGTCGAGGTGAAGGCCCGCCTGGGTGACGATGTGCAGAAAGGCCAGCTCCTCCTCACCATGACCAGCCCCGACATGTCGCAGGCCTTCGCCGACTATCAAAAGTTCAAGGCCGATGCCGCCCTCGCGAAAACGCAGCTCGACCGCGCCCAGCTGCTCTTCTCCCACGGAGCCGCGCCCCAGAAGGACCTTGAACTGG
>Ga0335077_10003311_pt1 | contig 19430 bp, 20 predicted proteins | sample Lox_Sample_31_FD_207151 | JGI IMG/M metagenome (GOLD analysis project Ga0335077, IMG submission 207151) | Soil microbial communities from Loxahatchee National Wildlife Refuge, Florida, United States - Lox_Sample_3.1 | ecosystem: Environmental > Terrestrial > Soil > Wetlands | place: USA...
CGGCCTCGGCGACCGGCATCACCTCACGCTGGTGTGCCAGGACTTCGCTCAGCTAGGCCAGTTCATTCACGTCGCCAACCCGGTATTCCGCGCGATCAAGGCGGCAACCCCCGGCAGTTACACCTTCATCCTGCCCGCGACCAAAGAGGTACCGCGCATCTTGCAGCACCCGAGGAAGAAGACTGTCGGGGTGCGGATCCCGAGGCACGTGGTATCCCAGGCGCTGCTCGCCGAACTCGGCGAGCCGCTGGTCTCGAGCACCCTTCTCCTGCCCGGCCAGGACGAGCCCATGACCCAGGGGTGGGAGATCGCCGAGGAGCTCGACCACGCGGTGGACGCGGTGATCGACTCGGGCGAATGCGGCACCGAGCCGACAACGGTAATCGACTTCTCCCAGCCCGAGCCCGAGATCATACGCCGCGGGGCAGGCGACACATCCGACTTCGAGTAAACCCGGCATTCTAGAACCGGGCCGGGGAAGACGATGCACGCCGCACGGTGAATATGGCCCACACGGTCTTCCCGGCATCGCTGGGCTTGGTGTAGCCCCACTGGTCACTGAGCGCGCAGATCATCTGCAGCCCGCGCCCGGTCTCGGCGAGAGAACCGGGGGGGCGCGGCACCGGCGCCACCTCGCTTGGGTCCTTGACCGCACACAGCAGCCAGGGCCCGTACTCCAGCAGCCCGAGCAGGACTTGTCCCGGCGGGCCGGTAGCGCCAGGCTCCGGCAGAGCGTGCCGCAGCGCGTTGGTCACCAGCTCAGACACGACGAGCGTGATGTCCTGACTGCTGTGCGCGGTACGCCACCGGCGCAGGGTAGCGAAGGTGAAGTCCCGCGCCGTGCGGACCGAACGGGCCTGTCCGCTGAGCGCGCATGCGGCAGTCCGCAGCGGGCAGTCACGGGCTGCGCGAGCAGGATGCGGCGCCGGCCGCCAGTTGTCGTTCACCAGGCCGGCCATCTCGGCAGCGAGAATCAGCCAGCGGTAACCGGTGCTGTCGGTGGACAGTCCCGGGCCGTCAGGTTCCAGCTGCCCAGCTGGAACGGCGAGTGTCGTGCCCGGACCGCGGACAGCTCGCCCGGCCCGGACGGCCGTCAAGACCACCGCCTCGGGTACGCAGGTGCGGGCTGGCGGACAGCGCTTTCGCCGCACGCGGCGGCGGTCCGGGCGACAGCCGTGTACCGGTCCCACCGGACGACCCGGCTGGTCGCCCAGAAGGCCGGATCGGTCTGCTGGCAGTGCGGACAGGCCAGCCGGCCCAAGGCGTCGATGCGCCAGCCCGCGGTGATCGCGCGGGCGCGCGCGTCGGCCTCGCCGAGCGCCGAGGGATCCGTATGCCAGGAGATGCACGAGCCCATCTCGCACCACATGATCGGCATCCGCAAGTCATCGCCGATCACAGCCCGGACGGGAGTTGCGTCACGGTCAGGAGCTTCGGCGGGGGCAGGCTCGGCCGCGACTTCAAGGCCGGCCGCGGCTTCCGGTTCGACCATGGCTTCCGGTTCGGCGGCGGCTTCCGGCCTGGGATCGCCGCCGGGGGCGTGCCGGGCATGGTCATCGCTGGCCGGCCGGGCATGGCCGTCGTCCCGGATTTCGGCAAGCCAGCCGTTCATCTGACGCCAGTCAGGCTCTTGGAGCATGTCTGGGTCGTCCGGCCGGATCTTGATCTTCATATCGGGCCTCCCGTCGGGCCAGCGGCGAGCTCCGTGTAGCGGCGGATGACCTATCTGAGGCCAGGCACGTACACGGGGGTGAGATTCCGGGTGGCGCAATGCGCTCCCGGACGTGCAGGCTAGGGCGCTGTCTATCGGCATACGTGGTCATGCCGGGCTGTTACTGACAGGCACAGGGATCGCGGCCTGTCATCAGCAAGCGCCTGTTCGCCCCGGTGCACGCGTGCCGCCGTTGCGGCTTGCCCTCCCCTTGTCAAAGTGCCCCGGGCTCACCGTCTGGAGGTTTCAGTAATCGACGGTCTCGATTCAGAATAACAGATGGATTTACTTACGATAAATGTTCGGCTTATTTATTAACTGTCACGGAATGGCGTGTGGACAATTACAGTCTTTTCCTTTATACACAGGGCGTGGACTGCGATCTCCCAGGTGAAGACGCTGTTGTGCGCTTCGCCCGGCCGCACGATCCCCAACATTTCCACACAGCGCACACAGGCTGTGCGGCTTTTTGCACAAGCAATCCACATAGCCGTACACAGCAGATCCAGGGCGGCTCGTACGTATCACGGTCGCGCAGGCGGCCTCCGATCTAGCACAGCCTGTTGAGGCTGGCCCGCCTGTCCGCAGCCGGGGCCGGCCAGGGAACGGGATGCGATGAGCGGGCAGGATGGGTGGCCGGCCGGGGTGGATGCCGGGCTCCTGTGCCGCAGTGACGGGGGATCATCAGCATGCAGCGGCCAGCACCACAGGGCCGGCGCTCCCGGCGAGCCACCGGGACATGGCCGCCGGCAGCAGTCGGAGCCGCCCTGATCGTGGGGTCGGCCATCGCGTTCGCACTGGACGGGCCGGTGGCACGGGCCGCGTACCAGCAAGGCCTGGACCCGGCCACGTTCGGGTTCTGGCGGGCCTCGGCCGGCGTGATAGTACTCGGCGGCTGGCTGGTCGCCGGGATGCGGCCGGGCGTCTTTGCTGCTGTCCGGCAGATGCGCCGGGCGGCCGCCGTCCGGCTGGCGCTGGCGGCGATGGCCGGGCTCGGCCTGAATCTGGCGTTGTTCGAGGCGTTCGCCCGGCTGCCGGTGGCCGTCGCGGTGGCTGCCTTCGGCTGCTACCCGTTGTTCGTCGCGGTCTGGGAGGCTGCCCGCGGGCGATCCAGGGCAGGCGCCGCAGGGCTGGGCGTGGCGGTGGCGGCCATCATCGGGCTGGCGTTGCTGATGCGGCCGGATCCGTCGGTCTCCGTCCCCGTGGCCGGGCTGCTGCTAGCCTTGCTGGCTGCCGTCCTGCACGCCACCTACATCCTGCTCGGCCGCGGCGGGTGGGGCGAGGTCAGCGACAGCGCGGCAGCATTCCTGATCGTCGCGACCGGCGCGGCCGGGCTCGGCGCACTGACGGCCGCGACCCGGCCGTCAACCGTGCTGGCACCCGTAACCGATTTCGGTCTCACCGGGCTGCTCCTGTTCGAGGGCGCCCTGGCCGGCGCGGCCGCCCCCCTGCTGTTCCTGGCTGGCCTGCGGCGGATCGGAGCAACCCAGACCGCGGTGCTCTCGCTGTGCGAACCCCTCACCGCTACGCTGCTCGCCGCCGTACTGCTCCGCCAGATGCCGGCCCCATCGCAGTTGCTGGGGGCCGCGCTGCTGGTGGGCGCCAGCATCGCGATACAGATAGTGCCCGCCCGTTCGGCGAGGGCCGACGGCTTGGGATGCGGGCAGATGCTCAGCCCAAGACCATACCCTCGGCGGCCCCGGAAGGCGCGGGATCCGGAAGGCGCATCATGCGGAACGAATTGAGCAGCCCCAGGCCGCCGGCCAGGATCGGAATGAGAAGTGCAATTTGAAGGGCTAGATGCCTGGCATCCGTATTAATCCGGATAATCTCATTCTGCGTCTTCTCGGGATGGTCGGCGAGCTGCTTTTCAAGCTGCGTATTGCTCATTATCTGGGCGTCGGTCTCCAGTGCGTGTGAGACCTGCTGCTGCTCGGCCGGGGAAAGCACGGTGCTCGAGTTGGCCAGGTTGGTAAAGCCAAGCGAGAGCGAGGCCAGCATGATGGCGCCGGCGAACGCCAGCCCGAACGAGAGCCCGAACGATCCCGCGGCCGAGTTCACTCCCGCGGCCTCGCTCACCCGTTCATCCGAGATCGGGGAGAGCGTGTAATTGTTCAGTTGCGACACCAGCAGGCCCAGCCCGCACCCGGCGATGATCAGCGGAACCACCAGCCACCAGCCGGAGTCCGCCCTGGGCACGATCGGGATCAGCAGGACCAGCCCGATCGTCAAGATGGCGAACCCCAGCCGGATGAGGCCGGCCGGGCGGCGCTTCGCGACCCTTCGGCTGGCCACTATCGCGACCGCGAACATGGTGAGCGAGAGCGGCGCGAGGGACAGGCCCGCCTTCAGCGCGTTGTATTCCAGCACCATTTGCAGGTAGATCGGCAGCACGATCATCGTGCCGCCCAGGGCTATCTGCTGGAGCATCTGCCCGGTAACGCCGGACTCGAAGACCTTGGACCGGAATAGGTCCGGATCCAGCAGCGTCGGCTTCCCCAGCCGCTTCTGCCGCCTGAGCCAGTACACGAGCGCCACCAGCGCGACCACCCCGACGGCCAGCACCGCGAGAACGGACTCGCCGCCTTCCTGCCAGACCAGGATGCCCAGCACGATGCCGCCCATGGCCAGGACGGACAGGAGAGCGCCGACCACGTCCACGCGCCGGGAACCGGTATAGGGGACGTCGTGCACGAGCTTGATGCCGGACAGCACGACCGCGATAACGGCGACCTCGAAGAGAAATCCGACGCGCCAGGACAAATAGGTGGTGACGAAGCCACCGAGCAGCGGCCCGACCGCGGCGGCAATCGCGGCTGACGCCCCGACTAGGGCGTAGGCCCGCTTCTGCGCCGCGCCTTCGAAGTTACCGTGGATCAGCGACTGCATGGCGGGCAGCAGGAGGGACGCACCGAGCCCGCCCACCACGGCCCAGAACACGATAATCGCGGTCAGGCTCTGGGCGAACGCCATGGCCAGGGCACCGACGGCATAACCCAGCAAGCCCAGCACGTAGGCCAGCTTCCGCCCGATCAGGTCACCGACCTTGCTGCCGATCAGGATGAACGCGGCGGAGACCAGCGCCTCGAGCGCGATGGCCGACTGGACCCCGCTGACGGTGGTGCCGAGATCCCGGACGACCGCGGAAATCGACACGTTCATCAGGGACGTGTCGACCACGAGCACGAACATCGCCATCGCCAGCAGGATGGCGAGCCGCTGATTGTTCTTGGTCGTCTCCGGGACGCTGGTGGTGCTTGTTTCCTGAGCCATAGGAGATTCCTGCTAGTCCGTTTCGTGAGTGGCCTAAGCGGCTGGCTTACGCATCGCGCCAGCCTGCCGGCCGATTGGATCCCCGTCATCACCCTGCCGTGGGTGACCCGGGCCGTACCTCAGATTAGTTCGAGCTCGCGGGCTCGCAGCTCGTCGGCGATCTCCATGGTCGACATGCTGGTGGCGAGGAACCGCAGGATCGTCAGCTCGCGCTGGGTGAGCGGGTCCGGCAAGCCGGCCTGGATCGCCGGCGCGGACTCCGCGGCCGGTTGCGGCTGCGGAACCATGCGCGGCGCGGGCCATTGGGCCGCGACGACTGGGTGCCGGGCCAGCAGGTCGGCGAATACGTCCTGCAGCTGCAGGAAGGGCAGGATGATCTCGTCCCGGGCGATCTCGATGGCCCAGATGAGCATTTCCAGGGTGCGCCCGGGATCCTCGCTCAGCTGCGCGATCCGCGCACCGCAGAGCAGCGCCTCCACGAGGGTGAAGCGCCCCGTCTGCGGGCTGGCGGTGGCCAGCACGTTGCGGACGCAGTCCTGCGCGCTGCGCAGATCCTTCAGCGCAAGGTGGGCACGCGCCCGCGGCATCGCGGTCAGGGTGGCGAAGTCGCTGCCCCGGTAGCCGCGCAGCAGCCGGAGCGCCGCATGCGGCCGTCCCAGGCAGACTTCGATATCCGCCAGCATGACGTCACGCTGAACGGCCAGCACCGGCGGGATATGCCGGCCAGCCTCGTGCAGCTTGATCCGGGCCTCGTCCACCTGGCCGCAGGCCAGCAGGATGCTGGCCTGCCCGAGCACCAAGGCCGAGGCCAGGCCGGGGTCGGAGCCGACGGTGTCGGGCAGCAGGATCCGCTGCAAGGCCCGGGCCCGGCCGCCGAGGTCACCCGCGATCAGGTAGCGCAGCGCGGCCGCGAGTTCGAGGGCCGCCGGCACAGCCAGGCCCTTCTGCTTGGCGAGGGCATGGGCGCGATGCGCCGCGTCCTCCGCGTGGTTCATCCGCGACCAGTAGCTCTCGACGAACGCCGTCATGCTGAGCGCCTCGAGCTCGAGACCGGGCAGTCCGTCACGTTCGGCTTCCGCTCGCGCCTCGTCCAGCAGCGAACCGACGTCCTCGTGCCTGCCGTGCCACAGATGGGTACTCGCCTGCGTCAGCAGCACTGCCGCCCGCAACCCCGGCATGACGGGTGCGGGCGCGTCGCCGCTGCGACCCAGGAGGCGACTCGCGGCCCCATCCACCGCGCGCAGGTCGCAGGCCTTCTGCCCGAGGACGAGTTCGACCAGGTCAGCGGCCGCAAGCAGGTGCGCGTTCGCCGGGGCCTCGTCGGATTTCACCGCTGGCATGCACGTGAGCCCGGATTCCGCCGATTCGGCGTCGGCGAAGACCGTCTCGATCGCGGCATCGGCGACGGCGAACTCGACCGCCCCGGCGGTATTGACGCCGTCGGGCAGGCGCAGCGGCAGCAGGTCGCGCAGGCCAAGGCCGGACAGGTCCTGCCGGTGCACGAAGGCATGCGCGAACCCGCCCTGCGCCAGCAGCCTGGCCACCCGCCGCCGGTCCCCGACCCGCACGGCCCAGTAGACCGCGTTCCCCAGGTCGCCGCAGCCTTCGAACCAGGCGGACGCGCGCTCATGCAGCCGGCTCACACCCTGGCGCATGCGCCGTTGCAGCAGGTAGCGGAGGATTTCCGCGAAGAGCTGGTGGTACCGGAAACGTGTCCGGGCGGCATCGAGGGGAATGACGAACGAGTTCTCGCGCGCGAGGTCCGCGAGCATGTCCCCGCACCCGGCCAGGCCCGTGACCGCATCGGCCAGCGGGCCCGTCACCTCATCCAGGAAGCTCGTCTCGATCAGCAGCCTGCGCTGGGCTTCCGGCTGCTGGCGAAGCACCTCGTCCACCAGGTACTCACCGATGCTGCCCGGATCGAGAGCCAGCTCGGAGACGAAGTCTTCGGGATACTCTGCGCCCTCCATCCGCATGGCGGACAGCCGCACCCCGGTCGCCCATCCCTCGGTCCGCGCCGCGAGGATACCGAAACCCCGCTCCCCCAGGCTGACGCCGTGGGCCGCGAGCATTTCGGTGATTTCCGGCGGTGTCATGGCCAGGTCCGCCGCGCGCAGCTCGCGCATCTGGCCAGCCAGCCGGTAGCGGTGCAGCGGCAGCAGCGGGTCGCTGCGCGCGGCCAGCACCAGGCGCAGCCCCGGCTGCCCGGCCCGGATCAGGCTGTCCAGGCCGTTCAGGACTTCGGCGTGCGTGAGCACGTGCGCGTCATCGATGATCACCACAAGCGGGGCGGCCGACTCGGGCACCGTGCTGAACAGCGTCTGGACCAGGTCGATGCCGGGACCTCGCGGCATCGCGGCCGGCGCGCCGTGCTCCAGGCCGTCGCATTCCCTCAGGGCCGACAAGACTAGCCGCCAGAACCGCGACGGATCGGTGTCCGCGGCCGTCGGGTTGAGCCAGGCCACTCTGGCACCGCCGCGCCGGACCCAGTCGGTGAGCAGTACGGTCTTGCCGGCCCCAGGGCCGGCCGATAGCAGGGTAAGCGGCGAGTTCGCGGCGTTGTCCAGCTCGGCAAGCAGGCGCGGGCGAGAGACGTGCCGCGGCGGCAGTTGGGGCACGGTCAGGCGGGAGTCACGCATCGTGTTCGGTACGGCCCGGCTCCCGTGGCTAGGATCCAGGCTCGACGCGGGCTCAGCGAGCAAGTCGGTCATCTACGATCCCCTGCGCTCAGTCGTCACACAACCTGGTCCAGTTCCTCTAGCGCGGCCGCGACGTCATAGCCGAGTGCGGTCGCCGGGCCAGGCGCGGCGGTAGCGATCCGGCCGAGCCCGGCCCGGAAATAGGCCGGCCTGTCCCCGATGATCGCCCGCCCAGCTGACGCATGCCGCTGTCACCATGCCCGAAGCTCGCCCTGACTAGTCCAGTGACTCATGATCTTCCGATGATCTTCCGAGGCTACGGCCACGAGGTGAATAATCTCGGAAAACGTCGAGATTCCAGCGAAGTGGCACCTCTCAAGTAACTCGCATTCGCATTAGTCACATGAGTGCTTGCGGGGCGACCCTCGGCAGCGAAGGTTTTATGACGTTGATGCCTGGTGCATGATGGCGAGAGGGGGCAGGTTCCGCAGTGTTCCCGCTGCGACCAGGACGACCTGGCCGCCGACGAGCATCCGGGTAATGTCGCCGGCCGAGCCGCGTGGTTCGACCTGGATCTGGCTGGGCCGGCCGGTAAAGCGCCCCTGGTGGAGGGTGAACGGCTGGTTCAGCGCGATCCGGCCGGCCCGGGCCAGGTATGCGCCCACCGTCCCGGCCGCGCTTCCGGTCGCGATGTCCTCGGTGCGGCCGTCGTTGGTCCAGTGACGCCCTTCCAGGCCGTCCGGGTCGAGCAGGTAGGCGAACTGGGCGCCCACCGCCGCCAGCCGGCCGGCGAAGTCCGCGGCCGTGATCGCGGCGCGGGCGAGCGCCGCGGCGGACACCGGGATCACCAGGTAGCGAAGCCCGGTGGACACCACGGCCGGCTCGAGCCCCGGCGTCAGGTCGGCGGCGCACAACCCGATGCCGTGCAGGATCGGGGCGGCTGCGGTGCCGGTGACCGCCGGCCCGTACACCGGGCGCCCCTGGTCGAGCGTCGCGCGGAATCCGGTTCTGTCGCGGGCGGTGCCGGCGCGGGCGGGGCCGGCGCGGGCGGGGCCGGCGCGGGCGGTCTGCACGGTCACGGTTTTGGCGGGCAACTCGATCGTCCACTGCCGCGTCGCGTCGCCACCGGCGCGGTCGTGCAGAGCTGCCGCGGCACCCAGGACCGGGTGACCGGCAAAGTCAAGCTCGTCTTCCAGATCGAAGACCCTGCGACCCGGTTAGCGGCGCCAACTGCGTCAACCCGCCGGCCGGCGCGCAGTTCTACCCGTTCTTCTCCACCACGTTCCGGCAAGGGGAATGCACCTGGCAGGAGGGCGGCCGGTTCATCCCGGGCACGGTGAATAACTTCGGCGGCAGTTCCACGGCTGAGTTCGGCGACCTGCTGGCGAGCCTCTTCCCGGAGAAGGGATTCACCACGGCGGAGCTGATCCGCAACTTCAACAGCGGGGACATGAGGAACCCCTGCCGGGCCGGGCGGCACTGAGCCGCTCGTCCCGGGGCATGCGGTAACCCCGATTCGTGCTCTCAGGCGGCGTCCGGCGCCGCCTGGGAGCACGTGCTATTCCGGGCCGGTCACGACCCGAGCGGCACGCTGCTCGGGTGGGTGCCCGGCATCAGCCGGCCCAGGCCGCCCACCGCCTCGTCGAGCAGCACGCCGAGCTGCGAAGACCCGGACCACCATCGGGTCGCCCCCATCCCGGTCACGCTGCGGCAGCCCGACTCCTGCACGGTGACCGGCGGGAAGCTCTGCTGCCCGGCCGCGAACACCAGCCGGACCGATCCCCCGGACGTGGCCGGGCAGGCGTGCCCGGCGGGCAGAGGCGGGAGTGCGCACAGCGCGGCGACCATGGCCCGCACCTGGGTCGTGCCCGTGAGCGTGACCCGGCGCGGCGAAGCGGTCCGGCTGACCACGACCCGGTCCGCGCTCTGGCCGCCGGCGCACAGCGCCGCGCCCGCCGGGGTTCCGGTGGCGCCGGCCGGCGTCCGCGTGGCAGCCGCCGGGATCGTCGATGAGCTCGCGCCGGCCGAGGGCGGGCGGCCGCCGCCGGGCGCGACGCTGCCGCATGCCGCCAAGCCCATCAAGGCGGTGACGGCGATCAGGCCCCGTGCTCCCCGAGCGGCCATGGCATGCCTCCTGTCCACTCCCCTTGGACGGTCCGTGTCCGGCCACGGTTCCGCCCGGACGGCATCCATGCCGTAAAAAGGCCTTATGAGCACCTTCGTTTTCAGGCTCAAAGCGCCCCGTCCGACGTTCGCGCTGGACATGAGCGATGAGGAGCGGGAGATCATGGCCCGCCATGCCGCCCACTGGCGGCCCTGGGTCGAGTCGGGCCAGATGGTGGTCTTCGGTCCCGTGCTCGACGGCAGCGGCTCGTGGGGTCTTGGCGTTGTGGAGGCCGACGACGAACAGGAGCTGCGCGCGTTCGCCGCGCAGGATCCAGTGGTTACGACCGGCACGGGCACGATTGAGGTCGGGAAGATGCTAGCTGGCTTTGTGCGGCCTCGGCCGGTCCCGCAGCAGACCCAGGAGTAGCTCAGACTGCTACGAGCAGCATCGTGCTGGCCAGGGCGGTTGAGGTGGCCAGGGCATCGAGGAACAGCCCGCGCGCGATCGGGTCATCGCGCACTTCCCACAGCAGCAGGGTGTTGTTCCAGGCCAGATCCCGGGCGCTGGTGATCGTCCAGCTGGTGACCAGGTTGGCCACCGCGACCAGGTGGCGGTCGACGGCCAGTTCCGCGGCTGACTCCAGTGATTGCCGGATGGACTGCTCGGCTGCGTCCAGCAGCTGGTCGACCTTGTGGTAGTCCGCCAAATGCGGGTCTGGCGTGGTGGCCAGGGCCGTGCAGGTGCTGACCATCGCGATCGGCAGGTCGTGGTTGATGTGGGCGTTCATGCCCGCCAGCGCGAACTGGACCGGCTCGATCCCCGCCACGGCGCGCCGCTCCAGCAGCGGCTGCCACGCCGGCGGCGCCGCCGCCGGGGTGCCAGCGGTGCCGACGGCGGCGAAGTACAGGTTCGCGAACGCCACGTCCAGCTGGGTCATGAACGCCGGGTCAGCGAAGAAGCCCTGGCCGAGCTGGCTGTTCACCTGCTGGGTCACGTCCAGGTACATGCGATTGAAGCAGGCCAGCCCGTTCGTCGCCGGCAGGGCCGCCGCGATCGCCTCCATCCGGGCGATCGCCTCGGCAACCGAGGTCACCGGCGCGTCCGGAACGGGCAGTGGAGCCGACATGGCCGCCACTATACGATCACCAGCCTCGCCGCGCACCAGACACTTCGTGCCGGGGAAGGCCGCCGCGGATGAGTTCGGTGCGGGAGGCGATGCCCAGCTTGGTGAAGACCTTCCGCAGGTGATAGTCGACCGTGCGCGGGCTGAGGAACAACTGCGCCGCGATCTCCTTGTTGGTCAGCCCCTCGGTAACCAGCCCGGCGATCTGCAACTCCTGGGGGGTTAGCTGCTCCGCGGCGGAAACATCCCGCTTGCGCGCGGTCTCCCCGGTAGCCTGCAACTCCGCCTCGGCCCGTTCGGCCCACGGCGCCGCGCTCATCGTGCGGAACATTTCCAGGGCGGTACGCAGATGACCACGCGCATCGGTGCGCCGCCGCTCACGCCGCAACCATTCACCGTAAAGCAACTCGGTCCGGGCCCGCTGCAATGGTGGCAGCGCCGTCTGGGACATCTCCGGCAGTCTCGCGATCCGCTGCCGGAACACCTCCTCGAGACGTGGCGTGAGCGGAACCGCGTCCGGCAGCGGGGACCGGCCCGCCAGTTGCCGCTGGGACAGGGCGGCGGGCAGTTCGAGCAGGGCCAGCGGATTTCCGGCGGCCTCCGCCAGCAGCCGCTCCTGCACCGCGGCCGTGGTGGTGCGCCCGCCCGTGGCCAGCAGCTCCGCCGCGGAGGCATGGCCCAGGCCGGTGAGGCTGAGTTCCGGCAGTCCGTCCGCCTGGAAGCGGCGTTCCTCGCCGGCCCGCGCCGCGGCCAGGATCGCCACCCGCTCCGCCCGGAGCCGGCGGCCGGTGAACGCCAGCGCTTCCGCCGACGGCTGATCGACCCACTGTGCGTCGTCGACGATGCACAGGACCGGGCGCTCCTCCGCCGCCGCGGCGAGCAGGGCGATCACCGCCGCCGAGATGAGCAGGCGATCGGGATGAGCGGACGGGCCCAGGCCAAGCGCGCCGGCCAGCGCCAGGGACTGCCAGCCGGCGACCGTCCGGGCGACGGTGGTGACGTACCGAACGACGGGCTTGGAGGCCCGGATCCGAAAGGACGACCCGATGATCACTGTTGACACACTCACCAAGCGGTACGGGACGGTCCTGGCCGTCGACAGGCTGAGCTTTGAGGTCGGGCCGGGCCGGATCACCGGTTTCCTCGGGCCGAACGGCGCGGGCAAGACCACGACCCTCCGGATGCTGCTCGGCCTGGCCCGGCCGGACGGCGGCACCGCGACCATTAACGGGGTCCGCTACCGCGACCTGCCCCACCCGGCCCGCACCGTCGGTGCGGCGCTAGAGGCGGACTGCTTCCACCCGCGCCGCAGCGCGGTCGAGCACCTGCGGATCGTCGCCACCGCGGCCGGGATTCCCCGGTCCCGGGTGGCTCAGGTGCTGGGCCTGACCGGACTGGCCGAAGCCAGGCACCGCCGGGTCGGAGGCTTCTCCGTGGGCATGCGGCAGCGGCTGACGCTGGCCGCCGCGCTGCTCGGCGACCCGTCTGTGCTGATCATGGACGAGCCGCTGAACGGCCTGGACCCCGACGGCATCCGGTGGATGCGGGATCTGCTCCGGCAGCTGGCCGACGAGGGCAGGACGGTGCTCGTGTCCGGCCACCTGCTGGCCGAAGCCGCCCAGACCGTCGACGACGTAGTGGTGATCAACAGCGGCCGCCTGGCTGCCCAGGGCCCGGTGGCCGAGCTCAACCTGTCCCGCCACACCGACAATCTCGAATCACTGTTCTTCGACCTGACCAGCAACCGCATCCCGAAGACCCCGGAGGTGTCTCCGTCATGACCGCCATCGCCCGGCTCACCCGCGCCGAGCTGCGCAAGCTCGCTACCACCCCCGCGTACGCGATCGCCCTCGCGGTCGGCATCCCATCTGCAGCAGCGCCTGGGAGTCCGCCAGCCCGGACCGGAATTGCTCGCGGAGGTGCCGGTCTGGTTCTACATCTTCGACGTGCTGTGGGCCGATGGCCGCGATGTGCGGCCGCGGCCGCTGCGGGAGCGCAAGGGTATCCTGCGGGACCTGCTGACCTTCGTCGGCCCGCTGCGCTTTACCGAGCACATCGACACCGACGGCGAGGCCTATTTCCAGCAGGCGTGCGCCAGCGGCTGGGAAGGAGTCATCGCCAAGCGCGCCGACGCGCCCTACCGGGCTGGCCGGAGCCGGGACTGATACCGGGTCCGGCTGGAGCGGCTTGGGGCAGGCGGTTCTGGACGGGTGGCGGCGTTGCCCGGGCGGCCGGGTGTCCTGGCCGCCACTGCCCGGGCTGGCGGCTGCGGGGTCAGGCCTGCGGCTGGGCGAGGTAGAAGCTGCGGCTGGTCACCTTGGCCAGCCTGGTCGCTTCCTTGAAGGTGTCGCTGCGGAACCAGCCCATGGCGGTGTCCATGTCCTGGACGCTGATGTGGAACAGGGCCGCGCCGGGGTCCTCCAGGTCGCGGTAGGCCGGCCCGTCGGTGATGCCGTACCGGGCCCGGTTGGCAGCGTGCAGGTAGTGCTGCCGGTGCGCCGCGCCAACGTGGATGTGCTGTCGCGCTGACCTCACATCACTGGACGCGGCCCGCTGACCTGGACACGATCAGCGCATGGGAAAACGGCGGTCATCAGCTCGTCTCAGCGGCGCGAAGGCGCTTGGCGATACTCCTCATCACCTGCAACGCGAACATCGGCGTCTCTTGGACGAGGAAGAGGAACTTGTTCCGGTCGATCACCGCCAGCTTGGTGTCGACCACTGCGACAGCTGTCCCGCTTCGTGGGGAGGAGTCGATGATGGCCATCTCACCGAATGTGTCGTCCGGGCCGAGCGTGCGAACCGCGCCATTGGCGAGTCGCACCTCGACCTGTCCTTCCACGACGCCGAACATCTCGGTCCCGCTTGCTCCCTCCTCGAAGATCACCGTGCCGGCCGGCACATCTATGAAGGTCTTGGCGTTATAGAACAAGCCGGGAACGCTCATCAGGGAGAACCTCCGCCGCGTGCTTCATCCAACTGGCCAGGTAGCTCATAGTATGCTCTGTGCCCCAGCCGCCAGCGCGTGGACATAGCCGGCGCGAAGGCGGTCTAAATGGCGTGACGCGAGCGGCCTGGGTGCAACCGGCCGGAACTAGTGGCCGCCCACGGGTATGACACCAAGCTACGGGACAGCCGCGCCATCGCCGATCAGCCGGACCGGCGCTGGGTCGATGACTGGCTGCACCGCAGCTACCTGAACTTCTGGAATCACGACCGCTGACACGCGAAATCGGAGGATGAAGGGGGTTCAGTCCCTTCCCTGCGTATCCTGGCCGTCAGTGATCGTGAGGACATGCGCGGCGAACAGCGGCCGCTGACCTAGCCCAGGAGCGAAATGAGCAGCACCGACCCGACGACGATCGGCGTACACCGCGCTCTGCACGAAGCGCTTAACTCGGCCAGGGAGGCCCGGCACCGCCTTGATGACGGGGACGCCGCCCCTGACCTGGACGACCTCGTAGAGCTGAGCACTTTGCTGGCCGCGCTGTCGGAGAGCGTCATGGCTGTCAACTCCGGGATGATGGCGAAGGCGCGCCTCGCGCGAGGTTCGAGCACCTGAGGCACCGGGAGCAAGGGCTGTTTCACCGGTCAGGCGCGGGACGGCTGGCTGGGGGCGGCTGGGCCGGCTGGTAGAGGCCGAGCAGCAGGCCGTACCGGGGCTGGTCCGCCTCGTCACCGGCTTGGCTGGCGATATCCCGCAGGGTTGCGGTGAGCTGCTCGGCGTGCGCGGGGGTAAGCCTGAGCGTTCGGAGTACCAGGAACGGCTCGGCCTGCGCGCCGGCGATCTCGTCGGCGAGCGCGCGGAACGCTGTCTGCGTGGTGGCGGCGTCGTCGTATGCTTTTCTTAACTGTATGGATGAGTCCGAGCTGACCGGGGTCGTCGGCCAGGTTGCCGCGCTGGTCGAGGCACACTATGTCTTCCCCGACGTGGCCGGGGCCGTGTCGCGGGTCCTCGCCGGCGGGCTGGCCGAACGACGGTATCCCGCCGAGGCACGGCCGCTGGCCGAGGCGGTCACCGCCGACATGCAGTCGGTCAACGGCGACAAGCACCTGCGGCTGCTCTACCACGAGCAGGCACAGCCGCGGCGGACGCCAGGGCACCGGCGTCACCCCCCGACCTCGAAACGCCCGCCGCCCAGGCCCGCGACACCGCCTACGAGCGGGCTCTCCAGGATGTGGTCGCGACCGGCGGCCCGTCGTCGGCCGAAGCCCAGACCGCCCTTAGCGCGACCCATCTCGCTCGGGACGTCTAGCGGCAACCGGCCATGGCTCCGAGCGGGACCGGGGCGAGAAGCCCAGTCCGTTCGGCGTCATCAGAATCCGATGGCTTCGCGGAGAAGCAGGACGGTACCGCGGCCGGGGTGGGGTTCGGCGTTGAGGATGAGAAGGCGGTTGACGGCGCTAGGCTGCCCGTAGACCGCCTGGGCGCGGGCGCTTTCCAGGGGGAGGCAGTGGTCTTCGACGCGGCGCAGCGCGGCGGGCAGGTCGGGTACCACCTTCTGCGCCCCGACGATCCAGATCGCGTGGGCGGCGCCGCCGGCGTAGCCGGGCAACTGGCTTCCGCTGGCCGAGGCGACCACGAGGGAGCCGGTCTCGGTGACCGCATGGACGCTGCCCACGATGACGTCGGGGGTGGACATCAGCCGCCAGATCTCGGCAAGGTCCCGGACCCGGTCCAGGGCCTGGCCGCGTGTCTTGACGGCGTCGTATCGCCCGCTGGTGTTGATGTCCTCATCGATGCCGGACAGGCGGAGGGTCTCGCTGGCCCCGGTGAACACGCTGGCGCCCTCGGGTATCAGATCCTTGATCCGGGTACGCGCGGCGGCGGCATCGTCGAGGATCTCGACGGCGAAACCGTGCGCCGTCAGCGCAGTGGCCGCCCGCTCGATAGCCTGATAGTCACTCATCGGTCTTCCTCTTGGTCACATCGAGTCCGGTGCAGGTGGCATCGGTGCTGTCTCAGCAGTTCGACAACGCAACCACCCGGAATGTGAGGCGACGCGCCGACCTCACAATCGAGGGTGCTGTCATGTCGAACTGGTGAGGGCAGATGCGACCGAGGGAGCCGGCACCATGACCACCCGATCCGAGCCAGGACGCGACCGGCCCGATCCGGGCCTGAGCGCGATCATGAGCGAGCGGCGTCAGCTCATCAATCTCACGTACCGGCTCCTGGGTTCCCTGGCCGAGGCCGAAGATGCCGTCCAGGAGACCTACGCCCGCTGGTACGCCCTATCCCGGCAGCAGCAGGAAGCCATCGAATCTCCCGGCGCCTGGCTGACGACGGTCGCCAGCCGCATCTGCCTCAACCTGCTCGGTTCGGCACGGGCCCGGCGGGAGGCCTACGTCGGTGAATGGATCCCAGAGCCGCTGCCCGAACGTACGGAGTGGATCAGGGGGCGGCCGGGCAGTGCCAGTGTCGACCCGGCCGACCGGGTCACCCTGGATGAGTCGGTCAACATGGCCTTCCTGGTCGTGCTCGAATCGATGACCCCCGCCGAGCGCGTCGCGTTCATCCTGCACGACGTCTTCCGCTACTCCTTCGCCGAGGTGGCCGAGATCGTCGGCCGTACGCCCGCGGCCTGCCGCCAGCTGGCCTCCTCGGCCCGCCGCCGCATTCGCGCGGCACAGGCTCCCGCGACCCCGGCCGCCCAGCAGGCCGGCATCATCAGGGCCTTCAAGCAGGCGTGGGAAGCCATGGACATCGACGCCCTGATCGGCCTGCTCGACCCTGACGCCACAGCGATCGCCGACGGCGGCGGCCTCGCCACCACCTTCCTGCGCCCCATCGAAGGCGGCGAGCAGGTCGCGCGCGCCTGGGTCGAGATCGCCAACCGGGCACCCAGCAACATGACGTTCCTGGAACGCACGGTCAACGGCAAGCCCGGCCTGGTGGCCCAGCAAGACGGCGTCATCGTGACGGTGTTCGCGTTCGACGTCGCAGGCGACCGGATCAAGCACATCTGGGTCGTGCGCAACCCTGAGAAACTCCGTCCCTGGACGGGCTGACGCGCGTCCCCATACCAGCAGCCGATACCTGACCACCGCGCCGGACTGCAGGGTTCCACGCCTAATGCCGGGTTCCGGGCGGTGAACCTGGTGCCGCTGGAATGCAATAGAGAAGGGATGGACGACGATGAGCTGATCGCCGCGATGGCGCGCCGCGACCATAGGGCGGCGGCCGGGCGTGGTTTGTCACACGTATTCCGAAAGGAACGTCATGAACGTTGAGATCGGCGATGTGACCAGGCGGTTCGGCCGCACCCAGGCGGTGGCCGGGGTGACGCTGGAGACCGGTCCCGGGGTGTTCGGGCTGCTGGGTCCGAACGGCGCGGGCAAGACCACGCTGCTGCGGATGCTGGCCACGGTGATCCCGCCGAGTTCCGGCCGCGTGCGGCTGCTCGGCCGCGACCCGGGCGGATACGGGCCGCGGCGGGAAATCCGGCGCAGGCTCGGTTACCTGCCGCAGAACCTGGGCTACTACCCGGGATTCACGGTGGCCGAGTTCGTCGAGTACTTCGCGTTGCTGAAGGAGATGCCGCCGGGCCGGGTGCCGCAGGCGGTGGCCACCGCGATCGAGCGGGTCGACCTGGGCGGCAGGGCGAGAACGAAACTGCGCACTCTATCCGGCGGCATGCTTCGCCGGGTCGGGATCGCGCAGGCGATCGTCAACGAGCCCGAGCTACTGCTGCTGGACGAGCCGACCGCCGGTCTTGACCCCGAGCAGCGGGTGGCGTTCCGCGCCCTGCTGCGCGACCTCGGCGAGCGGGCCACCGTGATCGTGTCCACCCACCTGGTCGAGGACGTCGGCGCCGCTTGCAGCGAGGTCGCGCTGATGGACGCAGGGAAGATGGTGTTCAAGGGCACGCCGGACGAGCTGACCGCCCGCGGCGAAGGCACCGGCGCGGCGGGCGACGCGCCGCTGGAGCGCGGCTACAGCGCGGTGCTCGCGACGGCCCGGTCCGACACGGCGCTGGCGTGATGACCGCCGCGACCGGCGCCCCGGTGCGGCACCGGACATCACGCGTCACCAGTGCCGTTCCGCTCAACGCCGCGCGGCTGCTGCGTGTGGAACTGCGCCGCAACACAATGCCATGGATGCTGCCGCTGATCGCCGCGCTGTTCTGGTTCGACTCCTACCGGCCCAGCACCGGCACGTCGCCGCTGTACGGGCTGCGCACGTACTGGAACATGGGCCAGGGGCACACGATCCTCGACTTCGGGCCGTTCGTGGCCGGCGTGGCCGCCTGGATGGGATCACGCGACGGGCGCCGCGGCCTGGCCGACCTGGTGACCACGACCACCCGGCCGCGCTGGGCGGCTCAGCTCGCCACCTGGGCCGCGACCGCGATCTGGGCGGTAACGGCCTACCTGGTCTTCGTGGGCGTCATGTTCGCGTGGTACGCCCACCAAGGTGTCGCGGGCACGCCACCGTGGTGGTGGGTCGCCGTCGGCGTCACGGCGGTGACCGCGTTCAGCGCCGTAGGGTTCGCCATCGGGGCCTACTGGCCGAGCCGGTTCGCCGCGCCGGTGGCCGCGTTCGGCGGGTTCCTGGTGATGTTCCTGTCGTTCCAGACCGGGTTCAGCCACATCAGCGGGTGGGCACTGATCCTGCCGACCAATTCCAACGGCAACTTCGACAGCAGCGCTCAGACCGACGCCGGGATCTTTTACCCCTGGCTGCCGGACCTGCCGATCGCGCGGATCATGTTCCTGGCCGGGATCGCCGTGGCGGCTCTGGGCCTGACCGGCCTGCCCGCCCGGGCCGGCAGCCCGTGGCTGCGCCGCGCCGCCGCACTCGTCACCCTGGCCGGCGTGGCGTTGGCGGGGAGCGCCGTCAGGATGGTCAGCACCGGCCGGGAATCAGCGCAGGGCGTGGTCATCCCCGCCCTGCACGACGCCGTGAACGACGCGCCGATCACGTACACTCCCGCCTGCGGCCGCGCCGCCGGGGTCCCGGTGTGCGTGAACCCGGCCTACCGCCGATGGCTGCCGGACGTGACCGCCGCGCTGGCGCCGATGCTCGCCGAGGTGGCCGGGCTGCCCGGCGCGCCGGTCCGTGCCACCCAGGTCGCCGCGTCCTACCCCAGCGGCGGCGACGGTCCTCCCCAGCCGATATCGTTTGGCCGCCACCCGCTGGTACTCCGCCTGCAACTCGGGCTGCTCAACACGCCCGGACCGTGCGGCTTTTGCGCGGGGCCGGTGACCACGACACCGTACGAGGCCCAGATACAGCTGCTGTTCGCCCATGCCTTCGCGGGCGCGGGCAACAGCCCCGGCAGCCCGGTACAGCAGGCCGTGCAGGCAGCGCTGCTGCGAGGGGCCGGGATTCCGTTCGCCGCGCAGCCCGGGCTGATAGCCGCCACCGAGAACTTCCCAGAATCCGGGCCGGGGGCGGCGACCGAGCCGGTCTATGCAGCGGCTCAGCGGCTCGCCGCCGCGCCGGCCGCGGCCCGGCACGACTGGCTCACCGCTCATCTGGCCGCGCTGCGGGCCGGCCGGCTCACCCTGCAGGACCTGCCATGACCACTGCAGGCCTGCGCCGGCCTGCGCCGGGACACGTCCCGCCCCCGG
>Ga0335077_10003312_pt1 | contig 19427 bp, 20 predicted proteins | sample Lox_Sample_31_FD_207151 | JGI IMG/M metagenome (GOLD analysis project Ga0335077, IMG submission 207151) | Soil microbial communities from Loxahatchee National Wildlife Refuge, Florida, United States - Lox_Sample_3.1 | ecosystem: Environmental > Terrestrial > Soil > Wetlands | place: USA...
GATACGAGCGCGAGGCCCTGTTGAAGCTGCTCGATGAAGCCGACGTGCCGGCGACGCCGGTCAACACCGTCGACCAGGTGATGAACGACCCGCAAACGATCGAGCGCGGCATCGTGCAGCGCGCCACGCATCCCCGACTCGGCGAGATTCCGATGATCGGCACCCCGCTCAAGTTCTCGCGCATGACGCCCGGCGTGAGGCGGGCCGCGCCGCTTCGGGGTGAGCACACGGACGGCATCCTCGCCGAATCCGGGTATTCGGTCGCACAGATCCGCGAGCTCAGAGAGAAGAAGGTCATCCTGTAGGCCGGCAAGAACCGGCGCGTCCACGTCCGAGACGCGGTGATTCTCCTCGATCGGCTCGGTCAGCTGTTCCCCCAGGCGTCCCGGCGGAGCGTGAAGCATTGGCTTCAACACGGGCGCGTGGCGGTCGACGGTGAGGTCGTGCGAGACGGCCGGGTCACGGTCGGCCCGGCGGCCCGGATCACCCTCGGTCGTCACGGGACGGTCCCGTTCCCGCCGGCCCTCGGGCTCGTCCACGAGGACGACGAGATCCTCGTCATCGACAAGCCCCCGGGCCTGCTCACCATCGCGGCTCCCCACGAACGGGAACGCACCGCGTATCGGCTCGTGTGGGACTATCTGGCCGCCCACCGCCCATCGCGCCGGCCCTTCATCGTGCACCGGCTGGATCGCGAGACGTCAGGCCTGCTCGTCTTCGCCAAGTCTGCGCGCGCCAAGCGTCACCTGCAGTCGCAGTTCGAGGCCCGCGACGTGGACCGCGCCTACGTGGCGGTGGTGGAAGGCCGCGTCGAGGACGAGCAAGGCACGCTCGAGAGTCGCCTGACCCAGGACCGCACGCTCCGCGTTCGCTCGGGCCCGCGGGGCAAGCCAGCCGTCACCCGCTATCGTGTGCGGGCGCGGCGCGCGGATCGGACGGTGCTCGAGCTGAGCCTCGGCACCGGCCGCCGGCATCAGATCCGTGTGCAGCTGGCGGACCTCGGACATCCCATCATCGGGGACCCGCTACACGGGGGCCGCTCCCACCGCCACCGTCGGCTCTGCCTGCACGCGACCCGCCTCGGCTTCGTCCATCCAGAGAGCGGCGAGCGCATGCGCTTCGAGAGCGCGGCGCCGTCCGGCTGGGTATAATCGCCTCGGCCGCTGGAGCCACGCTCTCGCCGGCCCGCCGAATCAGCGCTCACTAACCCTCATCCCGGCCTCTCCCACGACGGAGAAGGCTTGCAGGAGGCTTCATGGCTGCGTCGCCATTCTCGATCGAAAACAAGGTCGCCATCGTGACGGGCGGTGGAGTCGGCATCGGCCGCTCCATCGCGATCGAGTTCGCCCGCGCCGGCGCCGACGTCGTCGTCGCCAGCCGCAAGATGGAGAACCTCGAGCCCGTGGCCGCGGAGGTCACGAAGCTCGGCCGCCATGCGCTGGCGATGGTCATCGACGTGCGCCAGGAGGACGCGGTGAAGGAATTGGTGGAGCGCACGGTCAAGGACTTCGGCCGCCTGGACATCATGGTCAACAATGCCGGCGCCTCCTTCCGCGCCAAGCCGGAGGACATCTCGGCGAATGGCTGGAACACCGTGGTGAGCATCAACCTGAACGGCGTCTTCTTCGGCTGCAAGTGGGCCGGCCGTCAAATGATGGCCCAGGGAGGCGGCGTCATCATCAACGTCTCCTCCATCGCAGGCGTGGGCGGGGCCTCGATGATGTCGCACTACGGCGCCGCCAAGGCTGCCGTCATCAACTTCACGCGCACGCTCGGCATGGCGTGGGGACGGAAGAACATCCGCGTCAACTGCATCGCCCCTGGTCCCGTGGAGACGGAGGGCTACATCGGCGTGCTGACCAAGCAAGACCCGGCCGCGGCGAAGCAAGCCTACGACACCGTGGCCAGCCGGGTGGGCATGGGACGGTGGGGCAAGGTCGAGGAGATCGCCTACCCATGTATCTTCCTCGCCTCCGACGCGTCGTCGTTCATGACGGGCGCCACCATCATCGTGGACGGCGGGCCGAGCCCGCAGCTCGGCGAGGGATGATGGGAACGCTCGGACGACCTACCCGGGCCTGCGCGCATCGCGTATACTCTCGGCAAGATCAGGATCGACCATCCGGGGAGTGACATCCCTGCCCGTCGGGCGCACGGCGTCTCGGCGGCGAAATCAAGGAGCCTCGCCATGAGAGAAGCCGTCGTCGTCGCCAGCTCGCGGACCCCGCTCGCCAAGTCGTTCCGGGGATCGTTCAACATGACCCGCCCCGATGACCTGGCCGCTCACTGCATCCGGGATGTGCTCGGCAAGGTGCCCCGCCTCGATCCGGCCGAGATCGAGGACGTCATCCTCGGCTGCGCCCAGCCGAACGGCCCGCAGGGTAGCAACGTGGCGCGCGTGGCGCTCGTGCGCGCCGGGCTGCCGATCACGGTGGCGGGAACCACCGTCAACCGCTTCTGCTCCTCGGGGCTTCAGGCGATCGCGATGGCCGCACACCAGATCATCCTCGGCGGGGCGGACGCTGCCATCGGCGGCGGTCTCGAGAGCATCACGATGATGAAGCGCGACGGCGATCCGAACCCCTGGGTGAAGGAGAAGAAGCCCGGCATCTACATGGTGATGGGCGACACGGCGGAAGTCGTCGCCAAGCGGTACCACATCACCCGCCAGATGCAGGACGAGTACTCCCTCGTGAGCCAGCAGCGGATCGCGCGCGCGCAGCAGGACGGCTTCTTCAAGGAGGAACTGGCGCCGCTCCAGGTGGTCCGCGGCATCCTGGACAAGAAGACCGGAGAGATCGTCGGCAAGGAAGACTACTACGTCGACAAGGACGAGTGCAATCGGCCGGACACGACGCTCGAGGCTCTGCTGGCGCTGCCGCCCCACTTCGACAAGACGAGCGGGCAGGGTACCGTCACCGCCGGCAACTCCTCGCAGCTCTCGGACGGCGCCTCGGCGACGCTGCTCATGTCGATGGACCGCGCCAAGGCGCTCGGCGTCAAGCCGAAGCTGATCTTCCGCGGATTCGCGGTCGCCGGCTGCGAGCCGGACGAGATGGGCATCGGGCCGATCTACGCGGTGCCGAAGCTCCTCAAGCGCAACGGGCTCAAGATGGACGACATCGACGTGTGGGAACTGAACGAGGCCTTCGCGTCGCAGGTCGTCTACTGCCGCGACAAGCTCGGGATCCCCATGGAGAAGCTCAATCCGAACGGCGGGTCCATCTCGATCGGGCATCCCTTCGGCATGACCGGCTCGCGGATGGTCGGCACCATCGCCAACGAGATGCTGCGGCGGAAGGCCCGGTACGGCGTGGTGACGATGTGCATCGGCGGCGGCCAGGGCGCCGCCGGCCTCTTCGAAGCCTGCAACTAGAGCGATCGTCCAGCAGTTCGTGGGACCGCGGCCCTGCCCACCCGGGCGGGGCCGTGCTGTGTGGGCAGGAGAAAGCCGGGCGCGCGAAACCGCACCCGAAAGGCCTGGAGGGACGAGCCCATGACCTACGATTTCGACCGCGTCATCGACCGGCGGCAGACGGAGAGCAACAAATGGCACAAGTATCCCGCCGACGTGCTGCCGCTCTGGGTGGCCGACATGGACTTCCGCTCGCCCGAGCCGGTGATCCGCGCGCTCCGCGACCGGGTGGAGCACGGCATCTTCGGATACGGCATGGAGCAGCCGGAGTTCTACGAGGTCATCCTGGAGCGCCTCGTGAAGCGCTACGGATGGCGCGTGCCACGCGAGGCGATCCTGCTCATCCCCGGCGTCATCCCCGGTTTCAACCTCGCCGCGCGCGCGTTCACGGCGACCGGCGACGGTTTACTCCTGCAGACGCCCATGTACCCGCCCATCCGGCGCGTACCGGAAAACGTCGGGCTCAGTTCGGACGCGGTGGAGCTCACGCGCCAGCCCGATGGACGATACGTCGTGGACTTCGAACGCTTCGAGGCGGCCATCACGTCGCGGACGCGGATATACCTCCTCTGCAATCCACACAATCCGGTCGGGCGCGTCTACGGCAAGGACGAGCTCGAGCGCATGGCTCAGATCTGTCTCCGCCACCGGCTGCTGATCTGCGCGGACGAGATCCACTGCGATCTCACGTTCTCCGGCCAGCGGCACATCCCCATCGCCTCGCTCGATCCCGAGATCGAGGCTCGTACCATCACGCTCATGGCGCCGACGAAGACCTTCAACCTGCCGGGACTCAAGTGCTCGATCGCCATCATCCCGAACGCGTCCCTGCGGGAGCGATTCGTCGCGGCCCAGCTCGATCTCGTGAGGGCGGTGAACATCCTCGGCTACACGGCCACCGTCGCCGCCTACCGCGACGGGCAGCCGTGGCTCGACGAGCTGTTGCGGTACCTCGAGGCCAACCGGGACTTCGTCGTCGACTACGTGCGGTCGAAGCTGCCGGGCCTCCGCGTCGCTCCTCCGGAGGCGACGTACCTCGCCTGGCTCGACTGCCGCGACGCCAAGCTGCCGCACGACGATCCGTACACCTTCTTCCTGGACCAGGCCCGGGTCGCGCTCAACGACGGCCAGACCTTCGGGCCCGGAGGCGCCGGGTTCGCGCGGCTCAACTTCGCCTGTCCCCGCGCGACCCTCACGGAGGCGCTCAACCGCATGCGCCAGGCCCTCGAGCAGCGGGCGTAGCCGGGCGACATCTCTCCGCAGTCACGAGGATCCCGGCATGATCTACGTCCCCTTCCCACTGCCGGTGATCCTGCTCCTCGGTCTGCTGTTCGCGCTCCTCGTGATCCTGATCGAGATGAGGGTGCTCGCCTACGCCTACAAGAAGATCGGCGTGCGCCCGCGCTACGTGTTCGCGGTGATGGTCCTGTCGCTCCTGGGCAGCCAGGTGGACATTCCGCTCTACTCCGTTCCCGCGCGGCACATCGTCCAGCCTCCGCCATCCTGGAGGTACAGCTGGCAGTCCGGACGGGCGGGAGTCACGCGCGTGCGCATCACGGTGGTGGCCATCAACGTCGGCGGCGCGCTGATCCCGATGCTCGTCTCCTTGTATCTCTTCGTGCGCATGCGCATGCCCGCGCGCATGGTGGTGGGAACGGTGGTGGTGGCGATCGTGGTGCACCAGATGGCGGAGATCGTGCCGGGCGCAGGAATCGTCGTCCCAATGCTGGTCCCGCCGCTGGTCGCGGCAGGCGTCGCGTTGCTGCTTGCGTATCGCCGCGCCCCACCCCTGGCCTACGTGGCCGGCTCCATGGGCACGCTTCTCGGGGCCGACGTCATGAACCTGTCCGAGGTCGGCCGGCTCGGCTCTGCGGTGGTCTCCATCGGAGGCGCGGGGACCTTCGACGGCGTCTTCCTGACCGGAATCATCGCGGGCCTCCTCGCATAGACAGGAACCGCGGCCTTGACCTCATTCATGTTCGACACAAACGCCCTAAACCGACTCGTCGACTCCGGACTTCGTGCTGTTGACCTCTCTCCCGATGCTCGCTTCTTTGTGACCGCGTCACAAATCGCTGAGCTCAGAAGCCATCGGGACTGCAGTCTACGCTCTCCCAGGTCGCCCTTCCTTCTTGTTCCCTAACTACACGAGCGTTCGGCCTACGGGACACCGCTTGAGCTGGAGGACGATCGTATATACACTTGAGAGTGCGGTTCGAGTGGGATCCGCCGAAAGCGAAGGCAATCTTCGGGAGCATGGAGTCAGCTTCGCTGAGGCGGTCACGGTGCTCGAAGACGATCACGCCCTGACCCGGGAAGACGCCGGCGCCGACGAGGAACCTCGATTCGTGACCCTCGGCCTCAGCGACGTCGGGAATCTGTTGGTGGTGGTGTACGCGTACCGCGGTCCGGACGTGATTCGAGTGATCTCGGCCTGGAGGGCGAACAAGCGTCAAAGGATACTCTATGAAAAGAGCCGTAGCTGAGCGCTATCGCGACATCGATTTCTCACGCGCCAGGCGCGGGCCAGTGATGCGGCACGAGCCCGGAAAGACCAAGATCTCCATCCGCCTGGACAACACGGTCCTCGAGTATTTTCGAGCGGTGGTCGACAAGGCGCGCGGAGGCAACTACCAGACCCTTATCAACGAGGCACTCCTGGAGCACGTCCATCGGCGCTCGACCCTCGACGTCGTCCGGCAAGTGGTGCGAGAAGAACTCGCACCATACGGTGGAGGCCGTAGGTCGAACTCCGCAGTGCACCGGACCGGGGCTCGCGTTGCTCGCTCCGGCCGGTGACCGCGAACGTTCGCCGCACAGCGGGAGTGATCGGTCCTTGAGAAGCTTTTGATCGATGTGTCGCCATCGAGTCGGGAAACGGACAGTGCGGTACTGTCAGCTCGAAGACACAGCAGGTCGTGTGACCGCACGGCTCGCGATGTGCCGACGCTGCATCCACGAGCGGAGGAGCCTATGCAGCCTGCTCGTTCACGGCTCACGATCGCCACTGGATGTTTTCTGATCGCGCTCCTCGCGGCCAGTGCGGTTGCGCAGGCCGCAAATCTCTTCACCGCGATGGCATCGCGGAGTCAAACGGCGCGGCGGGCGGATGTCGGGAGCCCTTCTTCTGCCTGAGATCTCACGACCTCGAATGATGGAAGCGCCGCCGCAGCGGACCCGCCCATCGGTCTTGGCCCCTCCACGGTTTGGCGTGTTCCTGCCTTCTTGGGTTCTGCCGGGCGATGCGGCGCCCTCGGTGGCGTTTCTCGAGGATTTCGCCCGCCGGGCCGAGGACGTGGGGTTCGATGGAGTCTGGGTGTTCGACCATCTCTTCGACGCGCCCCCGTCCTACCGGGTCGTGTTCATGGAGCCGTTGACCACCCTGGCCCTCGTGGCCGGGGCGACTCGCCGGGTGACGCTGGGCACGGGTATTCTCGTCCTTCCGCTGCGCGACCCCGTTGTCACCGCCAAGGCCGTGGCCAATCTCGACGCGGTGTCGGGGGGTCGGGTCATCTTCGGCGTCGGCGTGGGATGGGACGACAGAGAGTTCCGGGCGTGTCAGGTGCCCAAGGAGACGCGCGGCCGACGCATGGACGAGATGCTGGAGATCATCAGCGGTCTCTGGACCCACGACACCTACGCGTACGAGGGCCGGCACTTCACGATCCCCGAGATCCGGCTCACGCCCCGGCCGCTCCAGACGCCGCGGCCTCCGATCCTGGTCGCGGGAGGGCTGGTGCCGTCGGGTACGAGCCGGCACATCACGAGCAGCAAGGGGTACACGGCGCGGCGCTCGCTCCAGCGCGCCGCCATGCTGGGTGACGGGCTCATGACCGCCTACCGCTCGGCTCCCGGACTCGACGTGTCCCAGCTTTCCGCGAGCTGGGAGGTCGTGTGCGCGGAGGCGCGTGCGGCCGGCCGCGATCCACGCACACTCCGCTTCGCGCACCAGGACCACTTGCACATCGACCTGGAGGCCACCCCGGGACGGCTTGCGAGCGTCCTGGCGCGCTTCAGTCACAACCGGTACGAGGATACGAGCGCCATCTACCTGATGGGCCGGCCGGAGGACCTCGTTCCCCGGCTCCAAGCGCGCATCGACGCAGGAGTGGACGACATCGCGTTCAGCGTGATGAGCGGGGACCCGGCGCAGCTGGACCTGTTCATGATGAAGATCCGTCCCCACCTTCGACCTCGTGACGAGCACGCCACCGCGCGGCCGTAGCGAGCCAGCGCGAGCCGGGCCGTCCCGGACGGCCCTTTTCGCGCTATCCTCGGTCGCATGACACCCTACGACTTCCTCACCATCGAGGCGCGCTGGCAGGCTCACTGGCAAGAGCACCGGACGTTCCGCGCCGCCAATCCAGGCGATCCCGGCTTCGACCCCGCGCAGCCCCGCTACTACGTGCTCGACATGTTCCCTTATCCGTCGGGCGCGGGGCTGCACGTGGGCCATCCGCTCGGCTACATCGGCACCGACATCATCGCGCGCTACAAGCGCATGCGCGGCCTCAACGTGCTGCACCCCATGGGCTTCGATGCCTTCGGCCTGCCGGCCGAGCAGTTCGCGGTGGAGCACGGCGTGCACCCGCGCATCACCACCGAGGCGAACATCGCGACCATGGTGCGCCAGCTCAAACGGCTCGGGCTCTCCTACGACTGGGACCGCTGCCTGGCCACGACCGACGTCGGCTACTACAAGTGGACGCAGTGGATCTTCCTGCAGCTCTACAACAGCTATTTCGACGCCGAGGAGCGCCGGGCCCGGCCGATCGACGATCTCATCCAGAAGCTCGAGTCGGGCGAGCTGGCCGTCGGCTTCGGCAACGTCATGGTGCCAGTGGCGGGCTCCGGGGCGATGAGCGTGCTGGGGGGTGCGCCGGGAGGCACGCGCCACTGGTACGAGCTCGGCCCGGCCGAGCAGGAGCAGGTGCTGGCCGAGCACCGGCTGGCCTACCTGGCCGAGGTCGTCGTGAACTGGTGCCCTGCCCTGGGCACCGTGCTGGCCAACGAGGAGGTGACCAGCGACGGCCGCAGCGACCGCGGGAATCATCCCGTCTACAAGCGCCCGCTCCGCCAGTGGATGCTCCGCATCACCGCCTACGCCGATCGGCTGGCCGACGAGCTGGACCTGGTCGACTGGCCGGAGCCCATCAAGCTGATGCAGCGCAACTGGATCGGACGATCGGAGGGTGCTCGCGTCGACTTCCCGATCGACGGGATGGACGAGGCCATCAGCGTGTTCACGACGCGGCCGGACACGCTGTTCGGCGCCACGTACATGGTGCTCTCGCCCGAGCACCCTCTGGTCGAGTCGATCGTCACCGCCGAATATCTGCGCCCCGTCACGCAATATCGGGAAGAAGCGCAGAGCCGCTCCGACGTGGCCCGCATGGCCCAGGCCAAGACCGGCGTGTTCACCGGCGCGCATGCCGTCAACCCCGTCAACGGCGAGCGAATTCCCATCTGGATCGCCGACTACGTGCTGATGGCGTACGGTACCGGCGCCATCATGGCGGTGCCGGCGCACGACCAGCGTGACCTCGACTTTGCGCTCTCGGTCGGCTTGCCGGTGCGCGCGGTCGTGATGCCGGACGATCAGTGGCTCGCGAGACACGCGCAGCCCGCCGCCGACTCGCCTGCGGGCGCTCCTGCGTCCGTCCCGGTCGAGACGCTTCGACAGCGCTACCGGGAGGCGCCCGGCACCTTCGCCGAGGGGTTCGTCGGCGATGGCGTGGCGATCAACAGCGCAGGTCCGGACGTGTCCCTCGACGACTTGGCGACCCCGGAGGCCAAGCAGCGAATCACCGAGTGGCTCGAGTCGAGCGGGCGCGGCGAGCGCCAGGTGCAGTACAAGCTCCGCGACTGGCTCTTCAGCCGCCAGCGCTACTGGGGCGAGCCGTTTCCCATCCTCCACGGGCCGGACGGGCAGATCCGGCCCGTGGATGAAGCGGACCTGCCCGTCGAGCTACCGGAGATGCAGGACTTCCGGCCGGCCGTGAGCGATGATCCCGACGCCCCGCCCCGTCCGCCGCTGGGCCGGGCGCCCGACGCGTGGCGCTTCGTGGAGCTGGATGGCGTCCGCTGGGAGCGCGAGCTGAACACGATGCCCCAATGGGCCGGCTCCTGCTGGTACTACCTGCGCTTTCTCGATCCGGAGAACGGCGCTCGCTTCGTGGGGCGCGAGGCCGAGCAGTACTGGATGCATCCACTCGATCGGCCGTCGCATGCGCGGCCCGTGCCGGGAGTGGACCTCTACGTCGGCGGGGTCGAGCATGCCGTGCTGCACCTGCTCTACGCGCGTTTCTGGCACAAGGTGCTTCACGACCTGGGGCACGTCAGCGGGCCCGAGCCGTTCGGGCGCCTGTTCAACCAGGGCTACATCCAGGCTCACGCCTACCAGGACGAGCGCGGCATGTACGTCGAGGCCGGGGACGTCGTGGAGCGCGACGGCGGCTACGTGTACCAGGGCAAGCCGGTCACGCGCGTGCTCGGCAAGATGGGCAAGAGCCTGAAGAACGCGGTGAGCCCGGACGAGGTGTGCGAGCGGTACGGCTGCGACACCGTCAGACTCTACGAGATGTACATGGGCCCCCTCGACGCCTCCAAGCCCTGGGAGACGCGCGACATCATCGGGATGCATCGCTTCCTCCAGCGCGTGTGGCGGAACTTCACGGGCGACACAGGAGACTCGAGCACCCTCAGGGTCGCGGACGACGAGCCCTCCACGGAGCAGGCGCGCGTCACCAACCGCGCGATCAAGGCCGTGACCGAGGACATGGAGCAGCTCAAGTTCAACACGGCCATCGCCGTGCTCATCGACATGAATGGCGAGATGATGAAGTGGCCCGCCATCCCCCGGCGCTTCGCGGAGGCGTTCCTGCTGATGCTGGCCCCGTTCGCGCCGCACGCGGCCGAGGAGCTATGGCGCACGATCGGGCACACTCAAAGCCTGGCCCGCGCGCCATGGCCCGTGTGGGACGAGGCGCTGACGCAGGACGCGCAGATCGAGATTCCCGTGCAGGTGATGGGCAAGGTGCGCAGCCGGATCCGGGTGCCTGCCGACGCCGACCTCGCGGCGATCGAGGCAGCGGCGCTAGCCGACGCGAAGATTCGGGCTCACGTCTCTGGCAAGACGGTCGCCAGGGTCGTGATCGCGCCGGGCAAGATGGTGAACATCGTCACCAGCTGATCACGCCAGCGGCAGGCGGATCGTGAAACGGCTGCCAGCGCCTGGCTGGCTCTGCACCTCGATCGCGCCGCCATGGGCGACCGCGATGGCGCGCGCGATGGCGAGGCCGAGCCCGGTGCCTCCCGTCTCCCGCGCGCGGGCGGCGTCGAGCCGCACGAAGGGCTCGAAGATGCGCTCCTGGTCTGCCGGCGGGATGCCGATGCCGGTGTCCTCGACCGCGATGGCCGCGCGCCCCTCGCCGCTCGTCAGCGACAGCTCGACCTTGCCGCCGGCCGGCGTGTACTTGAGCGCGTTCTCGACCAGGTTCAGGACGGCGCGACGGAGCGCGATCGCGTCTCCCTTCACGGTGGCGGGCGCCACGTCATTGACCCGCACGCTCACCCCCGTCCCGTGCGCCAGCCGCACGCCCACGTCGAACACGTCGAGCAGGAGCGGCTCCAGGTCCACGGGCCGGCGGGGCGTCTCGGGCCCGGCCGTCGACCGCGACAGCAGGAGCAGATCCTCGGCGAGACGGATGAGACGTTCGACCTCCTCGAGACTCCCACCCAGGACCTGTCGGTACTCCTCGGCGGACCGCGCGCTCCGCAGCGAGACCTCGATGCCACCCTTGAGGGCCGTGAGCGGCGTCCTCAGTTCATGGGCAGCGTCGGCGGCGAAGCGCCGCATCTCGGTGAAGGCGGCGGCGAGGCGGGCGAACATGCCGTTCAGCGTTTCGGCCAGGCGGTCCAGCTCGTCGCCGGTGCCCCGCAACGCGAGGCGTTGCCCCAGGTCCTCGGCGGTGATCCGGCGCGCGGCGAGCGCCATCTCATCGACCGGCCTGAGCGCCGTCCGGGCGACGATGGCCCCGCCCGCGGCGGCGAGCGCGACGCCGAGCGGGATGAGGACCACGAGCGTGTCGAGGTAGCGGCCCAAGGCGTTCTTGGCGCGCTGGAGCGACATCCCGACCTGGACGATCTGGACCAGCTGGCCGCCGCGTATGATGGGCATGGTCAGCAATCTCACCTGGTCCGGCCCGCGCGCGCTGATGGTCTCGAACGTCTGGAGCCCGAGCCTGGCGTTGGCGCGCGCCAGGGGCGAGAGGTGCAGCGGCTGGGAGCGGCGCCGCGAGATCCCCGACTCGGGATGCCCTTCGGGGTCGAAGAGCTGGAAGAACCTCTCCGAGAACTCCGGCCCGAGCAGCTCGCGCAGCAGCGCCTCGGTCTCGCTCTCCTCGAACGCGCCCTGCGCGGGGGCATCGCGCAGCACTTGCGCCACGGTCAACAGGGACGCGTCCAGATCCTGCACCAGGCTCCAGCGGAGCACGGAATAGCTGAGGAGGCTGACCACGGTCAGGATGCCGAGCAGGATGGCGCTGTACCAGAGCGTGAGGCGGGTTCGAATCGAGAGCGGGTGCACGCGCCGGCTCAGGCGTCCCGACCGAGCATGTAGCCGGCGCCCCGCACCGTGTGGAGCAGCCGGCGCTCACCCTCGCCGTCGATCTTGCGGCGGACATACCCGACGTACACGTCGATGATGTTGCTCTCGGTATCGAAGTCGAGTCCCCACACGTGCTGGGCGATCATCGGCCGGGTCAGTACGCGGCCCACGTTTCTCAAGAAGTACTCGAGCAGGGCGTACTCGCGCGCCGTGAGCGTGATGCGACGCGCGCCCCGCGTGACCGTGCGCGTGGCGGGATCGAGGGTCAAGTCCTCCAGCTTCATGACGGGCGCGCGCTGGCCGCTGCCCCGGCGGAGGAGCGCCCGGACCCGCGCCAGGAACTCGTCGAAGGAAAACGGCTTGGTGAGGTAGTCGTCGGCGCCGAGATCGAGCCCGGTCACCTTGTCCGACACCGCGTCTCGCGCGGTGAGGACGAGCACGGGCGTCTGGATGCGACGCTGGCGGAGGGTCTTCAGCACGTCGAAGCCATCGCGCTTGGGCAACATGAGATCGAGCACCACGAGGTCGTAGCCCGGTTCTTCGAGCAGCGTGTCGAGGGCAGCCGCGCCGTCGGCGGCGACCTCGACGGCATGGCCCTCTTCCTGGAGCCCTTGTCGGAGGAAGCTCGCGACCTTCCGTTCGTCCTCCACCACCAGGATGCGCATCGCTCAAGGTAGAATCTCACCCGGGCCGTGCGGTCGCAAGCCGGGACGACACCTCGCCGTCTTCGGTCGGCATGCCTGGCCGAGGAGGATATCGTGATCACGCTCTCCCCGGAGCTGTTCCGGCGCCTCGACGAGGCGCCGGACGCCGAGTTCTACGCGGAGCCGCGCTTCGTCACGCACATCGACGACGCGGCCATCGCGGCCGTCACCCAGCTCTACCGCGAGTATTTGCCGCCCGGCGGCGCCATCCTTGACCTCATGAGCAGCTGGATCAGCCACCTCCCCCCCGAGATCGCCTATCGCGAGGTGGTCGGGATCGGCATGAACCAGGACGAGCTGGCGGCCAACCCCCGGCTGCGCACCGGGCTGGTGTGGGACCTCAATCAGACGACCCGGTTGCCATTCGACGACGAACGGTTCGACGGCGCCGCCATCTGCGTGTCGGTGGACTATCTCACCCGCCCCGTCGAGGTCTTCCGGGAATGCGGTCGGGTGATGCGCCAAGGGGCGCCGCTCGTGATCACCTTCTCCAACCGCTGCTTTCCCACCAAGGTCATCGCGGCCTGGCGCATCCTGGACGACCGGGGCCACCAGGAGCTGGTGGCCAGATACTTCAACGAGGCCGGCAACTGGAACGACGTCGAAATGCTCGACCGCAGTCCTGGGCTCGACGGCGATCCCATCTACGCGGTGATCGGGCGGAGCGCGGGAAATCCCGGAGGGCTTCGATGACGATCATGACATCCCTCGTCCTGCGTGGATCCACGGTCACGCTCCGTCCCCTGTCCCCCACCGATGCGGCCCCGCTCGCGGCGGCAGCAGCGGAGGCCCGGCATCAGTACGAGTACACGCGCGTGCCAGACGGCGTCGAGGATGCCGAGCGGTACATCGCGACGGCGCTGGCCGAGTGCGAGGCCGGCCGCCGCATGCCGTTTGCCATCGAGTGGCGCGATCGAGTCGTCGGCTCCACGAGCTACCTGGATCTGCAGCACTGGCGCTGGCCGCCCGGGTCGCCGCTCCAGCGCACCGAGGACCCGGACGCGGTGGAGATCGGCGCGACCTGGCTGGCCGCCTCGGCCCAGCGCACGCGGTGCAACTCCGAGGCGAAGTACCTCCTGCTCTCCCATGCCTTCGACGTGTGGCGCGTGCATCGCGTCACGCTCAAGACGGACGCGCGCAACGCGAGATCCCGTCGCGCCATCGAGCGGCTCGGCGCCGTCCTCGACGGTGTGCGCCGGGCCGACATGCCGGCGCAGGACGGCTCCATCCGTGATTCCGCGCTCTACTCGATCGTTCGGGCGGAGTGGCCCGGGGTGCGCGCGACGCTGGAGGCGGCGCTGGCTCGCTGAGCGCGACCGCCGACGCGGCGCGAGCTTGGGACACGTCTACCGGAGGAGCACCATGGCCAAGGTCGCAGAACTGCACGATGCGGTGAGGCGCGGTGACACGGCGCGGATGAAGGCTCTCCTCGAGGAGGACGCCACGCTGGCAAACTCGGTGAGCGCCACCGATGCACGGGGCACCTATCCCCTCCACGTGGCGGCCGAATTCGGTCAGGCCGCCGCGGCCCGGATGCTCCTCAGCTACGGCGCGGACGTGTCGCTCCGCGATGCGGAGAACGATGCCATCGCCCTCGGCTGGGCGGCGTTCTTCGGACGTCCGGAGGTCGTTGCGGTCCTCCTGGAAGCCGGGGCGGCCCCGAGCCAGCGCAACAAGCACGGCCTCACGCCGCTCGGATGTGCGGTCGGCGGCACCGAGGGCCGATGGCGACAGTTCTCGGACGCCACCATCGCCGACTGGCAGCGCGCCGCCGAACACGTTCGAGCGTATGGAGGAGTCGAGTAGGCCGGGCGGCGCCGGCTCAGTCCGAGCCGCGCCCCGCTCCCGGTCCGGCGGGAGGCACGGAGCCCGCGCGATGTCCGTTGCCCCGGACCGCCTCGGCCAGCGCCCCTCTCAGATTGTGCCGGGCCGCATCGAGATGCGGGTGCACCGCGAGCGTCCGGGTGAACAGGTCCGCCGCCTTCTGGTACTGTCGCAGGGCCATGTGACACAGGCCCTGCCCGGACAGAGCGCCGAAGTGATGAGGCTTGCGCCGCAGGGTCTCCCGGCAGTCGGCGATGGCGCCCTCGTAGTGACCGGCGAGATAGCGCACGGTCGCGCGCTTGTTCCAGCCCTCGGCGAACCTGGGCGCTCGCGCGATGATCCGGCTGAAGCAGGCCTCGGCCTCGTCGAGGTCCCGGCGCTCCATGGCCTGAACGCCTTCGCGCAGGAGATCATCCACCTCGGGGATGCCGGACTGGCACCACATGGCCCACAGGGCCGCCTCGGCCCTGGCGGCCGACGCTGGATCGTCTCCCTGCAGCACGGCGAGCGCCTCCTGCTCGGTCATGACATCCCATTGTGCTACACTTCGGCACCGTTCGAGCCGGTCCGTTCCCAGACCCGGCGTCGGCGAAAGGACGTGATCATGCGCATCGACCAGGCGCGCGTTTCCCCATGACGTCCTCGGAGCGCCTCGGTGATCCACCGCTCCAGGCGTATCTGTCCACCCGAGAAGTGGCGGTCCTGGCGGCGGTCGGGCCGGACGGAGGCCCGTGGGCGCTGCCGATGTGGTTCCTCCACGGCCCCGACGCGCTCTACATGATCAGCGTCGACGGCCTCCCCAAGGTCAGGAGCCTCGAGCGAGATCCCCGGGTCGCGGTGGCTGCCGAGACCACGACGCCAGAGGGCGCGATCCGTGGCGTGACGGTCAGGGGCCGCGCCGAGTTCCTCCCGGATTCGAGCGACCGACGCCAGCTCGTCGAGCGCTTCCTCGCGAAGTACCATCCGAGGCTCGAGCGGCTGTGGCGGTCCCGCGAGATGCCGGCGAACCGCGTCATGTTCCGCATCGTGCCGGAGCGCGTACGGAGCTGGGGACTCGGGTGAAGCCCGGCGAGACCGAGTTCCTGTACCTCACCACCACCGGCCGCCGAACCGGACAGCCGCGTGAGATCGAGATCTGGTTCACGCGCCGGGATGGCCGCTACTACCTGATTGCCGAGCACCGCTGGGAGACGCACTGGGTGCAGAACATCCTCGCGGAGCCACGCGTGCGCGTGCGAGTCGAGCGCCAGGACTTCCCGGCCCGTGCCCGCGTGGTCGACGCCGGCGCCGATCCCGCGACGCACGCCGCCGCGCAGGAGCTGTCGGAGAAGAAATACGGGTGGGGCGACGGGCTCGTGGTGGAACTGACGTCGGAGCCCCGTTCCGCGTCCCCGTCCTGATCGACGCGCCGCCTCTCCCGCGGAACGTCTACGGCAGCACGGCGACCGTCGCGGCCAGGGCCTCGCGGGCCACGTCATCGGCCGGCCGTGCCCAGGCCGACGTGTTCGGCGCCTCGTAGCTCATGAAGCCGGCGTAGCCCTTCGCGGCGATCGTGCCGAAGAACTCCTTGAAATGGACGCGTCCCTGTCCGGGCGGAAGACGGTCCAGGACCTTTCCCGGCTCCACGCCGGTCCGCGGCACGTCGCTGTACTGGACGTAGGCGATCTCGTCGGCGGCCACGTCCTCGACAGCGCGCATGTCCGCCCCGCTCCGCTCGAGGTGATAGGTGTCGAGCAGGAGCCCGCAGCTCGGGTGCGCCGTCCGCGCCATCAGCTCGCGGATGCTCGGGAGGGTGTTGAGCTGCTCGCACTGCGAGTTGAACTCCACGGCCAGCTTCACGCCGTGCCGGCGCGCGATATCGCCCACCTCGCGCAGGCTCGTCACGGCGTCCTTGAGATCACCGCGGCCCCGGTCCACCGGGCTCATCACGGTGCTCGCGCCGAGCGTCCGGGCGCGCTCGCACTGCTCGGCGAACACTTGCTGGAGTCGCGCGCGCTCCTCGCCGCGCGCCCAGATCCAGCCCATCTCGACGCCGACGCAGGCGACCGGAAGGCCGCTCGCCTTCACCAGGTCGATCACCTGCTGGGCCGTCTGGCCGTGCTCCGCCGCGCGCGTGAAGTCGAGGCGCCGGAGCTCGACGGCGTTCCAGCCGGCCGCGCGCACGATGCGCAGCACATCGGGGAGCGGTGTGGTGTCGAGCGTCCACGTGTGCAACGCGAGCTTGTGTCGAGGGCTCATTCGTCTCTGCCTCCGGTTCCCAGCCCGAAGACCTCGGCGAGCAGCTCGTACGAGCGGAGCCGCGCCTTCGGGCTGTGCGTGATCGTCACCACCACCAGCTCGGTGAGCACGACGTCAGTTGATGCGCTTGGCGCGACCGGCCCACTCGCGGTCACGGAGCACGAACTTCTGGATCTTGCCGGTGGACGTCTTGGGCAGCTCGCCGAACGTCACTGCGGCGGGGCACTTGAAGCGGGCGATGTGCTGCCGGCAGAAGTCGATGATCTCGTCCTCGGTCGCCGACATGCCCGGCTTCAGCGTGACGAACGCCTTCGGCCGCTCGCCCCACTTGTCGTCCGGAATCGCGACCACCGCGCACTCCAGCACGGCCGGGTGCCGGGCCACGGCCTGCTCGACCTCGATGGTCGAGATGTTCTCGCCGCCCGAGATGATGATGTCCTTCTTCCGGTCGCGCAGCTCGATGTAGCCGTCGGGGTGCCACACGCCGATGTCACCGGAATGAAACCAGCCGCCACGAAACGCCTCCACGGTGGCGTCGGGCTGCTCGAAGTACCCCTTCATGACGTTGTTGCCGCGCATGACCACTTCGCCCAGCGTCTCGGCGTCCTGACGGACGTCGACCATCTCGTCGTTCACGATCCGCACGAGGTCCGCGATCATGTAGGCCTGCCCCTGGCGGGCCGCCCGCTGCGCCTGCTCTTCCGCGGGAAGGGCGTCCCATTCCGGATGCCACTCGCACACGGTGTGGGGACCGTACGTCTCGGTCAGGCCGTAGACGTGGACCGGACGGAAGTTCAGGTCCTTGAGCCGGGCGAGCAGCGTGGGCGAGGGCGGCGCGCCCGCGACGGTGACGGTCACCGGGTGCTCCAGCCGGTGCGCCGTGGGGTGGTTGACGACGCCGATCTGCACGGTCGGCGCGCCGTTGTAGTGCGTCACGCGCTCGCTGTCGAGCAACTCCCAGATCCGGCCCGGCTCGACCCGCCGGAGGCAGATATGGGTCCCGGCCACGGCCGTGACGCCCCACGTGAAGCACCAGCCGTTGCAGTGGAACATCGGCAGGGTCCAGAGGTAGCGCGTGTCGAAGCCCATGCCGCTCTCGATCAGCTCGCCCAGCGCGTTCAGGTAGACGCCGCGATAGGTGTACATCACGCCTTTGGGCCGGCCCGTTGTGCCCGACGTGTAGTTGATCGAGATGGTCTCCTCTTCGTCTTCGAGCCAGCTGTCCACGGGACCGGGCGAGCCGCCGGCGAGGAAGTCCTCGTATGGATCCCCTGCCGCGCCGGTGTCATCGACTCGCACGACCTTGAGCCGGCCGAGATCGAGCGGTTTCACGAGCGGCTCGAGCTCGGCGTCGACGAAGAGAAACCGCGAGCCCGAGTGGGTGAGGATGTACCCGATCTCGTCCGAGCTGAGCCGCGTGTTGATGGCGACCAGCACCCCGCCGGCCGCGGGCACGCCGTAGTGGGCCTCGAGCATCGCAGGGATGTTCGGGCAGAGGAAGGCCACGCGGTCATGGCGGTTCATGCCGGCGCCGCGGAGAGCCGAGGCCAGGCGATTGACGCGCTCCTCGAGCTGGCGGTACGTGTAGCGGCGCTCGCCGTGGATGACGGCGATCCGGTCCGGGAACACGTACGCCGTACGGTGGAGGAAGCTCACGGGCGTCAGCTCGGTTCGGAACACGCTTCGGTGAGTCATGGCGAGGTCTCCGGAGGCTCGTGATGGCGTTACTGTAAATCAACTCGTCCGGCGGTACAACGAGCGGCCAGGCGTGGCGGGCGAGCCGTCGCACGGTGAAGCGCCGGCTCAAAGCCGGCGGGCGAGGACCTTGGCGAGCGACTCCGGCTTGAACCCGAGCTGCAACAGCGCGACGCCGGTATCGAAGTACTCGCGATAGGCCTGGATCTTCCCGTCACGAAGCTCGAAGAGGCTCATCCCGCGGAATCGAATCTTCCGGCCGGCGCTTCGCGGGATCACCTCCGCCACGACGTAGCTGAAGGTCCACTCGGCGGCGGCCACCGCCGGCGACTCCACCACCGAGTCCATCCTCCACACGTAGTCCCGGCCCTCGTGAAACATGCGCTCGAACATCGCGGTGAGCCGCGCGCGTCCGGCGTGCGGACCGAAGAAGTTGTCGTGGTAGCTGGCGTCTTCGGTGAAGCAGGCGAGCAGCGCGCTGACATCCCGCCGATTGAAGGCCTGTTCGAAGGCGCGGACGATGCTCATGGATGGCTCCTCTCGGCCGTCGCGGCCGGAATCAGCGAATGACGAAGCGAAGGTGTCGGTGGGCCTCGCGGAGGGCCGCTTCGGCCGCGGCGGGGGTATCGGCGCGCGAGAAGATGAAGCCGAGATAGCGCGAGCCCTCCGGCAGCGGGACGACCTCCTGCCCCTTGTGCATGGCGATGGTCACGTCCTCGATCAGCGGGACGGCGCGCGCCTCGTCGAGCCCCTCCACCTCCTCCAGGATGCCGCCCCGGGGAATCGGAATCATCATCACCCCGGCCGCTCGTCGGTCGCGCACGAGCGATGCGATCGGCAGGTCGAGCGCCCGGCGGAGGATGATCTCCTCGAGCGACATGCCGGTGCCGAACGTGAGCGTGCGCGAGCAGAGGCCGCCGATCGAACGTGCCGCGATCTCTAG
>Ga0335077_10003317_pt1 | contig 19409 bp, 14 predicted proteins | sample Lox_Sample_31_FD_207151 | JGI IMG/M metagenome (GOLD analysis project Ga0335077, IMG submission 207151) | Soil microbial communities from Loxahatchee National Wildlife Refuge, Florida, United States - Lox_Sample_3.1 | ecosystem: Environmental > Terrestrial > Soil > Wetlands | place: USA...
ACGTCGGCTACCGGGAGACCGGGAATCGCCTCGGCGGAAATCACGGGTTCGGCGCCCGGCGGGAGGGGCAACGCCGCACCCTGCGGCTGAGCGGCCGGCTGCCGCGGATCGGGCGCTTGAAACCGGTGCAGAGCAGCCGGGCGCTGCGGCTGGGATTCCGGCTTCGCGCCGGTCTTCGAGGGAACAGCGGCAGGGGCAAGGTTGGTCTGCGCCGCTTGCGGCCGGGGAAGCGGGGGCGCGGGCTGCGGCGGCGCGGCCTGGGCCGGAGCCGGGGGCGGCGGGACGGGCGGCCTGGAAACCGGGGCACTCTGGCGCGAAAGTTTCCAAGCCGCTCCCGCGACCGAGACCAGCACGAGGAATGCGGTCCCGGCGATGGCCGCGCGCCGGAAGCGGGGAGGCGCGATTTCGCGGGCCGGCGTCCCGGCCACCGGAGCCATCTCCGGCTCCGGCGGAGGGACGGGCTGCGGGTGCGGAGGACACTCCGCAGCGGGGACGGGGTCCGCGGCCTTCGGCTCGAGCCCGGCTTGGGCGGCCATCAAATCTCGTTCGAGGAGGGGACTGCCGGGGAAAAGCGAGAGCAGGTTGCGCAGCAGATCGACGGCCTGCGCGTACTGCTCCTCCTGAATCAGCGCCAGCGCCTTCTCGCGGCCGCGCTCGCAGAAGTTCTCTTCTTCGGCGGCTGCGCGCGCGCCGCGCACGGCTTCGAGCAGAGCCCTGGCTTCGGCGCGACCCGTGGCGGCGAGCGGCGCCAGGGCGCGCTCGGCCTCGGGCAACTGGCGGCGGCCGAACAGAATCTGAGCCATGCGCAGATCGTCGCGGTACTTCTTTTCGGCAACCAGCTCCTCGCGCAGCGCGTCGAGCGCGGGATCGGCGCCCAACGATTTCCGGCCGCGGCGGAGCACAAACTCCGCCTGGGAAAGCTCGCCATCGGCAAGGTGCTGCCGCACCTCCGCGACCACGGATTCGCACTCGGAGCGGCGCAGGCCGGCATCGACCTCGCTGCGCAGCAGGTCCAGCCCGGCTTCACCCGGAAACTCGCTTTGGGTACTTTCCAACAGCGCCAGCGCCTGGCGCCAGGCCTGCGCGGCGATCCTCTGCTCGATGAGCTCGATGCGGCGGGCGAGTTTCTTGCGGCGCTCGTGGGCCGCGAGCGCCTCGCGGACACGCGAGGCTGCCCCGGCCAACTCCTCGTCGCCGGGGTACGCCAGCAGGCCCTCTTCCAGGAGGGTGAGCGCGGCCTGCCACTGCTGCAGCCGCTCGAGCGTCGCGGCGCGCGCCTGCGCGGACTGCACGTACCGTTTCCGTTCCCACGCCGGCAGCAGATCCTCGAGCTCGGCGAGCCGGGAAGCGACCGGTTCCGCGAGCGGCAGCCCGGCCGCCTTCTCGCGCAGGAACTGCACCGCGAGATCGACGCGGTCCTGTTCGAACAGCCAGTCGGCTTCCCTGAGAGCTTCCCCGACAGCGGCGGCCGATTCGTGTGCCGTCCGGCGCGACTCGACCGCGCGGCGGCGGGCGAGCAGCAGCGGATCCTCCGGGTAGACGGCGAGGCCTTCATCGAGAGCATGGAACGCCTCGTCGAAGCGCGCCTCGTCCAGGAGATGGTCACACTCCGCTACGGCCCGCGCGATCACGCCGGCGCGCTCGAGCGCGTCGCGGGCCTCGGCGAGCAGACTGGCGACCTGCGCCTGGTCGGGCACGCCGCCTTCGGACGATTTGAGGCGGGCGATGGCGTCGCGCAGAAGTTCCAGGGGATTGTCGCGTTCCCGGGCCGGCGCGGCAGCCAGCGGCTCGGGACCAGGCGCAGGAATCTCCTCCTGTTCCCGAACCCGGACCTGACGAATCGCGCTCATGCGAGTTTAGCCGTTTGTAGCAAACCGGCGCGGGAAGTGTCCATGAGAAACCTGATGTCCAGGGATGATTTCCACAAGTTTATGGGGGCGTAAAATCCGTGGATTCGCGCATTTTGCCTGTTCAAGAACTGTGAATAAAACGATAGAGCAGGGGTTTGTAGAACTCCCACACTTGCCTGTCGCAAACGGTACGATGGAACAAACTCACCCATGCGACACTTTTCGTTCCTCATTGCCGCGGCACTGTCGGCCCACCTGCTGCCGGCGCAGGACATCGACCCCGGCCGCCTGACGTTCGAATCGCGCTGCGCCCGATGCCACGGAGGAGACGGCTCGGGCGGGGACATGGGGCCCGACATTCGCGGACGCCTGGCGGCACACACCGGCGCGCAACTGGCAAAGCTGTTCCGCGAGGGCTCCGGCGCCATGCCGCCGGTCGCGGTGGCCGAGGCGGAGCTTGCGCCGCTCACGCGGTTTCTGCGTTCGCTGCAGGTCCGGCAGCGGCCCGTGGTACGGGTGACCGCGCAGCTGGTCAGCGGCAAGACTCTGGAAGGCGAACTCCTCAACCAGGGCTTCGACGATCTCCAGATGCGCGCCGAGGATGGCCGGGTTCATCTCCTGCGGCGCGCGGGCGGCCGCTTTCGCGAGGCGGAGCCGGGCGCCGACTGGCCCGGGTATAACGGCGATTCCGGCGGCAACCGGTACACGACGCTCAACCAGATCAACAAGGCCAACGTTGGCCGCCTCGCGCCGAAGTGGACCTTTACGCTGCCAGGCGCAGGCCTGCTTCAGGGCACGCCCGTGGTTGTGGGAGGAATCCTGTACATGCCGGCCTCGAACGAGTGCTACGCCCTCGACGCCGGCACGGGCCGGGAGATCTGGCATTTCCGTGTCCCGGGCGAGAAGACCGGCGGCACAAATCGCGGAGTCGCGGTGGCCGGCGATCGCGTATTCATGGAGACGCAGAAGGCGCACATGGTCGCGCTGAACCGTTTCACAGGCGAGCTCATCTGGGACACGGAGATGGCCGACTGGCGCCAGAGCTACTTTGCCACCTCGGCCCCGCTGGTGGCGGGCAATCTCGTGGTGGGCGGCGTCGCCGGAGGAGAGCACGGCACGCGGGGATTCCTCGCGGCTTACGATCCAGCGACCGGCAAGGAGGTGTGGCGCTTCTGGACGGTGCCGCTGCCGGGCGAGCCGAAATCCGAGACGTGGCAGGGGGGCGGCATCGAGCACGGGGGCGCGCCTACCTGGTTCACCGGCACCTATGACCGCCAGCTCGACACGATTTACTGGCCCACCGGCAATCCCAGCGCCGAATACTACGGCGACGATCGCGCAGGGGACAACCTGTACTCGGATTGCATCCTCGCGCTCGACGCCAAGACCGGGGCGCTGAAGTGGTACTACCAAGGCACTCCGCACGACCTGTGGGACTGGGACGCCACCGAAACTCCGGTGGTGGTGGACGCGAACTGGTCGGGGCAGCCGCGCAAACTCCTGCTGCACGCGAATCGCAACGGCTTTTTCTATGTCTTCGATCGCGCCGACGGCAAGCTGCTGCTGGCAAAACAATTCATCAGCAAGTTGACGTGGGCGAGCGGGGTCGGAGCCGACGGCCGTCCGGTCAAGCTGCCCAACCAGGAGCCCAGTCCTTCAGGCACCCTGGTGTGCCCCTCGCAGGACGGGGCCACCAACTGGTATTCGCCGTCCTTTAATCCGGCGACGAACCTGTATTATGTGCAGACCTTCGAAAAATGCAGCGTCTACAGCAAAGCTGCGCCCGGCACGTGGCAGGCGGGACGCGAGTATCTCGGCGGATCTCAGCGGACTTCGTCCGATCCCAAACCGGCGCGCATTCTGCGGGCGATCGACATCCGCACCGGCAAGACTGCCTGGGAGCTGCCGCAGCCCGGGCCCGCGGATTCGTGGGGCGGCACCCTGACGACGATCACCGGGCTGGTGATCTTCGGCGAAGAAGGCGGCTCGCTGATGGCCGCCGACGCCGGTACCGGCAAGGTGCTGTGGAGCTTCCCCACGAATCAGCTTTGGAAGGCTTCGCCGATGACGTACTCCATGGACGGCCGGCAGTACATCGCGGTGGCGTCGGGACCGAACGTGATCGCGTTCGGCGTGAACTAGAGGGCCGCGCGGTCAGGATTTCGGCGAGTGCTTTTCGCGCCTGCCCATGAACTGGTGCAGAGCGAACGGCACCTCGTCCGGATGCGCCGCGCACCACGCGATGATGCGCTCGAGCTTGACGGCATCGTCGGCGATGGCGCTGATCTCCACCAGCTCCGTCTCGATGATCTGCGGGTCGCGCATAGCATCACCAGCATGGCACATCGGCCGCCTGAAAGGCGGCTGCGGCCGGGATTAGCCGCCGCACATTGTGCAAGCTATTCGCCGGGCCCCACGCCACGCATCACCAGATCGGCGTAGACCTTCAACAGCCGGACAAACTCGTCGCGCGCCGCTGCCTCGCGGTGCAGGGCCAGGCGGCGCGCCGGCGCGAGGTCCGAGTTCTTCAGGGCGATTTCGGTTTGGGTCACCACTGTTTCGTAGGCTGCCCTCGCCTCGTCGAGGCGACCCTGCCAGAGGGCCCGGAGCGCCCCGGACTGCCCGCCTGGAACTTGATTGGACATCGCTTGAAGAGAAATCACGCTCTTTGCCGCGGCGACCCAGCGCCTGTTATCGGAACGAGTTGACGGCAGCCGATTCGTCTTCGAAAACCTCGAAAACGGTGTACAGCTTGGTCAGGAGAAGAAGATCCTTGACGCGTTTCGTCACGTTCAACAGCTTGAGCTGTCCGCCCTGGTTGTTGATGGTGGCGAAGCTGGCCACGAGATCGCCGATTCCCGTACTGTCGAGGGCCGTGACGCCGCCCAGGTTGAGCAGGATCTTCTTGTGTCCTCCCACGAGCAGGTCGCGGAGCGAGTGACGCAGCGTACCGGCGCCATGACCCAAAGTCATCCGGCTTGGGGCATCGACAATGCTCACGCCACCCACCTCTCGAAGGCTCAAATCAACGCTCATGAAGTACCTCTCTTTCGGGTGCCATTTTTGTGCCTCAGGATTCCGTCCACGCAATCCCTGATTCTCCTACAGGGTACTTCGATTTACTTTTCTGCGGCGGGCCCAGTTGCCGGCCATGGCCTGGGGTCTCGTGCCCGGCCCGAGAAATTCCAGATCGCCGCGGCCCGGCCGGACATCAGTAGCGTGAGAAGGGGAGAGGTGTGTGCCGCCGGTGAAGGGGCCCAAGATCCGCCGGCAGTGGATTCCGGCGTGGTACAAATAGCGGGCAGGAGGATCGCGTATCGTGAACCGGCGGGCCTGGACCGTGCTCGTGCTGGCAGTCTCCTGCGCAGGGCAAGGGCCGGCGCCGTATGACGAGCGGTTTCGCCCGCAATATCATTTCTCGCCGCGGCAAAACTGGACCAACGACCCCAACGGGCTGGTCTACTTCGACGGCGAATATCACCTTTTCTACCAGTACAATCCGTTCGGCGACCGGTGGGGCCACATGAGCTGGGGCCACGCCGTCAGCGGCGACCTGCTGCACTGGCGGGAATTACCGGTCGCCCTGCCCGAAGAGAACGGGATCATGATCTTCACCGGCAGCACGGTGGTGGACCGGCAGAACAGCAGCGGTCTCTGCACCGGCGGCAGGCCATGCCTGATCGCGGTTTACACCGGCCACACGCCGCCCGCGCCGGGGCGCGCAGCGCTGGAGACGCAGAACATCGCCTACAGCAACGATCGCGGCCGCACGTGGACCAAGTACGCGGGAAACCCGGTACTCGATCTCGGGATGGCGGATTTTCGCGATCCGCACGTCTTCTGGTCGGAAGCTGCCCGCGCCTGGACGATGGCAGTGGCCCTTCCCGGGCAACACAAGGTGCTGATCTACCGCTCGGCCGACCTGAAGCGATGGCAGCGGGTGAGCGAATTCGGGCCGGCGGGCGCAACCGGAGGGCAGTGGGAATGCCCCACTCTCGCCGAGGTCCCGGTTGAAGGCCGCGCCGGGGCGAGCCGCTGGGTCCTTAAAGTGGGGCTGAATCCGGGCGGGCTACAGGGCGGATCGGGGGAGCAGTACTTCGCCGGCAGCTTCGACGGGACTCGCTTCATCAACGAAAATCCACCCGCCACGACGCTGTGGACCGACTATGGGAAGGACTGCTACTGCGCGCTGCCCTTCAACGGATCGCCGCCGGGCGCGGCTCCGGTGATGCTCGGCTGGATGAACAACTGGCAGTACGCGGGCGATGTGCCCACGAAACCCTGGCGCGGCCAGATGACGATTCCGCGCCGGCTGCAACTGAAGCAGACCGCCGAAGGCTTGCGCCTGGCACAGGAGCCGGTGGACCTCGAGTCGCTGCGCGGCGCAGAATTCGCCTGGCGCGGCAGCGACGCTGCGTCGCTGAACCGCGCTCTGCGAGATAAGGGCCCGCGGGGGACGAGTTGGGAGCTGCGCGCCAAGGTGCGGCCCGGGGCGGCCGGAGAGGTTGGATGGCGCGTGCTGTCCGGCGAGGGCAAATACACGCTGGTTGGCTACAACGCGGCGGGTGGCGAGTTCTTCGTCGACCGCACGCACTCCGGCGACACGGGTTTCCAACGCGATTTCCCGGCACGGACAACCGTGAAGCGGCCCGCGAACGGGACCTTGGATTTCGTCATCCTGGCGGACCGCTCGACGCTGGAGGTTTTCGCGCAAGGCGGGCTGGTGGCGATCACGACACTGGTCTATCCGCCGCCGGAGGCGCGCGCCGTCGAGTTCAGCGCAGAGGGTGGGCCGCCGGCCGAAATCCGCGTGCAGGCTTGGGAGCTGGCGACGACCTGGCCGAGATTCTAGTTTTCCCTAAAAGTCGAGCTTCGAGAGGAAGGCGAAGCTCTCGCGGAGGCTGACGACGGGGTCGCCGGGGGTCTGGTCCTGCTCCACGAAATAGTGCTCGACCCTGGCGGACGCAGCGGCTTGGAGAATCGCCTTCCAATCGAGCGAGCCGCTGCCGACTTCCTTGAAGGTGGACCGGTCCACCGATTCCTTGTAGAGCACGGGAGTGCCCGCAGGCTTGTCCTTGAGGTGGACCAGAGGCACGCGGCCGGCGAGCTGATTGAGCCACTCCGCCGGGTCGTGCCCCGCCACGCTGACCCAGAAACAATCGAGCTCGAATGCGCAGAGGTTCTTGTCCAGCCGGTCCACCATGACCTGGAACCCCGTGGTGCCTTCCATGGGCTCGAACTCGAAGGCGTGGTTGTGGTAGCAGAAGCGCAGGCCGGCGGCGCGGCATTTTTCTCCGGCGCGGTTCAGGCGGTCGCAGAGCACGCGGATTTTTTCCAGGCCTCCGCGCTCTTCCACGGGCAAGTAGGGGAACACGGCGTACGCGAAGCCCCATTTCTTCGCCTGGTCGATGGCGCGCGCCAGGTCGCCCTCCTTGCCGGCGTTCATCAGGGTGTTGTCGAGGTGGACGCTGACCGGTTTCAGGCCCGATTGCTCCACGGCCGGCCAGATCGCGTCCAGCCCGGCATAGGTGGCCTCGATTTCGGCATAGCCGATGTCGTGTATGGCTTTGAGGGTCTCCGCCGGCTGCTTGGGGAGGATGCCGCGCACGGTGTAGAGCTGCACACCGATGTCACGGAGGCGGCCGGCCGAGAGACGCGAGCCGGCAAGCATGGCAGCCGCCGGAGCGCAGCGCAAGAGGTGTCGCCTGGAAACCATAGGCATATTGTAATCGCGCAGTTGGGGGGCCAGCGCCCCCCACGCGCCGAACAGCTACTTGCCGCTCTTCTTGGCTGGCCCCTTCTTGGATGGGGCTTTGCCTTTTGGTTTGCAGGCCATAGAGGAAGTGTAACAGCGATTTCAGACTGCTACATCCTGTATTGGCCAGCCCGGTTTGGCGCAGCAGTGCTACTTGATGTAAATCTGGAGGCCGTTCTGGGATGTGCCGGCCGAATTCCAGAGCAGCACCGACTGGGCACCCGACGGTACCGTAGACGGGATCCGCGTGTTCACCTGGTAGACGCCCAGGGTGCCGGGCGCAAGTCCGGAGAAAAGCACATCGCCGGTCTGGCCGGCAAAGCTGACAAACGTCTGGGCGGTGGTGGTGTAGAGCGGAGTCGAGGGCGCCACCTGTCCCGCGGTGAAGCTGGGGGTGACTGGTCCGAGGCCGGCAGCATAGAGCGTCACGACCGAACCCGCCGCAACCGGATTGCTCGACGAGTTGAGGGTGCCGTCGGGATTGACTGCTTTCACGGACGTTTGACCGGAATCCGCCAGACTCACCGGGAACAGCCCGGGAGATGCCAGCGCGATGCTCGTAACGACGGAATTCGAGGTGGCTCCGTTGTAGACGATGGTCATCTTCACGGTGCCGCCGATCACCGCGCCGCTGCCGCCGGCGGAGTACGGAAGAACCGCGACGACCAGGTTCGTGGATGAAAACGCTATCGGGGCAGCCAACGTATCGTTGATCATCAGTTGTGTGCCGCCGAGAGTAGTGGGGAGATTGCCAGACGGCGCGCTGACCGCGGTGGCGGGCCCGATATTGGAGCCGACTACGGCCAGAATCTCACCGGGTGCGATGGGGCCGGTTTGGAGCGTCAGAGGGTTGAAGACCGTGTTGGGAGAGATGGTCGGTGTCGAGGGGATTGTGCCGGCGATCGACAGGGTGGCCCCGTTCACGATGCCCGAATTGCCCGTCGTGACGTTGTTCTGGACGGCCAGGGTCCAATTGCCCGCAGCACTCTTGTTGTTGTAGTTCGAAAGCGGTTCGTTGCCCTTCCACGGCCCGCGGCCGGCTTCTGCCGGGCAGAAAGAGCTGTATGACGTGGACGCACTGTCGTCAAACGTGATGTTGACCAGCGTGGCGCCCGGTGTCCCGGCGCAGTTGCGCTCCAGGAGTTTCGTGCGGGTCCCATCGGGGCTGAACAGGTACAGGTTAAGGTCCCCGACCAGGGGGTAGCTGATATTGACAGTCACGGTCACCTTCGTAATGGTGACCAGGCTGGATACGGGGATAGTTACGAATGTCGCGGCACTACCGGTTGTGTAGGTAAGGTTTAGAGGCGGTCCGTTATAGGAGTAGTTCACGGCCGGAACGGTGACCTGGGCCGATGCGATGCAGCAACCCAGGAGGAAGAAGAGAACTGCTTTCAGTGAGTTTTTTGTCAGGTTCATCACACTGCGACCTCGCGTTTCGCGGGGGCGTGATGCGTCGAGCGGTGTGCCGGATGTAATCTTTTGGCCAGTCCGTCTTCGGCTACAAGGTCAGAGCTGCGAAAGTGTATCGAAATCCCAGGCGGGGACCTCCCGATAGCTCGCATACGGCGTTTCACCGCGCGGCAGGGGGCGGCCGGCTCCGTCCACCGCGCCCGCCACAATCACGGGCCGCGGAGCGATAGAACGGGCGATCTCAGGCAAGTCAGCGGTGCGGAGCGCATCGGGGACCAGGCTGGCGAGAGGACACGAGTAGTTTTCCGATTCTGTCAGGCTGCGCCACGATACCAGGTGACGTGCGAGATACAGGCTGGCGATGCGGGGTTCCAGCGCGGCGGCGCACAGGGCGGGCACGGTCGTCCGGTCGCGGGCTGCGAGGGCGATCGAGGCCTGGGGATAAGCCTGCGCGAGGGACTGCGCGAGCGCGACGATATCGGTGGTGCGCTGGCCCAGGAGGCTGTGCCCGAGGATGAGCGATGCCCAGGCGTAGTTTTCCTCGGCCTGGTGCGAGCGGGCGTAACCGGCAGCGCCGGGAGCGAACTGTCCCTCGAGGTCGCCGGCGCCGCGAACGTCGGCCGCGCAGACGGCGATGCCGGCGCCAGCCAGTCGATCGTAGAGCTCGCCCTCGTGCCACGCGCCATTGCGGCCGTTGGGCTCGATCAACAGCAGCAGCCGCGTCCAGGCGGTCTTCGGCAGGAAGAGCCACGCCGGCGCCCAAACCTGTTTCGCGGAATTCACCTCGACGGCAAGCACCTGGCAGTTGCGATATTTCGTGCCGGCCCGAGTCTCCAGGCGGGGAGCCGCGACGGGAGGGTCCATGCCGAGGAGCATACGAAGATCCGCCGGTTTGTCCGGTGTTCGAATGCTGCGCGCCTTCTCGCGGATGAGCGCGAATGGCGATTTGCCGCCGAAATCCCGCAGCGTGTTTCCGGTCGGGCCGCACCACAGGCTCTCGTCGTTCTCCGGGCTGGTGGGAGGCTCTTCTTCGATCGGGCTGTTCCTGTGGTTGAGGTGCGTCTCGAACCAGTTGTACACGGCAAGGCGCATGGGATAGGAGAGCGCGTGCGGGAGCGGCGACTCGAAATACTTCAGGTTGCCGGCGGCGCCCAGGGTCGAGTAGGCGCGAGCGAGTTTCTGGAACTCCTCCCGCCCGCTGCGTTCGTAGGCCGGGGAGTAGGTGCCGAAGAAATCGTGGGCGCTGGCGGCAACGAGCAGGGGCTTGGGCGCCATGGGCCAGAGCAGATCCCAACGGTCGAATGCCAGGGGGCCGGAGCCTATCAAGTCCTGCTCCGCATCGTCCGAGGAGCCGGGCGCGAGGAAAGGACTGACTGCGAAGTTCTCCGTATTTCCCGAGCTGACGGCGGCGGCGGCGAGGCGTTCGTCCATGGCGGCCAGGATCATGGTGAGGGTGCCGCCGCCGGATTGGCCGGTGGATGCCAGGCGGCGCGGGTCCACATCGGGGTGCGCGGCCAGGACATCGAGGCTCCGCATGGCATCCCAGAGGAGAGCGCCGGTGGCAGTCTCGCCGATCAGAAGCATCTGCCGGCCCGGAACGGTGTGTTCCTCGGTGGGGCCGCGCAGGCGCGTAAGCCATCCGTCCGGGCGCGGGTAATAGGTGCGCTCGCCCTGGCCGATGGGGTCGAACGCGAGCACGACATATCCCAGTTGGACCAGCCCCTGGCAGCAGCGCTGATAGAGAGCGGAGCCCTTTCCGTTGTTGCTGTGGCCCATCTGAAAGAGGACGCCGGGATAGGGACGCGCTCCGGACTTCGGAAGGTAGAGGTTGGCGGTGACGAAGAGGCCGGGACGGCTCTCGTAGACGACCTTTTCGATGCGATAGCCGCTTCGTTCCAAAGCGCCGGTGGTGCGAAGATTCAGCGGAGTGCGCTCGGGCAGCGCGCCGGCGAGTTGTTGGAACGTGCGGCGCGCCCATGCCTGGTAGTCGCGGATGGCGGCCGGGGCGTTCAGGCTCGCGATGCGGGCGTTGCGGCGAGCGTACGCGCCGGCGGCGAGGGCGGCGAGGTAATCCGGCAGGCAGCGCGCGTATTCGCGATAGCCGATGGCGCCGCCCGCCGGCGGCTGGGCGCTCAGGCGCGAGCCGGCGCACGCGCCCGCCCAGGCGAGCAACCGGCGGCGTGTGATGGCGGTATGCGGAATAGCGATTGCCAAGGTATGCCGCGGACCTGTGGGTTGTCAAGCGCGTGGGCGGGGCCGCGCGTGTGTGACAATATCGCAAATGCGACTTGCACTTCTTTGCGTGTGCTGCCTGGGCGCCCGGGCGGCCGACCTCATGCCTCCTGAAGCCGAGCAACGGCTGGCGAGGGAGATCTACAAGGAAATGATCGAGGTGAAGTCGGGATTCAGCACCGGGAGCACCACACCTATTGCCGAGTCTGTGGCGGGCCGGTTCAAAGCGGCGGGCTTCCCTGCCTCCGACATCTTCGCCGGGGGAGCAATCCCGACGAAAGCGAACGTGGTGGTGCGCTATCGCGGCACGGGCGCGCGCAGGCCGATGCTGCTGCTGGCGCACATCGATGTGGTCGAAGCCAAGCGCGAAGACTGGACCGTGGACCCCTTCGTCTTTCTGGAGAAGGACGGCTACTATTACGGCCGCGGCACGGCGGACGACAAAGCGCAGGCTGCCGTCTGGGTCGCCACGCTGCTGCGGTTCAAACGCGAAGGGTATCGCCCGGACCGCGACCTGATCCTGGCGCTCACGGCCGACGAGGAGGGCGGCGGCCCCTACAACGGCGTCGACTGGCTGCTGCACAAACACCGCGATCTCATCGACGCCGAATTCGCGCTCAACGAGGGCGCGCGCGGCGTGCTGGTGAACGGCAAACCCGTGGAGCACGACATCGGCCTGGCCGAGAAGCAGTTCGTGAACCTGCGCTGGGAGGTCCGCAACAAGGGCGGCCACAGCGCACGGCCGGTGCCGGACAACGCCATCTATCATCTCGCCGCCGCGCTGCACCGGCTGGCCAACTTCGAGTTCGACTTTCACCTGACCGAGATCACTCGCGAATATTTCCGGCAGGCGGCAAAAACCGCTTCCGGGCGGCTGGCCGCCGACATGACGCGCGTGGCCGACGGGGATCGGGAGGCCATGCGGCGGGTCGCGGCGGACTCGGCGCCGTTGAATGCGATGATGCGCACCACCTGCGTCGCCACGCAGCTCGAAGGCGGTCACGCCACGAACGCGCTGCCGCAGCTGGCCGCCGCGAACATCAACTGCCGGCTGCTGCCGGACGATTCCGCCGAGCGGGTGGTGGCCGAACTGACGAAGCTCGTGGCCGACGATCAAGTGAAGATCACCATCACGACCAACGAAGGTGCGAGCCCGGCGTCCCCGCTGCGGCCGGACATCATGAAGGCCTTCACGCGCATTACGGATACGATGTGGCCCGGCGTGATCACCGTACCGACGATGGCGGTGGGCGGCTCTGACGGCCGGTATCTGCGGCTGGCTGGAATTCCGACCTACGGCGTCCAGGGATTTTTCCAGGATCGCGATGACGTCCGCGCGCACGGCCGCGACGAGCGCATGCCGGTCCGCTCGTTTTATGAGGGGCAGACGTTCCTATACGAGCTCGTCAAGGCCTTGTCGCAGTAGTTCGGAGCCTTGCACAAGCGGGCCGAGCATTCTGTTATGATCGACCGGACCGAATAGCGACGCGGTTGCGGTCGCCGATGGGAGGTCGCGTGCATCCAAGGGAACGCTCCTGGCGCTCGAGCCCGAACCGCCGCAGCGCTCTCCGCGCCATGGCGGGCTTCCTGGCGGGCTCGCCGCTCGTGCGCGGGCAGCAGGATCCTTTTCGGGATCACAGCCGGGTGCCCAGCCTCAGAGAAATGCGGACCGTCCTGGATTTCGAGCCGGTGGCCTATGCCAGGCTGCCCCGGCAGATCTACGACTACATGGCCTATGGAGCCGACGGCGAGTTCACGCTGCGCCGCAACCGGGAGGCATTCGACTGGGTCGAGCTGCTGCCCCGCGCCATCGCGGATGTGGGGTCGATCTCGACATCGACCGAAGTGCTGGGCACCAGGATGGATTTCCCCATCATGGTGGCCCCCACCGCGGCCCATGTGCCTCTCCATCCCGAAGGCGAGGCCGCCACGCACGCCGGATGCACTGCCGCCGCGAACACGACGCTGATCTCGAGCCACGTAGCCAGCCTGCCGATCGAAAAGATCGTGGCCGCGGCGTCCGGCCCGGTGTGGTTCCAACTCTACCCGCGGCAGAATCCGGACGAGAATCGCAAGATACTGGAACAGGTGCAGGCGGCGGGCTGCCGGGCGGTGGTGGTCACCGTCGATCAGCAGGCGTCGGTGTTCGAACGCGCGCTGCACTACCGGAACCTGATTCTTCCCGCCCGGCCGGGCGATGCGGCGCCCCGGCCTGCCTCGCGCAATCCGTATGGGGTCAGCGACAACCGGCTATGGTACGAGTGGAAGCTGTTCGACGAACTGCGCCGGTTCGTGCACGTGCCCATGCTGGCCAAGGGGATCGTGACGGCGGAGGACGCGCGGCTCTGCCTGGAACACGGGCTCGACGGGATCTACGTTTCCAATCACGGCGGCCGGTCGCTGGACTATGAACCCTCCACGCTCGAGGTCCTGCCGGAGATCGTGGGCGCGGTGCAAGGTAAGGCACCGGTGATCATCGACAGCGGTTTCCGCCGCGGAAGCGACATCCTGAAAGCACTGGCGCTGGGCGCCTCGGCGGTCTGCATAGGGCGGCCGCAGCGCTGGGGACTGGCGGCATACGGCGCGCCGGGAGTGCAGCGCGTCCTGGAGATCCTGCAGGCCGAGTTGCGATTGGCGATGGCCGCGTGCGGACGGGCGACCCTAGCGTCCGTGGACACGAGCATCGTGAGGACCAATTTCCCATGACGAACGCACGGCTCACCCGCCGGCAGGCCGCGGCCGGCTTCGCATCGTGGCTGGCGGCGAGTCCTGTGCTGCGCGGCCTGCAGCAGGCGGGGGCACCGGCGGGGAGCGGCGTCCCGGCGGATGAACTGGTCAACACCTTCGAATTCGGGACGATGGCGGAGCGCCAACTGGGCGCCGCCACGTTCGCGCAGATCGCCGGCAGCGACCGCCGCGCATTCGACCGCATGACGCTGCGGCCGCGAATGATGGTCAGCACGCTGAAGCTCGACCTGACCACCGAGTTGTTCGGCGAGAAGATGTTCGCGCCGGTTGTGGTGGGCCCCGTGTCGGATCAAAAGCGGTTTCATGCGGGAGGGGAACTGGATGCGGTGCAGGGCGCCTCGGCGGCCAAAGCAGTCACGGTGATCAGCAATCGTTCCAGTGTCCCGCTGCAACAGATCGCTTCGCAGGCGAAGGGTACGCTCTGGTACCAGGTGTATCCCGAGCGGGACATGAACGGCGTGCGGGGGCAGATCGACAAGGCAGTGGAACTGGGCTGCAAGGCCGTTTGCGTCACGGTGGGAGCGCCGCCGGGCAGCCCGGGCCTCGATTGGAAGGCGCTGGACGAGCTCCGCCGGGGGGTCCGTGTGCCGGTCCTTTTGAAGGGCATCATGAGCGCGGAGGAGGCCGGCAGCGCTACGGAGAGGGGATTCGCGGGCATCGTGGTTTCCAATCACGGCGCGGCGCCGGGAGCCGGACTGGCGGAGCCGGTGGAAATGCTGCCCTCGATTGTGGAAGCGGTGCGAGGCAGAGCGCCGATCCTGGTGGACGGCGGTTTCCGCCGCGGCACGGACATCCTCAAAGGGCTAGCGCTGGGCGCCCGGGCAATTCTGGTGGCCAGACCGGTCATGTGGGGCCTCGCCGCCTACGGAGCCGACGGCGTGCGGACGGTGTTGAAGCTGCTGCAAACCGAGCTGGCGCGCGACATGGCCATGTGCGGCAAGATCACGGTGGGGGAGATCGACCGCAAACTGGTTACGATTCACCAGCGCTGATGGGGCTGTTCGCCGCTACAAACCCAGGACCTTCCGCAAGCGCCCGGCCAGGCCTTCGGCCATCCACTGAAAGCCGAGGTCGTTGGGATGCGTGCCATCCACCAAGCCGTCTACGCGAGAGGGTCCCAGCAGATCGGTGCCTTCCACGAGCTGGAGATGAGCATCCCCCGCGGCGATGCGCCGGCTGACCACCTTGCGGATCAAGGCGCGCATCTCCTCGTTGCGCCGGCCGCCTGTGACCTCGCCGGCCGCATAAATGGGGGTGATCGCGACGACCGGCGTCTCCGGGTGGCGCTCCCGCAGGATCCCGATGAACGGATCGTACACCTGGCCGAGCGACTCCACATCACTGTTGTTTTGGGCAAAGTCCAGCACGAAGGCAGCGGCGTCGATCTCGGCCACCGCCCGCGCCATCACAGCCTCGCCCTTGCCATTGCCGGAGAAGCCCAGGTTGACGTGATTGAGGTTCAGTTGGCGGCCGAGGATGGCCTGGTAGCTCATTCCCGGACGGCTGGCGCACCCGCCTTGGGTGATGGAGGTGCCGTAAAAGATCACCGGCGCGGGGAGAGCAAACGGCAGGGGCAGGTCCAGCGCCGCATCTTTCTCCAGGCCGATCTCGAGCACCTTCACCGGACTGTAGAGGGCGAGATAGATGGTAATGTCTCGCATCACGCGCGGCTGGTTCTTGAAATAAACGTGCTCGTAGACTTTGCCGGGGGCGGCATCCTTATCGGGCACGGCGGTGCCCCAGTAGGTGTTGCCCACATAGAGGTCCACACCGCTCTGTCCGAACGAGTGCATGTTCCGCATGCCGGGCGGGTGGGGCCATTCCAGCCGTAAAGCCACTGTCGAGGAATCGGTACGAAAGCGGAGTCGCCCGCCCGCGGGATCGAGCGACAGGTTCCAGACTTCCTTGGGAAACGCGTCCTGCGAGCGCGCCGGCAGGCGCCAGAACTGGCCGCGGTTTTCCTGAAACCAGGGAAGTCCGGCCACATCGACTTTGGCACCCGGCACCGGCATCCAATGGAGCGTGGTGTCCTGCGAGACGGCCAACCCGGCGGTCACGATCAAGGCGGAAGCAAGGCGCAGCATAGGTAGATTTTGCCCCGGCAGGAGCGCAAAAGCCAGCGGTATGGAGCGAGCCGAAGCCTCCGCGGGACGGCGCGTCTACCCCGTAGGACAATTGCCGGCACCAGGAGTACGGCACTCTCCAGGATGGAGAGCGGCGGCCTTGCTAACATAAAGTGATGACGCGCCGGGGAACTCCGAACCGCCTCTTGTGGGCGGCGGGGGTGGGATCGCTTGTCTGGCTGGCCGACCAGCCGACGGTTGCCGGCTATCAACCACTCGCGCAAATGTTCTGGGACCCGGGCATCTGGCGTTTGCCTCTGCACGACTACGCCGCTTTGTCGCTATCCTGGGTGACGGCGACGCTCTTCTGTCACTTCGTCATCTTTGCATTGCAGAGGTCACGCGCCCGCAACCAGGAGTCCGCCGGCTGAAATGGCGGCATCCTAGCAGATCGAAATGGGAACCATTCTTGACCGCATCGACTCGCCGGAGGGCGTCAAACAGCTCTCTCTTCCCGAGCTGGAACAACTGGCCGCCGAAATCCGGGAGGAGCTGATTGCCGTCGTCTCCAGGAACGGCGGACACCTGGGGCCGAACCTGTGCGTCGTGGAGCTGACGATCGCGATGCACTGCGTGTTCGACACCCCCACGGACCACTTCCTGTTCGATGTGAGCCACCAGGCTTACGTGCACAAACTGCTGACCGGGCGCCGCGCGCAGTTCCCGACGATCCGGACTCCGGGCGGCCTGAACGGCTTCATGCTGCGAACCGAGAGTCCACACGATTGCTATGGCGCCGGTCATGCCGGCACGGCGCTGTCTGCCGCGCTCGGGATAGCGGTGGCACGCGACAAGATCGGCGGCGGCGAGCACGTGGTCGCGGTGGCGGGCGATGCCGCGTTTACCTGCGGCATCACATATGAAGCGCTCAACAACATCGCGCATCACACCAGGCGTCTCATCGTCGTACTGAACGACAACGAGTGGTCCATCGACAAGAATGTCGGCGCCATCGCGCACTACCTGAACAAGATCGTCACCAACCCGAAGTACGATCACCTGCACGAGCGGGCCGGCAGGTTCGTCGAAAAGCTGGCTGGCAAGGTTGCCCTCCGCATGGCACGCCGGGCGGAGGAAGCGGCCAAGAGCATGCTTTTGCCCAGCGTGATCTTCGAGGAGCTGGGGCTGACGTACTATGGGCCGATCGACGGACACGATCTCGGGACGCTGATCAAGACTTTTGAGTTTCTGAAGACACAGAAGCGGCCCATCCTGCTGCACGTCCTGACGCAAAAAGGCAAGGGATACGAACCCGCAATCCAGAAACAGAAGAAGTTTCACGGGCTCGGCCCGTTCGATCCCCAGACGGGCGAGACCAAGCCGCTCAGCCGGCGCACGTACTCCGAGGTCTTCGGCGACACGATGGTGAAGCTCGCCGACGTCAATCCGAAGGTCGTCGCCATCACCGCCGCCATGCCGAACGGCACGGGCCTCGATCGCTTCCGGCCACAACACGCCGACAAGTACTTCGACGTCGGCATCGCCGAGGAGCATGCGGTGCTGTTTGCGGCCGGGCTGGCCGCCAAGGGGATGAAGCCCTTCTGCGCCATCTACTCGACCTTCCTGCAACGCGCATTCGATCCGGTGGTCCACGACGTGTGTCTGCAAAATCTGCCGGTAGTTTTCTGCCTCGATCGCGGCGGACTCTCCGCCGACGACGGGCCGACGCATCACGGTCTATTCGACATCAGCTATCTGCGATCCATTCCGAACATGGTTCACATGGCGCCGAAGGACGAGGATGAACTGGCGGACATGTTGTACACCGCCATGCTCTGGAACGGACCCATCGCGGTGCGCTATCCGCGCGGTCTTGGACCGGGGACTCCGGTGAAGGATGTCCCGAAGGCAATCCCGATCGGGAAGGCCGAACTGCTGCAGCACGGCGAGAACGATCGCGTCCTGATTCTCGCCCTGGGCGCGCTGGTCCCGCTCGGACGGGAGCTGGCGCTGCGGTTGGAGAGCGAAGGCATCCCGGCGGCGCTGGTGAATGCGCGTTTTGCCAAGCCCATCGACACCGGCATCCTGGAGTTCTACGCGCGGAGGGTCGAGGCGATTGTCACGATGGAGGATCACGTCCTCAGCGGCGGCTTCGGGAGCGCGGTCCTCGAAGAACTGAACCAGCTACAAATCGCCACTCCGGTGGTACGCGTAGGATGGCCGGACCAGTTCATCGAACACGGCAATCCGGCTGCGCTCCGCGCGAAATACGGCGTCAGCGCCGAAGCGGCGTTGACCGGGCTGCGGCGGCACCTCGGTGTTCCAGTAATGGCCCCCGATGCGGATCCGGCGGTGGCGGGAACTTAGGCAAGATTTGCGTTCGGTATTCCATGGCTGGTTGGTTGGGGCCTCACGCGGCACTGGAACCTGGGCAGAAGACCGCACCATCAGACTCTGGACCCGCGCCTTACGGAGTCACCAAGAGTTGACTCCGCGTCAAGGGCGTTGATGCACGGCGACGTAGCGCAGGTAAGCTGAGCCCCAGAGAAGTTCCTCACGTCGAGCAGTAAGTTTCCCAAGCCAGGATTGTAGAAAAACGGAGTTGCCAGATTGATGATGATATCAAATGCCTTCGGTCCACCTGCCGGTCCAGTAAATGACGTAGATATAGTTAGAGACCCCGTGTAGACCACTTCGTCGTCCGCTCCAACGGTGCTGGCTAAGTTATCGCTCAGCCCATCGGGAGTAGCTGAGGTAGTAGATAGGTCGATCTGTATACTGGCAATCGTCTCGGAGAAAGCACCGGCGAATGTGGCGTCAGGCCTGAAGGCGATCCGAGTTATTGAGCCACTGCCACCGAATTGAGCCGCGTCGTACACCTGCTGGTAGCGTAACGAAATATCGAAAGGCCAGACATTGGCGGAGTTTCCTTCAACACCGGCATCGGAGTGTGGGACCACTGCGATAGTAGTTGCGTGCGTAGCAGCAGCACACGCAGAGAGGAGGAGTACGCAATTCAAGCGGTGCATCTTCTCAACTCCTTTGGCTTTGCCGGGTAATTATTGAGCGAACGGTCCGCAAAGTCAAACTATAAAGGGCACTTTCTTCCTGATTTTGTGCCGATAGGCACAGGATGAATGCGAATTCCGGCGTTGCCGATGCTCGCGATTCTCTGTCAGGGGTCACTTTGGACCTTGAATCATTTAACGCGACTTCTTGAAAACCTTCTGTTTAACAGGAAAGCTGGTCAAGTGAAACGTTTTTTGAATCTCAATCACTAATATCCCGTACATGGCCTGGGACCTGAGACGGATTGTGATTGCCAGGGCAACTCGATAACCCTCGGCG
>Ga0335077_10003318_pt1 | contig 19409 bp, 11 predicted proteins | sample Lox_Sample_31_FD_207151 | JGI IMG/M metagenome (GOLD analysis project Ga0335077, IMG submission 207151) | Soil microbial communities from Loxahatchee National Wildlife Refuge, Florida, United States - Lox_Sample_3.1 | ecosystem: Environmental > Terrestrial > Soil > Wetlands | place: USA...
TGCTGTCGCGGTTCTTTGATACTTAATCGAGTTTAAGGTGTCATTCCGCTGGCTACGCAATTGCTACGCCGGAGGGCATCAACATGGCACAGTCGTTCGGGCAAGATCTGCGCATGGCCCTGCGCGTCTTGAACAGAAGCCGCGGAACCGCGATTCTGTGCATTGTTTCCATCGCCTTGGGCATTGGCCTGACTACCGGAATATTTAGCCTAGGGGACGCCATGTTTCTACGGCCGTTCGCCTTCGATCGGCCGGACGAGGTCTTCTGGCTGTCCTCGCGTGGAGACGATGGAAACGACATCGCGTACTGCTGGCCGGACTACCAGGATATGCTTCGTTCTGCCGGCGATGTAGCCGAGCTCGCGACCTACGAGCGCATGGGCGGTACGCTCGGCACCGGGGATGACCGGCAGTCCGTGCTTACGTACCCCTCGACGCCGAACTTTTTCGAGTTTTTGGGGTTGAAGGCACGGGTGGGACGTGCGTCGTTTGAACCGATTGGGGGAGATTCCGCAGTGGTTATCGGTTACCGCCTCTGGCAGCAGAGATTCGGGGGCGATCCGCGAATCGCTGGAAAGAGAATCATCCTCGACGGCCACGGTTTTGTGGTGGCAGGCGTTATGCCGGCGGAGTTCACCGGGATGATACGTGGCGTTCCGAACGATATCTGGATCAGCATGGAAGACTGGTTTCATCTCCCCGGACGTGCGGACGAGAGATATCAGCGCCACGCAGGAAATTTCGAGATCATCGCGCGGCTGAAATCCGGGGTGAACCAGCAGCGAGCGGCGGCGCAGTTCGATGCGGCTATTCGCGGCGCGGGAAAGCGGAAACCGGCGCCGCCGGGCAAAACCGGCACCGTGCTCGAGGCCAATTTTGCGCCGGGGTGGAAGAGCACGCTGATCGGCGGCGGCGGGCTGCTGCTGGTGCTCGGCCTGGTGTTGTTTGTGGCCTGCGCGAATGTAGCGCAATTGCGGCTGGCCCTGGCGGAAGCGCGAAAGAAGGAACTCGGTATCCGCATGGCTTTGGGCGCGAGCTCGTGGCGAGTTGCGCGGCAGTTGCTGGTGGAAACCGCACTGGTAAGTCTGGCCGGCGCAGGCGCGGGCGTGCTGCTGGCACAATTGCTCATGCAAAGAGTCTCCGCGTTCATTACCGCGGTTATGCCAATTCTGGACTACGGAATCCGGCTGGATTACCGCGTGCTGACCTTCGCCGTGGCTGCGACCCTGTGCGCTGTACTCCTTTCCGGATTCGCGCCGGCGCGGCAGGTGGTGAGCGTGAACGTTAGTGAGGTGCTGAAATCGGAGCAGGGATCAACCGGTGCGGGTCGCACGTGGCATAAGAAAGCGTTGGTGGTTGGCCAGATCGCCGTGAGCGTGATGTTGTTCGGCATGGCCGTGCTCTTTTTCGAGAGCTTCCGCAATGCGACGTCGCTGCGGCCGGGATTTGATCCGAACAAGAAAATGCTCGTCGTGGACGTGGAGTCGCCTCCCCGCATGTCAGGGCTCAAGTGGTGTGAGCAGGTCTGCGAGCGGCTGGCCGCGTTGCCGGGAGTGCGCGGGGCAACCTTTGCGCGGCGGCTCCCCTTGAGCGGCTCGGGAGGCGGAATGACGGTGCGGCTCGAGATTCCAGGACAATCCCCACGAGGCGTTCCCGTGTACAACGTCGCGGGGAATTACTTTTCAGTAATGGGCACGCGGGTGCTGGCAGGACGCGGCATCGACAACAATGATCGCGAGAACAGCCCGTTGGTAGTCGTCCTCTCGCAAATTCTGGCTCACCAGGCGTTCCAGGCAGGGAATCCGATCGGTCAGTGGATTTCGATTGACGGGAAAATGCGGCAGATTGTGGGCATCGCGGAGAATGGACCCATCGAAGACCTGCACGAACCTCCCGCGCCTTCGGTTTATTTGCCATTTGCGCAGATGCCGTGGGGCGGCATCACGCTCATGATCGAGACGGCCTCAGATCCCGGCGCTCTCGCAAAAGCGGTACGTCAGGAAATCAAGAGTTTCGATCCTGGAGTGCTGGTGGGCACTACGACGCTGCGCGCGTTCATGCAACAGGCGCTGGCACTCGATCAGTTGATGGTCACGGCGAGTAGCGGACTGGGGGTCTTCGGCTTCCTGCTCACCGCGGCGGGCTTGTTTGGAGTAATCCAATACGCGGTGAATCGCCGGACGCGGGAGATCGGCCTGCGGATGGCGCTGGGCGCGCAGTCCAACCAGATTAAGAAGATGGTACTTTCGGAGTCGTTGCGCATGGCGGCACTGGGAGTGCCGATCGGGCTTCTGCTCCTTGCTCCACTTGCGTGGTCCGTTCGCGCGGTTGTGATCGGAGTGACGCCGGTTGCGCCGCTCATGTATGTGAGCAGCGCGGCAGCGGCGGTCGTGGTCGCGCTATTGGCGGCATGGGTGCCGGCCAGACGAGCTACGCGGGTGGATCCCATGGCGGCGTTACGGGCAGAGTAGGGCGCACAGGAGATCGACTTACAGGATGTTAGAGGAATCTGGTACGCCCGAGTGGATTCGAACCACCGACCTTTTGCTCCGGAGGCAAACGCTCTATCCAGCTGAGCTACGGGCGCACGGAGATGTTTCAATTGTACCGAAACGGCAGCCTGCCGGTCGGGTAGACTGGGAGCTTGGCGGCTGCTCACGAATTGCGATGCGCGTTCCGTACGCTACGGCGAAGCCCGGGGTTTGCGGCGGCTGCGATCCTGACTATCGCTCTGGGCGTGGGCTCGAATACAGCAGTCTTCAGCGTGATCCGGGCGGTGCTGCTGCGGCCGCTGCCCTTTCGCGATCCGTCGCGCCTGGTGATGATCTGGGAGAGCCACCCGGACCTGCGCCTGCTGCAAGTGACGGCGCCGGATTTCAAAGACTGGCAGCGCGAGAGCCACAGCTTCGACGAGATGGCCGCTTATACGCTCGAAGCCATGAACAAAGCCACGCTGACCGGCCACGGCGAGCCGTTACAGATTCAAGCCACGATGATCTCGGCCAATCTGCTGACGATGCTCGGCGTGCAGCCGATTCTGGGGCGGAACATTCTGCCGTCGGAGGACAAAAGCCGCGAGCACGTGGCGCTCATCAGCGAGAGCCTGTGGCGGCGTAAGTTCGGCGCGGACCGCTCGATCATCGGACAGCCCATCCGGCTGGATGGCGGCGAGTTCACCGTGGTCGGCGTTGTGCCGTGCCGGCAGACGTTTCCCGTTTGGGCCGACCTGTGGCTGCCGCTTTCGCTGCTCGAACCGGAACTGCAGGACGCACGGCAGTTTCATCCGCTCGAAGTGATGGCTCGCCTGCGCGCCGATGTCAGCCAGGAACGCGCGCAAGCTGAGATGCAAGCTATTGCCGGCCGGCTTGCGCAAGCGTATCCGGCCACCAACAGAACCTTGGGAGCGGCCATAGTTCCATTAGCCGAACAGGTTTCGGGCAGCGTGCGGCCGGCACTGCTGGTGGTGTGGACCGCGGTCGGATTGATTCTTCTGATCGCCTGCGTGAATGTCGCACATTTGCTGCTCGCGCGCAGCGCGGTTCGCCAGCGGGCAGCAGCCATTCGCGCCGCATTGGGCGCAGGGCGGGCGCAGTTGATTCGCCTGTTTCTCATCGAGAGCCTCGTGATTGCGATCTTCGGCGGAGCGCTGGGCCTGGTGATGGCGCTCTACCTGACGCCGGCGCTCACGTCGCTAGCGGATCGAGAAATCCCTCGCCTGGCTGATGTTTCGATTGATGGCGGCATCTTCGGATTCAGCTTCGCGATCGCGGCGCTTTGCGGCGTTATTTTCGGGCTTCCCGCGGCCATCCAGGGCGCTCGCGCGAATCTGAACGAAGTTCTGAAACAGACGAGCGGAGTTTCGCCGGGTCCACGGCACGGTCGGGTTGGCGCCGTTCTGGTGCTGGCTGAAATCGCGCTATCGCTCGCCGTTTTGATCGGCGCGGGCTTGCTGGTCAGAAGCTTCTCCGCGCTGATCGAGGTGGATCCCGGATTCCGCGCGCAGAATGTTCTGACCGTGCAAGTTCATCTTCCAGGCAAATACAACTGGGAGCAAGCCGGAAAATTCTTTCACGATACGCTGTTTCCCGGGATCGAGCGACTGCCGGGCGTAGTCGCAGTCGCAGCCGTGAACACGGCGCCTATGAGGATCGACCGCACCGAGCACAGCCGGTTTGCGACGCGCTTCGGAATCGTGGGCCGGACGTTCGAGCCGGGCCGGTTCCCAACGGCGCAGATTCGATGGGTGAGCCCCGGTTACTTCAGCACCCTGGGCATTCCGCTGAAGCAAGGCCGGCTTCTGGTGGAGAATGACCACAACAAGCCGGTGGTCGTAGTTAGCGAGTCGCTTGCCCGGCGCTTTTTTCCGGGACAGAGCGGCGTCGGCGAGCACATTCTCATGGGCGTGATGACGCCCAAGCCGTATGCCGTCGAAATCTCGGGAGTGGTTGGGGACACACGTGACTTCGCACTCGACATCGAGCCCGAGCCCACGGTGTACACCGTGGATACCTCGCCCACCATGGACCTTGTAATCCGCACCGCGTCCAACGCGGGCAACGTGAGTGGCGCGATACGCCGCGCCGCCCGCTCGGCCGATCCGGAACTGGGAGTGGATGAAATCGAAACCATGCAGCGCGTCGTCGCCGATTCCGAAGCGCAACGGCGTTTCGCCCTGTTGCTGGTGAGCGGATTTGCGCTGATCGCAGTGGCGCTGGCGGGTATCGGCATTTACGGCGTGCTTTCCTATTCGGTGGCGACACGCACGCGCGAATTGGGTCTGCGCATCGCGTTAGGTGCCGCGCGACGCGACATTCTGAGGTTGCTGCTGAAGGAAAGCCTGACGACGCTCGTGCCCGGACTCGCAGTTGGGTGCGGCATTGCCTTCGTACTCACGCGTATCATGGCGTCGCTTTTATATAAGGTCGCGCCCACCGACCCGGTTGCGTATACCGGCGCGGCCCTCTTTTTGAGCACGATTACTCTTCTGGCGGCGTATGTCCCGGCACATCGCGCGGCTCGCATCGATCCCATCGAGTCTCTGCGCGAGCAATGACGGCTGTCCGCCTGTGGGATTCGCGTTCTCGGAACTGGACGAATCGCGGGGGAGTGTGAACTCTGGAGCGGCGCTTTTTCAATCATTTACAATCTCGGAACCGATGGCAGAGTGCGTGCGTAATCCCTGGCATGACCAGCGCACCGCGAACCTTGATCGCCGACGATCAGCCCGACGTGCTGGAAGCCCTTCGGCTGCTGTTGAAAGGCGAGGGTTACCAGATTGAGGCGGTCAATTCTCCGACAGCCGTGCTGGACAAACTGAAGTCCCAGCCCTACGATCTGCTGCTGATGGATCTGAACTACACGCGCGACACGACTTCCGGCCAGGAAGGGTTGGATCTGCTCGCGCGCATACAGGACATCGACAATACCCTGCCGGTGGTGGCGATGACGGCGTGGGGTTCCGTGGAACTCGCAGTTGAGGCTATGCAGCACGGCGTGCGGGATTTCGTGCTGAAACCGTGGGAGAATTCACGCCTGCTGCGGACGCTCAGCGAGCAGATCGAAAAAGGGCGGCGCAAGCGCGAGAAGCTGCGCAAGGAAAAGGAAGAAATCGAAGACGCGCGCGCCGTCGGCGAGGCGCTTCTTCCCAAGAGCATTCCGGAAATCCCAGGCCTGGAAATTGCCACGACCACGCAGCCGGTGCGCACCCTGAGCGGCGATTATTTCGATGTGCTGAGCCTGGGCGAGAGCAGGCTGGGCATCGCGATCGCGGATGTGATCGGCAAGGGTGTGCCGGCGGCTTTACTGATGTCAAACGTGCAGGCGTCGGTGCGGGCTCTCGCAGAAGAAGCGCGGCACCCTGGCGAGCTGACCCGGAGACTGAATCGCAGCGTATGCCGCAATACCACGCCCGGCAAGTTCGTGACGTTCTGCTACTGCGCGGTGGACATGAGCACGCGCAGGGTCAGCTATACGAATGCAGGGCACTGCGCGCCGGTTCTGGTGCGCGCCAACGGCGAAATCGAACGGCTGGAAGCCGGCGGCGCGGTGCTGGGCGTTTTTCCCGAGTGGCCGTACGAGCAGGGCGAGGTTTCGCTCGCGCCCGGCGACCGGTTGCTGCTGTTCACCGACGGGATTACCGAAGCTTCGAACGCGCGCGACGAGGAGTTCGGAGAAGAGAGGCTGGCGCAATTGGCCTCGGCTCTGCGCGACCGCGGCGCCCACGAGCTGAAGAATCGCATTCTCCAGGCGATCTCGATTTTCACGGGCGGCCGCGTGCAGGACGACGCTACGCTGGTCATCGTCGCCGTGCGGTAGCACCGCAGTTGGCACCGCTCCCTGCGGTCCGATCTCAGCAAAGCCCGTCGCGCATGTTTTAATGTATCTACAGGTGAACATCACTGTAACTGGAGCGACTGGTTTCATCGGACGCCACCTGGTGCAATCGCTCGCCCGGGACCGCCATTCCGTACGGGCGTTAAGCCGCGCCGCGTGGGATGTCCTTGCCGGTGAGCCTCCAGCCGAGAGCCTGACGGGTGTGGATGGAGTCGTCCATCTGGCCGGGTCGCCGGTGGCTCAGCGGTGGACCCCCTGGGCAAAAAAAGAGATTCGTGCCAGCCGCGTCAAAGGAACCCATCACCTGGTAACCGCGCTTTCCACAATGAAGCAGCGTCCGATGGTGCTGGTGTGCGCATCGGCAATCGGCATTTACGGCGATCGCGGCGACGAGGTGTTGACGGAAGCCTCGCCGGTGGGCACTGGTTTTCTCGCCGATGTTTGCCGTGAGTGGGAAAGCGAGGCGGATCTGGCGGAATCGCTGGGCGTGCGTGTGGTGAAACTGCGTTTCGGAATCGCTCTGGGAAGAAAGGGTGGAGCGCTCGAAAGGATGCTGCCTCCGTTTCGCGCGTTCATGGGAGGAAGGCTTGGCACGGGAAACCAATGGATGTCGTGGATTCACATCGATGACATTGTGGGCCTCATTCGCCACGCGCTGTTCTGCCCGCTGACTGGTGTGGTGAATGCCACCGCGCCCAATCCGGTGCGCAACAGCGAGTTTGCCCGCGAGCTTGGCGCCGCACTCCACCGGCCTGCGATTTTCCCGGTTCCAGCAGCGGCACTGAAAGTCGTGATGGGAGACATGGCTGGTGTTTTGCTGGCCAGCCAACGGGTATTGCCGGAAGCTGCTGAAGCGGCCGGCTACGGGTTCGCGTTTCCCGATCTCGGTCCCGCGCTCCGAAACCTGTCGAGCTGACCTAACTCTTCAACGCGAAGAAAATCACCAGGAACAACGCAACCACGAACAAAGTCCCCAGAATGATGTAGAGGGTGGTGTTCGAAGATCCCGGCCGGGACGTGGGCACATGTGTCGCCGGCATGTTCAAGGGCGTGGGTGGTGGCGCAGGCATGGCGGGCCCGTGGGGCGCCATCGACGGCGGCTGCATGGGCATTCCGTACATAGGCGGCGCCATGGGCGCGGCGGGTGGTCCTGCACCGGCGACGGGCGGGAAGGCGACGTAAGGCTGCGCCGGCACGCCGGACACGGGTGGAATCATCGGAGTCGCCGGTGGAGCGGGCATTCCGAACACGCGCGGTTGCGCTGGGGGCGCGGATCCAACCGGAGGCTGGGAGGGACTGGAAAACATTCGCGTGTACTCACTGGGCCCCTGTTGCACCGGCGGAGGCGCAGCGGCGGGCGGAGGAACTGGAGCCGACCCTGGAGGTGCGGCCGGTGAGCTGAACAGCCTGGTGTACTCGCCGGGGCCGGGCAGCGGCGCTGGCGGCGGCGTGGGTGGCGGTGGCACGACGGGCCTTGCGCTGGAGAAGATGTTGGTGCCGCCCCCGGGCAGCGCCTGCTGCGGAGGGACGACGGCTTGCGGTGATGGCGATTTGGGGGCCCCTGCGGGAGAACCGAACAATCGCGTGAATGCGCCGGGATCCTGCTGCGCTGGTGGCGCCGGCGGTGGGCCGGCAGCCGGCGGACGGTTGAGAAGCTCGCCGCCGGGCCGCGATTCCGGTAACGGCGATTGAAAAAATTTCGTGAACTCTCCGCCACCCGCAGGTGGAGCGGGCGGTTCAGCCGGCGGTGGCGGTGGCACAGGCGACGATCCCGGTGGCGCCGGAGGCGACTGAAACATTCTGGTAAATGCGCCCGGCTCTGAGGGCGGCGTAGCGGGGCCGCGCTGCGGCGATTCGGCCCGGGCGGGTTCGGCTGGTGGAGCGCTCTGTGCCGGCGATTCAAACGAGCGGGTAAATTCGCCGACAGGCTGTTGCGGCGGAGGGGCCGGCGCCTGCGGAGGCGCAGAGGGCTTTGACGGCGGCATGGTGGAAGCCGGTACCGCGGGCGACCGAAACATCTTCGTAAACTCGCCGGGTTGCTGCTGTGGCGGCGGAGGGGCCGGCGCCTGCGGAGGCGCAGAGGGCTGCGGCGGCATGGTGGAAGCCGGTGCGGAGGGCGACCGAAACATCTTCGTAAACTCGCCGGGTTGCTGCTGCGGCGGCGGAGGGGCCGGCGCCTGCGGAGGCGCAGAGGGCTGCGGCGGCATCGTGGAAGCCGGTGCGGAGGGCGACCGAAACATTTTCGTAAACTCGCCGGGTTGCTGCGGCGGCGGAGGGGCCGGCGCCTGGCGAGGGGGCATAAGCTTCGTCGCCGGCGTTGTCGAATCCGGTGGTGCAGGCGACTGGAATCGCGCAGCCAAATCGTCTTCGCCTGACGGCTTCGGCTCGGGTGCAGCAGATTCGGTCAGCGGAAGGGTCGCGGTCTCGGCTTGGTCAGGCTTGGACCCCGGAATTTTCCAGCGCCCCGCCTTTTCGAATTTCTCGCGCTCTTGCCGGTCAGAGTGCTCGTCTTCGGGGTTCATAACTGGAGCCCTTCACTCATGATGTCATCCCGCCAAGGGGCTTGTCCAACGAAGCGCGAATTCGCAGGGGTATTGTCACTTTATCTATGTCGAAAGCGCCTGGAAATCGCTCTGCACAGGTCTAAAAAGAACCAGCGGTCTATGCTACATTAGCGACTTGTGAAGTTTCTGTCGAGGGTCGTGTGGTCGGAGGGCATGCATCTTGGGCCGCACCACTTCCAAGCGCAGAGCCGTTATTTCGAAGATTCCATTCAGTTTGCCACCTCTTCGCTGTGGTTCGAGCCGTTCGGTCTGGCGGGCCTGGAGTTAGATGCCGAGGCGCTGGGCAACGGAACAGTATCCATAGTTAATGCGAGAGGAATTTTTCCAGACGGCTTGCCGTTCCATATGCCCGAGTGCGATCCGCTGCCGGGACCGCGGAGCATTGCTGAATTATTCCCACCGACGCGCGACACCCTCACTGTGCTGATGGCCATCGCGCCGCGGCAGGCGGACGGCCTGAACTGCGCGCTTTCCGAAACCGAGGCGGACGGCGCGCGCTTCATCGCCGAAATGCGCGTATTTCACGATGAGAACACTGGGCGCGACGAAAAGCAGGTGCGGTTGGGACGCAAGAATTTCAAGCTACTGCTGGACACGGAGCCTGCTGAGGGTTTACTGACCATGCCGGTGGCTCGCATCATGCGGGATGGCCACGGGCATTTTGTGCCCGATCCGCGTTTCGTACCTCCGGTGATCCAGATCAGCGCGAGCGAGCCCTTGATGACGATGCTGCGCCGGCTGATCGAGATCCTGGAAGAGAAAAGCGCTTCCATTACGGGCATGCGGAAGAGCCAGGGAAAGTCGTTGGCCGAGTTTTCCACGCGCGAAATCGCGAATTTCTGGCTACTGCACGCCGTGAACTCCAGCCTGGCGCCGTTACGGCATCTGTTTTTCTCCAAGCGCGGCCACCCGGAGGAGCTTTACGTGGAACTGGCCCGGTTGGGTGGCGCGCTATGCACGTTTGCGCTGGATTCGCATCCCCGCGCGCTGCCACTTTACGATCATCAGCACCTGGACGATTGCTTCGAAGCCGTGGACCTGCACATTCGCACGCATCTGGAAACCATCGTCCCAACCAACTGCCTCTCGATTCCGCTGAAACGCACGCGCGACTATTTCTGGGAGGGTCCCATCACCGATGAGCGCGTGCTGGGCCGTTCCCGGTGGGTGTTTGCGCTGCACTCCGGCGCGGGCGAGGCGGAGGTGATTGCACGGGCGCCGCAACTGGTAAAAATCTGCTCCGCGCAATTCGTAGGCGAACTGGTGAAACGTGCGCTGCCCGGCATGGCGCTGACGCATCTGCCCGTGCCGCCGGCGGCGATTTCCGCGCGTGTGGATATGCAGTATTTCGGTCTCAGCAAGGCGGGGCCGTGCTGGGATCACATCGTACGGACGCGGCAGGTTGGCGTCTACTGTCCCGGCGAGCTCCCGGATCCGGAACTGGAGCTTCTGGTCATACTGGAATCTTAGCCTCGGGGTCCTCGAATATATGACACCGTCCGCTGTTTCCCAACGTACCGAGAACCTGGCGTTAGTTCTGCAGGAGGTACTCACCGCAATCGTGCGCCTGCGGTCCAATCGCCAGGCTGTTTCCGACGCGGGCTCGTTTCGCATTCACATGCGGGAAGCGCTGAAATCCGCTGATCAGGAAGCGCGCAAGCTTGGCTATTCCGGAGATGTGATGCAGCTTGCGACTTTCGCGGTGGTGGCGTTTTTGGATGAATCGATTCTGAACTCGCGCAACCCGATGTTTGCGGACTGGCCGCGCAAGCCGCTTCAGGAAGAATTATTCGGCACTCATATGGCCGGCGAAGTATTTTTCCAGAACCTGCAAAAACTGCTCAGCCAGACCGATTCGCCGGATGTCGCCGACGTGCTCGAAGTCTATTATCTGTGTGTGCTGCTGGGTTTCGGCGGCAAGTACAGCGTGGGCAATAAGGGCGATCTGCGCGCCATTCTAGACGCGGTAGGGGACAAGATTTATCGCGTGCGCGGCCGTTCGGTGGAGCTATCGCCGGCTTGGATGCTGCCCAAGGAGGCGGCACGAAAAGCAGGAGGCGATCCCTGGGTCCGCAACCTGGGAATCGCGGCCGTCTGTTGCGCAGGCCTTGCGATCGTGCTGTTTCTTTTCTTCTGGTGGTCATTGGGCTCAGGCGTGGGCGACCTGCGCGCGGTGGCGGGGCGTTAGGGGCGGGCATGAGCATCTATCTGGTGACGGGCGCGGTTCTTCTGGTTTATCTGGTACTGGTGTGGTTTCTGGGCAACCTGATGCACCTGCACGGACGCGATCTGTGGGTGCTGCGGGTCGGGCTCTGGGTAATCGGCGTTGCCGCGGCGGCGATATTTCTGTTCTTCAAGCGTAGGGAGCGAAAGCAGGCGCAAGGCGACACCTCAGCTCAGGCGGCCGGACCCGCGCACGCAGAAATTGATGCGCTCATTCGCGACGCAGAGGCGAAACTCGCAGCGGCGCGCATCGAAGGCGGCGCGAAGCTAGGCAACCTGCCGGCGATTTTTCTGATCGGCGACGCAGGGGCCACCAAGACCAGCACCGTGATCCACTCGGGTCTTGAGCCCGAACTGATCGCGGGCCAGGTGTTTCAGGAAACCACCGTGGTGCCGACACGATTGGCCAACATCTGGTTTGCGCGGCGGTGGATTTTCGCGGAGGCGGGTGGAAGGCTGCTTGCCGACACGGCGGGATGGCAGCGGCTTATCCGGCGGCTGCGCCCCGGCAAACTCGCCGCGGTCATGGGCAAGAACCAACAGGCTCCGCGCGCCGCCGTTGTTTGTTTCGATTGCGAAGCATTTATACGGCCGGGCGCGACCGACGCCGTGGCCGCCGCATCTCGGGGCCTGCATGCGCGGCTCTCTGAGATCGCGCAGGCGCTAGGCATTCAGCTTCCGATCTACGTCTTGTTTACGCGCACTGATCGCCTGCCTTTCTTCGGCGAATTCGTCCGTAACCTGAGCAACGACGAGGCCATGCAGGTGCTAGGGGCGACTCTGCCCATGACCGACCGACGGTCCGGCGTCTACGCTGAACAGGAGGCGCAAAGGCTGACTGGCGCGTTCAACGGTCTCTACTACTCGCTGTGTGACAAACGGCCGGTTTTCCTGGCGCGCGAGCATGAAGCGGCGAACCTGCCGGGCATTTACGAGTTTCCGCGCGAGTTCCGCAAACTGCGGACCTCGATGGTGCAATTCCTGGTGGATTTGGCACGGCCCAGCCAGCTCACGACTGGACCTTTCTTGCGGGGTTTTTACTTTTCGGGCGTTCGTCCGATCTTTGTCAGCGACGTGGCGCCGGCCGTGGTGGCACAGCAGCCGCAGCAGGGCCTCGAAGCGTCGCGCGAAGCCACGGGATTCTTTCGCATGGGGGCGCAGCAGCAGGTGCAAGCGCCCGTGGCTGCACAGGCGCGAGGCGCCAAGAAAGTCCCGCAATGGTGTTTCATCGGACACCTATTCAGCTACGTTTTGCTCGAAGACAAGATTGCCATGGGGGCCAGCGGCGCGAGCACGCAGGCCAACACGCTACGCCGCGTACTGCTAAGCGCGGTGGCCGTGCTGTGTCTGGTGTTCGTGATCGGGATGCTGGTCTCGTACTCGAACAACCGCGTACTGGAATCGGACGCGCTGCAGGCGGCGCAAGGCATCTCATCAAGCGAGTCGACGGGACTCAATCTGGCTTCGCTGGATGCGCTGCGCAAACTCGAGACCTTGCGGCAATCGCTCCAGACGCTGACCCGGTACGAGCGGGAGGGTGCGCCGTGGAGCCTGCGCTGGGGTCTTTACACGGGCAGTTCGCTCTATCCGGAAGTGCATCGGATCTATTTCAATCGCTTCCACCAGTTGTTGTTCGGCCAGACGCAGGCGAATATGCTGGCCATGCTGCAGCGGTTGCCCGTGACGCCGGCGCCGGGTTATGAATACAACCCCACCTACGACACGCTGAAGGCCTATCTGATCACAACATCGCACCACGACCGGAGCACACGGTTGTTCCTCTCGCCCGTGCTGCTGAATCACTGGTCGTCGGGACGCGGCGTGGATCCGGAGCGCATGCAGCTCGCGCAGAAGCAGTTCGACTTTTATGCCGACGAGCTGAAAGTCGCCAATCCTTTTTCCTCTGAGAACGACTCTCTTACCATCGAGCGCGCGCGCCGCTACTTGAAGCAGTTCGGCGGCATCGATCGTGTCTACCAGTTCATGCTGGCGGAGGCGGCAAAAAGCAATCCGCCGGTGAATTATCATCAGGTATTTCCCAACGCCGTACAGGCAGTGGTCGACCGCACGATCGTACCGGGCGCGTTCAGCAAGGGCGGTTGGGCGTTTATGCAGAGCGCGTTCAAAGACCCGAACCGTTTTTTCAGCGGAGAATCGTGGGTGCTGGGGGAACAGGGCGCGAGCGGGTTGGATGCCGCCGCCATCGACCAGATCAGAACCCGTTACCAGAATGACTTCATTTCCGCCTGGCGCACGTTTATCAAGGGCGCCGTGGTTTTGCGTTATGGCAGTATCAGAGAGGCTGCCACGAGGCTAAAGCTTCTGTCTGGGCCGCAGTCGCCGCTGCTCGAGTTGTTCGCCCTTGTTTCGCAGAACACCGCGGTGGGCTTGCCGGCTATCGATAACAACTTCAAAGCTTCACAAGCCGTGGTGCCGCCGGGAAGTGTGGATCAGTATATCGGCCCATCGAACACAGCGTATATGAACGGCCTGGTGTCGTTGCAGGTCTCCATTGACCAGCTCGCTCAGCAGCCGGGCGTGCCCAATGAAGCTGCGGCGGCGCAGACTTTGCAGCAGGCAGGTACATCCAAGGGCAGCGTGGGCCAGATGGCGTTAACATTTGGCACAGATCCCGAAGCCGCCACGGTGCGGCAACTGCTTGAGGCGCCTATCACGGCGGTTGAGCCGCTTCTGCGAAGCATGGGTCCGGCGGAGCTGAACGCGAAGGGTAAGGGGCTGTGCAGCCAGTTCCGGGCGGTGATGGCCAAGTATCCGTTCAACCCGAACGCCACCATCCAGGCGACGCTGGCCGAGGTGAACGGCCTTCTCAAGCCGCACGAAGGAGCGCTGTGGGCGTTCTACGATTCCAGTCTGCAAAAGCTCCTTCAGAAGCAGGGTAACCAGTACGTGCCGGTTCCCTCAGGCAGCATGACGATCACCCCTGCGTTTACCAGCTTCTTTAATCGCGCCGCGGCGTTTTCCGATGGGATCTACGCCGGCAATTCCGCCGATCCGCATTTGAACTACACGCTGAAACCCTTGCCGAGCGAAGGGATCAAGAATTTGAACCTGGCCCTTCGTATCGACGGACAGACGCTAGCTTACAGCGGCGGTGTAGCGCTGGCGAAGCAGTTTGTCTGGCCGGGAGCGGCGCACGAAGCTGTGGCTACAGTAAAGCTCGGCGGCCAGGACGTCACCTGGTCCAACAATGCCGGCGTATGGGCGCTGTTTGAATTTTTCGGCAAAGCGGAACGCCAGGAAGGCAATGTGCTGGAATGGGTCGCGCGGCTGGGCAGGGATCCGATGTTGGTGGGCGGCAAACCGCTAACCGTGCGGGTGGAAGTAGGCATGACGCCGCCTCTGTACCAGCGCGGCTATTTCTCGAGTCTTGCCTGCGTCGCCGAGGTGGCCCGCTGAGGCATGCAGCTTCCCGCGAAAATCGGTAAGTACGAATTGCAGGAATTCCTGGGCGGCGGCATGGCTCGCGTCTATCGGGCGCGCGACACCGTGATCGGCCGCACCGTGGCGGTGAAGATTCTTACCGAGGAAGGCTGCGCCGACGAAGACGCCAAATCGCGCTTTCTACAGGAAGCGCGTTTGGCCGGCAACATCACCCACGACAATATCATTAGCATTTACGATTTCGGCGAGGACGCGGAGGGCCGCCCGTTCATGGTGATGGAGTTCCTCAAGGGCGAGGACCTGAAGCACGCCATCAAGGACGGCTCGGTCGGCGACACGCGCAACAAGATACGCATCGCGCTCGACCTGGCGCGCGCGCTCGAGTATATCCATACGCAGAACATCATCCATCGCGATATAAAGCCGGACAACGTACACATTACCGATGCCGGCGCCGTCAAGCTGATGGATTTCGGCATTTCGAAGTTGCAGAATTCGACGCGCACGACGACAGGCGTCGTGATGGGAACGCCTTTTTACATGGCGCCGGAGCAGGTGCTGGGCAAAAACATCGGCCCGCAGGTGGATGTGTATGCGTTCGGTGTGCTGCTTTTCGAATTGATGACCGGAACAAGGCCCGTGGTGGGCGATACGGTGGAGCGCATTTTCTACCAGATTCTCCAAGAGCCGCTGAATATGGAGCCGATGCGGCAGGCGGGAATTCCGGAGCCGATCATCGACCTGGTCCGGCGGTGCACCGAGAAAGACGCCGCGCAGCGGCCGCAGGGTTTCGGCGATGTTTGCGCCCGCATCCGCACCATTATTCACGACTGGGATGCACCCACGCGGCCCATGAAGAACGGCGAGGCCTTCGCCCCGCCGCCCCCGGCGCGCCAGCCCTGGCTGATACCGGCGGTTGTCGTGGCCATGGTCATCGTGCTGGCCGGCGCTTATTTCGGTGTGAAAGCGCTGCGTGCGCCTTCTGTCGCCACCCCGCAAAAGACCGAGTCTCCGCCGAAGGTTGTGCTCAAGCGTTCCATTTCCACGCCGACCGGCGATATGGTGTTGGTCGACGAAGGGCCATTCCTGTTTGGCAAGGACAAACAGAGTGTGACGCTGCCGGCTTTTTATATCGACAAGACCGAAGTCACCTACGAAGCTTACGCCAGGTTCTGCGTGGAGAAGGGACGGCCGATACCGCCGGGGGCCGAGGGAGAACGTCCGGAAGATCCCATCGTGGACGTGAGCTTTTTGGACGCGCAGGAATTCGCCAAGTGGGCAGGCAAACAGCTGCCCGGCACGCAGCAATGGGAGAAGGCCGCTCGAGGAACCGATGGCCGGTTATATCCGTGGGGCAACGAGGCGGGGTCGCCGCCGCCGGCCAATATAGGGAACCCGAAGGGTGTAATGCAGGTTAACAGCAATCCCGCTGGCGAGAGCCCTTACGGAGCGGTCAACATGGTAGGCAATGTCTGGGAATGGGTGGACGAATCGACGCAGCCCAGCGCAAGGGCTATCGAGAATCTGGCACGGGTCATGCAGCCTCCGCCGACGAGTACGGAACTCTGGTTCGTGATTCGCGGGGAATCCTTTGCGGAGCCACTCTCGGAAGAGTGTCTCTCGGACTCTGCCACTGTTCCCGCCCGCCGTCACGCTAAGAATATCGGCTTCCGCTGCGTGAAGACACCGTAGGAACCGCTCAACTCGCTTCCGGCCCCTCGTAGGGAAAGCGGTGGATTGCGCGGATGCACTCCGTGAGGGCATCGACAAGGGTGCGGCCCCACCCGCAAGGACTGAACGGCGCAGTCTTCTGGTTGGTTTGCTTATCCGCTTGCGCGAAGAAACACATGGCCGGGTCCGGCGGCCGCACGTACTCGTACACGGTAATGCGGAACTCGACCGTTCCCTGTGCGTGCGGCTTCTTGATAGAGAAAAACTGCAAATGCGCCAGTTGGTCGGTAGGCAGGATCTGAGCGAAGCCCCACTCCTTCATATCTTTCACGGTTGTCTCCTCGGTAGCGGATCCGGCACTCGGTGGAGAACCTAACAGACTACCACGGTGCGAAGAAACGCGACCTCCCTGAAGCATCCGAAAATCAACGATTCAACGCGGAAGTCATCGGCTCCCAATCATCTTCTCCGATGGGCATCCCGGGCGGCGCTTCGGAAGGCGAGGGCAGTGTGAGTTCCTTTGGATGGTCTTTGAATCGACCGACCTGCGCCGCTGCGAACTGATAGAAAGCATCAAGGCCCTCGTCTGTGGGGTGCTGTTGTGTCAGCCATTCCCGCAATTTCTGTAAGGCGGCGAAAGCTGTCGCACGCGCCTGCGCGCAGGCGGATTCATCCGTCGAAAGAACCATGAGACGGTAGAGCACCACTGCGTCGACTGCGCGCTGTACCTGGGCTTCCAGGCCGCTCGCCGATGGGGCACGCCAAGTGGCTTCGAGCAGCCGGTGAATCACTTCCTCGAGACCGGGTAAGGCTGCGTCCTCCGCGTGATACTGTACCAGACGGGTGGCACGCTCAGAATTCAACAGCAAGGCCACCGCAAGGTCAGCGGCTGCTTCCGCCGCGCTGACGGGATCAAAGGTGAGGCCTGTGCGCGTGGCGAAGCTTTCTCGCGTTCGCTCTTCACCGAGTGCCGGCGGGGGAATCAGCGCGATGATATTTTCCGGTAATGTCAAAAAATCGGGCGCCAGCGTTTGGAGCACAGCGCTCAACGCGCGGCGTTGCTCCGCAGCGGAAACATGTTCGGTAACCTTTTGACCGTCGCCCCGCAATGCATACGTGTAAAACAGACCGCCTATGAACTTGGTAGCCGCCTCCAGTTGATAACGGTGCATTAGATAAACGGGCACCAGCACATCCGCCAGCCGGCTCATCGGCTCCCCCTCGCGGATGGTCGCTTGTGAAAAATGGCTCAGCACGCGCGCACGCACGGCAATCATGCGGTTCAGTTCGTCGACCGCATTAACGCCATTGTCCCAGAGGTGCGCGGCCGGATGAGCACTACCAGCAGGCCGGGCATCAGGGTCTGAAAGAAACAACAACCCTCGTTGAATGCCCGCGCGCAAGATGGCCGCGAGCTGCTTGGCCTCGTCAGTTCCTGGCGGAAAATCAGAGTAACTGTATTGGATTGCAAGCTTATCCCATGCGCCGATGCCCGTCGCGTACGCTTGCGAGAGGTCCAGCCCAGCGGGGTCTGAAAGATTGATGAACGGAGCGGGGTAATCCATCACGCTGGCACGATGGTTCACACTGGCAGCGAAATTGTGCTCCAACCCCAAGGTGTGGCCCACTTCATGTGCTGCCAATTGCCGAAGGCGCGCCAAGACCACTTGTTGCAGTTCGGGTGAAACTGACCGGCCTTGTTCGTATGGGGCCAGCAGGCCCTCCAGGATCAGATAATCCTGCCGCGCGCGCAACGAACCTAGTGTCACCTGGCCCTTTATGATTTCTCCGGTTCGCGGATCGGTTATTACGGTGCCGTACGACCATCCACGCGTGTAGCGATGAACCCACTGGATGACGTTGTAGCGGATGTCCATGGGGTCGGCATCTTCGGGCATTAACTCGACCCGGAAGGCGTTCCGATAGCCCGCCGCTTCAAATGCCTGGGTCCACCAACTGGCGCCTTCCACGAGCGCGGAGCGTATGGGCTCCGGCGCCCCACGATCCACGTAATACACTAGGGGCTGAACGGGCTCGCTGATTGGTGCGCGGGGATCCTTCTTTTTGAGACGATGGCGGTTCAGGAAGGTCCGGTGAATTCGCTCGTCCAAGGGCGCATTGTAATCGACAAAGTCCGTACCGAATGACCCGGCCCGCGGATCAAACGTGCGCGGCTGGTAACCCGGTTCTGGAAGTTCCACGAACGAATGGTGCTCGCGCACTGTGACCGAATCTGGTGCGGGAACAACGTCTCGGACGAATGGGCTCGGATTTTCACCGGCGAACGTCAGAATGGTTTCCACCTCAGTGTTCTTGGGGAAGTTCTTGGTTCTCGGTAGATAGAAAGCGCAGCGTGTGGGATCGAGACGATAGGCCGGGGCTACAGCCCCCTGTCTCTGCGGTTGTGGCTGGCCGCCGACGGGCTGCGCGCGCAGGATGGCTCCCGGTACGTTGTGGGCATCGCGCAAATAGAAGGGCGTCGCATTGACCAGCACGCGGCTGCCCTCTTCCGCCTGGACATCAAAGCCCCACAGCACTGAAGTCGCGAACGATTCTTCGACAGATCGCCGCTCCGCGGGACCACCATTCACCGCGCGAAAGCGGTAGTTGGGTTCGACAAGTAACACCTTTGGACCACTTCGCTCGAATTTCACCATGTGGCGATTACCGAGTTGGCCGCGATCGAGTCCGATGTCGTTCGAGCCAACACCCGTGGGCAGAGACTCTATGTAGAGGAACTCGGCGTCAAAATGACCGATTTCGAGCCACAAATGCCCGGCTTTCTCGTCCCAATAGATCGGGAAATAGCCATCGATCTTACGCATAGCCGTGGTTTTGGATGCGATGGTTGGAATATTCTCGGCAGCGAGACTCAGCGCGAACGCAACGTACAGAATCGAGGTTTTCATGAATGTTCTCCCGGTTCGCCGATCATACCAAGTGATCCAGAAACGACGTTAGGCAATATGGCTTTAGCGGACGTTGCCGTAAGTTTTGCGAGCGTCGACAGCCGCCGATGCGCACCGCGTTACAATTCATACGAAAATAGGCTTATGACGGTGGAGATCGAAGGCATCAACCTGCACCTTGCCCATCCGGACGAGTTGCCGGTGCACTGGGTTGGGCAAGAGGAGCTGATGCGGCAGTTGCTGGCGGCCTGGCTGGTGGTGAACGATCAGGACCTGCCCATGAACCCGCGCCTGCTCGGCAAACCCG
>Ga0335077_10003319_pt1 | contig 19404 bp, 24 predicted proteins | sample Lox_Sample_31_FD_207151 | JGI IMG/M metagenome (GOLD analysis project Ga0335077, IMG submission 207151) | Soil microbial communities from Loxahatchee National Wildlife Refuge, Florida, United States - Lox_Sample_3.1 | ecosystem: Environmental > Terrestrial > Soil > Wetlands | place: USA...
CAGCCGGAGCAGGGCGTCGCTAGGCTGCGCGGCATGGTGAATGAAGCACAGGGCCGCGCCGCGGCAGCGTGGGCGGACTACGACGACGATGACGACCAGGACGACGACCAGGGCGACGGCGATGACCCGGATGACATCAGCGAGCTCCTGGGCGACAGCGGTAATTACGACGACGACGACGATTCGGCCTGAACCGGGTACCGGGCTTGGATGCATTGGACTACCCCGTGAAACAACCGGTGCTAAGTAAAGTTTGCAATCGCTGACCTGCGGGAACATGGTGCTGCCTGCCGGCGTGTTCCGATGCACTGGAGGGACCTCCAATGTATAGTTGCGGGCATGAACAGCAACGACACCAAGGCAGCCGTCTGGATGCGGGTCAGCACCGACGAGCAGCGCAGCGATAACCAGCGGCCGGAGATCGAGCGGTTCGCCGCGCACCACCGCTACCAGGTCAGCGAGACCTACGAGCTAGACGACTCGGCCTGGAACGGCGGCAAAGACGGCGGTGAGTATCAGGCCATGCTCAAGCGGGTGATGGATGACGCCTGGCAGGGTAAATTCGAGGTGCTCATCGTCTGGGCGCTTGACCGGCTCACTCGGGGCGGCGCCGAGGACGCGCTGCGCATCCTGCGGCAACTACGGGAACGCGGCTGCACGGTCGTCAGCATCCAGGAGTCATGGCTGAACGGCTCCAGCGAGGTGCAGGACGTGCTGATCAGCTTCGCCGGGTGGGTTGCACAGCAGGAAAGCGCGCGGCGGTCAGCGCGGATCAAGGCTGCGATCGCCCGCGGGAAGGCCGAGGGCAGGTCCTACGGCGGCCGGAAGCCCGGCCAGAAGGACAAGCGCAAGTCAGAGGCTCGCTCAGTTGCGGCGAAGGTCACGTGGGCAAAACGCAAGGCTTCGGCAGCGTGAGCGCCGGGCTCAGCCATGGCGTCAGACCGGTGCGGCATGACGATCCTTACAGGTGACCAGGATCCGGCCTGCTGGTCATGGCCGGTCTGGGAAACGGACAAGACGGCTCACTATGCCCGGTGGGGCGAGTTCGCGGCCGGCGACTTGATGATCGACTGGCACGAGGGCCGTTGTGCCATGTGCGGCATACCGGACGACGACCTCATGCGCGACCATGATCACCGCACAGGGTGGGAGCGCGGGCTGCTTTGCCGCAGCTGCAACATCATGGAGGGCACTCACCCCGACCGCGCTGGAAGCGTCTTCAGCAAGTACCGGGAGCGTCCGCCTGCCGTGATTCTCGGGATCAGGATCAGGTACTTGAACCTCTACGGTGAGTGCCCGGTGAACCGGCCGCCGCCGCCGTGGGATGTTGCCTACGCGGCGATCATGAAGCTGCCGACGCTGGATGACGACGATGACGATGACGAGTAGCGCCAGCTGACCAGCGAAAAGCCCCGCGGCCCTTGGCAATCACCTGAGGTCGCGGGGCTTTCTTGTGCTCGGGCTGGGCTGGCATGGGTTGGTCAGGGCTGGATTGGGCTGGAGTGAGTGGGGCTAGCCGCAGACCACGGCCCCGCGGGCCGGGCATGTCGGTCACCGGCAGCGCTCACGTTATCGCAGACGGTCACTGGCTGTCCGGCTGATGCCATGATGCCGGGGTCGGGGTGTTCGCGGTGTTACAGGCCGCTCAGGGCCGTCCGTGGCCATTGCCGGGCAGGCGCCGCGACAGCGAGAGCACCTCGGGTGGCGTTACTCGTCGGGGGGCTGGTCGTATCGCACCGCGGTGATCGCCGTGAGCGGGCCCGCGAGTCTGTCGCCGTCGCTGGTCTTGAACGAGAAGCCGGTAGCGCAGACGCCGGAGTTCCCGCCGCCATGCACAAGATCAAAGTCTCCGCGGCGGCGTGCTTCCGGGCTGGAATGCCATAGGTATTCGTAGCTGTCGAGGCCGAACGAGGCGTCTGCCACCTCGTACCAGCTGCCGGCTAGCAGCACGGCCCTGACGTGGTCTATGTCGATCGCAAGGCTCATGATCGTTTCCCCTTTCTGTCGGCTGGGCGTTAACCCGGCACCGGGGAGGGGCCGGGTGAGCTTCAGCCGTGTATACACCGGGGCGTGTATCCAGCCGCTGGTGAAACGCCCGTGTATACCCGTTCACCGGCGCTGAGACGCTCTGTACGCCACCGGGTGCCGGTTCGCCTACCTCGCTCGCGTACCGGACAGGTCGCGTTAAGTGACTGACGGCGATCGTGGCGCGGCGGGGGCACTAGTGGCGGCCACCGCCCGAGCGTGATGCTGTTCGCGCCGGACGGGGCGTCGGCCGCGGCCTGCTGTCCGGCTGTCGGCCGGGCTCTGCGGCTGTCACCGCAGTCCTGGCGGATGGGGCGTTTCGAGAAAAAGTGCTAGGGGCGGCCGGCGGCCGGCAGGGCATGCCCTGCTTGTTTGTGCGTTCGCGCGCGCGCCGGTGTTGGTTTTTGATCTTGTCAGGGTGCGGGCCGGCGGCCGCGTGCCGTCTGGTTGTGGGTGGTGAGCTGGTGGTGGGCGGGGTCGTCGGGGTGGATGCCGGCTTGGCGCAGTCGTTTTCGTGTCTGGCAGTTGAGGCACTGGGTGGATGTGTTGCCGTGGGGTCGGGTGAAGTGTGTTCCGCAGTGGCACCGGATCACGTCTTTCCGCCGGCCGGCCTTGATGGTTTCGGCAGTTTCCTGGCTGGGTGCTGCGGCGATGATTGCCTTCATGGCTTCTGCCCATTCGCCGGCGCGGGTGGGGTCGGTTTCCTGGCATCTGCAGATCAGTTCGAACGCCCGGTCGTAGTCGTGTTGCCGGTAGGCGGTTCTGGCTTGGTCGCGGAGCTGGGTGGCGTAGCGGTAGCTGATGGTGCTGCCGGTCATGGTGCTGGCTGGCAGGCGGGGTGGGTTCGCTGGCCGAGGCTGGCGAGTTTGCGGTCCATCGGGTCGCCGCAGGTTTCGCAGCGGGCGGTCTGGAGCCAGGCAGTGTTTTCCGGGTTGTGTGTGTGCTGTTGTTCTTCTCTTTGGTGCGGGTTTAGGTTTCCCGTCCCGTCCCGTCCCGTCCCGTCCCGGAGTTCGCCGTGACTCACGGTGTGACTAACGCCGTCAGTCATGGCGTGACTCATGCTGTTAGTCATGGCGTTAGTCACGGTGTGACTGGATTGTGCGCTGTCGGTCATGCCCCGGCGGCGGCGGCGTGATCTGCGCTGTCGTTCTGCTGCCTTGGCGCGGTCGGCGGCGAGTTCGTCCGGGTCGGGCTGGTAGATCATGTGGTGGACGATTACCCACTGGCCGTCTCCGTCTCCGCGCCAGAATCCGGCTGTGACGAGCTCGGTGATGGCTTCGGCCGGTTCGGGGATGGTGATGGCGCGGCGGATGCCGAGGCGGTCGATGTGGCCGCCGGTTTCTTTGCGCATGACGTAGCCGAGTCCTTCGACGTGGACACGGAACGCGGTGTCGGACAGGCGGGCGCGGTCGCATTCGTCGCTGAAGTCGTCGGACAGTTTGAGCCAGGTCATTGATAGTCTTTCCTCCGGTTGGCGCCTTCTGGTGACCTGCTTGGTGATGTTCTGCTGGTTCGTGGCCGGCCCCGGTCCTGCGAGTGGTTGCGCAGGAGTAACCGGGGCCGTTGCTATGTCCGGGGCGTGCCGGGGCTGGCTAGCTGCCTGATGGTGTCGGGGTTGAGTCCGGTGGCCCATGCGAGGGCTTCGTGGTGGCCGTATCCGGCGGCGCGGGCCATGGAGTAGCGGACGACTTCGGTGCCGGATGCGTTTTCTGGCATGCCGGCGGCGGTGCGGGCGGCGTTGTAGAGGTCGTCTGGGATGCGGACGTGGATGGGCGGGCCTGGTTTTCCGCGTAGTGCCATGTGTGGTGCCTTTCCCGGCATGTCGCTGTGGGTGGTTGTAAAGCTACCGACTGCGATCATGTTCGGGCCTGGTTGTGATCATGGTTCTGGCCTGCGGTTTCATGGCCGCCGTGTGTTCTGGGAGTGATTGCCGGGCGGGTTGCTGCGCACTGCCGGCGGCTGCGCATCGACTAGCCCGGCTGGGCAGGCCACGGCAGGTTTCCGCAGGCCGGTACACGGTTCGCGGCGGTTGCCCTGGCCGCGGGCCCAGCGGAGAATCAGGTCATCGGCTGGTACTGGCCGGGGAAATGAGGCGTGTGCCCAAAAAGCAGATCGGCAAGAAGGCGCTCCTGCTCACAGTGCCCGAAGCCAGCGAGATGCTGGGCTTGTCGCAGTGGGCTGTTGACAAGCTGTGTGACTCGGGGCATCTGGACCGGATCAAGGTCGGCCGGAGCGTGCGGATCAGCAAGGCGCAGGTGAAAGCGCTGGCGAAGAGTGGTGGCGTGCATAACCCGGTGCCGGCCAGAGAGGCATTGGCCAAGGTGCAGACGGTGTCGCCCGCGGCGCCGGCCGCGCAGCCGGAACCGGCCGAGGCAGAGCGTGAGCTCGCGGACGGCTATCTGAACTATCTGGCGCACCAGGCTGGCGGCAGCAGTGAATACGCCCGGATGGCGAGAGACGTGCTCGACAAGCGCGGCGCGGCAGCAGAACTCCGGAAGGACGGCGGACGGTGACCGGGCGGCTCAGCCTGAGCGAAGGGCAGCGGGCCGCGCTGGCCCGGATGGGCGTGGTCGCTGACGGCGATGGTGTGCTGCGGGCAGCTGGCGGCCAGGCCGTGAACGACGGGGTCGCGGCGAGCATGCTGAAGGCCAGCTACGCCACCGCGGACGACATGGGCATGCCCGCCCCGGCGCGGATCACCGGGCCATCCGATTTTCAGCGGCCGTACCTGACGCAGGATCACCAGACGGAGCGCCCGGCGGGCACGCCGGTGATCCCGCAGTCGCATCCGGTATCCGCCGGGCAATTCGCGAGGGGCTACATCGCGGACGGGCACGCGGCCGAGCCGCCGGGCAATGACCCGGAGGGGAATCCTGCGGGCGCGACCGCTGCGGCGATCTACTCTGACGCGATGGCGAACCGGGCCGCTGCGTGTGCCGCTGATCATGCTGTGCGGCTGGCGGCGGACACGGCGCCCAGGCCGCAGTCGATGCCGCAGCCATCCCGGCATGTCATGCGCAGCGACCTGGACGTGGCGGCTATCAGCGCGCCGGGGACAGCGGGGATGACGCGGCTCGCACCAGGGGAGGTGTCCGGTGGGTGACCGGGAACCGGCCGGGCAGACACCGGAGTCGCCGGAGGTGCTGCGGGCGACCGCGCACGGCCTGGACGTCGAGGCGATGCGAGTGCAGTTCGAGCCGCTGCGGCTGCGGACGGAGGCGTTCCGGCTGCGGGCGACCGCTGACCTGCTGGTGAAACGGGACGAGGCAGCCGCCGCAGCGGAGGCAGCTGAATCAGCGGCTGACCGGGCGGCGGCTGAGTATGAGGCCACCGCGGAACCGGAGCGGGTAGCCAGCAACCGGGCGGTTGAGGCGCGACAGCTGTTCGAGGCCGCGTTCGACGCGGAACGGCAGGCTGTCACCCGCCACGCAGAGCCGGCGGAACTGGTTGCATGCCGTCAGCGTTCCATGGCGGCCGGCGAGGTCGCTGAACACGAGCAGGCCGCGCTCGATGCGGCACGCGCGGCGCGGACGGCGGCAGCCGGACGGGTCGAGGCGGCGCGGGAAAACGCGCTCGCAGCGAAAGAGCGGCTAGCGGCCGCTGCGGCAGCACTGGACGACCCGCTGAACGCGGACGCGGACCCGGCGGGACGAGCGTGGGGCCTGTTCCTCTCATGGCCCGCGCGGCTCGTGCTGCGGAACGAGCCAGGCTGGCAGCTATCCGAAGCGGATTACGTGCTGTGCAAGGGTTTCGCGGCCATGTTCGCCGAGGAAATGGGCGTTGGCATGACCCAGGGTCATGACGGCGCCCTGCGGGAAGTCAGGAAAGCGCTGGGGCAGACGACGATTTCCCTGGTGCCGGGCGGGGCTCAGCTGCCGGTCACTTCCCTCCTGGCGGGCCGCAGCTGAAGCGGTGCCGGGCGTCAAAGCCGCCGCGGGCGGGAGAGTAGTCGCCGGCCCGCGGCAGCCAAGGTTAGCGTCATGCCTCGCAGGCCTGCGCCCGGCCCGTGTTGCTACCCCTGGTAGGGGCTTGCGATCCCTGGTAGGGGCGATGATCTCCCATCGCCGAGCTCACCGGCCTGGGGAGGGCGACAGTGTTGCTACCCCTGGTAGTTGCTACCCCTCGTAAGGGCGATTATCTCTCAAGCTCCAGAACGTGCCCCCGGGGGTCGCTGTTCCTCGTGTTGTGACCCCTCGCAGGGGCGATGAATGGCTCCCAGGCCGCCGACAGCATCATAATCTGCGGTTATGACATTTACCCCGATCTCTTTGTCGTAGCGGCTTTGGCGGCTGCCCCAGGCGGGCAGTGGTATGAGGTATTGCGAGCCTAGGAGCTTGCCAGCGCGGCCGCCGGCGTCGCTGAGCGCTTCCGCATAAGCCTCGCGGTCGTCGGCCAGGATCGCCTCGGTGCCGTCGAATAGCTTGTCGAACTCGGCTGCGAGATGCGACCTGTCATCGAATGGCATGTCGAACCGGAGGAACGCCCGGCTGAACGCACGGCGGTGCCGGTCGACGGCCCGCCGCCATCCCTCGCCCCATGCTGACTGGTAGATGTGGTCCAGCCAGCCGTCGAGTTGCCGCTCGCCAAGCAGCTGCCCGTCATGCCGGGCGATGATGTCCATGGCCAGTCTGACCGGGTCGGCGGCGTAGACACTGTCGGCGTACTCTTCGCCTCGGCGGGTGGTGTAGGCCGGCTGGCAGACAATCACGTCGGCAGGCGGCCGCTGGCCGAGCCGGTTGACGCGGCCGGCACGCTGCGTTAAGGCTTCCAGCGGCGCCCCGGACGTATACAGGCAGTCGAAATCCACGTCCAAACTCACCTCGACCACCTGCGTGGCGACGACCACGCCCGGCCAGCGCGGCTGCCCGGTACCGTAACGGCCGCGGATTCGGTCCTCGATGACAGTCCGGTCCATCTGCCGGAACCGGGAGTGCAGCAGGATCGCAGCATCATCTCCGTGGCTGTCGCGTGCGACCGGGGCGAGGCGGGCGTACAGGCTGCGGGCGTCTTTGACGCTGTTGGCCACCACCGCGACGGCCTGGCCGGCGCGTATCCGGTCCTCGATCTCCCTGACGGCCGCTGTGCTGGTCAGGTGGGCGTCGCGGACGGCCAGCCGGTGCCGGACGGGCCACGGCTGGTCCATGGCTTCTACCGTGGTCACGGGCTGCTGCAGTGTCTCCCCGAGCAGGTCCCCCAGCACGCTGGGGCAGGTCGCGGACAGGACCGCGATCCGGCCGCCGAGCCGTTCCCAGAATCCGGCCATGGCCAGGATGTAGCCGAGCCGGCGGGGGTCGTAGGCGTGGAGCTCGTCGAGGATGAACACGGAGTTCGCCGAATCGAGGATGATGCTGCTGGCCGCCGTGCCGGCGAGCGCGCCGCGGAGCAGCTGGTAGGGGGTGCCGACCCGGACGAGCTCGCGGAACAGGCGAGTCGCCGCGTCCCGCGACACCGATTTCCGCGCTGCGTGCTCTGGTTCGTCATCACAGAGCGAGCGGGACAGGTGATACGAGGCTGCCCGTGAATGACTCACGCCCACCAGGCCCTGCCCGCCGAGATCATCGCCGAGGCGGGCGGCCATGGCGTTGATCGACGCGAGGTAGGGCAGTGTGTAGAACACGCGCGGCAGCCCGCCCCGGGCAGCCTGGATCGCCTCGACCTGCCTGGCTGCCCACAGCTGGGCTGCCTCCGTTTTCCCCGAGCCTGTCGGTGCCCTGAGCAGGAGGTGACCGTCAACCTCCCCGGCCTGTTTCTGATGGTCGTGCAGGTCCATCCTGGCGGCCAGGGCCAGGGCGTAGGCGGCACTGAAGGGCTGCATGCTGTGCAGCCGCCCGTGCGCTGAGGACAGGTGATCGGCCATGGTCACCGCACCCTGCAGCAGGACACCGGTCAATCCCTCGGCTTGGCTGACTGGTCCTTCCCAGTGTTGCCGCAACTCGCTGAGGACCGCATGAGCGGCCCCGGCAGGATCAGCGACCTGGGCCCCGGCAGCCTGGTCTGGCAAGAGCCCGGCCGCGCCCGCTGTTCCGGCCAGCCATGCCGCCAGCTCACCCGCAAGCTCGCAGTCGACATGCCCGAACCGGTCTGCGAACACAGCCGAGTCATCCTCGCCGTACAGCGAGAAAATCTCCTGCCCGGCCGGGCCGGTCAGTCCCCGGTGATGAGTGATAACGCCGGTCCCGACCCAGTGCCGATCCTCGTCGGAAAGCCCGGCGGTCCAGCCGCAGCTGAGAACCTCATGTCGCTGTCCCCAGTTCGGCCCACCGCGGACCATCACCTGAAACCCTGCGGCCACTTTCCCGGCGTCGTGGAACAGCGCCGCCAGCCGGACGAGCCGCCAGAACCCGGCTGGGGCCGCGCCGAGCGCGCCGACCCGGTCCCTGACCTTGCCCGCAGCGGCAAGCGTCGCCGCCAGGTGCATAGTCAGCGACTCACCGGTCACTGAGCCGGCGCGAGGGCTTTTAGCCCAGACGTCCCGCAGCATTACTACCTCTTTCTTTCTTGTTTGGTGATCCCTGATAGGGCGATGACCTCCGCGCCCGCCCGGGAGGGGCAGCCCGTCGCGGATTTTTGACCCCCTGCTGGGGGCGATGAAGACCCGCCGGGCGATGTGTTAGGAGTTTTGACCCCCAACGGGGGCGATGATGACCTGGCCGTCAGCCCGGCCGCCGCGCTGGCGGCGGCCGGGGCATCCGGGAAGGCCCTCGCCTTGCGACCCCGTAGCGGGGCGATGATGATCTGGCCGCCGGTCCCGGTCGCCGTGCTGACCAGGCTCACGGTCCTGGCATTTTGACCCCCGCTGGGGGCGATGAAGATCCGCGCCGCCAGGCAGTCCCGGCACGATCGCGATGTTTGTTTTGACCCCCGCTGGGGGGCGATGAGGACGCGGCATCCCGTCCAGTTCGTGCTGGCCGATGGCAAGGAAGGATTTTGACCCCGTAGTGGGGCGATGATGACCTGGCCGCCGGCCCGGCCGCCGCGAGGAAATGGAACTAGCGGACGCTGCCGTGGCATTTTGACCCCCGCTGGGGGCGATGATGACCCGGATGGCATCGCCGAGCTCCTGGCATTTTGACCCCCGCTGGGGGGCGATGATGCCCTGCTCAGCCAGCCGCCCGCGCTGCACGTTTTGACCCCCATTGGGGGGCGATGAAGACGACCGGCAGCGTTACGCATTTTGACCCCCGCTGGGGGCGATGAGGACGAGCCGGGCGCGGTCGGCCGGCGGGACTGGCAGCACACGGCCGTTTCCCCCATCCACCTGCCAAGCGCCGAGCGTTTTGCTACCCCTTGTAGGGGCGATGATGGCCTGCTGGCGCGCGGCTTGCGACCCCCGGCGGGGGCGATGAGGTGCCATTCATTCATTTGCGACCCCCGGCGGGGGCGATAACACAGAGGTTCATGAGACAGGAACCTCGCCTAACTGGCCGGGGTGCGCGGGCGGCAGCAAGACGACAGCGTGACCGTCCGCAGTGACCAGGGCGCCGTCAACCTGACCGCCAACGCCGGTCGAGGCATATCGGTAAGCGTCCCACCGGGTCCTGTCCCTTGCTGCTGAAACCGCTGTCGGCAACTGCAGTTGCAACCCCTGGAAGGGGCGATGATGACCGCCGCAGGCAGCGGCCGGGATGATCGCCTGCCGCTGCTCGCCGGGGCCCGCCGTGAGCCGTACCCGCCGGGTGCGAGCCGAGGCCAGGTCCTGGGAGCGGCCCAGGCGCACCGGCCACACGGGCCGCCGCATCCTGTGTTCCCAGCGGTCGAGGTCGTCGAGCAGCCACACGGTCAGGACGACAGAGAACAGGAATTCGCGATCTTTCGGCACGGTCGGCGGCTGTGTCCGCTCGGCGGTCAGCGGGTGGTATGTCTCCAGGTCGACCCCGGCGCCGGCGGCGGTGAACGCGGCAGCGAACCGGAACGTCTCGGCGACGTGCTGCCAGCCGCCGGCAGCTGCGGCGAGCATTCCCCCTATCGTCGCGGGCGGCGGGCATGGCAGGCCCTTCTGGATCCCCGCGTACAGCGGGTTCCGGAACGACACGACCGGGGCGGTGACGGTCACCTCCAGGGCCTCTACGGTGCCGGTCATGACGCTGCGGGCTCGTCGGCGAACCAGTTGTCGTGCTGGCCGGCGTCGATCTCGCCGGCCAGGTCGCGAAGCATGACCCGGGGATGCTCGATGACCAGGCGCCCGTCATCGAGCAAGTCATCTAGCTCTTTGGCGACGGTCTCGCGCTGCCCGCCCAGGAACCCCGGCGACCAGCCGGCCCTGACCGGCCCGTCCAGTTCGCTGCCCCAGGCTGTGATCTCTTCCCGCAGGACGTCGCTGTCAAATACGACCTGCCTGTCTACGACGGTGAGGAGCCTGGTGAACGGGTTGTTCCCGCCTTTCATCGGCGCGAGGACGACAAGCGCGGGTGTCCGCTCGCCATAATGGAGCGCGTTTTTCGCACCGCCGCGGACCTCGGCGAGGGCCCGCAGGAGGACAGCAGCCCGGCGGCGCCGCTCGGCAGCTGGGAGCCGGATGCACGGCGCACCGCGGAACACTGTCTCTTCGGCGCCGTCTTTCAGGGCTTCCTGGACGACAGCGGGGGTGAGGTTGCGTCGCATCCCCCCCGCCGCCGGCTCGAAAGTGCCGATCCTTGGCAGGTCCAGGAGGATGCCGCCGGCCAGCTCAGCGGTGTAAAGCTCGTGTTCGTGGATGACGGGATGCTGATCCGCCGCGAATCCGCGTGACATGGTTCCGAAGTCCCGTGCGGGGGTCCTGGGGGCCACGGAGACGAGCGTCCCGGTCGCGAGGACCGTGTCCCGCATGAATGTGCTGTTCTCGCCTTTCACGGCGACCATGTAGCCGAACAGGTCGTCATCGAGGTACAGGTCGGGCCGGCCGCCGGTGTATGCCTGCTGGTTCTTGCCGGACCCCGACCGGGTCACCGGGGATCGCGGCTCACTGGAGGGCAGGCTGTCGCGCAGCCACCGGCGGAACGCCTGCGCGCTCACGTAAGGGTGAATATTCCGGCCGGCTCTGATCTGTTTTACTACGCCGATGTTGTCTTCGCCGCGGCCGTTGTTGGGAGCGCCCGCGGTGATGTCGAGGGCGATCATTCCGGTCAGGTAAGTCACAGCAGTACCTCTCTCTCGTCGTTGTCGTTGTCGTCGGTGAACGGGTCGCCGGGCAAGTCGTCGTCGTCGTCCATGTCGTCGTCTTTGCCGGGCACGGGCTGCCATCCGCGGCCGGCCAGGTTCTCAAGGACGGCGATGAACAGCAAATCTCTGGCCAGGTAACTCTGGCTGTCGGGGTCGAACAGCAGCCGCCATTGCTGATCGGTGCACAGGGCCTCTTTCTCGCCGGAGCGGAGGGCCCAGTCGACGGCTGCCCGTTTCAGATAGGACTGCAAAGCCCGCGGGTCCCGGTGGGCCTGCTGGAATCGCTTCAGGTTCCCTGCTGCGGGTTCGGCGGCGATCCGGCCGCCCAGCCTGGCGGCGAGTTCGCGGATCCGGGTGACGTCGTTTTCTTTCACTCCCAGTACCTCCTGTGCGTAGTCAAGGCAGATGCCGGCCAGTGCGGCCGTGCCTGCTGGCGGGCCGTCAGCTGCCCGGCCGGCCAGGTAACCCGCAGCGCGGCCGGGGATGCTGTCCGGCTGCCGGAAGACGTTCCTGGCCAGCCAGGCATGGCCAGGAACCTTCGCCGTGTGGTGCGCGCTTTGCGACCCCCGCTGGGGGCGATGATGGGCGCGGACCAGCCAGCGGAACCCCTCGGCAGCGGCCGGGTCCCGCATCGTCGCCCGCAGCCACTCGGCTAGCGGCTGGGCAAGCTCGTGCACTTCAAGGGACTGGTCCTGGTTGCCGTTGCGGAACACGAACAATTCGACTCCGGCGCGGAGGGTTTCCCCGTAGGCCCGCAGCCGCCTGAGCGCAGCCACCTCGCGGGCGTAAGGCCCTGGTTTGGCTGCGGGACCGCCGGCAACGGCTATCAGCCGCTGCGTGCGGCCGGCCTGGATAGCCGTGGTGCGTGCCAGGAACTGGTTGTCCCATGAGTGCAGGGCCGTGAACTGCACCCCAGCGAACATGCACCCATACGGCAGGGCATGGAAGCAGGCCACACAGCCAGCGCATAACGGCAGGCCCTCATGATCAGGTGCCGTCGTGTTGCGATGCTCAGTGGACGCGCCGAGAGGAATATCGAGCTTTCCGTAGTAACCGCATGCTGGCCGGCCGCACAGCGCGCATGGGGCCCCGATCTCCGGGGCCGGGTAGGTGCGCCAGGCGCGGATCCGGGACCGGCGGTCCTCCCGGCTGAGCTTGGCCCGGATGTTGTGGTTCATCGCCGAGTTCGGCCACAGCTGATAGCTGGCTTTCAACCAGAACGCGCCGGGGGCTTTGGCGTCGCCGAGGTCAGCGGTCGCTACACAGTCGTCCGTCATGATCTCGACGGCCTCGGCGAACTGCCCGCCGGTCATGGCCTCGGGGCTGTCGGCGCCGGCGAGCACTGCCAGGGCATAGGCGCCGACACGCTGAAGCGGATGAGCAGTCAAAGCTTGCTTGCTTGCGACCCCCGGCGGGGGGGCGATGAAGGTCATGCTGCTACCCATCCGAATCCGGCAGCATTGGCGGCGCCAAGGCCCCAATCACGGAGCGCGGCCAGAATCTCGCCGTTTTGACCCCCAGTGGGGGCGATGAGAGCCGGCCGGCCAGTGCCGGACAATTCCACCTCGACAGCCGCACCCGGCTTATAGCCGTCGCCTACAGCGAATGACCGTCTGGGACCTATCCAGGTGATCCTTTGCAAGGCCGGGGCCGGGTCCAGGCCGAGCGTTTCGGCCTTGCGCTGCAGGTTGGCCTGCAGCCGCGCCGCGAACTCGGCCTCGCCGGGCAGGCAGTTTTGACCCCCGCTGGGGGCGATGAGATTGGGCGGCCGCCCGCTTTTCAGCACGACGGGCGTAACCGTCCGGAAGGTGCTGCTGGGCGGCGGGGTCTTGTCGACGGTGACGGTGAGCACCCGCAGCTGGACGGGCCCCCAGCTGATGGTGTCCCGCTGGGCCAGGGCGGTGAGCAGTGCGACGCCGACCTCGGGGACCGGGCTGCCGAGCTCGAGGTAGCCGCGGCCGCCCGCCGTATAGACGCCGCGTTTCCGGGGTGCGTGGGGGAAGATCGGCCCGGAGTAGCCGAATGGTGCGAGCCTGTGCGGGCCCCAGCCTTTCTCGTGTATCCGCTGGCCTAGCTCGGGGTCGGCCGCGTTAAGCAGGCTGTAAATCAGGCCCCGGCCGGGTTTCAGCACGTCCGGCCAGGGGATCTCACTGGCCGTCGTGGTGATCTCTATCCGCACCCGCATGTCTTTTGTAACCTTTCGTTGTTTGAAATTCCCATTAGGTTTTGATCCCCTATGGGGGCGATGACCCGGATGACATCGCCGAGCTCCTGGGCTTTTGACCCCTTATAGGCTTTTGACCCCTTATAGGCGATCACCTGCATTTCGGGTCCCCTTCGAGGGTGAGATTATCGGCAGCCTCTGACAATTTCGCTTTGTTACTTTTGCATGCCTTCAGCTGCATTCCGCCACGCTGAACAGGGTGCCCTGCTCGTCGCCTGGCGTGGTCCTGGCCTGGACGGCCCTGGCTGCGCACCGTTTCGCCGCCGCCCCGTCCGGGTGCCTGCAGCCGCAATACACCGTCAAGCCGCCGTACCAGCCCTCCTCGGTGCGGGTCATGGCCACGCCCTCATACCAGCTGCCCTGGCCTGGTGATCCGCGCATCCGCCACCTGATCTCGGCGGTCACCTGATGCCAGCCCGGGCGATGATCGCCGCGATTTTCTTCTCCACCACAACCTGGGTGACGCCACGGTCGCCGGTGAAATGCTGGATAGCAGCCAGCCCCGTCACCACGACGTCCGCGAGCTCGGCAAGCACATCGTCCAGCGTGCTGCACACGCCTTTCCGGATGTTCGCGCCGCTCATCCCGGTCAGCGCCTCAATCGCCTCCCCTGCCTCCTCACCGCACTTCGCCACCCTCGCCCAGGCCAGAGCCAGCGGCTGATCCCGGTAAGCCGCTGGCATCCCCGCATTGACCCAGTCGTTTATGAGTTCGACGTCCTCGTAGATCGTGTTCATAGCTGGTTTTCCTTTCGCTGGGTTTTCTGTGGGCTAGAACAGTGACCCGGTGCCTGCTGCGGCTGGCCGGGCTGGCTCTGGTGTCTTGCGCGGCCTCGGCCGAGCCGGCGCGGCCGTGGTCCTGGCTGCCGGCGGCCGCGTCCTGGTGAGGGTGGCGACGGCGCCGCATGCCTGGCAGCGGCGCCGACCGTGAGTAAGCTCAGCGGTCCCGCAAATCGGGCATCTAGGGGTAGAGGTCACAGCCGGCCCCTAGATTTTGCGCGAAATGCGGGTCTTGAACGGGCCGGGGATGCTGATCCTCGGCCCGGTCACGGAGGACCAGAAGAGCATGATCCCCCGGTGGCCGCGGCGGCGGCCCTTAGCGTGGCCGCCCAGCAGGTGCAGCAGCAGCCATATGACCGCGATGGCGAACAGGATGTGCATGTCGTTCCCCTCTCTTTGAGCGCTCGCTCTTTTCTTTTGACCCCCGGCGGGGGCGATGAAGGCTCTCAGCCGCTAGCGTCGTGGCAGGCAGCCGGTTCCGTACCTGGCGGCTAGAGTCCGTCAGGTCCGGGCCGGCTGCCGCGATCAGGAGCCTCATGGCTGGTTCCGGCGGGTGATGAGCGCGGCGACGTCGTCAGCGCTCATCCCGGCAGGCAGGTGCAGGTGCTGGTGGAGCTCAGCCGGGCGCTCCAGTGCGGGCCGGGGCCGCCGTGCCGCCACAGCGGGCCTGGACGGCGCTGAGGCGAGCCACGCGGCCCGGGAGCCGGCGGCGACCGTGGACAGGTCGTTCTCGGCTTTGACGACCTTCCAGCCCGCCGCGAGGAGAGCAATCGTGAACAGGACGGCGGTGACGGCCACGCCAACGGCGGCGACTTCGGCGTCCGCGGCGAGGGAGGCGCCCGCCTTCGCCGCCAGGGCGACAGCGGCGATGGTCAGGACCGTGCCGCCTCCTGCCGCCTGTCCGCAGCCGGGGCAGTGCAGGCCAGGGCAGTTCATGATCGTTTCCTCTCGGCTGGTGACGGATAGTGACGGTTACGCACAGTGCTATTCCTCTCGTTCCGGGTTCGGCGTGGTTAGCGGCACGGGGTTGATCATGGTCAGGGCTTGCTGTGTATAGTTAGCAACCGGGCTCCCCCGTCGTCCCGGACCTGTCCCAGTGTGTCCTAGTTTGTCCCACATGCCCTGAAGGAGGAGCGCCCGCTTTTGCCGCTTCGCGGCGGTCCTCCTGCTGCTTGTGCTTGATATAGTACGCAACGGGTGATCTTGGTCCGCTATCCGGCGGGTTTCCGGAAGTCCCGGAATAGCGAGCGCCGCTCTCGGTCGTCACTTTGCGTCACCGTTACGGCGGGTGACGGCCCTGAGCCAGCCTCTGAGGCGGCGTGCCAGCGGCCGGCGGCGACGCGACCCGATCGCCAGAGTTCCTGCGGGCTCCTGCGGGCCGGGCAGGCCCGGCGTCCAGCCGCCGTAGCGGGCTGCCAGCTTGACCAGGCCATCCGGCGCCGGGTAGCCCAGCTGGCCAGCCGCAGCCTCGGGCGTGAGGCCCGCAGCAAGCAGCCTGGCGCCGGCCTGGCCCATCTGCACGACGCAGTCATGGCACCGGGTCTTGCTGCCCTTGGTAACCGGGTTGCCGTGCGGCTCGCAGTACCGCGGCGGCGGAGGCGGCGGCGGGACCGGCAGGCCCCGGTTGCCGCACTTGTCCTCCCACTGCTCCCTGGGCGTGCCGTAGACGAGGTTCGTGCCGTTTCCCTCGCCGCCGGGCGCCCAGTAGTTGTGCTCGCCGTTGTCGTCCAGGTGCCGGACCTGGAGCCCCGCCGGGCATTCGCCCTCGAATGCCAGCATCTGGAGGGCGTGGACCTCCTTGGTTTTCGGCTCGCCCTGGTCGTTGGTGACCTTCAGGCGCGGGTAGCGGCCGGCGGCCGGCCGGCCGGGGCGGGCTGGCGACAGGGTGGACTTGAGCAGGGCACCTTTCAGCTGCCGGTTGCCGACGAGGCGGTCAACTGAGCGGATATCGCCCCAGTTGGATGCCTGGTAGGCGGAGTAACCGGGGATCGGGCACCAGATCTCGCTGACCGGCCACGCATCGGCCGGGACGCCGGGAATGTCATCGCGGCTGGTCAGGACGATTTCGATCATCGTGTCACTGTCCCGGCGGGCCGCTTCTGTCTCCGGTTCGCGCGATGTCTGAGACTTCCGCCGGGTTTCCGGCCGGTTCTGCCGCTCGTCGGTGCCTGAGACAAGCCCGGACACTGCCTCAATGTCACTGTGCGTCATTACGCGTCTCTCCTTTCGCTTTGCGGCCCGTATTTCTTGTCGTGCCAGCCGGTCAGCTCGCCCTGGTCGTAGTGGGGGGCGTTGCCTCGCTTGGTTCCAGTGGGCTGGGGTGCGCCGGTGTCGCGCTGGAGGGCCTTGCGGGCCGATTCCCAGCTGTCGAAGTTCGGCAGGAGGCCCTGTTCGATGGCTTCGGGTCCGGTGACAAGCCGGGGGCGCAATAGCCGCAGAACGGGCGCAACTCCGGGACTGTCCCGGACTTCGGCGTCCTGACCTGCGGTTATGGCGAGTTTTTCGTTGTCCGGGACATTGGTTACGGGCTCGGCGACGGGCACGGGCCACAGCCCTTCAGGGATCCCGTACTGGCCTGTGGGCAGTGCAGCGACCGTGCCTGACACTGCGTACTCGCGGGCCCAGGTGACTGCTTTCTCGCCTTCCTCGCTGTCCTGGTCGAGGCCGAGGTAGGGGACCTGGGTTTCCTGGACACCCCGGGCGGTCACCAGCTGTATGCGGCCGGGCTCGGTCGGCTCGGGAGGCATCGGGAACCGCTTCCCGACCTGCATATTCCAGTTGTTCGCGTCGTAACGGACCATCGCCTTGATCCCGGCGTTGGTGCGCACCGTGGAGTCCTTGACCCCGGTGGACTCGACGGTGAGCATCTGCGCCCAGAGCATCAGGTGAATGTCGACGGCCCGGCCGGCGCAGGAGCATGCCTGGAGGGCTTTCAGCGCGGGGGAACGCTTCGGCATGGACTTATCCCCGGCCCGCAGTTCTACGTAGTAGTCCTTGAGGTCTTGCATGCCGAAGTTGAGTTCCTCGCAGTTGACGAGGATGCGGGGACCGACGCCGCGCCGGTTGGGGGTGCGGCCGCGGGAGGCGTAGAACGTGGCCCGGTAGCGCCTGTCCAGTTCCGCGCCGAGCCATTCGAGGGCGGCATGCACGGCGGGGATCTCGTGGACGGAGACGACGTTCGGCAACCCCTCGGCCCACAGATGGGAGTCCCACCGGGGGTCAATGTTGAAGAGGATCGAGCCGCGGTGCAGTTCCTGCAGGATGATGACCGCACCCAGATTGGACTTACCGCCCCCGGAGCCTCCGGAGCAGGCGAGGTGCGGGGAGTCCGTGGACATGGATGCCTTGACGACCGCGTAATTCTCGCGGCTGCCCAGCGCGGGCTTGCCCAGGCCGAACACGAGCTCGTTACGGCCGGCGGCCTCAACGTGGGGAGCGACATGCTCCCAGCCGATCAGCCCGGGCGGCGGCATGGACTGCACATACCGGGTGACCCGGTTACGATTCCTAAATTTCTGGCCGGCCATCTCGGGAGCTTCCAGGGCGAGACGGTCGGTGATGGCTTCGAGGATGAGCGGCTGGTCGCGGGGGCCGATCTCGTCGTATTCCGGCCATTCGATCTCGACGGACAGGATCCTGAGTTCCCGCCAGTCGGTGACGGCCGGGTTGTCCTCGCGGACGATGGTGATGCTTTCCGGCTCCCGGCCGATGAGGTGTTTCAGGCGTGCTTTCAGGGGACGGATCTCGTGGCGTTCCTGTTTCCAAGTGCAGACGTAGGTCCATCCTTTCTTCGCCCAGAACACGAGGGCCGCGGCGGCAACGAGGGAAACGGCGGTCAGGGCGAGGACGCTGCCGGCCAGGCAGCCGTAGAGAGCGGCGAGGGTGTAGTAAGTGGCGGCACTGCGATACATGCCGCGCCGGCGCCAGTGCATCCAGTGCCAGCGGGATGCGTACCCGGACGGGTGCGTGACCTTGGTCGCGGGCTTCCCCCAGGTCGCGTCGGTCTTGAACTTGCCGTTCAGCGGATATCCGGAGTGCCACCGCCACAGGAACCGGACGGCCAGGACGGCGCCGCGGGCAAACTCGGCGAGGTTGTTCCGCCGCCGGGTTTCGATGATGCTGCGGGCCATCAGCCACGCCTCCCGATCAGGGAGAGGATGCCGCGGCCTGCCGCGCGCAGGCCCTTGCCGCCTGCCTTGAGGCCACGGCCGGCGGCCTTCCCTGCCGTTTTCAGGCCCCGCCCCGTCGCCTTAGCGCCCTTCCACGCCGACCGGGCCGCACTGCCGCCCAAGTGGTAGCCGCTGGCCGCAGCGTGCCCGGAAGCGACAATTTTGTGGTGCTTCCAGTTCAGGGCAGCCTTCTTGGCGTGGGCGGCGCCTTTCGCGGCTGACGGTGCGCGGCCCTTCCCGCCGCCTTTCGGCTTCCGCTCGCCGGGAGCGCCGTTGCCCTGGCCGGCTTGCTCGCGCTGGACGCGCTGGCGGAACTTCTGGCGCTTCGCCTGCTCTTTCTCAGCGGCTTCGTCGGCGGCCTGGGTACGGCGGTCCAGGTCAGCGCCGCCGAGGCCCGCACGGGAATGACCCCGGACGGTCACCGTGCGCCCGCCGACCTTCTTGGTGTGAGTTCTGACGGTTCCCATGTCAGCCTCCTGTCCTGTTGAGTTCTTGGTGGTCGCGTAGGAACTGCTGCCAGGCGGCGTCAGTGACTGCCCGGCTGCGGAGACGCCCCGCGGTGGCGTTCAGGGCCCGCCAGGCCAGGCGGGCGAGGACCATCAGGCCCCGCGCCAAGGTCCAGACGGTCCAGGCCAGGGCGACGAAGACGAAGCAGAGGAGATCAAGGAAGATCATCGTGCGTCTCTTTCGTTACCGGCGGCGCGCGCGCACCGGCTCGGGCTGCCGGGCGGCCGGCTGGGGCGGTACGGGCCGGCCGGCTGCGGGAGCTGGTGCACGAGCTGGCGCGGGAGCTGGCGCACTTCGCTGGGGAGCGGGCCGGCCCTCGACGGCCCTGGGCTGCGCCGCCCGGCGGCGCACCTTCCGGTCGGCTTCCCTGGCGCGTTCCTCCGCAGCCTGCTCCCTGGCGGCCTGCCGGGCGTCGGCGGTCTGCGGCGCCAGCTCCGGCCCGGTGACCGTGATCTCCTTTTCCCTCACGGCGCGGGGACCTGCGGTGTCCGTGGTCCTGATGACGCTGCGGCCGTCCTGGCCGAGCTTCACCCGCGTCGACAGGAACGGCCCCTCGGCGCGG
>Ga0335077_10003320_pt1 | contig 19396 bp, 15 predicted proteins | sample Lox_Sample_31_FD_207151 | JGI IMG/M metagenome (GOLD analysis project Ga0335077, IMG submission 207151) | Soil microbial communities from Loxahatchee National Wildlife Refuge, Florida, United States - Lox_Sample_3.1 | ecosystem: Environmental > Terrestrial > Soil > Wetlands | place: USA...
CAGAGCGCTGGCCAGCTCTCCGATCATGAAGGCCGTCGGCAGGCTCCACAGGATCGGTGTCAGCAGCAGAATAAGGATGGCCTTTCCGTAGCCGGCGCCGTGCACGATGTCTTCCGTGCCGTAGGTGCCGCCCGACACCATAAAGAAGGTGGCGACGATCAGCGGCCAGAGCGCGAGCTTGGCGGGATTCGGCTTGAACGCACTAGCGTCAGGTAGGGACAATTTCTGTGAGCGCCCTTAGGCGGCCTCCCTCTTCGCCATCATTGGTGCAGCCTATGCCACGTCAAGGCTGCCCGGCGCCTGCAGCATGCGGTCAATCGCCACCGCGAGGCCATAGAAGAAGAACAATCCCATGACCAGCGTCTCCTCGCCGAGGTTGTAGTGCAGCAGTCCGCCAACCAGAAATGCGATGAAGGCGGCCAGCAAGCCGGCTGCGACCCCGTGGGCAAAGCGACTGCGAGACGCCGCCCGGCGCGCCAGCCGGACCAGGAAGATAAGGTAGCCAACCACGAACCACAGCCACGCCGACAGCGCGGGCAGGCCGCGATCTACAGCGATCTGGATGACGTCGGAATGAAAATGGCTCTGTTCGTCGGGATACAGGGCAAAGGCGCGGATGTTCCACTCCCTCCAATGATTGCGGATGGTCTCCATCCCGATGCCGAACCAGGGATGCTCGCCGATGAGACGCAGTCCGTCCTTCCACATCAGCACGCGAAACTGAGTTCCACGGTCTTTCGCTACCATTCCGGCCGGCCCGCGGTTGTGCTGGATCCACACGCCCGCCGCGATGATGAGCACCAGCAAGCCGGCCACGGTCCACAGCCGGGCCCGCTTGTCCGTGAATATCAACGCCACAATTACACAGCCGGCGGCCAGCCCCGCCAGGGCGGTCCGGGTTTCCGTGGCAAATATCGCTGCCACTAAAGCAAGGAAGGTGAGTGCCAGCAGGACGTACATGGTCGTCCAACGTCGAGTGGTGTTCAGCAGCCCCCACACGATGCAGGCAATCTGCATCAGCACCTCAGCGAATATCACATAGTGGCCGAGCGTGCCCTGAGCGCGAAAAGGATGGCCCCGCACCAGTTGCAGCTCCGAGGTGCCGAGACCGCTGGCGAGGAAACGTTCGCGGGTGATGAAGGTCCGGTGCCGGTGGAAGGGCCAGCCACGCACGTAATCCACGCCAACGACGCTGCCCGGCGGACTTTCGCGGACAGCGCGTTCAAGCTGCACGGGGGTATGAACGGCGCTTCCGTTGACCCGGGTGATGATGTAGTCCTTGTAAATGTAGGCGTCGTGCTCCAGCGGAGAGGTGGGGGGAATGGAGATCACGCGCACTCCGACGCCATACGTGTATTGCCATGCCGTGAAGGCAGCAGCGGCCAGGCCGGAGAGAATGAGCAGGACAACAATGACGCGTATCTGAAGGAGCCGCTTCAGACCCTGAGCTGTAACGATGCCGGTCAGAACCAGACATACGAGCTTCATGCGGTCCCAACTGAGGTAGGGGTCGGGGCTCAGCAGGGTCGAGATGGCGCTCAGGACTACGTAGGCGAAGAGCGGCGCGATCAGGGGCTGCGCGAAAGGGCGCCGCCGTTCAACGGCGAGGGTCAACAGCCAGAGCAGAAACGCGATCTGCCAGGCGTGCTGCGCTCCCTTGATGGAATGCGGCCACAGGATGGCAAACAGGCACAGGAAGAAGAAGACGGCATTTTGCAGCCAACTACCCCAGTGTCTCGTCGTATCTCCTCGCGAAACGGCCACATCAGGTGAGGAAACGGACTGCGCCACCTGTGCCACGGCAGTCGTTCGTCCAGGCATCAGGTTACTGTTAAGCTTACATCAGTGGCGTGAGGCCAGGAATGCTGTTACAGTAGTTGCGGATTGAGTGTCCCCACGTCAGGGCCTTCTTTTCCCGCGCCGACTTCGCTGACGTCCTGCAGCCGGGAACTGTCCCGCTGGTCAGGTAAGCAAATAACCTTCAACCGGAACCGACAGCACCCACTGTGTTCGACCGCCGCGCAAAACTTCTCAGCACCGTAACACTGCTACATGATCTTGGTGTCACGTGTTTGGCCTTCGTGGTTGCGCATTTCCTGCGCGGCGTGCTGGTGCATTTTGAGTTCTTTCGCGAACATCTGCGGCCGGCCATCTACCCCTTCGGCCACTATGTTCCCCTGCTCATCGCCTTTCTCGTGGTGTGGGCCTTGGTGGGCTACTTCTCCAGCTTCTATCGCGACCTGGAGTTAAGCAACCCAATCGACCTCATCCTTAACATCGTGAGCCAGCTTGGGGTCGTGCTGCTGGTCATCTACGCCGGGTTGTATTTCTTCCGCCAAGGAGACGTCAGCCGCAGCTACGTGCTGCTGATCGGCGTCGTTGATTTCGTACTGCTGGTGATGGGGAGGGCGATCTGGTATTCCGGCGTGTCGTGGATGCGCGACCGCCTGGGACGCTACCACTACCTGCTCATTGTCGGCTGCGGACCGCGTGCCCGCGAGATGGCAACTCTAATCGAGGGAAGTCGCGGCATGGGCCTGCGGCTGATCGGCTTTATCGATCCTGATTTCAGTGACGCTCCGGCGGCAAGACTTGGCGGCTACGAGGTGTTTCCCGTCGACGCGCTGGCCCGAATTCTCCACAAGTGGGTGGTGGATGAGGTGATTTTCGCGGTCAACCTGCAGGAGCTGGCGCAGCTTGAGCACGTCATGCAGCACTGCGCCGACGTGGGCGTGAAGACGCGAATGCAATTGGAGTTCCTGCCCACCTCCTATTCGCGCATCTACCTGGAGAAGTTGCGCCATGTCCAACTGCTGAGCCTGTCCAGCGCGCCTGATAGTGAGCTGCGTCTGTTCTTCAAGCGCGTATTCGACGTTGGAATCGCGGGCATCTCGCTGGTCGTGTTGTCGCCGCTGATGGCGTGCATCGCGGCCATGATCCGGATCACCTCGCCCGGTCCGGTCCTTTTTCAGCAGACGCGCTGCGGACTCGGCGGCCGACGCTTCACGCTGTACAAGTTCCGCTCCATGATCAACAACGCCGAGCAACTGCGCGCCGAGCTGCACCAGTTGAACGAGCTGGACGGCCCGGTCTTCAAAATCAGCGAGGACCCGCGCATCACCCCGGTGGGGCGCTGGCTGCGCCGCTTCAGCCTCGATGAGCTGCCGCAACTATGGAACATCCTGCGCGGGGACATGTCGTTCGTCGGTCCGCGCCCGGCCGTGCCTGAGGAAGTTGACCAGTACGAAGACTGGCAGAAGCGCCGGCTGCGCATGCGTCCGGGTCTGACCTGCACCTGGGTGCTGGAAGGACGCAACCACCTCGACTTCAAACGCTGGATGCAGCTCGACCTCACCTACATTGACAACTGGTCGCTGTGGCTCGACACCAAGATCTTTCTGCGCACCATCCCCATCGTCCTTTCCGGCCGCGGTGCATACTAAGGCACATCGCAGCTTTGGTACCAATCGTCCGTAAGACGCCCGACGCCCTGATGAAATAATGCAGGCATGGTTTCTGTCACGATGGTCACCTGGAATTCGGCGCAATACCTGCGCGAGTGCTTTGCGTCGCTGGAGGGACAGGACTATCCCGAGGTCGACGTGACCATCGTAGACAACGCCTCCACCGATGGCACGAGGGACCTGCTGCGGGAAGCCGACCCGCGCTGGAAGGTGGTCTACAACGAGTCGAATGTCGGATTCGCGGCCGGCCAGAACCGGGCGATCCGCGAGTCGTCAGGAGGCTGGGTGCTATGCCTCAATGCGGATGTGATCCTGAGTCCGGACTTCGTGAGTCTGCTGGTGGCAGCGGGCGAGACGCATCACGACGCCGGGGCTATTTGCGGCAAGCTGCTTCGCTGGGATGCCACGACTGAACAACACAAAACGAACATCATCGATTCCACGGGAATCTACTTCACCCGCAACATGCGCCATCTCGACCGCGGCGCGGAAGAAGTGGACAAGGGCCAGTATGACCGCACGCAGTATGTCTTTGGGGCGAGCGGGGCAGCTGCGATGTTCCGCCGCGACTTCATCGATGCGGTATCCGTCGAAGGGCAGTTTTTCGACGAGGAATTCTTCGCCTTCCGGGAGGACGGTGACCTGGCATGGCGCGCGCAGGTCATGGGTTGGAAGTGCCTGTACACGCCGGCGGCGGTTGCATGGCATGTGCGGCGCGTGACCCCGGAACGGCGTGCGGACCTGCCGCTGGTCATCAACTGGCATTCAGCAAAGAACCGGTTTCTGATGCGTGGAAAGAACGCGTCCGGCTGGCTTTGCTGGCAGCTCTTCTTTCCTGTGGCTTGGCGCGATCTGATGACGCTGGGCTACGCCCTGGTGCGCGATTGGCGCATGATCTCGGCGGTGTTCTACCCCTTGCGGGCCTTCGGCAGCATCCGCCGCAAACGAGCGATCATCCAGTCGCAGCGTAAAGTTTCCGACCGCGATTTGCTATGGTGGTTCTGCAATACCCCGAGAGCGGCAGAGGTAGATGCGGAAAGGGGCTAGGTGCTAGGGGTGAGGGACTAGCGACTAACCCCTGGTCCCTAGCCCCTAACCCCTGGCCCCTGACACACTAGACATGAACATTGCAATCGTCGGCACGCGAGGCATTCCCAACCGCTACGGCGGCTTCGAGCGCTTTGCCGAGCAGATCAGTTCGCGCCTGGCCGACCGTGGACATCGCGTCACCGTCTATTGCCGCAAGGCGTTCACTCGCCCGGACGACGTGTACGACCGCAGGGTGCGCCGCGTCATCGTCCCCAGCCTGCATCAGAAACATCTCGACACCTGGGTCAGCACCAAGCTGGCAGCCTTGCATGTGGCCTTCAGCGACAACGACGTTGTCCTGCTGTGCAACGTGGCCAACAGTCCGTTCGCGTACATCCCGCGCCTGCACGGCAAGCCGGTGGCGCTCAACGTGGACGGCCTCGACCGCAAGCGCGAGAAGTGGCGCGGCCTGGGCGCGCAGGTGCTGCACTTCTGCGAGTGGATGTCGTCGTTCAGCTCCAACCAGCTGGTCACGGATGCCCAGGCGATTCACGATTATTATCTTGACAAGTATGGGGCCGAGTCAGTCGTGATTGGCTATGGTTCGGAGGCGCCGGAGAGCGACTCCAATTCGGAAGGTTCAGCCAGCGACTATAGCTTCGACGGCTTCGAGTTGGAATCTGGCCGATATGTGCTTTATGTCAGCCGTCTGGAGCCGGAGAACAATCCTGACCTGGTGTTGCGCGCCTGGCGCAACGTGCACAGCGACTGGCCGCTGGTGATGGTGGGCGACAATCCCTACAAGCCGAAATACGCTGAGCAGCTCAAGTCGCTGGGCGATGAGCGGGTGCGTTTCCTGGGCGCAGTTTACGGAGATGGCTACTGGGCGCTGCAAAAGCACGCAGGCGTCTTCGTCTTTGCCTGCGAGATCGGCGGTGTGCATCCCGCGCTCATCGAGGCCATGGCCGCAGGCAACGCCGTGCTGTATCTTGACACGCCGGAGAACGCCGAAACCGCGGGCGACGCCGCCATGCCGTACGAAAAATCGGAGACCGGCCTCGCTGCGAAGTTGCAATCGTTGCTTGACGACCCCCCTGCTCGCCAACAGTTGGCCCAGCGCGCCCGCCAGCGCGCGGACAAGCTTTATCGGTGGGACGCGGTGGCGGAGAAGTATGAAGAGCTGTTTCAACGCTTAACAAAGAAGTAGGTCACGACTCATCCTCCGGCTCGCCACCGCGGGGTCGCATGCCTTCCGGGGAGACGTCGATGGCTCCCGTCTGCCCGAGCACAACTTCCAGGCACTTGTCTTTGTCGTAACGCCTGATCAGGAGGGCCTGGGGAAGAGGCACGAAGCCTGACTTGCTCTGGCGCAGCATCTTCTCCAAGCCAGCGGGGGTCGCCACCAGGAGAACCTGTGCAAAGTTCTTCCCGGTAGATGGATCGAACATGTCCATCCAAAGCTGGTCGGCAAAACAGTCGGGGTCGGGCGGACCGGTGGAGATATCGAAGTGTTCGAATCTCCACTTGCTTATTTGTAAGGGTAGCTTTGGTGCCTCAGCTTCAGGGTCTTCATCGGCCTCGTCATCGAACTCATCCGAATCGTCCCCGTCCGCCTCTTCTTCAGCTGGCGCTTCGACCGTTTGTGCTGGCCGAGTTCCTATAGAAACGGGGATTTCGCTGGCAGGCGGCACCGCTTCACCTCCGCCGCTGAGTTTCCTTGCGAGGACATACAAGACCAGCATGGCGCCTGCAATGCCCAGCAGCTTCAGCCAATCGGACTGGTCGAAGTCGAAGGCAATTATGCAGGCCAGACAACGTGACATGTTGACGCGCAGCTTACGCCAACAGCCCGGCCCACGCAATCAATTTTTCAGGCGGAAGCGCAGACCACTGGTGCGGCGGCCTGCTGCCAAAGAGCCCTATGATCGTTCGATCTTTACTACGCTCAGCACCACATCTTTATGCGGCTTGTCCTGGCGATTGCGCGCGACCTTGGTGATCTTGTCCACCACGTCCTGGCCTTCGACCACTTCGCCGAAGATGGTGTGCTTGCCGGTGAGCCACGGCGTCGGCACCACGGTGATGAAAAACTGCGAGCCGTTGGTGTTGGGGCCGGAATTAGCCATGGCCAGTTTGCCCGGCTTGTCGAAGCGGTGTGGGGAGTTGCGGGTCTCGTCCTGGAACTGGTAACCGGGGCCACCCATGCCGGTGCCTGCGGGGTCGCCACCCTGGATCATGAAGTCGGGGATGACGCGATGGAAGATGGTGCCGTTGTACAGCGGCGTCTTGCTTTTGGCGCGGCTCGCAGGATGCGTCCACTCGCGCGCGCCCTCGGCCAGCTCGATGAAGTTCTTAACGGTGATGGGGGCTTCCTGCTCAAAGAGGCGGCAGACGATGGTTCCTTCCGTGGTATCGAAGGTGGCGTAGGTGCCGGGTTGGCGGGGCATGATGATTCCTTTCGCGTAAATGTCAAACGGACTAGATTACAGCAAACAGCAATTAGCGACTAGCAACCAGCAACTAGCGACTAACGATTCTGGCCCCCACATAATTGCTGACTTGACAATCCGTTAACCACAGCCTCGGCGAAGCTCGCCGATTGTGTCGCCATGACGGGCCTACTAATTGCTAGTTGCTAATTGCTAGCTGCTGCCTCCCGCTACAATGGCCTCTGCGACCCCATGCCCTCCAACTGGATCTTTTGGCTGGTCTTCAACCTGTTCGTGCTGGCGATGCTGGCGCTCGACCTGGGGCTGTTTCATCGAGACAAGCACGTGGTGGAGGTGCGCGAGGCGGTGGGCTGGACGCTGGTGTGGATCACGCTGGCAGCCTGCTTTGCCGTGCTCATCTACTTCTTCGGGCACAGGATGGTCGGGCACCTGCGGGCGAATTCTGCGCTCTCATTGGAGTTCATCACCGGCTACCTGATTGAGTTGTCGCTCAGCGTGGACAACCTGTTCGTCTTCCTGCTCATTTTTCGCTACTTCCGTGTGCCGCGTCAGTATCAGCACGAAGTGCTGTTCTGGGGTGTGATGGGCGCGTTGGTCATGCGCATCATCTTCATCTTTGCGGGCATTGCGCTGCTTAAGCGCTTTCACTGGTTTATCTATGTCTTTGGCGCCATCCTCATTTACAGCGGCGTCAAGCTGCTCCGCCAGGAGGACCAGGAGATCCATCCTGAAGCGAATCCCGTATTGCGGGTATTCCGCAAGTTGTTTCCGGTGACCAAGGACTACGAGGATGGAAAGTTCTTTGTGCGGCGCAATGCCGTTCGGTACGCCACGCCGTTGGCGGTCGTGCTGCTGTTGGTTGAGACCACGGATGTGCTGTTCGCCGCGGATTCCATTCCCGCGGTACTGGCGGTGACCCGCGAGCCGTTCATTGTGTACACGTCCAACGTCTTTGCCATCCTCGGATTGCGGTCACTGTATTTCGCGCTGGCGGGCATGATGGAACGCTTCCATTTGCTGCATTATGGGCTATCGCTCATTCTTATTTTCATTGGGGTGAAGATGCTGGCGTCGAGCTACATTGAGATTCCCACTGTGATTGCGTTGGCGGTGGTGGTGGGAGTGCTGGCGGTATCGGTTGGGTTGTCAGTGATATTTCCGAAAGCAATTAGCAATCAGTAACTAGTGCCCCCGGATTGTAGTTTGTTGAACAGGTGCTCGCCGGAGAAGGTCGAACGCGGCAGGGAACGAGAGTGGTACTCAATTGGACGGAGAGGAGAGGCGTGGCGTTTGCGATCAAAGCCGAGATTTCCAATCCGCGGGCGAAGACGTTCACGTTCACGGCGCAAAAGACGATGTATGGCGGTAAGCATATCGCCAAAGGCGACGCGGTTTTCGTGTTTGCCAGCGAAAACGAGGGCGGGCAAGGCCTTATCGCGCGCGGCGTTGTTACTTCCGCCGAGGCGCTCGCGAAGAAGCGCGGCGTCGCCAGGCAAACGCCGCGTGTAAGCGTCACCATCAGGCGCACTGCCCTCGCGAAGCGGCGGCTGGGACGGAGCGAGCTCAGGGGTTTTACGGACTGGAATGACGGTCAACCCCAGACCGAGCTCAATTTCAAGTTCTATCGTCAGGCTACGAACAAGATTGTTGGGATCTCGGATGAAGCGGCGGTATTCCTCAGCGAATTCTTCTAGCCAGCAGTAGCTTGCGCTTGCGTCAGCAAAGGGTCAAATCGCCAATTGCAAAGTGTAGTTGCTGAGTGCTTCTTCACGACCCCACATACCTCGCATACAAACTCCGTGCCACAGCCGTGTCGGTGGTGCCCTTGATGATGGCGCGGCCGTCGGGAAACAGTGTCATCTCGTAAGGTTCGCGCCAGAACTTCAGAACGTAATCGTTGTGGCGTACCGGGCCGTGAGGAGTGAGGCGCCGGGTGACCTCGTCGAAGTCAATGGGCCGCTCGCGTTCGTGAATCTGCACTGAGTTGCGACCGCATAGAGTGATGTGCGGACGCCCTTCGCCGGCAAGGTGCACAAAATCGCGCTGGCCGCAGGCGCGGCAAGCAGCACGCGGCTTGGCGGTACTGATCTCGGCGAAGTCGTTGGTCCAGACGTCATAGGAGAGAAGGGTGCGTCGCAGCTTGCCACGTGCATTCACCAACAACTTTATTGTTTCCGTGCAAGCGATTGATGAAATTATATTTACAGATGTATTGAGAATGCCGGCGGTGTCGCAGGTTTCGATCAGGCCGCGGGGGGAATCAGGGAAAATACAGGCCAAACAAGCCGTTTCGCCGGGAATCACGGTCATGGTGACGGCGTAGCTGGCGACTGCGGCTGTGTAGATCCACGGCACTCCTTGGCTGATGGCAAAGTCATTTATCAGGTAGCGGGTTTCGAAATTGTCAGTGCCGTCGAGAAGGACAGCGACGCCGCTGAGCAACTCTTCTGCATTCTGTGGGGTTAAATCAGTAGCGTGCGGTTCAATTGTAATTTCTGAGTTGAAGGCTTTAATCTTGCGCGCGGCGGCAATCGCCTTGGGCAGGGACTCGGCGGCATCGGGCTCATCGAACAGCACCTGGCGTTGTAGATTGCTGGGCTCGACGTAATCGCGATCGATGATACGCAGGTAACCGACACCCGCCCGCGCCAGCAGCGAGGCCAGCGCTGAACCCGTGGCGCCGCAACCCACGATGGCGACCCGCGCGGCGGCAAGTTGCTTCTGGCCTTCGGCCCCAATGGGTGGGAAGAGAATCTGTCGGGAGTATCGCTCCGCGAAATCCAACGGCTGCACCTGCTCCAAGGGAAGGCTTCCTTATTTATTATAGGGACTCCACACCCACCTCGCGCCCGCCTGGGGCGAGGGAAGGGCCGCTTTTGGGGCGACCGTGTGGACGCAGGCGCGTGCGCCACAAAGCCCGCAGGTTTCGAAAGATGTCTGCAGACTGAGAGTCAGGGTTGAAGGTCGAAGTTTGAGGGAGCCAATCACGCCATCGCTGCGCCAGCTTGCGTCGTTCATCGCCCTCTGGGTGCTGGTCGTGTCTCCGGCCTGGCCGCAGAATGCGCCGCCGGCGGGCACACCCGGCGTCACTTCACGGTCTTCCCAACCGGACACGACCAATGTAATCAGCCCTCTGACCAAATATCAGGGCAGGATAGTGCGCAGCATCGAGTTCAGCGGAATCGCCGGTACCAATCCCGCGATGCTGCGCGCGATGCTGGCGCAGCAGCCGAGCCAGCCGCTGGATCGCGACAAGCTGCGCAGCAGTCTGGAGAGCCTTTATGCGACGGGCCGATTCGCCAGCCTGCAGGTGGAAGCAGAAAACGTGCAGCAGAACGAGCTCACGCTGGTGTTTGTGGCCACCGAGAACTACTTCTACGGCGATATCAACATCGAAGGCACGCCCAAGAAAACGAACCCCAAGGCACATCAATTGATTGATGCCAGCAAGCTCGACCTGGGGGCGCCGTATTCGCCGGAGGAGGTGCAGCGCGCCGTCGAACGCATGCAAAAGGTGCTGGCCGACAACGGGTACTACCAGTCCAGTGTTACGTATGAGCTCAAACCCGATGGGCAGACGCTGCAGATGCAGCTGGATTTCCACGTCGAGCCTGGTGTGCTGGCGCGCGTCGGCAACGTCACGATTGAAGGCGATACCGGAATTCCGCCCGACAAAGTCCGCAGCCTCACCAAGTTGAAGGCCGGGGCGGCAGTGAAGCAGGAGAATGTGACCCGTGCGCTGGACCGCTTGCGCAAGAACTACCAGAAGAACGACCATCTGGAGGCGCAGGTTTCACTTACCCAACGGCAATATCAAGCAGACACGAACACGGTCAACTATGTCTTCAAGGTGGAGGAAGGTCCCACCGTCGCTATCACCACCGAAGGCGCAAAGATCAGCAAAGGAGAGTTGAAGAAGCTCGTCCCCGTCTATCAGGAAAATTCGGTGGATGATGATCTGCTCAACGAAGGCCGCCGCAACCTGCGCGATTATCTGCAGATCAAAGGATACTTCGACGCCAGCGTTGAGGTCGAACGGCATCCCGTCCCCGAGCAGAACCACGTCAACATTCTTTATGTCATCGATGAGGGAGACCGGCACAAGCTGGCGGCCATCAAGGTGGACGGCAACCACTACTTTGATGCGGAGACGATCACCGAGAGAATGGCGATCCAGCCTTCCAGCCTGCTGCTGAAGTACGGCCGCTTCAGTCAGAGGCTGTTGACGGAAGACCTTGCATCCATCAAGTTTCTTTACCAGTCGAACGGTTTTCTCGATGTCAAGGTAGATCCAGATGTTCAGCAGGACTACAGCGGCCAGTCGGACCAGATCGCTGTGGTAATCAAGATCAATGAGGGTCCGCAAACCCTGGTCGAATCGCTCAAGATCGAGGGGAGCAGCGTCTACTCGGCGGAAAGGCTGGAGCGGCTGGTAGCTAGCCTGCCCGACCAGCCTTACAGTGAGGCCAACGTCGCCGCCGACCGGGACAACGTAACCCTCTTTTACTACAACCACGGCTTCCCGAAAATGCAGTTTGAAGCTGCGGCGACCCCCGCCGCTGACGTGGCACAGCGCATGAACGTGGTTTACACAATCACCGAAGGACAACAGGTGTTCGTCAATCGCGTGATCGTGAGCGGCCTTGAGTTCACACGTCCGTACATCGTGGACCGCGAGATGCGAATTCATGACGGTGATCCCCTAAGCCAGAACCGTATGGTGGATTCCCAGCGACGACTCTACGATCTGGGCCTCTTCAACCAGGTGGATGTAGCCGTACAAAACCCTGACGGACAAGAACCCGCAAAGGACGTTCTGTTCAACCTCCAGGAAGCCAAGCGATGGATCTTTCGCTATGGCGGAGGAATTGAATTTGCGACAGGCAACATTCCCACCACCAGCAATCCGCAGGGGAGCACGGGGATCAGCCCGACCGGAACGCTACAAGTCACCCGTCTGAACATGTTTGGCCGCGATCAGACCCTTACTATGCAGGCGCGGGTAGGTTTGCTGGTTCGTCGCGGCCTCATCAGCTATGATGCGCCGCGTTTGTTTCATCGTGAGCGGTGGCGCTTTAACGTCACCGGGTTTTATGACAACGCCGCGGATGTAAACACCTTCACCTCCGAGCGCCTGTCGGGAACACTCGCCGCTGAGCAAAAGTACAGCCGGACAACAACCTTGCTCTACCGCATGAGCTGGCAGCGGGTGTCCATTGACCCCAACAGTCTGGTGATCGATCCGACGCTCGTTCCGCTGTACACCAAACCGGTGCGGCTGGCCATTCCGAGCTTCACCTACCTGCGCGACACGCGCGACAACCCCATCGATTCGCACAAGGGGAGTTACACACTCGCCGATCTGGGCCTGGCGACCAGCGCGCTGGGCTCGCAGGCAAATTTTGGCAAGGTGTTACTGCAGAACTCGACCTATTACACCTTTAAGAAGCGCTGGGTATTCGCGCGCAACACGCAGATCGGGATCCTGCACTCGTATGGCACCAACGACTTTCTGGGTACGCCGCCGACCGGGACGCTGCCGGCGGAGGCCACTTCGGTCCCCTTGCCGGAGTTGTTCTTCGCCGGCGGCAGCAACTCGCTGCGTGGTTTCTCCATCAACCAGGCGGGGCCGCGCGACCAACAGACCGGCTATCCCATCGGCGGACAGGGGTTGTTCGTTAACAATCTGGAGATACGCACTCCTCCGCTGCAATTGCCCTATGTGGGCGACAACCTCAGCCTGGTTTTCTTCCACGATATGGGTAATGTCTTCGCTTCGGCCAGCCAGATTGCCAGTGGAATGCTGCGCTTTCAGCAGCCCTCCATCGCGGCCTGTTCGCCGCCAGGGAGCAACGTGCTGTGCAACTTCAGCTATAACCCGCAGGCCATCGGGACCGGCATCCGCTACAAGACGCCGATAGGCCCGGTACGCTTCGACCTTGGCTACAACTTCAATCCGACGCGGTATCCCATTCAGCTGGACGACAAAGTGGAGACACTGCGGCGAATCAACGTGTTTTTCAGCATTGGGCAGACATTCTGATGAAACGAACTTTCCATTACGCTTTGTGCTTGCTGTTCCTGCTGCCGACGGCGGCGGCGCCGCTTCGCGCCGGCGAAGTGCTTGACGCCATCGTCGTTTCGGTGAACCACAAACCCATCCTTCTCAGCGACTGGGACGAAGCCGTCTGCTACGAGCTGTTCATGCAGCGTAAACCCGTGGCGGAGGTGACGGAGGCCGACCGCGTGACGGCCTTGCAACGGCTGATCGATCGCCAGCTATTGAAGACGCAGATGAGCGGCGCTCATCTCCTGGAGCCGTCGGAAGAGGAGCTGCAATCCGGCCTGGCAAAGCTGCGATCACAGGTTCCCGATGGCAGGGACGATGAGAGCTGGCAGAAATTGCTGGCGCGCTATGCCCTCAGCGACGCACTGCTCAAAGTTCACCTGCGGACCGAGTTGCAGGTCATGAACTTTGTGGAAGTGCGCCTGCGTCCAAACGTACACGTGCAACCTGACGAAATTGAGGCGTACTACAAGAGCAAGCTGCTGCCTGACCTGGAGAAAACCGGCAGCAAAGCGATCTCGTTTGCGGACATTGAACCGCGGATTCGGGAGCTGCTCACTCAGCAGCACATGGACGAGCTGCTGGATGCGTGGCTGCATAACCTGCGGCAGCAGGCCGACATTCGACGCAGCATGCCGTTTGCAGCCCTGGGTGCGCCGATCGACCAGCCGAGGGCGTCTGGCGCTCACTGAAAATGACCGAGGAGACCAAAACCCGGCGCTCGCACGCCCGGCTCTGGATTGGGCTGGGCATTTGTGTCGTGTTGCTGGCCGTCGTTGCCACCGTTGTCTGGTATATGCGGAGCCCTGCCTTTGAGGACTTTGTGCGCCGGAAAGTAGTCGCCGGCCTGGAAGACGCAACGGGCGGCCGCGTCGAATTGCATGCATTCCATTGGAACCTGGCGAGGCTTGCGTTTGAGGCAGACGATCTGACTGTTCATGGACGCGAAGCACCAGACGAGTTGCCCTATGGGCACGCCGACCGCGTCCTCATCCGGCTCGGCATTACCTCTGTCCTGCGAACACGGGTTCGCCTTAAGTATGTCGGGCTGGAACGTCCGGTCATTCACCTTATCGTTTATCCCGACGGCACGACCAATGCGCCGGAGCCGAGGGTCAAGGCAACCAACGCCAGTCGTGTACAGCAACTTTTCGACGTGGCAGTCAGTCGCGCCGATCTCCGCCACGGTATGTTGCTGCTGAACGATCGCGAGATACCGCTGGACTTCAGCGCCAACGACCTTGAAGCAGCAATGACCTATGACCGCCACGATCACCGTTATGACGGAACATTACGCGTCGGCAAGATGGACGTGAAGTACCAGGACTTGCGCGACGTTCCTGCACAGGCGGAGATGGAGTTCAGCCTCTGGCGCGACACGGCGCAGATCAAGTCCCTGAAGCTGACCTCGCAGAAGTCGTCATTGGAGGGACAAGGCAAGCTCACCCACTTCGATAATCCTCGATTCGAGTTTTCCTATAACACGACTTTGGACCTTGGTCAGCTCGCGGCGGTAACACGTATGTACGAACTGCGCGCAGGGACTCTTACCGCCGGCGGCACCGGCACCTATTCGGAGACGGGCAGCACGGCGCAAGGAAAGATGACCGTTCGCGGATTCGATTACCTGCAGGAAGGGGTTGTCCTGCGAAATGCGAGCGCCACTGCTGATTACTCGTTCGACAAAAACCGCCTCTCCCTCACACGTATTGTGGGCCGATTGTTGGGCGGTGAGGTCACCGGCGAGGCGACGATCGACAACCTCATCGTGTCAAGTTCGACCCCGGTTGCAACGCAGACCCTGCCAAAGCCCCCGCCACATCGGCGAAACCAATCGGGGAACAGCAAGTCGCCATCCGGGATCAATGCGCAAGTCAGCGGTCCCGGCCCGCAACATGGCGTAGCGCGGCTGCGCGCAAGCGGCTTGTCGCTGGCGGAGCTTGCCCAAGCAATCTCAACCAAATCGCTGCCATTCTCGTCCCTGAAGGCGGCTGGTGCAGTGGGCGGCGCGATCGATCTGACATGGACGCGCTCTCTGGCGGAGGCGCAGGGCGAGGTGGCCCTCGACATCGTTGCTCCCGCCCAGGCGCCGGACGGTCAACTGCCGATGAGCGGTAGCCTGCGTGGTCACTACTCCCTGCGGCCTCAGCTCATGGACATTGCAAACTTTAACCTGAAGACACCGCACACCGATTTGAACGCCGCAGGCGCCCTGGGAGCGACTTCGGAGAATCTCAACGTAACGTTCTCAGCGACCAGCCTGAAGGAACTCGAGCCTTTTGTGCTGGCCCTCGGGTACGCGGCTTCGCCCGTCGAATTGGAAGGCGCAGCAACCTTCAAAGGAACCGTCAGCGGCAAGCTATCGGATTCGCAGGTTGCGGGACACCTGCAGGCCTCAAACTTCACCTATATCTACCAACTACCACCGACCGCCTCAGAGAATCAGGAGACGAGGCACATTCACATCGACCAGTTCGCCGGCGACATGCAGTACTCAATGTCGAAGGTCGCTCTGCACCACGCTGTCATTCAGGAAGGCAGTACTCGCCTTAATGTGGATTGGACAGCAGACCTGGAAAAGGGCAACTTCACCGACCAGTCGCCCTTTCAGCTTCAGCTTGCGCTGCACAACGCCGACATAGCCGAATTGCAGCACGCGGCTGGGCTCGACTATCCGGTGACGGGAACACTCAGCGGCACTCTGGAGGCCGGTGGCACAGAGGGCAACCCGCAGGGTCGCGGTCAACTTACTCTGACTGCAGCGGAGGCTTATGGCCGTCCCATCAAATCGGCAAGTGCGGACCTGGCGTTTGCCAATCATGAGGTGCAGCTTGGCCATATCCGGTTGCAGGCTGTGGGCGGCGTAATTGCAGGCACGGCTGCCTACAACTTCAACAACAAGGGAATCCGTTTCGATCTGGACGGGGAAAATGTGGACCTGGCCGAACTGCCCGAGCTGCAAAATGCCCGTCTGCAAGCGGCGGGAGTTGCCAGGTTCACCGCGAAGGGTTCGGGCACGATCGAGGAACCGGTCATCAATGGCCATCTTCAGGTGAGCAACCTGGTGCTGAACGGCGAGCCGGTTGGTGGTTTTACCGCCGATGCCGTGACCCGCGGCCGGCAGCTCGAGCTAACCGCGCGGTCGAACTTCCCCAAGGCGAGCTTCACTCTTGACGGCAATGTGGAGTTGCAGGGCGACATGCCGGGCCACATGACCATGCAGTTCTCCAATCTCGACATCGATCCCTTCCTGCGGACCGAGATCAAAGGACGAATCACCGGGCATTCGTCAATGGCTGGGCAAGCTAATTTGTCGGGCCCCCTGAAACAACCGCGCCTACTGAGCGGCGATTTCAAAATTGACGCGTTCAAGGTCGAGGTCGAGAAGGTCCCCATCTCCAGCGACGGCCCCATCGAGTTGCAACTGTCTGGCGGCGTGCTGGCGGTGCAAAGGTGCGGGCTGGTCAGCGACACCTCACATCTGGCACTGAGCGGGAGCGTCAGCTTCAAGGACGCACGCCGGTTGGACCTGCGGGTCGATGGCAGCGTCGACCTCAAGCTGGCGCACACGCTCGATCCTGACATCACCTCTTCCGGCGCAGCGACGATTGGCATCACCGTCACCGGTGAGATGGCAAAGCCGTTGATGAATGGCCGCATCGAGATCGTCCATGCCGGTTTGTCCATGATCGACATGCCTGCCGGCCTGGCTGACATCAACGGCAGCTTCGTCTTCAGCCAGGACCGTCTCGAAGTCGAGCATCTGACCGCGCATACCGGAGGTGGGTTGCTGACCTTCGGCGGCTTCATCAGCTATGGCCAGACTGTCGGCTTTGATTTGACTGCCACAGGGACCGAGATTCGTTTCCGCTATGCAGGCATCAGCGTCACCTCCGATCAGTCGTTACGTGTGGTGGGCACGCTGCAGAATTCCACGCTGAGCGGGGACGTGACGGTCACGCGCTTTGCGCAGATTCCGTCGTCAGACTTGAGGCTCGCTCTGGCGCAGGCCAGCCCAGTCTCGCCTGTGCCCCATCCGAACTCGCCGCTTAACGCGCTGCGCCTTGACGTTCGCATACTCTCTGCCCCTGAGTTAACGGTGCAAACAACGCTAGCCAAGCTATCAGGCGGCGTGGACCTGCGGCTACGCGGCACGGCAGCGCGGCCCGTACTCCTGGGCCGTATCAACATCGCCGAGGGCGACCTCAAGATCGAAGGAACCAAGTATCACCTGGAGCGCGGTGACATCACGTTTACCGACCCGGTGCGAATCGATCCGGTGCTCGACGTCGAAGCCACTACCCGCGTTCGCGACTACGACATCACCATTGGACTGCATGGCACGTTGGAGCGCCTGACCACCACCTATCGCTCCGACCCGCCGCTCTCCAGCGAGGACATCGTTGCTCTGCTGGCCTTCGGTCGCACGCAAAATGACACCAGTGCGGCTGCCACACCACAGTTCGGATTTGCGGAGAGCGCTTCCAACGCCATCCTCGGGCAGGCCATTAATCAGACCGTGGGCAACCGGATGCAGAAGTTATTTGGAATAAGCTCGATCCGAATTAGTCCTTCGGTGGGCGGTCCGGACAACAATCCCAATGCGCGCCTCACGGTCGAGCAGCAGGTCTCCAGCAACGTCACACTGACCTACATCACCAACCTCACCCACTCGGCGCAGCAGGTCATCCAGTTCGAGTACAACATCAACAGCGAATACAGCTTCCAGGGCATCCGCGACGAGAACGGCGTGGTCAGTTTCGATTTGCTGGTCCGCAAGCGGAAGCGATAGGGCTCAGTCCTACAATAATAGTGTCGGGGTTGTTTCGTGGCCTTTTCGCACATCTTCAACAACGGTGACCGTCCGGAAACCCTCGCACAAGCCCGCGCGCGCATGGTGGAGGAGCAACTGCGCTCGCGCGGCATCCGCGATCCCCGAGTGCTGGCGGCCATGGGCAAAGTCCCGCGCGAGGAGTTCATCTCCGGCGAGGACTTCGGGCAAGCGTATGGCGATCACCCGCTGCCGATCGGCGCGGGACAGACCGTTTCGCAGCCATACATCGTGGCGGCCATGATCGAGTCGCTGGAGCTACAGTCGACCGACCGCGTACTCGAAGTTGGAACCGGCACCGGATACGAAGCGGCCATTCTCGCACAGTTGGCTGCTGAGGTGTGGACCATCGAACGGCATGCGGAGCTGGCCGGAAAGGCGGAAGAGATTCTGGCGCGGCTCGGCTATACGAATGTGCATGTGGTTCACGGCGACGGCAGTCTCGGCTTGGCCGAGCACGCGCCTTTCGACAAGATCCTGGTAGCCGCCGCAGCACCACGCATTCCCGAGAGTCTGGTCGCGCAACTGAACGAGGGAGGCCGACTCGTTGTACCGGTCGGCAGCCGCACCGAGCAGCAGGTGCACATTGTCCGCAAAGAGGGCGGAGAGATCATCGTCACCACTGACGATTTGTGCCGCTTTGTGCCGCTGGTGGGAGCGGAGGGATGGCAGCCGTAGTCCTTTTACCCCGGATCGTATCGGGCTCTAACGACTGTTTTCCGGCGGCGTGTTAAGATGTGTTCATGGCGAACACACGAAGCGCTACCCTCAGCATCCGCCTAAAACCGGAAACTAAGAGACGGCTGGCAAGGCTCGCGAAAGCTTCAGGTCGCAGTTCCAATTTCCTGATCTCCGATGCTGTAGAGGCCTACGTTGCCGATCAGGAACAGATGCTGGCGGAGGTCCGCCGGGCGGACCGGCAGGTCAAGTCGGGCCACTACATCAGGCACGAGGACATGAAGGCGTGGCTTCTGTCCTGGGGCACCGACCGCGAGCTGCCCCCGCCGAGATGCGTCTGCGGCAAAAGCCACGATAATGAGGCGCTGTGCCGTTAGAGATCGTCTGGTCTCCCTTGGCCCAGGCGCGGCTACAGGAAATTCGGGCCTTCGTCGCTAGAGACAAGCCGGAGGCGGCCGAACGTTTGGCGATGCGGATCGTCACAATCGTGCAACTCCTAAGAGACTATCCCCACCTCGGCAGAGTTGGGGCCGAGTCGAAGGTACGCGAACTGGTCGTCGGTGGCACTCCGTACATCGTCTTGTACCGCATAGAGAGTAAGCGCGTTATCATCAGCACAATCTGGCACGGAGCACAGCGCAGAGAGGGCCGGTGACATGTTGCTCAGTGGACCAGCAATCCGCTCCCGGCGGCCACTACGCCAACCACAGCCAATATGATCCCGCAGTACCAGTACTTGCGGTTGTCCGTTAGCAGGGTGATGGAGGTAATCACCAGCGCGATCTCCAGAAACACCTCGCCCAGATCGAAACGGTCGGCACGACGGCTGGCGAGCTTCACTTCCGCCTCGAACTCGTCAGCTTTCGCTTTGAGCTCT
>Ga0335077_10003321_pt1 | contig 19391 bp, 18 predicted proteins | sample Lox_Sample_31_FD_207151 | JGI IMG/M metagenome (GOLD analysis project Ga0335077, IMG submission 207151) | Soil microbial communities from Loxahatchee National Wildlife Refuge, Florida, United States - Lox_Sample_3.1 | ecosystem: Environmental > Terrestrial > Soil > Wetlands | place: USA...
GAACGAACGGTACATCCCCTACATCATCGAAACCTCGGCGGGCGCTGACCGGGTCACCCTGACTCTCCTGGTAAACGCGTACCGCGAAGAGGAGGTGGAGGGAGAGACCCGGGTGGTGCTGGGCTTTCACCCCAGGGTGGCGCCCATCAAGGCGGCGGTGCTGCCCCTGGTCAAGAAGGATGGAATGCCGGAACTGGCCGACCGGATGTACCATGATCTCAAACGGCGGTTTCCATGCTTCTATGATGACAGCGGCGCTATAGGGAGGCGCTATCGTCGGATGGACGAAGCGGGGACGCCCTTCTGTTTGACGGTGGATGGTCAGACTCTGGCCGACGGCACCCTCACCGTCCGGGAACGCGATTCGATGACCCAGGAGCGCGTCCACCAGGACCGGGTGGGCGCATGGATTGAGGAACGATTGCGCTAGCCGGCCCAGCCCGGAGGCAGACCGCCCCCACCAAGGTCTTGCAGCGCTCCGCTCCCGGCTCGCTGATCGCCTTCGATGGTGAAGGCGGTGGGGCCTTCCGATTCCTGAAGTCTGAGGCTGGCCAGCTCGCTGTAGGTCCGGGGGGAGCGAATTGCTGGCGGATCACCCATCTGCGACGACTCAGGCCGAAGCGCCGCCGATGTGATGGAGCGGCTGGCAGAAGCCGGGGGTGGTCCGGTTCTCCGTGGAGTGGAGCCTAAACAACATCGTTGCGGGCGTGGCCCAGGCCTTGGAGCAGCTGTAGCCCCGCGGGCCGGTCCCGCCAGATGTACGCCCCCGTTAACTTTGACACGCCGGTGCCGACCATCGCTCGCCCAAGGCAATCAGAGGCGGGCCTCTTCCCAAAGAGCCCTATGACCCACGAGACCGAAACCGCGTTGTCCGGCACTGACGTTTTGCGCCGCGCCAAATCCTTCTTCCAGGAACGCGTGCCTGGGAACGCTGCTTATCCGGAGAAGGAGGGGGACAGCTGGCTCACCCTCCGGGGACAGGGAGGGGAGGAGATTGCCCTCTCGGTCGGGCCCGGCAGCCGCGGGACGCGGGTCCGGGCTTCGACGCTGTTCTTTGATCAGGCCGTCGGGCGCTTTCTCTCCACCCTGCCCGCCCCGTCCGAGAAAGCGGGTGCCGCGTGACCACGATTCCCGTGCGGGTGACGGTGGCCGACAGCTGGGACCAGGTCTCGCTCGAGCTTCCGGCGGAGGCGCCGCTGTCCGAGGCCAAGAGCAGGGCCCTCGCGCTGACCCACGTTCGCGGGCGCCCCGATCAGTTCCTCGTCAAGTTCAGAGGGGCGGAGCTGTCCGACGAGGCCCAGAGCCTGGCCCAGGCCGGCGTTGTGCCGAACGCCGCGCTGATCGTGCTGCGCCGCCGGCGTCGACCGGTGCGCTAGTCGTGCCCGACACGCCGCGGCGGACGCCGCCGGGCCGCCGGATCCTCACGCTGTTCGCCGTCGGGTGCCTGACGCTCGACGGCGTGCTCCTGGTCCTCGCCGGGCTGTGGGGACGTCGCCTCGAGTACGCCATTGGCGGCGGCCTGTGCCTCCTTGGCGCTCTGCTCGTGCTTCACTTCTGGAAGCGGCATCGCCGGTCACTGGCGGCCTTGGCCGCCGCGCGTCGCGACCTGCGGGACGAGGCCCGGGCGCTGCGCGATCTGATCCGGCGATGACTCATGGCAGTACCCGTCTTCACGCACCCCGATTGCCTCAAGCACGACCCGGGCCGACACCACCCTGAAACACCCGCCCGCCTGCAGGCCACGCTGGACCGGCTCGCATCGCTGCCGGTGGCCACGGTGCATCAGGCTCCCGCCGGGGGGCGCGACGAACTGCGTCTGGTGCATCCCGAGGCGTACTTGGCGCGCCTGGAAGGGATGAGCCGCGCGGGCGGCGGCGAGCTCGATCCGGACACTCCCGTCTGCGCGGCGAGCTGGGCCGCGGTGCTTGGGGCCACCGGGGCGCTTCGCGCGGCCATCGACGCGGCGCACGCCACCGGAGCGCACGCCTTCGCCGCGATCCGCCCCCCCGGGCACCACGCGCTGGAGGCCAACGCCATGGGATTCTGTCAGGTGAACAACGTCGTCGTCGGCGCCCGGCTGGCCCAGCGGCTGGGCCGGAAGCGGGTACTCATCGTGGATTGGGATGTCCACCATGGGAATGGCACCCAGGCGCTCATGGAGCACGACCCCACGATGCGCTTCGTCTCGCTCCATCAGCACCCCTGGTATCCGGGCACCGGCATGGCTGATGAGCGCGGGGTGGGCAATGTGTTCAACGTCCCCCGTGGCCCTGGGGCGCCGGCCGAGCTCTATGTCGAAGACCTGTGGGCCGCCATCATCGCGGCGTCGCGCGGCTGGCCTCCCGAGATCGTGCTGATATCGGCCGGATACGACGCGCTGTACGGCGATCCTCTCGGCGGGTTCACCCTGGAGCCGCCGGACTTTGCCCGACTTACGCTTCGGCTCCGGGAAGAATTCCCGCGCGCCCCGATCGTCGGGGTGCTCGAGGGGGGCTACATTCCCTCGCGCGTGGCGGAGGGAGTGGCGGAAACGGTTCAGGCCCTCGCATAACCCGATTTTGGGGGGAACCCGATGGCGCAGACGCTGCGAATGGACATCGAGATCCTGAGCCTCCGGACTCGGCATCCGTTCATCATCGCCCGAGGCGGCCAGAGCGAGTACCGCACGGTCTGGGTGCGGCTGCGCGACGGCGATGGGCTGGAAGGCTGGGGCGAGGCTGCCCCATCGCGCTATTACGGCGAGACCCCCGAAACGGTGCTGGCGGCCCTGGCCGTGTACGGTGGCTCGCTTCCGGCCGATCCGCTGCAGATCGAAGCAGCAGAGCGCGCCTGGGAGCAGCTGCTGCACCACAACCCCTCGGCGCGTGCCGCTCTCTCCTCGGCGCTCCACGATCTGGCTGGCAAGCGACTGGGGATTCCCGTCGCGCGGCTGTTCGGCCTCGATCCCCTGGGCACGCCGCGATCCACCTTCACGATCGGCATCGATACCGCGGACAAGATCCGCCAGAAGGTGGGCGAAGCCGCCACCTATCCGATTCTCAAGATCAAGCTCGGCAGCGACCGGGACGTGGAGATCCTTCAGACCATCCGCGGGATGACCGACAAGGAGCTCCGGGTCGACGCGAACGCGGGGTGGACCGTCAAGCAGGCACTGCGCATGCTGCCGGTGCTCAAGGAGTTCGGGGTGACGGTTCTCGAGCAACCCCTGCCGGCCGAGGACCTGGAGGGCCTGGCCGTGGTCACGCGGGCATCCACGATTCCGGTGATCGCCGATGAGAGCTGCCTGACTGCGACGGACATCCCGCCGTTGGTCGGCAAGGTAGACGGGATCAATATCAAGCTGGCCAAGTGCGGTAGCCTCCGGGAGGCGCTCCGGATGATCGCGACCGCCCGGGCGCATCACATGATGGTGATGGTCGGCTGCATGATCGAGAGCTCGATTGCGATCACCGCGGCGGCGCACTTCACTCCACTGGTCGACATCGTGGATCTCGATGGCGCGGCGCTTCTCTCCAACGATCCCTTCGTGGGCGCCACCATCGACGGGGGCCAGGTCCGGCTCCCCACCGGTGCGGGTCTCGGCTTGAGCCGACGATGACGCCCGGCTACGGGCTGGTGGCTCTTCCGTTGCCGCTGGCTCAGCCCTACACCTACCGCATTCCGGAAAGCCTGGGGGATCGCGCCGTGCCGGGGGCGCGCGTTGTCGTCCCGGTGCGCCAGCGGGAGATGGTCGGCATCGTGACGGAGGTGGGCGTGCCGGCCCCGGAGCGGGAGACTCGGGCGGTCCTCGCCGCCCCGGACCCTGAACCGGCTCTCCCCGGCCCGCTGCTCGAGACGGTCCGCTGGATCTCCGGATACTACGGTTCGCCGTTGGGGCTGGCCCTCCGGGCGGCACTGCCGTCCGCCATGTGGGGTGAATCCCACGTCGTGGCCGTACTCCGAGGCGGCCCGAGCATCGGAGGCGTAGCTGGAGAAGTCCTCGCGGTGCTGGAGCAGAAGGGCGGGGAGGCCCCCGTTCCGGCGCTCGCCCGCGCGCTTCGAAGGCCGGTGTGGGACGCGGTACACCGCCTGGAACGGGCGGGGCTGCTGGAGCTCCACGTGGTTCCGGTGGACTCGGGTGCGGCGGTGCAGACGGAGCGCCTCGCGAGGTTGGTCGAGCCCTGGCCCTCGCTCGCCGAGCGGGAGAGGATGTTTCGTCGGAGCCCGGCCCGGCGCGCGGTGATGGACGCTCTGGAGGAGCTGGGCGGCGCCGCGCCGGTCCGTCACCTGGTGGGGCAGCTGGGGCTGTCCCGGAGCGCCCTCGCTGGCCTCGTCGACCGGAGGCTGGTCGAGATCGGCGCCATCGAAACCTCTCGAGATCCCTTTGCTGCCGTCGCGGGCTCGCCGCCGCCCGTCACGCTGACGGGGGCTCAATCGGTCGCGCGCGAGACCATTCTGGACCTCGCTCCCGGCGGGGGCGCGCTGCTCTTCGGGGTGACGGGAAGCGGCAAGACCCTGGTCTATCTCGAAGTGATCCGGGAAGCCTTGGCGGCGGGGCGGGGGGCGATCCTGCTCGTTCCCGAGATCGCGCTGACTCCCCAGACCGTGAGCCGAGTGCGGGGGGCCTTCGGCGACGCGGTTGCGGTGCTGCACAGCGGATTGTCCGACAGCGAAAGGGCCGACCAGTGGCGTCTGCTCCGCCGCGGCGAGCGACGCGTGGCAGTCGGCGCCCGGTCCGCCATCTTCGCTCCGGTTCGGGAGCTCGGCGTGATCATCCTCGATGAGGAACACGAGGCCAGCTACAAGAACGGCGAGACGCCCCGCTATCACGCCCGCGACGTGGCCCGGGTGCGGGCCCGGCTCGAGGGCGCGCGCTACGTGCTGGGGAGCGCGACCCCGTCTCCGGAGAGCATGCACCAGGCCGGCAGTCGTCTGGTCCTGGCGCACCTGCCAGAGCGAGTCGGCACGCAGCCACTCCCGACGGTCGACATGGTCGATCTTCGCACGGCTCCGCGTGTTGCCGAAGCGGGGGCGGTTCCCTGGTCGGTGGCCTTGGACGAGGCCGTCGTGGCGGCACTCGCCCGCCGGGAGCAGATCCTGCTGCTCCTTAACCGGCGCGGCTACGCCGCCGTCCTGCAGTGCGTTGACTGCGGGGCGGTGCGGCAATGTCCGCGCTGCAGCATTGCGCTCACCGTCCACCAGGCGCCGGTCGGACTCCGCTGCCACTACTGCGGCCACGACGAGCCGTTGCCGGCCAGGTGCGGTGAGTGCGGCGGCGCGGTGCATCGAATGCGCGGGGTTGGAACCCAGCAGGTCGAACGGTTTCTGGCGGGGCGCTTCGTGGCGGCGCGTCTCGCGCGGATGGATCTCGATACCACGAGCGCCAAGTGGTCGCACCAGGCCATCCTCGACCGCGTCGCCACGGGCGAAGTGGACATCCTCCTCGGCACGCAGATGATCGCCAAGGGCCTCGACTTTCCCAACGTCACCCTGGTGGGGGTGGTCGATGCCGACACCGGCCTCCACCTCCCGGACTTTCGCTCTGCCGAACGCACCTTTCAGTTGATAGCCCAGGTAGCAGGGCGGGCGGGCCGCGGGCCGGCCGGGGGCCGAGTGGTGGTGCAGACCCGAAGCCCGCATCATTATGCCCTGGCCGCGGCGGCCCAGCACGACGCGGCTGGCTTCATCGCCCGGGAGCTGGCCGAGCGCCGCGAGCCACCGTACCCGCCCATCACGGCCCTCGTGAATCTGCTGGTCTCTGGGGAGGACGAGATGCGGGTGTCGGACGCCGCCGGCGAAGTCGGCGCCTGGTGCCGACGGCTCGTCGACGGCCAGCGCCTCGCCGTCGAGGTGCTCGGACCGGCACCGGCGCCTCTGGCGCGGATCAAATCGCGGTGGCGCTGGCATGTCGTGCTAAGGGGTGCGGGAGAGGAACTCGGGCGCGTGGTGCGTTACGCGGCGACGCGGCTGCCGCGGCCCGCCGGAGCAAGTGTGAGCATCGACCGAGACCCGATGAGCCTGCTGTAGGAGGGTGGATGGCCGAAGAGATCGGAGCCCTCTATTTGCGGGAAGCGACCGAGCGCCTGCGCGCCTACAAGAAGCTGGGCGAGCGGGCGATCGCGCAGGTCTACGACAGCGGCCTCACCTGGCGGCTCGACCCGGAGTCCAACAGCATCGCGATTCTGGTCAAGCACCTCGCCGGGAACATGCGGTCGCGGTGGACGGGCTTCCTGAGCTCCGATGGCGAGAAGCCGGACCGTAACCGCGACGCGGAGTTCGAACTCGAGTCCGGGATCACGCGGGAACAGCTCCTCGACTGGTGGGACGACGGCTGGGCCCGGCTGTTCGAGACCCTCGAGGCGCTCCGCGCCGACGACCTCACGCGCACGGTCATGATCCGCGGGGCGCCCCACTCGGCACTCGAGGCGATCAACGTCCAGCTCGCCCACTACGCCTACCACGTCGGCCAGATCGTTCAGATTGCCCGGCACCTCGCCGGGCCGGCCTGGAAGACCCTCAGTGTCCCCAGGCGAAAGCCCTCATGAGGTGAGCGCCCGCGCGGCCCTCAGGGAAGCGCGGCCCACCCGATCTCCCCCCCCAGGTAGAAATTCCGACCCGGGGACGGCTCAAACACCCGGCCTGCCGCACCGTTGATCGTGAGCGAGCCCACGTAACGCCTGTCCCAGAGATTGTTCACCGCAACGAAGGGTCGAATCCACGCGCCGCCCGCCCGGCCTTCCCAGCTCAGGCGGGCGTTGGTCACACCGTTCCCCAGACCGGGCACCTGGCCCTTGGGGGTGGAGCCGAGACCGTCGACGTACAGCGTGTTCTGATCGTCGGCGTACATGGACGTCGCCATGGTGTGGTCGACGTCCAGCCAGAAGCTAGCAACCGGCCCGGCTCGAAGCCCGAGGCGGACAAAGCCCTTGGGTACGCCCGGCACCCGCTTCCCGTCGAGCACCGTAGTGGTTGCTCCCGCCACGAGCCGGTAGGTGCCGAAGCGGTAGTTCGAGTAAGTGTAGTTCGCGAAGAGCCGGAGCTGGTTGATCGGTCGCCCCGTCAAGCCCAGCTCGACTCCGTCGTTCCTCACCTGCCCAGCGTTGGTATAGTAGGAGCGTCCTCCAACCTCCTGATACGGAACGATGGCATTGGTGGTCCGATCGATGTAGCCCGTGAGGGTGTAGGTCACGGTGCCGACCGTTCCGCGAACCCCCATCTCGTAGTTGGCGGTGCGCTGGGGGTTGAGGTCGTTGTTGAACCCGCCGGTGGAGTTGGGCTGGTTTACCAGCTCGGTCGTCGTGGGGGTCTGGAAGCTGGTTGACACGTTGACGTAGGGGCTGAAGCGCGGATCGGGGACCCAGCTGATGCCCGCGTTCCCGGAGAACGCCGACATCGTCCGCGACCCGCTGTTGTCCACCCCATCGCTCAGGTGATGGTCTTCGACCACGAAGCGCACTGCGTCGTAGCGGCCGCCCGCCGCGAGGATCAGTTCCTGGACGGGTGAGACGCGAAGTTGGACGAAGGGGCCGACCTCCGTCACAATCTCGCGCTGATTGAGGATCGAGGTGTCGGGGACGCCGGAGATGGATCGGAAACTGGCGCGATCGTCGCGCTGGCGCTGAACGTCGACCCCGGCGGTCAATTCGGGGGCCGCCTCGCCATCGCCGAGGTGCTGAATGGTCGAGAGGCGGAGGCCACCCACCTGCCGGTCGATCGTCGTGTAGGTCCCGATGTTGGGGCCCGGACCGGTGGGCGGAGGCGTGGCCAGAGGGTTGTCGAGATTCCGAAGGACGCCAAAGACCACCGCGTCCCACTGTCCCCGGCTGGTGTGCTGAGTCAGCGAAAAGGCAAGTTGTCCCTGCGACACCGCTTTGTTCGCCTTGCGGAGGAGGTTGTTCGCCGCCGCCGAGTCTGGGTTAGCGAAGAACTCGGTCTGGGTCAGCGCCCCGGGGTTATGGGCATTGGGCGCGTCGGTATAGCCGAAGTGAAGCCCCAGGTTGGTCGAGCTCCCGACCACGTAATTACCCGCCAGGCTGAGTTGCGTGAAATCGGTGCCGCTGTACTGGCGAAAGCCATCCACGTTGGTATGGGAAAGGGAAAGCACCCCGCTCGCGTTCCCCGATCGACCGGTGGTACGCTCCGAGATCTTGAAGAGCCCGAAGCTCCCGCCTTCGGCCCGTACCGACTGCGAGAAGGGTCCCGGTGCCGCGCCCTCGGACGTGAGCGAGATGACACCGCCGGAAGCGTTCCCGTAGAGCGAAGACGCAGCCCCCCGAAGCACTTCGATTCGCGAGATATCACCGTAGTCGACGTTCGTCATCTGACTCTGACCGTCGGGCAAGGTCTGCGGGACGCCGTCGAGCAGCACCTTGACGCCGCGCAGGCCGAAGTTGGCGCGAATCCCCGCGCCGCGGATGGAGAGTTGCTCGTCGAGGGAGTAGTTGTAGCGGTTGGCGACGTAGACGCCCGGCAGATTGTTGAGCGCTTCATCGAGGTTGAGCGTCGCCTGGGCGCCCTGGATATCGTGCCGATCCACCACGCCGATCGCCGCGGGCACCCGGGCGACGGTCTCCGGGCTCCTGGTCACGGTAACGGTGATCTCGGGGAGCGCGACCCGAGTCGAATCCCGGTGCAGGGTGTCGCTGACGGTGGGAGCCTGGGCAAGAAGGGCAGGGGCGACCAACGCACTGAGTGCACTGACATACCGCACACGCATCGCGATTCCTCACAAGGATGGGGGATTTCACCCAAACGACTGGCCAACGGAAGGGGATTGCGCGCGCCATAAGCAGACATCGTGCCCTCGTGGCGAGCGGTGCGGCCCGCTCTGGTGCGGCGCACGGACCTCGACCTGAATTCCCGGAAGCCCACTCGGGCTGGGTCAAATCCACCAGCGCGGCGTCATATCACCCACTTCATGGCTTGTTCTCCTCCCGCGCCCGCCCTTAGATTCTGAGCACTCCTATGCCCGTGCAAGACTATTCTGCGCCGGACTTTACGATCCCTGCTCTGGCCAGCGCTCCTCAGGCACGGTTCGCGGCACTCCCCGCCGACGGCGTACTTCCGGAAGGATTCTTCTCCACGTCCAATCTGCCTACCTACGTCAAGGTCGAATCCGGTTGGGTGCTGCCGACCCGGCCGAGGATGGACTGCGTGATCGTGCGGCGCGGGCCGACGCTGGAGGTGATCGAGCCGCGCCGGCTGCGACGAGGCGAACAGGTGGCGATGGGGCTGGCCGAGGACGGTTCCGAGGGCATCTATGTGCACAGCGCCGGATTCTTGGGGGGCGCGCACAGCGCGAACGAGTTCCGGTTCATGTCCTCCGAGGTGAGCCGGGAACGTCCTGTGGACTACGAGGTCCTGGCGGAACGACTCATCGAGGAGCGGGCGCGGAACGGGTTTCTCATCTGGGTGGCCGGGCCGGCTCTGGTGCACTCGCGGGCCCGGGGAGACTTCGAGTGGTTCATCCGGAAGGGTTACGTCCATGCCGTCCTGGCCGGCAATGCCGTCGCGGTGCACGACATCGAAGCGGCGATCTTCGGCACGACGCTCGGGATGACGAGCTCGGGTCGTCCGACCGACGGGGGCCACGGCTTGCATATGCGGGCCATCAACCAGATCCGGGCCGCCGGATCGATCGAGGCCGCGGTGGCCTCGGGGGTGATCACCGATGGCATCATGCACGCCCTGGTGACGCACCGGGTCCCCTTCGTGCTGGCGGGGTCGATCCGCGATGACGGTCCCCTGCCGGGCGTCGTCGCCTCGAGCATCGAGGCGCAGGATGCGATGCGCGAGCACACCGCGCGGGCCACCGGCGCGATTCTCATCGCCTCCGCGCTCCACGCCATTGCCGTCGGAAACATGCTCCCGGCCTACCATACCCACTTCGGCGGGGTCCCCAGGCCCCTGATGACGATCTGCGTGGACCAGACCGAGTTCGTGGTGAACAAGCTGCGGGACCGCGGGACGCATCAGGCCTACGGGGTGGTGACCAACGCGCAGGACTTCATGCACGTGCTGCGATTCTACGTCGAGAAAGGTGCCCGGTCGTGATCCTCAATCAGCCTGGCTCGGGGTGGGGGCGACTCGCCAGCCATGTCGCCGGGGCGCTGCCCGTGGATGAGATAGACGCGGTCTGGCAATTCCGCACGATCCGGCGGGACGCGCGGGAGTTCGGCACCGCCCTGCTGTCCCGGCTCGACGGCGAGCAGCAGGAGCGCCGCCGCATCTATACCGCGCGCTTCGTGCACGTACTCACCGGGAAGGAGCGCGGGAGGTTCGACGCCTGGATCGAGGAGGTCGGAAGCGGACCGGTGACGACGCTCGGCGATCTGCTTGCCGGGGTCCGCAGACGGCTCGGAGACGAGGACCCCCGGCCGATGGCCGTCCCAGACTGGTTCGCGCCGACCGATGGTGCACCTTCAGACCGCTGACGGCGCGGCGCTGCTCGAGCGCTTCCATCAGTTTCTCCGCGACCATCGTCAGCCGGTCACGCGGCAGCGCGACCTGGTGGCGGAAGCGGTGCTGCTCTCCGACGATCACCTCTCCGTGGACCAGATCCGGCGCGCGCTCCGGGAGCAGGGGGTGCGGGTCGGCCTCGCCACGATCTACCGGACACTGGATCTCCTGGTCCGGTGCGGGCTGGTACGGTCACACGATTTCGGACAGGGGTTCCGGCGCTACGAGCCGACCGGACCTCACGCCTATCACCATCATCTGGTCTGCGTGCGCTGCGGACGAGTGGAGGAGTTTGCCCACGAGCGCCTGGAACGTCTGCTGCCCATCATCGCGGACGATCACGGCTTCCAGCCCGAGCGGCACCGGGTGGAGATCTACGGCGTATGCCGCGAGTGCCGGCGCCGGGTGCTGGGATGAGTGAGGCCGCTTCGCTGGGCCTGGCGGTGGCGTTCGCCGCGGGTCTGCTCAGCTTTCTCTCACCCTGCGTCCTGCCGCTGGTCCCGTCCTACATCGGGTTCCTCACCGGGCTCTCGCTCGAGGAGATGTCGACGCGGCGGCGGGTGGCGTTCACCCATGCGCTGGCCTTCGTGGCGGGCTTCTCGCTGGTGTTTCTGCTACTCGGCGCCTCGGCAACCGTGTTGGGCCGGTCGCTCAACTATCACCGGGTCTGGCTGGAGCGGATCGGCGGTGTCCTGATCATCCTCTTTGGGCTGGTCTGCCTCGAGGTGATTCGCATCCCGGCATTGCTCGCCGAGCGCCGCGTCCACCTGCAGAACAAGCCGGTAGGCTACCTGGGCTCGATCGTGGTCGGCATGGCCTTCGCGGCCGGGTGGACTCCCTGCATTGGCCCCATTCTCGGCGGCATCTTCACCCTGGCGTCCGCCACCGACACGGTGGGGCGGGGCACCGCGCTGCTGGGCGCCTATTCCGCGGGCCTGGCCATCCCGTTCCTCCTCGCGGCCTGGGCCGTGGACCGGTTCCTCGGGTGGTTCCAGCGGTTCCGTCGCTATCTGCCATGGGTAATGCGGGCCAGCGGGGTGCTGCTGGTGGTGGTGGGACTGCTGCTCGTCAGTGGGGAGTTCACGCGGCTCGCGAGCTGGCTCCAGGCCATCACCCCCGCTGGACTGCTCAATCGCCTTTGAGGAGGCAACCCGCTCTCATCGTTCCTCGACGGCCTCTTCCAGCTCCTCCTCCATTTCCTGGCGTCGCAACAGCTCCCAATACCTTCCCTGACAGGCCATCAGCGTCGGATGGGTTCCCTGTTCGACGATGAGACCGTCCTCGAGCACGATGATCCAGTCCGCGTCCCGGACGGCCGAGAGGCGGTGGGAAACGATGAGCCGGGTCTTGGCGGCGAGCACATCGCGGAGGCCGTTGAGGATCCGCATCTCGGTCTGGGCGTCGACCGCCGAGAGGGCGTCGTCGAGGACGAAGACCGGCGGATCCTGGGCCAGGGCGCGCGCGATGGCGGTCCGCTGACGCTGCCCCCCGGAGAGATTCACTCCGCGCTCGCCAAGCATCGTCTTGAATCCGTCCGGCAGGTCGCCGAGCGCGCTGGACAGCTGGGACACCCGTGCCACCCGCTCGAGGCGCCCGTCGTTTGGAGCACCGAGGAGGACGTTCGCCTCGAGGGTGTCGCTGAACAGAAAGGTCTCCTGGGGGACGTAGCCGACGGCGTGCCGCAGCTCGGCCAGGGAGAGGTCCCGCAGGTCGATCCCGTCCAGCAGGATGCGGCCCCGGTCGGGGTCATAGGCGCGCACGATGAGTTCCGCCAGCGACGATTTGCCCGCGCCGGTCGCTCCGACGATGCCGAGCGATCCGCCGGCCGGCACCGTGAAGGAGATCTGCTGCAGGCCCCAGCCCCGTCCCGGCGCGTTGGGATAGCGAAACCAGACGTCCTGAAAGGCGAGGCTCCGCGCTCCGCCCGCGGGCGGGAGTGAGCGCGGAGCTGGCGGCGAGACGATGGCCGGCCTCGCCTGAAACAGTTCGTTCATGCGCCCCATCGAGGCCTCTCCGCGCTGGACCAGGTTGACCACCCAGCCCAGGGCGATCATCGGCCAGACCAGCATCACGAGATAGACGCCAAACGAGATGAACTTGCCGGTCGAAATGGTGCCCTGGATCACCAGCGCGCCCCCAACCCAGATCACGACCACGGCGCCGAGGCCGCCGAGAAGAGTGAGCAGCGGATGAAACGCGCCAGCGACGCGCGCCAGGGAGAGATTGCGGGCCGCATAGTCCGCGTTTATCGTCGTGAACCGCCCGGTTTCGGCCGCCTCCTGCCGGTAGGCGCGAACGATTCGCGCGCCTGACAGATTCTCGTGGACGGCACTGGTCAGTGTGGCGTAGGCGGCCTGGACGTGCAGCGTCCGCCGGTGAATGGCCTGGCCAAAGGCGGCCATGCCGAACGGGAGGGCCACCAGCGGGAGCAGGGCGAGGCCGGTGAGCTCGGGGCTGATGCGCAGCATGTAGGGAAGCATGAGGGCCGCGCCCACCAGCGTATCCGACAGATACATCAGGGCCGGCCCCGCGACCATGCGGACGGCGAGCAGGTCGTTGGTGGCGCGGGCCATGATGTCGCCGGTCGCGTAGCGATCGTAGAATTCTGGTGAGAGCCGCTCGAGGTGAACGAACAGGCGATCCCGGAGATCCGTCTCGATCCGGCGACTCACACCGTTGAGCGTCTCGCGCATGACGTACCGGGCGATGCCGCTGGCCAGCGCGACCAGGAGAAGCATCAGGATCGCCCGGTGCACCTCGGGGATGCGGGAGGCGGAGAGCGCGTCGATGCCGCGCTGGAGGTACACCGGGCCAACGGCGCGGAAGTAGTTGGACACGACAACGCACCCCATGCCCACCGCGAAGACGGGCCAGTAGGGGCGGGCGTAGGGCAGGAGCCGGCGCAGTTGTACCATGGGAGTGCAATGTGGCTGGGCGAGGAGAGCCCGGGCAAGTCACCGACGGAGGGACAGGGTATGACGAGGACAATGACCGCCGCGCTGACGCTGGCGGTGATGGCATGTGGCGGCCGGGGTGAGCCGCAGCGGGCCACAGCGGACAGCCTGCAGCGCGACCTGCAGCTCGCCCCCGCGGATTCCAACGTCGCGATCAACGACCGGCCGGCGGCCGAGCCGAGCCCACCCCCCACCCCCGCGCCAGCCGAGCCGAAGCCTGAGCCGGCGCCGCGGCCGCGGCCCAAGGCGAGGGAATCGGCGCCCAAGCCGACTCCGGCGGCCGCCCCAACCCCGGCGCCGGCCCCCCCACCCAAGCCGATGCCCGTGACTGTGACGAGCGGTTCCGTCATCACGGCCACCGCCGAAGACAGCCTCCATTCGCGCCACGACAAGGCGGGGCGGCTCTTCCGCGCGGCCATCAGTCAGGACGTGACCGACGCGAAGGGCCGGGTGGCTATTCCGGCCGGTTCGGTCGTGACCTTCCGGGTGGCGCAGATCGAGGCCGCCGGCAACAAGAGCGAAAAGGACGGCAAGCTGGTGCTTCAGGCCCAATCTGTTTCCATCAACGGGCAGGACGTCCCGATCTCCGGCACCGCCGATCAGACCACCGTGGAGCACACCCTGCAGGGTCAGGGGGTGACGGCCGGTGGTGCGCTGCGGGTGGGCGGCGGGGCGGCGGCAGGCGCGATCCTGGGCAAGGTGCTCGGTGGGAAGACTGGCGCCATTATCGGCGGTGTGGCCGGGGCCGCCGGCGGAGCGGCGGCGGCGGCACATACCGCGGACCGCGACGTCGTCGTACACCCGGGAGGGAAGGTGAGCTTCACGCTGGGGTCCGACTTCAGCATCACTCCCTGACGTCGAGGGTGGCCGGGGTGAGGCACCTGCCCCGGCCATCCCTCAGTACCCTGCTCCTCCGCCCCCGCCGCGCGGGTCCGAGACTCCCTCCCAGCCCTGCGATGTCCGGATGATCGCCTCGACGTCGCCCCAGTGGGGGCGGAATTCGATCTTGTGCCCCATCGCCTGCAGCGTGTCGATGGTGGCTGCTTGGAATCCGTCCCGCTCCAGGCGGATCGCATCGGGCAGCCCTTGATGATGCAGCCTGGGGGCGGCCACGGCGTCCGCGAGGGCCATTCGGTGGTCGATCACGTTGGAGATCACGTGGTAGACCTGCGTTATGATCGTGGGGCCGCCCGGAGTGCCGACCACCAGAAACAGCTTGCCGGTTGAATCGACCACGAGGCTCGGCGTCATGGCAGAAAGCATGCGCTTGCCGGGTTGGATCGCGTTTGCCTCGCCCTGTACGAGGCCGTAGAGATTCGGCTTCCCCGGCGCGGTGGCGAAATCGTCCATCTCGTCGTTGAGGAGGAAGCCGGCGCCGCCCACGGCGACGGCGCTGCCGTAACTGTCGTTGAGCGTCGTGGTGCAGCTGACCGCATTCCCCGCGGAGTCGACCACGGAGTAGTGCGTGGTGGAGTTGCCGTCCCGGAGCTCCGGGTTGAACGGCGGCGTGGGGGTCGCCCGCGAGAGGTTGATCTGTCCGCGGAGAGACGCCGCGTATTGCTTGGAGAGCAGGCGCTCGAGTGGCATCTTCACGAAGGCGGGGTCTCCCAGAAACTCATTTCGATCGGTGAATGCGCGGCGCATCGCCTCCGCTTCCCGATGCAGCAGGGCAGGCGTCCCGAACTCCGGCAGCGGGCCGAACCCCTCCATGATGTTGAGAATGAGCGCCAGCGTCACGCCGCCACTGGAGGAGGGCGGCATCGAGTAGACCGTATCACCGCGATAGCTGATCCGGATCGGGTCGCGCCAGACGGGGCGGTACCCGGCCAGGTCGGTCCGGGTGATGATTCCGCCGCCGCGGTGCATCTCGGCGACGATCGAGTCCGCCACCCATCCACCGTAGAACCCGTCCACGCCGCGATCCCGGATGGCGGTGAGCGTCCGGGCCAGGTCGTGCTGCACCCAGAGGCTGCCGGCGGGCGGCGTGAGACCTTCCGAGTTCAGGAAGTAGCGCCGCGTGGACGGATAGGTATAGAACCATCCACGGTACGCGTCGAGAGAGCGGCTGCGGTGCTCGTCCACGACAAAGCCGTCCTCGGCGAGGTGGATGGCCGGCGCAATGACCTGGGTCAGCGGGAGTCGGCCGTAGCGGTGCAGGGCCTCGAGGAGGCCGGCCACCGAACCCGGTACCCCGACCGACAGGTGCCCCTTGGTCGAGAGCAGGGTCGGCTCGCCCTGGCGGTTCTGGAACATGTTGCGGGTCGCGTGGCCGGGAGCGGTTTCGCGGTAGTCGAGCGCGGTCGTTGCCCCGTCTGCCAGGCGGATCAGCATGAATCCGCCACCGCCGATGTTGCCCGCCTCAGGATGCACCACGGCCAGCGCGAACCCGACCGCCACCGCGGCGTCGACCGCGTTGCCGCCCGCTCTCAGGATGTCGCGTCCCACCTCGCTCGCGATCGGGCTGCCCGACACCACCATGGCACTGGTGCCCCGGGTGACGCGTGCCTGCCCGAGATAGGGCCAGGCGGCGTTGATGCCGCCCGCCCGCGCGGCCGAGGCGGGCGCCGGGAGGCGGCGGGCACAGGCCTGGAGGAGGGTGAGGCCAAGAAGAGCGAAGGACAGGAAGCGGCGCACTGACAACCTCACGGGGGTGGAGGAGTAGATTGCTCCCAATGACCCGAAGCCCCTAATTTAGGGCCCGCTCCCCCCGGGAACCAATGACCGAGTCCTATCGCGACCCGCGACTCACCGAGCGGCGGAATCCGCGGACCGCGTCTATCGATCGTGCCGCGAGCCTCGAGATCGTGGATCTGATGGCGGCCGAAGATGCCACGGTCCCGGGCATCGTCGCCGGGGCTCGACTCGAGATCGCACGCGCCATCGATCTGATCGAAGGCGCCTTCCGCGCCGGGGGCCGGCTCTACTACGTGGGGGCGGGGACCAGCGGTCGGCTCGGCGTCCTCGATGCGGCGGAGTGTCCCCCGACCTTCGGTACCGACCCCGGACTGGTGAGTGGCATCATCGCCGGCGGTGCCAAGGCGCTCCTCCGATCCGTGGAAGGGGCGGAAGACGATGTGAACGCCGGGATCACCGAGATGGACACCCAGGGGGTCGGCCCGCGTGACGTCGTCATCGGGATCGCGGCGAGCGGCACCACGCCCTTCGTCCGGGCAGCGCTGGGCCGGGCGCAAGCCCTCGGCGCGGGTACGGGCCTGGTTACCTGCGTCGAGCCACCGGCCGGCCTGCGGGAGACGTGTGACGTCTGCATTGCCCTGCTGGTCGGCCCGGAGGTTATCACGGGATCGACTCGGCTCAAGGCCGGCACCGCGACCAAGCTCACGCTCAACATGCTCACCACCGGGGCGATGATCCGCCTCGGAAAGACCTATGGCAACCTGATGGTCGACCTCCAGGCCACCAACGCGAAGCTGGCCGATCGCAGCGAGCGGATCCTGATGGAAGTCGCTGGCCTGGGGCGCGAGGGGGCCAAACGGGCCCTTGAAAGCGCGGGCGGCCGGGTGAAGGTGGCCATCGTGATGGCGAAGCGACGCGTGGACCGCACCGAGGCCGAGCACCTGCTCGACCAGCACCGAGGTCATCTGCGGGCGATTGTCGGCGACCCGCCCGCCGTCCCGCTCGCATGAGCGAACGCCCGACCCTGGCGGTGGGGCTCATGAGCGGTACGTCACTCGACGGTGTCGATGCGGCGCTGGTCCGTTTTGCCGGCCCCACCCATTGCGACCTGGTGCACTTTCTCACCCGCCCCTACAACCCCGAGGAGCGCGACCAGTTGCTCACCGCGATGGCCTCGGGCCGCCCACGCGAGCTGGCGCTGCTGCACGTGCACGCCGCCGCGTGGGCCGCCGAGGCGGTTGAGGCGCTGCTCGCGGAGGCCCGCGTCCGTCCTGCCGAGCTCGCGTTCATCGCGATGCATGGGCAGACCGTCTGGCATGAACCGCCCGCGGTGAGCTGGCAGCTTGGAGAACCGGCGATCCTGGCCGAGCGCTTCGGCGTGCGGGTCGTGAGCAACTTCCGCGCGCGCGATGTGGCCGCGGGGGGGCAGGGGGCTCCCCTCGTGCCCGCGGCGGATGTTCTGCTCTTTGGTGCCGACGCGCCCCGGATTCTGCTCAACGTGGGCGGGATGGCGAACCTGACCTACGTGCCGCGTCGTTCCTCCGAGGAGGGGGCGTTCGCGTTCGACACCGGGCCGGGGGTGGCGCTCATCGATGCCGTGGCCCGGTTGGTCGACCCGTCCCTCACCTGTGACCGGGACGGCGTGCTCGCCGAGCGCGGGCGAACCGATGAGGCCCTGCTGCACGATCTGTTGGGCGATCCCTTCTTCGCCGCGCCGCCCCCCAAGAGCACCGGACGAGAACACTTCGGAACCGCGCTGGCCGAACGGATCCATCGTCAGGCGCCGGGCCCCGATGGCGTTACCACGGCGGTGGAGCTTACCGCGCGGAGCATCGTGGGGGCGATCGAACGCTGGGTGCCCGGGGCGCCGGAGGTCGTGGCCTCGGGCGGCGGCATGCGGCATCCCGTCCTGGCGTCGCGCCTCGGCCTGCTGCTTCGCTCTCACGGTCAGGCGCTCCGGTCGTTCGACCAGCTTTACTTCACGGGCGACGCCAAGGAGGCGGTCGCCTTTGCTCTCCTCGGCTATCTCACCGTGCACGGTCAACCCGGCAATCTCCCCCGGGCCACAGGGGCCCTGGGGCACCGCGTTCTGGGCCAGATCACCCCGGCATGAATCCCATGCGTCTCGTGCTGCCTGCGCTTCGCTGGCGGGCGGAGACCGGCTTCTTGCACGAGGACCGCGCCATCGATCTCGCACTCGAGGCCGGTGTGGGTGGATTCATCGTCTTCGGGGTGGGCGGCGCCCGCGCGGACGAGATTGGACGCCTCACCGAGGAGGTCCGGCACCGGGCGGGGCGCCCGCTGCTGATCGGCGCCGACCTCGAGCGGGGCGCGGGCCAGCAGGCGAGGCGCCTCACGGAGATCCCGCCGCCCGGCGCGCTCGGGTCCCTTGGGGACCCCGCGGTGATCGAGTGGGCGGGAGCGACCACGGCCCGGGAGGCAAGACGGATCGGCATCAACTGGGTGTTCGCTCCGGTGGCGGATCTCGATCTCGAGCCGGAGAACCCGATCGTGCAGAGCCGGTCGTTCGGGGCATCTCCAGCCGAGGTCGGGGCCGCGGTGGCGACGTGGACCCGTGCGGCCCAGCGGGAAGGCGTGCTGGCCTGCGCCAAGCATTACCCCGGGCATGGCCGGACCCGCCTCGATTCCCACCACACCGTCCCCTCGGTGACAGTGCCGCTCGAGGCTCTGGAGCAGAGCGACCTCGAGCCGTTCCGGGCCGCGGTGGCTGCCGGCGTTGCCTCGGTGATGACCGCGCACGTGGCCTTTCCGGCCTGGGACCCCAGCGGTGTTCCCGCCACGCGGTCCCGGGTGATCCTCAACTACCTGCGGCGCGTGCTCAATTTCGATGGCCTGATCGTCACCGACGCGCTGATCATGGGTGGAGCCCAAGCCGATGGTGGTGCCGGCGCTGGAGCCCGAGACGCCCTGATGGCGGGCTGCGATCTCCTGCTCTACCCTCCGGATCCCGCGGCCCTGCGGCAGGTGCTAGACGAGGCTCTGGCTGCGAGCGAGGTGGGGCTGGGTCGGTTGGAGGATGCGCTCGCCCGCTACGAGCGGGCGCTGGCGGTCGCCTTCGCGGGTCCAGATCCTGGCACTCCCCCCGACCTCTCGACGCTAACTGCCGCGAGGGTTGCCGACCTGCTGCTCGAGCGAGGCCTGTTGCGCGGCTCCGCCCCCGACCTGGGGGCGGAGATCGAACTGATCGAGCTCGACGACGACGTCGGCGGGTGGTTCCTACCCGGACCGAGCGACCTGGTGCGGCGCGCCCTCGGGCGGGAGCGCATCGTAGACCACCACGGCGGGAAGCTGGTGGTGCTGGCCTTCGCCGAGCCGCGTGCCGCCAAGGGGCGGGCGGGCTTCTCG
>Ga0335077_10003322_pt1 | contig 19391 bp, 18 predicted proteins | sample Lox_Sample_31_FD_207151 | JGI IMG/M metagenome (GOLD analysis project Ga0335077, IMG submission 207151) | Soil microbial communities from Loxahatchee National Wildlife Refuge, Florida, United States - Lox_Sample_3.1 | ecosystem: Environmental > Terrestrial > Soil > Wetlands | place: USA...
GGACTTCGACGCAGGAGAGTGCCGACTGCAGCCTGCGCCAGCGAGGGAGGCGCGCGTGCCAGGCGCTGCGCTATCTTGGTCGCCTCGTGCAGAGCGTCGAGGTAAGTCTATGGCCGCCAGAAGGAAGGCAAAGACCACGCGCCGCAGGCCCAGCAGCCGCTGGTCGGCAGGCGTCATGCGCAAGAGTGATGCGCTCGACCTGGAGCCGGGCGTCTTTACCAAGCGCAGCTCACGGCAGATCGCGCAGTCACTCAAGCGCTCTGCCGAGCATAGCCACCGCCGCAAGTCCGAGCCGTTCCGCTCGGCGATGTCGATGCTCAACTTCCACATCAACCGCGGCGGTCGCGGCCTGAGCGCCGAGCGGCGCCGGATCCTCGAGGGCGCCAAGCAGGAGCTGCGCCGGGCATTCGGGCGCGCCTCGGTCGCCCGCGGGCCTGGGCGCGCCTAAGCTTCGGTGCGCGACGCTCCGCTCACACACCCGGTCCGAGAGAAACCCATGTCAAGGCTGTGCGTGCGCTGCTTCGCCGTCTCGGCCGACGGCTTCGGGGCGGGCCCCAGCCAAGACCTGCAAAACCCCCTCGGCGTGCAGGGACTGCGGCTGATGGAGTGGTTCTTCCCGACGCGGGCCTTCCGGCGCATGCAGGGCCTCGAGGGCGGGGAGGAGGGCGTGGATCACGCCATGGCCGAGCGCGGCTTCGAGGGCCTCGGCGCGTGGATCCTGGGGCGCAACATGTTCGGTCCGGTGCGCGGGCCGTGGCCGGACGAGAGCTGGCACGGCTGGTGGGGCGAGGAGCCGCCCTATCACACGCCGGTCTTCGTGCTCACGCAGCACGCGCGAGCGCCGCTGCGTATGCAGGGCGGTACGGAGTTCCATTTCATCACCGATGGAATCCACGCAGCGCTCGCGCGCGCCCGCGAGGCCGCCGGTCCCAGTGACGTGCGCCTCGGCGGCGGCGTCGCCACCCTGCGGCAGTTTCTCGCCGCCGGCCTGATCGACGAGCTGCACCTGGCGCAGCGACCCCTGCTGCTCGGCGCGGGAGAGGCGCTGTTCGCCGGCCTCGACATGCGTGCGCTCGGCTACGAGTGCACCGGGCACGTGGCGGGTGAGCGCGCCACGCACCTGTTCGTGCGCCGCGGCGCACGGCTCCAGCAGTCCTGAGCTCTGCACCCTGCGATCAGCGCGGGCGCGAACTTGAGCGCGAGCGTCATCCTGCGGCCAAGTCAGCCGCTGTCTGACTGCGCCATGCGCCGCGACGATGCTAAATGTGATCCTCAACCCGAAAACGGAGCGAGCCATGGCGTACGAACCGAACAATCCCGAATCGAGCAGAGGGGCAGAGGGCGTGGAGGACAAGGTGATGCAGGCGGGCGCCGAGGCCAAGGCGCGTGCCGGAGAACTGGGTCGCAAGGCCTCGCAGCGCGCCGAGCAGGTGCGCACGGCCGCCGCCGGTGGCCTGGAGTCGGCGGCGCAGGCGGTGCACGAGCGTGCCGACCGGGTGGCCGGTGCGGCGCATAACGCGGCCGATGCAATGTCCTCGGGCGCGGATTACCTGCGCAGCAACGATCTGCGCCAGATGGGTGATGACCTGGTCGGGGTCATTCGCAACAACCCCGGACCGGCCTTGCTTGGGGCGCTGGCGCTGGGGTTTCTCATCGGCCGCGCGTTCGCGCGCGACTAGTCGCAAGGTGCGCTGATGCGCAGCAGGCCGGAAATGGGGGCGCGCTCGGTCTCGGAAGTGCTGACCGACATCGTCCTCAACATCCAGGACATGATCCGCTATGAGATCCGGCTGGCACAGTCGGAAGTGCGCGCGCACCTGCGCGGGGCGCGCACCGCCGGTCTGCTCCTGGCCGCTGCGTTCATCGCGACCCTGTGGTGCGTGTTCTTTCTGCTGCTGGCGCTCTATGGCGGGCTGCGGCACGTCATGCCGCCCTGGGCTGCGGCGGTTTGTATCGCCGCGGGGCTGGCCGTCACCGCGGTGGCTACCGGCGCGGCGGGTTCCCGGCGTCTGCGGCAGCGGCCGGTCGCCCCACGCGCCGCCGCGCAAGCACACCAGACCGTAAAGGAGGCGGTGGCATGGGCCAAGACAGCGACGAAATAGCGAGCCGCATCGAGAGCAAGCGCGATGACCTGCGCTCTAACCTCGAGGAACTGGAGCACAAGGTGAAGGCGGTCACTGACTGGCGGCAGCAGTTCGAGCGCCACACCGGGCTCATGCTGGGGCTGGCCCTCACCGGTGGGCTGCTCTTGTCCGGGCTCATGCCGCGGCGCGCACGCCGCCGACCCTTCGCGGCGCGACCGCGCCTCGAGGCCCGCCCGGACGCTGCCGCGGAGCAGCGCGACGGTCGGCGCAGCCAGCTGCGGCACGTCTGGGAGGACGTCCAGGCCGCGCTGATCGGCGTCGCCGCCAGCAAGCTGACCACGACGCTGAGCGAGCTGCTGCCCGGCTTCAGCGAGCACCTCGGGCAGGCGCGCGCGCGCCGCGGCTCGAACGGCCGTGGCGGCGTGCAGGGCGAAGGGGACTATGAGGCCGCGCGCCGTTACCGGGCCGGCGTGGGACGTTTCGTGCACAGCGCCGACATCGAACGTGCGGCGCGTGCCGCGGAGCCGCAGTCCGAGGCCGAAGCGCAGGAGCTGCAGGACGCGGAGGCCAAGGGACGCGCGCGCGGCAAACTCTCCTGAGAAGCTGACGCGCGCGGCGGGCGATCGCGACCGGATGATTCGCGCGCCTGGCCGGGTCGATTCCTGACAGGCGGCTTCGTAAACCGCCGATGCCCGCAGGCGAAGGTCGTGCTCAACATGGGGCGGTGAGTACGGCGCAACGCTGGCGGGTGCATTTTTCCTCCTACCCCCTCGGGGTGCGCATCGTGGCGGCGGTGGCGGTGGCGGTGGCGTTGCTGATCCTCGCCCTGAGTCTCATGGACTGGAACTGGCTGAAGCATCCGCTCGAGCGCGCGGCCAGCGTACGCTTCGGGCGCACGGTCCAGATCAACGGACCACTGCGCGTGCGGCTTTGGTCGCGCACCCCGACCGTCACGCTCGACGGACTCAGTGTGGGCAACCCACCGTGGGAGTCACGGCGGGTGATGCTCGAGGTGCAGCACGTGCAGGTGCAGCTGGCGGCCTCCCAGCTCCTGCGTGGGCACCTCGTGCTGCGCCGGGTCGCGCTGGTGCAGCCCGAGTTGTACCTGCACCAGGAGAAGTCGGGACGGGCGAACTGGACGTTCGAGAACAACTCACCCACCCGCGCCCCGAACTCCCCGCCCAGCCGGCTGCCCGCGATGCAGGACCTGACGATCGAGTCCGGAAAGCTCGAGCTCATCGATGAACTCCGCCGCCTGAAGGTCACGGGCACCGTCGAAGCGCACGAGCGCGCGACGACGCAGGATCCGGAGCCCTTTCACATCAAGGGTGAGGGAACGATCAACAACGAGCCCTTCCGGCTGCACATCGCCGGTGGTCCGCTGGTGAGCCTGAGTCCAGACAAACCCTATCCCTTCCGGCTCGCCGTGCAGGCCGGGAAAAACGAGATCAGGGCAGAGGGCCGGGTACTCAAGCCCTTCGATCTCGGTGCGCTCGATCTGGATGTCGAGGCCGAGGGTCATGATGCCGCCGAGCTGTACTTCCTCACCCAGGTGACGCTGCCCAACTCACCGCCCTTCAAGGTGAAGGCGCGCGTCACGCGACGCGAGCAGCAGTTCACGGTGCGCGAGCTCTCCGGCTCGTTCGGGGGCAGCGACATCTCCGGCAACGTCGAGGTGGATATGTCGCGCAAGCGACCGAATGTGCGCGCCGACCTGCTCTCGCACCGCCTGCGGCTGAAGGACCTGACGGCGGTCACGGGCGCCAGCGCCGCCGGCGTGACGCCCACGGCAACCACCGCAGGAAATTCACCGCGTACCGCGGAGCAGCTGTTCCCGGATGCCCACCTGCAGGTCGAGCGCGTGCGCGCCATGGATGCGGACGTGCACTTCCGCGCCACCGCGATCGAGGCCGGTACCGTGCCCTTCAAGCAGGTGGCGGCGCACGCGCGGCTGCAGCAGGGGGTGCTGGACGTTGACTCCTTCGAGTTCGACCTGCAGCAGGGCAGGTTTGCCGGCGAGCTGCGCCTGGATGCCCGCACGCGCGTGCCCCAGGTACGTCTCGACCTGCGGGGCAGGGACATCGATCTCGAGCAGTTCCGTGCCAAGTCCGCCAACGGACAGCCCCCGCTTGCCGGGATCATGCAGCTGCGTGCGCAGATCGCCGGGCGCGGCGACTCCGTGCACGCCGTCATGCAGGATGCCGACGGCACCCTCACGCTCGTCGTCCCGCATGGCGAGGTGCGCTCGGCCTTCGCAGAGCTGACGGGCGTGGACGTCGCCGAGGGCCTGGGGCTCGTGCTGAGCAAGGCCGACGAGCGTGCTCCGATTCGCTGTGGCGTTGCGCGGTTCGCGCTCAACACGGGCACCGCGCAGGCGCAGAACATCGTGTTCGACACCCAGAATGTGCTGATCACGGGCCACGGACAGGTCTATCTCGGTCCGGAACGGCTCGACCTCATTGTGCAGGGACAGCCGAAGAAGCTGCGCCTGATCCGCATCAAGGCGCCGGTCGAGGTCAAGGGGCGTCTGTTGCACCCGACATTTAGTCTGGAGGCCGGCCATGCCCTCAAGCAGGGCGGCATCGCGGTTGCCCTCGGGGCGGTGCTCACGCCGCTCGCCGCGATTATCGCCTTCGTCGATCCGGGGCTGGCGAAGGACCAGAACTGCGCCGCGCTGCTGGCGCAGGCGCAGGCTCCGGCCACGGCGGACGCGCGGACCCCGGCGGCTACGGCACGCTGATGACGACCTTGCCGCGCGCGTGCCCGGCTTCCAGGTAAGCCATGGCCGCGGCGGTCTCCGCGAGCGGGTAGCGCCGATCGATCACGGGCGTCACCTTGCCCGTCTGCATGAGTTCGGCCAGGACCGTGAGGTCAGCCCCGGAAAGCTCGGCGAGGAAGGGCTCGAAGCGCTGTGAGACGAAGGGGCGCAGCAGGATGGCCCTGATCGGAGTGGCCAGGGGACCCAGCCAGTTGCCGGTGCTCGGTCCACCGACGATCACCAGCGTGCCGTGCGGTGTCATCGCGCGGCGGTAGTCGAGCAGCGGATGGCTGCCCACGGTGTCGATGACGAGGTCGTAGCGCTGCCCGAGCTGCGTGAAGTCCTCGCGCGTGTAATCGATGACGTGGTCCGCGCCCAGTGAGCGCACCAGCTCCACATTGCGCGTGCTGCACACCCCGGTGACCTCGGCGCCGTAGGCCTTGGCGATCTGCACGGCGAAGGTGCCGACGCCGCCGGAGGCGCCGTTGATCAGCACCTTGTCGCCCGCGTGCAGGTGCCCCTTGTCGCGCAGCGCCTGCAGCGCCGTGACCCCGGCGATCGGCACGGCGGCGGCCTGCTCGAAGCTCACGTTCTCGGGCTTGAGCGCGAGCGCACGCTGCTCGCGCACCGGCACGTACTCGGCGAAGGCGCCGTCGCGCCCGCCGAACACCGCATCACCGACCCGGAAACGGCGCACCGCACTGCCCACCTCGACCACGGTGCCCGAGAAGTCCACGCCGAGCTGGATGTTCTTGGGATGCCCGATGCCCCCATCGAGCCGCACGATGTAGGGCGTGCCGCGCATGAAGTGCCAGTCGAGGGGGTTGAGGGACGCCGCATGCACCTGCACCAGCACCTGGTCTTCCTCGAGGCGCGGGCGCTCGATCGACTCGACGTGCAGCACGGCGGGTGAGCCGTAGCAGCGATACACGACGGCGTTCATGGCCGGGCCGGCCGGTGCCGCCAGAGCCTGCGCCGGACAGGCGGTGTCGTGCTGCAGCATGAACGCCAGCACCGCGAGTGCAGTAACCACCAGCATCAGCAGCACGGCTGCGATGCGCTTGAAGAGACGCAAGTGAGCCCTCCCCGGGCGTGGTTACGGTGACTCGAGCTCCGCCGCAAGTCTACCGCCCCGCCCGGGCAGGTGAAGCTCTCCTTGCCGCAGAAAAGCCTCGCCCGGGGGCGCCCCGACGCTCAGCCGCGCACCTCGGTTTCCGGCCGGTCGTCCCCGGCTGCGAGCTCACTGTGCCAGTGGCCGGCGCTGTCCTCCCACGAGATGTGGGTGCTAACCCCCGGCTCGCGCTGTTCGCGCGCGGCTCGCGTGGCGGCTTCGCGTGCGGCATCGTGCGAGGCGAACGGCTCCGAGTAGGTGCCATCGACGCGGTAGGCCCAGCCGCCGTCGTGGGGGACGATCTCGTAGGTGATCTTGCTCATCGGACTTCTCCTCGGCTTTGTTGGGGCGCCCGGCCGCTGCGGGACCCGGCGCGTTCCATGTCATGATGATGATGCGTTTGGCGAGTGAGGGTTGCACCGCTTATGAATGTCGTGATCGAGGGACGCAGACGCAGTCTCGGCAGTTTCGAGGTGGAGCGCGTGCTGCCGCACCCGCTGCACCGCATGGTCGGCCCGTTCATTTTCTTCGATCACCTGGGTCCGGTCACGCTGCCACGCGGGCTGACCCGCGATGCCGACGTCCGCCCGCATCCGCACATCGGGCTCGCCACCGTGACCTACCTGTTCGAGGGCGAGATCATGCACCGTGACTCCACCGCCATCGAGCAGGCGATCCGTCCCCACGAGGTCAACTGGATGACGGCAGGCCGCGGCATCACGCACTCGGAGCGCTTCGAGCGTGCCCGCCGCGAGGGCGGTCCGATCCACGCGCTGCAGGCCTGGGTGGCGCTGCCGGATGAGGCCGAGGAGACCGAGCCGGTGTTCGCCCATCACGAGGGGGCCGACCTGCCGCAGCAGCGCAGCGAGGGCGTGACCTTGCGCGTGCTGGCGGGCGAAGCCTTCGGGCTGCGCGCCAAGGTGCACACGCTCTCGCCGCTGTTCTACGTGCACGCGAGTGTTGCGCGCGGTGCCGCGGTGCCCATGGCCGCCGGCTACGCCGAGCACGGGGTGTACCTGGTCTCCGGAGTCCTGGAAGGGGAGGGTCACAGGATCGAGCCCGGGCAGATGCTGCTCAGCGGCGCGCAGCAGCCTTTGCTGCGGGCACAGGCGGACAGTGTCGTGATGCTGCTCGGCGGTGACCCGGTCGGCCCGCGCTTCATCGAATGGAACTTCGTCGCCTCCTCGCAGGAGCGCATCGAGCAGGCCAAGGCCGACTGGCGCGCCGGCCGCATGAAGCTTCCGGATGCCGACAACCGCGAGTTCATTCCGCTGCCCGCGGATCCGGTCCCCGGCGCAAACGCGCTTTCCTAAGGGGCAGTGCGCAGGCGCTGTGGCGCCACGGCCGCGGCCGTGACGCCCTCGGCGGCCACGCTCGCCGGGATGTCCCGTCCGCAGGCCAGTGCCGCGGCCAGCTGCGCATAGGCCGGCGCGCTCTGGATGCCGTAGCCGCCCTGTCCGGCGCACCAGAAGAACCCCGGCGTTGCCTCGTCATAGCCGATGACCGGGTCGCGGTCGGGGGCGAAGGTACGCAGGCCCGCCCAGCTGCGGTGCACGCGCTCGATGTCGAGGGCGAGTGCGCGCTGGATGCGATCGACCGCCACCGCGATGGCAAGGTCCTCGGCGTAGGCATCACCGGGAATTGCCGGCTCCTCGTCGGCGGGAGAGATGAGCAGCCGTCCGGCCTCCGGTTTGAGATAGAACTCCTCATCTATATCGAACACGATGGGCCAGCCGGGGGCCTCTGGCCCCGGCGGCGCATCGATGAGCGCCGCGCAGCGCCGCAGAACCCGCAGCCCGAGCGGCCGGGCGCCGAAGCGGCCGGCCACCTGGTCGGCCCAGGCGCCGGCGGCATTGACCACCACGGGCGCGCGCAGCGTCTGCTCGCCGAGAGGCACCTGCCAGCCATCCCTGCCGTGCTGCGGGACTCCCAGCTGCGCATGGGTGATGAGCTGCACGCCCGCGGCGCGCCCGCGTCGCAGCAACCCCTGCAGCAGCGCTTCGACGTCGATGTCGTACACGTCCGGCTCATAGGCCGCCGCTGCGAGGTAGTCGACACGCAGCGGGCTCACGCGCGCGCGCGCGGCGGCCGGCGTCAGCAGTTCCACCGCCGCACCGCGGCGGCGCATGCGCTGCACCTGCTCGTCAAGGCGTGCGTGCTGCTCGACACGGGCCAGGTAGAGCGCCCCGCGGTGACGCAGCAGCGGTGTGGGAAAGTGAGGCGCCGGCGGTGCGTGGAAGAACGCGGCGCTGGCCCGTGTCAGGGCGGCGAAGCTCTCACTGCCGTAGTTGGGCGCAAAGAGTGCCGCCGAGCGGCCCGTGGTGTGATACCCGGGCTGCGCTTCCGCCTCGAGCAATGCGACGTTGCCTGACCCGGCGAGTGCGTCCGCGACGCTCACCCCGGCCATGCCGGCGCCGATCACGATGAAGTCGAACTGCAAGGGGCGTGGACTCCCGCCGCTGTGTGCGCCTCACCCGCGGCCGCTGCGGCGCTGCAGGCGAGGATAACAGCCATGCTGGCCGGGGCGCGGCGTGCACGAGGTCAGAGGGTGTGTTCCGCGCGATGGCAGCCCTCGCAGCCGGTGACCGGGCCATGCCGGATCAAAGGCGGCGGCGGATCGCGGTGGCAGCCGAGACAGAAGTCATGAAAGCGCGCCTCGGCGCTGACCTGGATCGTTGCCCGCGTACTGCGGTGGCAGCCGATGCAGGCATCCATCCCCGTGGCATCGCGGAAGTTGTGGTGGCAGTCGATGCAGTTGACGTCGCGGTGCTTCTCGTGCGGAAAGGCCAGCGGTAGCGCCGCGGTACGCCTCGCGAGCGGCGCACGCAGCCCGAGGCGCACCGCGTGGGACAGCAGCGGCAGCAGCGCGCAGCCGGCGAGCATCACCACCAGCACGACAATGCGTCCGTGGCGCCCGAAGGCGAGCCGGCTCAGTCCCCCGAGACCGGCGCGCCGGGGTGGGGCGCTGGAGCGCTCGCGCAGCAGCGCGAGCAGTGCAGCGAGTGAGAGCAGTACCCCGGTCCCCACCGCGACGCGGCCATGCAGGTAGCGTCCCGTGGTCAGGACGTGCGCCGCGACCAATGCCAGCATCAGGCAGCTGAGGCTCACGTGCAGCGCCTGGAAATCGCGGTGGCTGGACCAGAGCCGGCGGCGCACCCGCGCGGTTGCCGGCACGGTGAGGGAGAGGGCGAGGAGCAGCGCGAGGATGCCGCACCACTCGTACAGCGGCGCGGATACCTTCAGGTGCTCGAGCACGGTGTGGTCGCTGAGGAGCGCCAGGCCGGCGTGCACCAGCGCGCCGCCGCCGATGAGCCACCCGATCAGCTCGTGCCGGCGCAGCGTCAGCAATCCCGTGCCGGGCTGGCGCGGCCGCACCGGCAGGAGCGCGAGCAGCAGCACGCCGGTGGCTGCCGCCAGGCCCAGGAGCTCGGCGCACTCCCAGCCGAGGCGCGCCAGCAGATCCGTTGGCTCAGCCACGGGCGTGGCCTGCGCGCGCCGGGTCCCGGGGCGCCGGCGGTGCCGAAAGTGCGGGTTGTGATGGCGGCATTTGCCACCACAATGCTCGGTATCGCAACATCGGCGCCTAAGGAGAGGGCACGTGGCAACCGGATGGGCAGGCGAGAACGCCGTCAACGAACAGATCGATGCAACCGTCAGCGACGGCGTCCGTCGTGCGCAGAGCCGCCTGCCGCACGGACCCTCGCTGACCCACTGCGCGCATTGCGGGGCACCGATTCCCGAGGCGCGCCGGGCCGCCGTCCCGGGGGTGCGCTTGTGCATCCCGTGTCAGGAAGCCGACGACCGCGACGGCGCGGCCTTCAGCACCTACAACCGTCGCGGCAGCAAGGACAGCCAGCTGCGCTGACATCGTAGCTCCCTCAGCGGCGTCCGGGCGCAAGGCCCGCATAGGCGCTGGCCGCCGCCGCCATGCACGCCACTGCGCAGCTGAGCATCGCCAGGTGAAACGCGGCCAGGAGCGGTGCGCCCCGCGCCGCCAGCACCCCGCCGAGCAAGGCGGTGGCGATCAGTCCGCCGCTGCGCGCCACGGCGCTATTGAAGCCCGATGCGGCCCCGGTGTGCGCACTGTCTGCAGCACTGAGTACGGCCGTGGTCAACGGCGCCACCGCGCCGCTGAGTCCGATCGCGATCACCAACAGCGAGGGCAGCACGTGCTGCCAGTAGTGTGCGTCCGCCCCGATCCGCAGCGCCAGGAGGAAGCCGAGCGCGACCACGAGCGAGCCGAGTGTCAGGGGTGCGCGTGAGCCGACGCGGCCGGCGAGGGCGCCCAGGGAAGGGGAGCTCACGGCCAGCACCAGCGGCAATGGCAGCAACGCCGCCCCCGCCGCCGTGGCGGAATAGTGCGCCGCCTCGATCATGACGTAGGGGATGAGCACGAACACGGCCCCGAGCGCGCCGTAGAGGAACAGCGTGAGCAGGGAGAGGCCGATGAACTCGCGCGAAGCGAACAGGCTCATCGGCAGCATGGCGCGCTCGCCACGGCGGCGCTCGATGAGCGCGAATCCGAGGAGCGCCAGCGCGCCGAGCAGCAGCAACACGAGCGCCGCGCTCGTCCAGCGCGGCTGCGTGGAGCGCACGGTGAGGCCCCAGGTCAGTGCGCCAAGCCCGATCGTGGCCATGATGCCGCCGAGCATGTCGAGCCGCTGGGCACGCCCCGGACGATCGGCCGGCAGGTAGCGCAGGGCGAGCGCGATCGCTCCCGCCGCCAGCGGCAGGTTGATGAGGAAGATGCCGCGCCAGTTGCCGAGGTCGATCAGCCAGCCGCCGAGCACCGGACCCGCCGCGCCGAGCGCCGCGCCGGTAGCCGCCCAGATCCCGACCGCCCGGCCCTTGGCAGTGCCGGTGAAGTTCGCCCCGAGTATGGCGAGACTGTTGGGCATGAGGAGCGCGGCACTCAGCCCCTGCAGGAAACGTGCGCCGAGCAGCACGTCGATGCTCGGCGCGAGCGCGCAGCCGAGTGAGGTGAGGCCGAAGAGCGCCGTGCCGAGGGTGAGCAGCCGGCGGCGCCCGAAGCGGTCGCCGGCGGCACCGCCGAGGAGCAGCAGCGCACTCAGGGGCAGCAGGTAGGCATTGATCACCCACTGCAGTGCGCTCGCGTCAGCGGACAGGCTGCGTCCGAGGGCCGGCAGGGCGACGTTGACCACCGAGCCGTCGATGAAGGCGAGGCTTGAGGCGAGGATGGTCGTGGTCAGCACCAGGCTCGGGTAACGCGCGGGGGTACCGGCTGCCGCGGCCCGCGGTACCCCGGCATCGCAGGCCGGCTGCACGGAGTTCATCGGCGGTGCCTAGCTGCGCAAGCGCAGTCCGCGTGGGTCGTACAAAGGCTCGAGTCGAACCGTGGCGGCACACATGTCGCCCAGGATGTCGATGCTCAGGCGCTCGCCCTCGCGCGCCAGGGCGGCGGGGACGTAGCCGGCCGCGAGACTCTTGCCGACGCAATGGCCGAAGGCCCCCGAGGTGACGTACCCCACGGCCTTGTCGGTCTGGAGAATCGATTCGTAACCGACCACGTCGGCATCACTTGCGTCGACGTCCATCACCACGAAACGACGCTTCGGCCCGGCCGAGCGCTCGGCGAGCGCTGCGACGCGCCCGGTGAATGCGGGCTTGTCGAAATCGATGAAGCGATCCAGTCCGGTCTCGCCCGGCGTGTAATCGGGACGGAAGTCCTTGTTGAAGGAGCCGTAGCCCTTCTCCAGGCGCAGCGAGGAGAGGGCGCGGCCACCGAAGTGGCTGAGCCCCAGAGGCCGCCCCGCCTCCCAGAGATCGTCGTACAGCGTCTCGGCGTAGTCCGGCGTGGTCCATATCTCGTAGCCGAGCTCGCCGGTGAATCCGGCGCGCGTCAACACAGCGGGCGCAAAACCGACGGCGGTGCTGGCGACGCTGAAGAGCCGGAATGCTGCGCCCGACAGATCGATGCGCACCAGCGCCTGCAGCAGCTCGCGCGCGCGCGGACCTGCGATCGAGAAGCCGGTCAGCGTCGAGGCCACCGAGCGCACCTGCACGTCCGCGGGCGGGTCGCTGGCCTCGAACCAGCGCAGATGGAACTCCTCGGCGAACCCGGAGCCGACGATGAGGAACCGGTCCTGAGCGAGGCAGGCGATGGAGAGATCACCGACGATGCGACCCGCCTCGCTCAGCATCGGCGCGAGCCCGAGCCGCCCGATCCTGGGGATGCGGCAGGCGAAGACCCGGTCGAGCCAGGCACGCGCACCGCGTCCCGTGACCTCGTACTTGCCGTAGTTGCTGGTCTCGTAGATGCCGACCGCCGTGCGCACGGCGGCGCACTCGGCGCGCACCACGGCGAAGGCTTCCGAACGGCGGTAGGTGGGCGTCTCGCTCGCCGTGGTGCCTTGTGGTGCAAACCACAGCGCGTGCTCGAGGCCGAAGTTGGCGCCCATGACCGCGCCGGCGGCGAGGAGGCGATGGTAGACCGGCGAACGGCGCAGCGGGCGGCCGGCCGGTAGCTCTTCGTTCGGGTAGGCGAGACGGAAGCGGCGCGCGTAGTTCTCCGGGACCTTGACGGAGGTGTACTTCGGGGTGGCGAAGGCGCCGAAGCGCGCCACGTCCATGGAAAGAATGTCCTGCCCGGGATCCCCCTCAGCCATCCAGCGCGACAGCACCAGGCCGATGCCGCCGCCCTGGCTGAAGCCCGCCATCACCGCGCACGCCACCCAGTAGTTAGGCACACCACGCACCGGACCGACCAGCGGGTTGCCGTCCGGGGCGAAGGTGAAGGGGCCGTTGACCGCCTTGCGGATGCCGGCGCGGCCGAGCGCGGGAAAGTGCCGGAAGCCGACCTCGAAGTAGGGCGCCAGGCGCTCGAAGTCCTCCGGCAGCAGCTGCATGGAGAAGTCCGGCGGCGTCTGCCGGGGTGCCCACACGATGCCGTGCGGCTCGTAGGTCCCGATCAGGCAGCCGCGGCGCTCCTGGCGCATGTAGATCTCGCCGGAGTAGTCGGTGGTGTTGACGAGTTCCTGTGCGCGCGCGGCGAGCTCGGGGATGTCCTCGGTGATCAGATAATGGTGCTCCATCGCCAGCACCGGCAGCTCGATGCCGACCAGCTGGCCGACCTCGCGCGCCCAGAGTCCCGCGCAGTTGACCACGTGCTCGGCATGCACGCTGCCCTTGTCGGTATGGACGTCCCAGGAGCCGTCGCGCCGCGGCTCGAGGCGCACGACGCGCGTGAAGCGCTCGACCTCGGCGCCGAGCTTGCGGGCTGCCTTCGCGTACGCCTGAGTGGTGCCGGAGGGATCGCAGTGCCCGCCGTCGGCTCGCCACAGCGCACCGATGAAGTGGGACGTGTCGATGAGCGGGTTCAGCTCCAGCGCCCGCTCGAGGCTGATCATCTCGGTCTCCATGCCGAGGTAGCGGGCACGCGAGCAGATGAGCTTCAGGCTGTCGAGCTCACCCTGATTCGCGGCCAGCATGAGACCGCCGTTCGGATGCAGTCCGCACGACTGCCCCGAGAGTGCCTCGATCTCGCGGTACAGGTCGATGGTGTACTTCTGCAGCCGCGAGATGTTGGCGTCGCCGTTGAAGGTGTGCATGCCGCCGGCGGCGTGCCAGGTCGAGCCCGAGGTGAGCTCGCTCTTCTCCAGCAGCAGCACGTCGCGCCAGCCGATCTTGGCGAGGTGATACAGCACGCTCGCGCCGACCACGCCTCCACCGATGACCACGGCACGCGCGCTAGCTTTCATGGCGATCCTTCTCCACAGAGCTCGGGCAGGGACACCCTGGGGGCGGCCACCAGAGCGAACGCATCCGTCAGCAAGCCGAGCCACTCGACCAGGTGCTGTGCGGTGCTCGAGGGCGTCAGGAGCAGCAGCCCCGCGGGGAGGGCCACGAACGACACCGCGACCTGCGCCATGATACTGGCGGCCGCCGCGCCGGTGCGAAATAGCTGGGGGTCGAGGTCGAGGCGGCAGCCGCGCGCAAGCAGTGCGCGCGCGCGCGGCCCGGCGAGGTAGAGCACGGCCAGACCCGAGGACAGCTCCACCACCGCGCCCTGGCCCGCGCAGGCCCGCTGCCAGCGCTCCGCGGTCGCGCCCGGCGTGTCCGGCGGACTCAACACCAGCCAGCGGCCGGGACGCGTGCTCAGGACCAGCTGCTGCGGCGAGCGCCAGCTGTGTCCGCAGGGCGGCAGCTCGACGCCCGCGACCCGGCGCCGCGCCTCCGCCAGTCCCTCGCTGTAGGCACTGAGTTCGATGATGTCCGCCGCGCACGCCGCCAGCGTCGTGCTGGCGGTGGAGGGCGAGAGCGGTGCGGACTCAGGCGCGGACACGCACATTCTCCGGGTCCACGAAATGCGGACTGACGATCTCGAGCTCGCTCGATTCCCCGTGTACCGGGCAGCTGCCCCGAAGGCGCGTGCCGATGCGACGGCGTCCGCCGGCCAGCAGCGCGAGCCCGACCCAGCCGTCGAGCTCCACCGAGGGGGTGGAGGAGGTGATGTAACCGAGGCTCGTGGCCGGGGCGCTCGGATCGATGAGCTGGGTGCCGTTGCGCAGCCGCCGCGTGCGATCCACCGGCCGCACGCCCACCAGCTGCAGACGGTCGGCGGCGGTGAGTCCCGGACGGCCGCTGAGTGCGCGTCCGACGAAGTCACCTTGCTTCTTCAGCAGCCGCTGCAGGCCGAGGTCATCCGCGGTGGTGTTGCCGTTGAGTTCCGCGGTGGTGACGTGACCCTTCTCGATGCGCAGCGTGTTGAGGGCATCGAGCCCGTAGGGGCGCAGGCCGTGCGGCTCGCCGGCGGCGAGCAGCGTTTTCCAGGCGGACTGCGCGTGGCGTGCCGGCACGGCGAGCTCATAGGCGAGCTCGCCGGAGAAGGAGATGCGAAACAGCCGCGCCGGGACACCCGCCACGTGCACCGGGGCCGCGGCCATGAACGGGAAGCTCTCGTTGGCGAGCTCCAGCTGCAGCGCATCGCCGATGACCTCGCGGGCGCGCGGCCCGGCGATGGCGAACTGCGCCCATTGATCGCTGACGTCGCTGATGCTCACCTGCCAGCCGGGGCAGTTGGCCTGCAGCTGAAACTCCAAGTGCTCGAGCACCGTGCCGGCATTGGCGGTGGTGGTGCTGAGGAGAAAGTGCTCCGCCTCCAGGCGCACCACGGTGCCGTCATCGAACAGCATGCCATCCTCGCGCAGCATGATGGCGTAGCGCGCGCGTCCGGGCGGCAGGGTGGAGACCGTGTTGGCGTAGATGAAATCGAGGAAGCTCGCGGCATCCGGGCCCTGCACGTCGAGCTTGCCGAGGGTGGAGACGTCGGTGATGCCGGCCTGCGCGCGCACCGCGCGCGCCTCGGCCAGCACGGCATCCCAGCCCCCCGCGCGCGCATACACCAGCGGCCGCAGCCACAGCCCCGTGGCGACGAACGTCGCGCCGGCGCCTTCGTGCCAGCCGTGCAGCGGCACGCGCCGCCGCGGCCGGTAGTGCTGGCGCACCTCGGCGCCGGCCAGCGCGGCGAAGGGCACGCCCTGCGCGTAGGGGCGCGCCCTGGGCAGGCCAACTTCCGCGAGGGGCATCGAGCGTGCCTGCGCCAGGATGGCGCTGCCCAGGAGACCGCCGATGCGTCCCTGGTCGGTGGCCATGCCGTGCGTGGTATAGCGCTTCATGTGCTCGACGTGCTCGTAACCCTCGCGCACGGCGAGGCGGATATCCGCGGCCGTCACGTCGTTCTGCAGGTCGACGAACGCCTTGCCCGCACCGGGCACCTCCCACAACGGAGTGAGCGGTGCGGCGGTCGTGTCCGGCGGGGTGGCCGCCGCGGGCACCCCGGCGCGCAACCCGAGCTCATGCGCCACCTGGCGCGCCGCCGCGTGGCCGTCGGCAGCGGCCGCGGCCAGACCCTGCGTACCCCGAACCGCTCCGGCGGTGGCGCCGAGTGTCGCGGGCAGCTCGGCGCTGAAGGCGGCGAGCTCCTCGCGCCACATCGCCTGCGCGCCGGCCTGTAGCGCGAGCGCCGTCGCGGGCGTGTAACCGGCGCAGACGAGCAGGCAGTCGGCCGGCAGGCGCCGCGTGGCGCCGCGGGCATCGGTGAGCTGCACCGCCTGCACCGCGGCCCCTCCCTCGACCGCGCTCACCGCGGCGCCCGCATGCACCTCGATGCCCAGCATGCGGGCACGCGCCATGGCGGGTGAGTCGGAGCGCACATCGATGGCAGCCGTGCAGCGGATGCCGGCCTCATGAAGCGCGAAGACGGCCTCGTAGGCCTCGTCCGAGTTGGTGAACAGCACCGGCTGCGCACCGACCGCCACGCCATAGCGCCGCAGGTAGCCGAGCGCCGCGCCGGCCAGCAGCACGCCGGGCGTGTCGTTGCCGCTGAAGGCCACGAGGCGCTCGTGCGCGCCGGTGGCGATGAGCACGCGCTCGGCACGGATCACGTGCAGCCGCTCCCGCAGCCCGCCGCGGCGCTGCGACTCCTCGTGCGGCAGCCGCTCAAGGGCGGCGAACACGCCGTGGCCGTAGGCGGCCAGCAGCGCCGTGGCCGTCAGCACCTGCAGCGTCGGCAGCCCGGCCAGCGCGGCGCAGGTCTGGGCGCGCCAGGAATGCCAGCGTGCATCGAGCAGCGTCGCGCCACCCAGTACGAGATCCTGCTCGAGCAGCAGCACGCGCACGCCCGCGGTCCCGAGCGCGCGCGCGGCCGCGAGCCCGGCGGCGCCGGCACCGACGATGAGCACCTCGGCGTGCACATGCACGGTTTCCGCGGGGGCGGCGTGCGCTCCGACATGGGCCGCCAGGCGCCCGAGGCCGGCAGCGCGGCGAATGAGCGGCTCGTAGAGCTTCTCCCAAGCCCAGCGCGGGGCCATGAAGGTCTTGTAGTAAAAGCCTGCCGGCAGGAAGCGTCCGAAGCGGTCATTGACGCTCAGCAGGTCGAATTGCAGCGACGGCCAGCGGTTCTGGCTCTCGGCGCTCAGCCCCTCGTGGATCGGCAGCGTGGTGGCGAGTACGTTTGGCTCACGGCCGGCGCTGCTGAGCACGTCCACCAGGGCGCATGGCTCCTCCCAGCCGCAGCTGACCACGCCGCGCGGGCGGTGGTACTTGAAGCTGCGGCCGAACAGGCGCACTCCGTTGGCGAGCAGCGCCGAGGCCAGCGTGTCGCCGGCAAGACCGCGAAAGCTGCGTCCATCGAAGCGGAACTGCACGCCGCGGCCCGGATCGAGGAGGGGGCCGCTCGTGATGCGGCAGGGCCCGCTCATCCGCGCTCATCCGCGCGGGGCAGCGCGAGCGGCTCGTGCGCCGCGGCGACCGCACGGATCTCGTGCGTGAGGGTGTGGCGCAGCACCTTCAGCAGCTTGCGGCAGCCACCGGTGTGCAGCCACCACTCCAGGTGCCAGCCGCACGGATTGTCGCGCTCGTAGAGGTAGCTGACGAAGTCGGCGCGCGTCGCAGCGGGCCCCGGGCGCACGCGCGTGGCATCCCCGCGATAGCGGAACTCGCTCTCATCGCGCGTGCCGCACCAGGGACAGGGAATGCGCAGCATCGACCGCGTCAGTGGGCGAAGGGGAAGGGGCCGACGCCGCGCTCATCTACCATGCGTCCCTCGGCGAAGCGCGCCAGGTCCAGATGCGCCGCCACGGGATGCGGGGCGCCCGTGGCGATCAGGTGCGCGGTCGTGAAGCCGCCGGCGGGGATGGCCTTGAAGCCGCCGTAGCACCAGCCGCCGTTCAGCAGCAGCCCGTCGACGGGTGTCTGCGAGATGACGGGCGAGCCGTCCATGCTCATGTCCATGAGCCCGCCCCACTGACGCAGGATCTTCAGCCGCGCCAGGCCGGGCAGCAGTGTCACGGCGGCGGCCGCGACCTCCTCGGCCATCGGCAGCGTGCCGCGCTGTGCGTAGCTGTTGTAACCGTCGATGGCGCCGCCAAACACCAGCCCGCCCTTGTCGGACTGGCTGACGTAGAAGTGTCCGGCACCGTAGGTGAGGACGACATCGAGCACTGGCTTGATCGCCTCGCTGACGAACGCCTGCAGCACGTGGGTCTCGATGGGCAGCACGAGGCCTGCCATCCTCGCCAGGCGCGAGGAGCTGCCGGCCACGGCCAGGCACACCAGATCGGCCTGGATGCTGCCGCGGGTGGTCTCTACCCCGATGACGCGGCCGCCACTGCGGTTGATCGCGGTTACCTCGCAGTGCTCGATGATGTCCACGCCGCGCTCGGAGGCAGCGCGGGCGTAACCCCAGGCGACCGCATCGTGCCGCACCGTGCCGCCGCGGCGCTGCAGGAAGCCGCCCAGCACCGGGTAGCGGCCGTTGTCGAGATCCACCAGGGGCACGAGCGCCTTGACGTCGGCGGCGCTCACGGCCTCGGCATCCACGCCCAAGAGGCGCATCTGGTTCGCGCGGCGCGTGAACAGATCGCGCTGCGCCTCGGTGTGGAACAGGTTCAGCGTGCCGCGCTGGCTCACCATGGCGTTGAAGTTCAGCGCCTGCTCCAGGCCCTCCCACAGCTTCAGCGAGAACTCGTAGAAGCGGATGTTCGCCGGGTGAAAGTAGTTCGACCGGATGATGGTGGTGTTGCGCCCTACGTTGCCGAGACCGAGCGGGCCACGCTCGAGCACAGCGACCTCAGTGATGCCGTGCTGGGCGGCCAGGTAATACGCGGTGGCGAGCCCGTGGCCACCGCCGCCGATGATGAGCACGCGGTAGCTCGGCTTTGGGGCAGCCTTGGCCCAGGCGCGCGTCCAGCCGCGCTGTTGCTGCAGGCCCTCGCGCAGCAGGCGCAGGGCCGAGTAGCGGCCGCTCGAGCGGCGCGGCGAGGGGGGAGGCGCGGGGGGATCCATGCGCTGCGCATCATAAGGCGCGGGACGGCACTCGCATATGTCCCGCGCAGCTCAGGCCCGTCCGCTTGACGCAGCTTGGAACAAGCGACAACGTGTCTGCTCAAGGGATGCACGGGTGCTGCGGCGCACGCGCGCTTGAATGCGGCCGACCTGCCCCTTGTACACCGGGCTCTCGGGTGAGGAGGGTGAGCTTGAGGCGGACGCTGCGGATTCTGGGCGCGCTGCTTGCGCTGTGCGCCTCGTGCGCCGCCACGGCGAGCGTCGTCGTCTCCTCCAAGCTCTCCAGCGAGTCGGCGATGCTCGGACAGATGATCCGCCTGCTCCTGAACGCCCACGGCGTGCCGACGCTCGATCGCACCCGTATCGGCGCGACTCCGGTGGTGCGCAAGGCGCTGCTCGCCGGGGAGATCGACCTGTATGTCGAGTACACCGGCAACGCCGGCTTCTTCTTCAACGACATGGCCGACCACGCCTGGAAGGATCTGCGGGCCGGCTACGAGCGCGGGGCGCGTCTCGACTACGCCGCCAACCATATCGTCTGGCTGACGCCCGCACCGGCCAGTAACGCCTGGGCGCTGGCGGTGCGCCGTGACGTGGCCATGGCCAATGGCCTGAGAACCATGAGTGACTTCGG
>Ga0335077_10003323_pt1 | contig 19390 bp, 17 predicted proteins | sample Lox_Sample_31_FD_207151 | JGI IMG/M metagenome (GOLD analysis project Ga0335077, IMG submission 207151) | Soil microbial communities from Loxahatchee National Wildlife Refuge, Florida, United States - Lox_Sample_3.1 | ecosystem: Environmental > Terrestrial > Soil > Wetlands | place: USA...
CCCCCGACCCCCTTTGGGACCTGAGCGCGCTCGCGACCCGCGGCGTCGCCCGGGCACGCCGCCACCAGGACCGGGCGCACCGGGGTCGGCCCGTTCGGCCCAAAGAATCCCTCCCAAGCCCCGGCCCGCCAGCGTCAGGCCACCGCGGCCGCGCCGCCTGATCCCGCGCGGCAACCCGGGCCGCAGGCTCGGCGTGACCTTGCTCGCGATCATCTTCGTGCTGACGCTGTTCGCCGCGCGTCTCGTCCAGGTGCAGGGGCTCGAGGCCGGCCGTTATCGCGTCCTGGCCTCGAAGCAGCGGGACCTGACGATCCCGCTGCCCGCGCTGCGCGGCAGCATCACGGGCGCGAACGGTGAAGTGCTCGCCATGACGGTCGAGACGTACCTGGTCTACGCGGACCCGCCGTTGATCCCCGTGGCCGATCAGCTGGCGGTCGCCACCAAGCTCGCCGCCTACCTCAGCTTGCCGGCGGATCAGATCCTCGCCCTGATCCAGCACCCAACCTCCCCGCAGTACGTGCCGCTGGCCAAGGGCGTGTCCGAGCAGATCGGCGGCGAGATCGCGGCACTGGACCTGCCCGGTATCGCGCTGACCCCGAGCTACGCCAGGTCCTATCCCGACGGTGACGTCACGGCCAACCTCATCGGCTTCACCGGGACCAACCGCCAGGGCACCCTGCTGGGCGCGGCCGGCCTCGAAGAGGAGTACAACTCGCTGCTGGCCGGCCGGGCCGGCCACGAGCAGGTGCAGATCGCCACGAACTTCCTGCGGATCCCGCTCGCGGGCAGCAGTGACCAGCCGGTGGTGAACGGCAGCGACCTGCGGCTGACCATCGTCCCGGCGCTGCAGTACGACGCCCAGCAGGCCTGCGCCGCCCAGGTCGCCAAGAGCAAGGCCAGCGACTGCACGGTGGTGATCATCCAGCCCGAGACCGGGTACGTGCTGGCCATGGCCCAGTGGCCCAGCTATGACCCGTCGAGCCTCACCGACGTGAGCCGGGTGACCAACCTGGCCGTGCAGAACGAATTCCAGCCGGGCTCGACGGCCAAGGTGGTCACGGCCGCGGCCGCGTTCGAGCGCGGCGGCCAGACGCCGATGAGCGCCTACAACATCCCGTACCAGATCAACGAGGGCGGCCAGCTCATCCACGACGCCGAGTGGTCCCCGGGCGAGCGGTACACGATCGCCGGAATCATCGCGCATTCCTCCAACGTCGGCATCACCCAGGTCGCCGCACACGTCGCGCCGCAGGTCCAGTACGACTACCTGCGGGCGTTCGGGCTCGGCCAGCCGAGCGGGCTCGGGCTGCCCGGCGAGACCGCCGGCGACCTGCCCCCGGTCTCGCAGTGGTGGCCGGACACCCGGTACACGCTGGCGTTCGGCCAGGGCGTGGCGGTGACCGCGGTCCAGATGGCCGAGGTCTACGCCACGATCGCCAACAACGGCGTGCGAGTACAGCCGACGCTGGTCGAGGGCACGACCAATTCGGCCGGCAAGTACACGCCGGCCGCGCCCTCGCCCGCGAAGCGCGTCATCCAGGCGAAGACCGCGCAGGAGCTGCGGCAGATCCTGGAGCAGGTGCCCGCCATCGACCAGGAGGGCGGCCAGCCCTGGGGCATCATCCCCGGCTACGCGATTGCGGCCAAGACCGGCACCTCGCAGGAATCCAACGGAACCTGTGCCCTGTGCGTCTACGGGTCGAGCTACATTGGCATGGCGCCAGGTAACGACCCGCAACTGGTGATCGCTGTGAACGTACAGAACCCCCGCAAGGGCGGCTACTACGGCGACGTCGTGGCCGGTCCGGTTTTCTACCAGGTGATGAAGGAAGCGCTGGCTACGCTGCAGATCCCGCCGGACGGCGCTACGCCCGCCAGCATCCGCCTGAACGCGCCGTGACAGGAGGTACTCTCACCCCGTGGCGATCCGACCCGCCCGCCCGCAGCCGAAGCAGCTGTCTGCTCTCGGCTCGCTGCTGGGTGTCCGGCTAGCCTCCGTAGGAAAATTCCTTTCACCGAACGACCTGGGGTGCGTCACCGGAGTCACGCTCGACTCGCGCGCGGTGGCGCCCGGCGACCTGTACGTCGCGCTGCCCGGCAGCCGGGTCCACGGCGCCGCGTTCTGCGCCGACGCGGTGGCCGCGGGGGCCGTCGCGGTGCTGACCGACCCGGACGGGCGGGCCCGCGCCGCGGCCACCGGGGTACCGGTCTTCGTGCTCGCCGATCCGCGCGGGAAGCTGGGCGAGATCTCCTGCTGGGTGTACGGGAACCCGTCGAGCCGGCTGCGGCTCATCGGCGTGACCGGGACCAGCGGCAAGACCACCTCGACCTACCTGCTGGAGTCCGGGCTGCGCGCGGCCGGGCACCAGACCGGGCTGGTGGGCGGGGTGGAGACCAGGATCGGCCGGGACCAGCTGCCCAGTACCCTGACCACCCCCGAGGCGCCCGACCTGCAGGCCCTGTTCGCGGTCATGGTGGAGCGCGGCGTGACCGCCGCCGCGATGGAGGTGTCCAGCCACTCGCTGGCCCTCGGCCGGGTCGCGGGCACGAGCTTCGACGTCGCGGTGTTCACCAACCTGTCTCAGGATCACCTGGACTTCCACGCCGACCTGGAGGACTACTTCCGGGCCAAAGCGTCCCTCTTCATGCCCCCCGTGCTCGGCGTCATCAACACCGACGACAAGCACGGCCGCCGGCTCGCCTCCTCGGCACCCGTGCCGATCACCACGTTCTCGGCCGTGGGCCAGCCGGAGGCGGACTGGCGGGCGGTCGACGTCAGGTCCGGTGCGGACGGCAGCACCTTCCGGGTCATCGGGCCCGGCGGGGTCGAGGCCGACGTGTCGGTGGGACTGGCCGGGGTGTTCAACGTGGCCAACGCGCTCGGCGCGGTGGTCGCGCTGGTCGAGGCGGGCGTGCGGCTGGAGGACGCGGTGGCCGGCATCGCGGCCTGCCCGGGCGTCCCCGGCCGGCTGGAGCGGGTGCCAGCCTCCGGGCTGGACATCACGGCCTTCGTCGACTACTCGCACAAGCCGGGCGCGGTCGAGGCGGTGCTGCGCTCGCTGCGCCCGGTCACCCGGGGCAGCCTGATCATCGTCCTCGGCTGCGGCGGCGACCGGGACCGGGCCAAGCGCCCGATGATGGGCGCCGCTGCCGCGTCGCTGGCCGATGTGGCCATTCTCACCAGTGACAATCCGCGATCCGAGGATCCGCTGGCCATCCTGGCGGCGATGCTGGACGGCGTGCTGAGCGTGCCGCAACCCGAACGGGCCCGGGTGATCGTCGAGCCCGACCGCGCCGCCGCGATCGCCCAGGCCGTCGGCCTGGCTGCTCCCGGCGACGTGATCGTGGTCGCGGGCAAGGGCCACGAGACCGGTCAGTACGTAGCGGGCCGGGTGCTGCCCTTCGACGACCGCCAGGTCACCGCGTCGGCGCTGGAGCGAGCGGCCAAGGACCAGGCCCCGGCCGACCCGTGGGCGGTGGACCGGTGATCCCGCTGACCCTGGCCCAGGTGGCCGAGGTCACCGGCGGCCGGCTGCACGGCGACCCGGGCGCGGTCGTCACCGGCGAGGTGGTGATCGACTCACGACTGGCCGGCCCGGGGGGCCTGTTCGCCGCGGTCCCGGGGGAACGGGCCGACGGGCACGACTTCGCCGCCGCCGCGGCAGCGGCCGGCGCGGTCGCGGTGCTCGCGACCCGTCCGGTCCCGGCTCCGTCGATTCTGGTTGGCGACGTCCCGGCCGCCCTGGCCGCGCTGGCCAGGTTCGTGGTGGACTCGCTGCCCGGCGTCACGATCACGGGCATCACCGGCTCGTCGGGCAAGACGACGACCAAGGACCTGGCCGCCCAGCTGATCGAGCGCCTCGGCCCGACGATCGCGCCCGCCGGGTCGTTCAACAACGAGTTCGGCCACCCGCTCACCGTGCTGCGCGCGGACGCCTCGACCAGGTACCTGGTGCTCGAGCTGTCCGCGCGGGGGCCGGGCCACATCGCCTACCTGTGCGGCATCGCGCCGCCCCGCTACGGCGTGGTGCTGAACGTCGGTCACGCGCACGCCGGGGAGTTCGGCGGGCTGGACCAGACCGCCCGGGCCAAGGGCGAGCTCGTCGAGGCGCTTCCCGCCGGGGGAGCGGCCATCCTGAACGCCGACGACCCCCGCGTCCTGGCCATGGCCGCCCGGACACCGGCCCGGGTCGTCACGTTCGGCCTGGCGCCGGGCCAGCCTCGCGCGCCCCAGCCGGTCATCCGGGCGGCGGACGTGCGTCTCGACGACCTCGGGCGGCCAGGCTTCACCCTGCTGACACCCGAAGGCCGGGCCGCGGTCGCCCTCCGGCTGCACGGCGCGCATATCGTGCCGGATGCCCTGGCCGCCGCGGCCCTCGCGCGCGAGCTCGGCCTGGGCCCGGCTGACATCGCGGACGGGCTGTCCGCGGCGGTGACGCGCAGTCGCTGGCGGATGGAGGTGCACCGCCGGGATGATGGGGTGACGATCATCAATGACGCGTACAACGCGAACCCCGAGTCCGTCCGGGCCGCCCTGGACGCTCTGCGGCACCTGGCCGTCGGCGGGCGCGCGTTCGCGGTCCTCGGCCACATGGGCGAGCTGGGCGCCGTCTCGCGGGCCAGCCACGAAGGCGTCGGCGAGTTCGCCGCCCGGGCGGGCCTGGCCGGCCTGATCGCGGTCGGCGAGGAGGCGGCGCCGATCCTGGCCGGCGCGCGGCGGGTGCGGTCCTGGACCGGCGAGGCGCTCGCCGCCCCCGACGCCGCGGCCGCGCTCGAGGCCCTGGCGAACCAGTTGAAGCCCGGCGACGTTGTCCTGGTGAAGGCCTCCCGCGCGGCTCAACTGGAAGGTGTGGCGATGGCCCTGCTTTCCCGGGGGGACGACCCCCCGGAACCCCCCGCGCACGGGGGGGCTGCCCGCCCCCCCGTCCCCCCCCGGGAGGAGGCGGACCGGTGAAGACCGTCCTGTTGTCCGCGGCCGTCTCGCTGTTCTGCGCGCTGTTCGGCACCCCGCTGGCCATCAGGGTCTTCACCCAGCGTGGCTACGGCCAGGAGATCAGGTCGGACGGGCCGGCCGGGCACCTGTCCAAGCGCGGCACGCCGACCATGGGCGGTACGGTGATCATCACCGCGTCGCTGGCCGGCTACCTCGTCGGCCACCTGGCCACTGGCGACGCCATGTCGGCGTCCGGGCTGCTCGTGCTGTTCCTGATGACCGGGCTCGGCCTGGTCGGGTTCGCCGACGACTTCATCAAGCTCTACATGCAACGCAGCCTGGGCCTGCGCAGCGGGGCCAAGCTGGCCGGCCAGGCCATCGTGGGCGGGATCTTCGCCGTGCTGGCGATCAGGTTCCCCGACGGATGGGACATCACCCCGGCGTCGACCCACCTGTCCTTCTACGCGGACTTCGGGATCTCGATCGGGCCGGTGCTCTTCGTGATCTGGGTCATCCTCATGGTGTCCGGGACCTCTAACGCCGTGAACCTCACCGACGGGCTGGACGGCCTGGCCACCGGCGCGGCCATCCTGGCGCTCGCCGCCTACATGATCATCGGGATCTGGCAGCTGCGGAACGACTGCACGGTCTACCTGGCCCCGGCCTGCTACGACGTGCGTGACCCGCAGGATCTCGCCATCGTGGCGGCCACCGTCATGGGCGCCTGCATCGGCTTCCTGTGGTGGAACGCGCCCCCGGCCAAGATCTTCATGGGCGATACCGGGTCCCTGGCCCTGGGCGGCGTGCTCGCCGGGCTGGCCATCACCACCCACACCGAGCTCCTGCTGTTCCTGCTGGGCGGCCTGTTCGTGATCATCACGCTGTCGGTGGTGATCCAGGTCGGCTCGTTCAAGCTGACCGGTAAGCGGGTGTTCCGCATGGCCCCGCTGCAGCACCACTTCGAGCTGGCCGGATGGGCCGAGACCACGATCGTCGTCCGATTCTGGATCATCGCCGGCATCTGCGTCGCCCTGGGCCTCGGCATCTTCTACGTCGGCTGACGCGGCCCGGCCGCGGCCGCCGGCGGTTTCAGCGCGGCGGCAGGGTGGGGTGCGGTTCCGCCGGTGGCAGGCCCGTCATCTCGCGGGTGATGGCCCACCGCTCGTGGTCGCGCCAGGCACCGTCGATGAATAGCATGTCAGGCGCATAGCCCTCCTTGCGGAAGCCCTGCCGCCGGACCAGGGCGAGCGAGGCCCGGTTGGCCGGCTGGATGTTGGCTTCCAGCCGGTGCAGGCGCAGCTCGCCGAACGCGTAGCGCAGCACGAGGCCCAGGCCCTCGGACATGTAGCCCCGCCCCGCCGCCGGGGCGAAGGCCGCGTAGCTGAGGCTGGCGGACTGGAACCGTCCCCGGATGATCGAGCCGACGATGATGACGCCGGCCATCGCCCCGCTGTCGCGCACGCAGACGAGCCGTCCCTCGGTGCCCGGTCGGCTCAGCCGCGTGAGGTAGTCGCGGAACGCCTCGCGCGTGGTGGGCAGGGTGTACCACGGGTGATGCAGCCCGACGCTGGCCCTGGCCAGGCCGAGGAACTCCTCCTCGTCGCCCGCGGTCAGCTCCCGCAACGTCACCCGGGGGACTCGTTCATCCATGGAGCCCGAGATTATCCGGGCGAGACCTTCCGCCTCCCTGACCGCCTTAAACCCTTCGTGATCATGGGATTCCACCGGGCGCTGCCGCGGCATCGTCCCGGCCTCCTGTCTCAATTCGGCCAATTTGCGGCATCTTCTCCCAATAAGACACAAGTTGCCGGTAGGTTACGTCGCGTCCGACGGTCGGCCGGCGGGAGTGTGGGGTTATGGAGCGGACAAGGAAACTGGCCGGGGCGGCCCTGCGGGCACTGGAACGTCCCGGGCCCGGCCGGCCTGAACGCCGAGGCGGCGGCTCTCGGCTCGGGCCTGAACGTGTTCGCCAGCGGCAGCACGGTCGTGGCGACCGCGCCGGCTTTCACCAGCTACTTCCCGGCGCCGTATCTGCGGCCGTTTGATCTTGCACCATTCTTCGGCGGTCCAGCCCGGCTCGTTCCGTAAGAAAGATCTTCTTATACCTAACGAAACGGCGTGCGTGCCCGCCGTCCGCCGTGACCGCCACGCGGCCTCGGCCGCTCCCATCGGCGTGCACGGCGGGCCCTGGAAGAACGGCCAGATCTCCTCGGCGATGCCGCGCCAGTCGGCGGTCGCGGACAGCTCGCCGAGCAGGGCGAACAGGCCGAGGTTGATCCGCTGCAGGATCACGTAGGAGCGGGGGATCCGCGCGTACGGGGCCAGCGGGCTGCGGAAGTCGAAGAACTTCCTGGTCACCGCGGAGGCGTACTCGCCGGTCATGGTGCGCGGGCCGCGCGTGCGGACGGTGTCGTAGAACACCGCCATATGCTCCACGACCAGCGGCGTGGACACCGGCGCGTCCGGGATCAGGAAGCCGGCCGCCGTCATGGCCCGGCGGAACCCCTCGGGGTCGGAGTCCACGCACAGGTGCTTGACCATCGCCGCCAGGGGCTGCATCTCCGCGGTGGTGAAGTGCTTGACCAGGCCGAAGTCGAGGAAGGTGACCCGGCCGCCGCCGTGGAACAGGTAGTTGCCCGGGTGCGGATCGCCGTTGAACGCGTGCGCCTCGTACAGGCTGCGGAACACGAAGCGGTAGATCGTCTCCGCGGCCAGGTCGCGCTCGGCCTGCGGCCAGCTGGCCAGCTCGGCGAACCTGGCCCCGTCGGCGAGCTCGCTGGTCACCACCCGCCGGGTGGACAGTTCGGCCACGATGCCTGGCACGCCGATGGTGGGGTGGCCGGCGTAGAACCGGGCGAACAGCTGCTGGTTGCGGGCCTCCCGGCGGTAGTCCAGCTCCTCGGTGACCCGCTCCCGCAGCTCCGCGAGCAGCGCGTCGACGTCCTGGCTCGGCGCGGTGATCTTGAGCATCCGGCGCAGCAGCGCGACGTTTCCCAGGTCAGCCTCGATCGTCTCGGCGATGGACGGGTACTGGACCTTGACCGCGACGGCCCGGCCGTCGTGGGTGATCGCGCGGTGCACCTGCCCGATCGACGCGGCGGCGATCGGCTCGGGGTCCCAGGTGGCGAAGGCCCGCTCCGGCGGTCGGCCCAGCTCCTCGGTGACCACCTGCGCGGCCAGCTCCGGGCTCATCGGCGGCACGCTGTCCTGCAGCCGGCTCAGCGTGCGGCGGGCGGCCGGCGACAGGCCGTCGTCGACGTAGCTGGCCATCTGGCCGAGCTTCATCAGCACGCCCTTCATCGTGCCCAGGGTCGCGGCGACGTCCTCGGCGGTCTGCAAGGCCAGGTCGTTCCGCAGCCGTTCCCGGTGCTCGCCCGCGCTGGCGAACAGCCGGGGCGCGTTGCTCGCGTAGCGCGCGCCGCCCCGCGCGGCCAGCCGCGCCGCGGCCAGACCGCGCTCGACCCGCAAGCTTCTCCGGCCCCCGGCACCCTGGCCGCCGCCCTTCGCCCGGCGCACGACGGCCAGGCCCGCGACCGATACCCCGCTCAGCGCCGCGACCGCGGCCAGCCACCTGACCGTTGCCCTCAAACTGTCACTCCTGTCACTTCTGCCGTGCCGAACGCATCCGTAGCGTGAGCGCCTGCCGCGCCTCCAGCACGCCCGGTTCGGCCATGAACACCGCGTCGAACACGCCGAGCGTCTGGCGGATCTCGGTCCGGCGGGCGGGGGTCAGCGGCGTCGGCGCCGGGTAGCCGTACAGGTCGCGGGCCCAGCCGGGCAGCGCGGCGAGCGACGCGTCCCGCAGGTCCTGCCACAGCTCCGCGACCTCCTCGCCCATGCCGGCCGGGTCGAGCATGTAGCCCATGGACTCTGCGGCCGCCGGAGTGCGCCGCAGCCCGGGCCGGACGCCGGCCAGGTACTCCTCCAGGGCCGTCACGCTGTCCGGGATGATCTCGCGCGGGACCCCGAGCAGCTCGGCCGAGACGGCCATCTCGGCCAGGTAGGCGTCCGCGTCCGCCTCGTCGGGCGGCGTGCCGAACAGCCGCGCGGCGGCGAGCACAGAATCCACCAGACCCGCGTGCACCCACAGCAGCAGCGCGGGATCCCCGGCGGCGTACGGACGGCCGGTCACGGTATCCGTGCCCCGGACGTGCTCGTGGACCGCCCGCACCCTGGCGGCGGCCCGGCTCGCGCTGGCCCGGTCGCCGTAGGTGACGACCGCGAGGTACGAGGCGGTGGCGGCCAGCCTGCCGACCGGGTCGCGACGCCAGTCGCTGTGCTGGTCGACGCCGGCCATGGCCAGCGGGTGCAGCGCCTGGATCAGCACCGAGCGCAGCCCCGCGACCGGGGCGGACAGGTCGGCGGCCAGCCGCCAGGTCACGCTGCCCGGCCCGAAGAACCCGTCGTCCCCGGGCCGGTCCGGCACCCCGGCCACGAAGGCGGCGGCGTACCGCTCGACCAGGCCGACCGCAGCGGCGGGCCCGTGCCCCCCCGAGCCTGCGGCGGCGTAGGGCTCGGCCGTCATGAGCGCAGCCCCGCGAACAGGTCGGCCTCGGGCAGCGGCGCACCGGTGGTGTCGCTGACCCGGATGAAGCTCTCCCGGCCGAAGGTGGCTTCGGCGATCTCCGGCGGGAGCTTGCTGAACCACGAGTCGTTGATCTGGCTGCCGTGCGCGAACAGCGCGTCACGCTTGCGGGCCAGCACCGGCCGGATGTCGACGGTGGTGGTGATGCGCAGCTCGGAGGCCTGGCCCCGCCGCATGAGCTCGGGGTCGACGTTCTCGAAGTCCGGGACCTCCATGCCAAGCTCGCGCAGCGCGTCCCAGACCTTCCGCCAGTCGCTGCCGCGCATGGCGCTGAGGTAGAGCTTGGCCACCCGGCCCGTGTCGGCGAACGCCGCCTGCGCGCAGCGGCTCGCGTGCACGTGGTCGGGATGCTGGTACGGTCCCTGGTCGTCGTAGGTGATAAGCACCTGCGGCCGGTACCGCTCGATCAGGCCGGAGATCCTCGCCGCCACCTCGGCCTGCGGGATGTTGCAGAACGCGTCGGGCCGGTCCTTGTAGTCCCATTCCGGCATGCCGGAGTCATGGTAGCCGAGCAGTTCCAGGTCGGTGACCCCGAGGATGGCGCACGACTCGCGGAGCTCGGCCAGGCGCTGTTCGGCCACGGCCTGCGTGTCGTGCCCGTCCTCGCCCGGCTTGACCCCGCCCTGCGCGTCGCCGAACTCCCCGTTCGTGCAGGTCACGACCACTGTCCGGATTCCCTGGGCGGAATAGGCGGCCAGTACCCCACCGGTGCTCGACGCCTCGTCGTCCGGGTGGGCGTGCACCGCCATCATCGTCAGCGTTTCTGCCATGATTCCAGCCTGCCTGACCAGGCGGCCAGCCGCGAATCGGAGTCGCTCACCGCACGGGCAGCAGCGCGGCCGTCACGGTGAGCAAGAACGTGGACAGCGCGCCGACACCGTGAACCGCGGGGATGAGCGGGAGCAGGTGCAGTCTGCGCCGCCGGACCGGGACCGGCTCGGTGAGCAGGCTGGCGATCATCTCGTCGGTCACGGTGAACGCGTCCTGGGGCGCCGCCGTGCCGTGCGCTCCCGGCGCACCCGGGCGTCCCGGCGCACCCGGCCGTCCCGGCGCACCCGGCCGTCCCGCCCGCCCTCCGGCCGGGTGGCCCTCCCCGGCCTCCCAGACGCCGTCCGGTCCCGGGGCGGGCCGGACCGGGTAGGGCGTCCAGAGGGTTACGGTGCAGATGCCGAGGCAGATCGCGGCGCAGACCAGGGCGACACCGATCCAGGCGAGTGGCCGCCAGCCACTGACCAGGTAGCTGATCCAGACGGTCAGCCCGGCCAGGGCCGCGCTGGCGTGGCCGAACACTACCGGCGGCGGCACGCCCTGACCGGTGGCCCGCTGGCGGCGCAGGCCGCCGCGCGCGACCCACGTTCGGAGCATGTAGCCGCCGATGCCGGCGGTGAGCAGCCACGCGATCAAGGCGGCCAGGCCCATGCTCATGGTCACATCCGCGGGAGGCGCAGGTACCCGCAGCGTACCCGGCAGACCCCGGCGGCGATAGGCCTCACGGCCGGGTCGTTTCGGTGGCCTCGGTGAGGGCCTCCGGATGCATCCGGTAATAGTGCTTGGTCAGCACGGCGCTAGCCTGGCCGGGCTGGTAGGCCAGGGTGCGCCCGCATATCTCGCAGCGCGTCAGGGGAAGCCGGGTCACCGTCACCGGGAAACGCGAAGAATCTGGGCGGCTCATCGCTTCACATAATGCCAGAACCTCCCAACGGCCCGGTCGTGCGGGGCGTCTGCAGTGCATGTTCCGATGCGGCCCAGCATCCGGCTGGTCATCCCAGAGAATTCGCTGGCCGTGCCGTTGCTCGGCTTCAGCGACGCCAGCCACGGCTGACTCGTCCTGGGCCACGGCACCTGGCGCACCGCTGACGGCGGCCGCACCGGGACCCGCGCGTAACGAAATCCCTGGGCGACACGCGCCGGATGTCCGGGTCTTGGCGTGGGCCGGCGAACAGACTTGAAGCATGTATGCGCAAGTTTCCCCGGGCTCGGACGACCTCGCGGACCCGGACCTGGCCGCCCCGGGCGCTCCGGATCAGGCTGAGCCACGCTTGCGCGGCCTGGGCGGGGTCCGGGATCGCATCGGCGTCTGGCGAGGGCTGCTCGACCGGCCGCTGACGTCCTACTACCTGGTCCTCGGGATCACGGCGCTGCTGCTCGGGCTGGGCCTGGTCATGGTGCAGTCCACCGCGTCCGTCACCGACCTGAGCAAGGGGCTGTCGCCCTACTCCGACTTCAAGAAGCAGCTGCTCGGCGGGGCCATCGGGTTGCCGCTGATGTGGATAGCCGCCCGTTCGTCGCCCCGGCTGTTCCGCGCTTTCGCCTACCCGCTGCTCGCGATGGCCATCGTCGGGCTGGGCCTCACCCTGATCCACGGCGTCGGGGTGTCCGAGAACGGCGCGGCCAGGTGGATCTCCATCGGCGGCCAGCAGATCCAGCCGTCGGAGATCGCCAAGCTGGCCCTGGTGGTGTGGGGCGCCGACCTGCTCGCGCGCAAGGAAAAGCTGGGCCAGCTGGCGGACTGGCGGCACATGCTGGTGCCGCTCATGCCCGGCACCGCCCTGCTCTGCCTGCTCGTGATGACCGGCGATGACCTGGGCACCACGTTCATCCTGCTGGTCATCTTCCTGGCGCTGCTGTGGGTCATCGGCACGCCCGGGCGGGTGTTCGGCGGCATGCTGATCCTGGCCTCCCTGGCCGTGGCGTTCATGATGGTCTCGTCGAAATACCGGATGGACCGCATCCTCGGCTTCTTCGGCCCGCAGGGCAGCCCGACCGGTCCCTACATGCAGCACATCCAGGGTGAGTACGCGCTCGGCTCGGGCGGCATCACCGGGGTCGGCCTCGGTGCCAGCGGGGAGAAGTGGGGCTGGGTGCCGGAATCCACCACCGACTACATCTTCGCCATCCTCGGCGAGGAACTGGGGCTCATCGGCACGCTGTGCGTGACGTTCCTCTATGGCCTGCTCGCCTTCGCCGGGCTGCGGATCGCCCGCCGCGTGCCCGACCTGTTCTCCCGCCTGGCGGCCACCGGCATCACAGCGTGGATCGTGATACAGGCCGTGGTCAACATCGGGGTGAACATCGGCGTCGTGCCCATCACCGGCGTCCCGCTGCCGCTCGTCTCGGCCGGGCTGTCGTCGCTGCTGAGCACCCTGGTCGCGCTCGGCATGCTGATGTCGTTCGCCAGGAACGAGCCCGGTGCCCAGGAGGCTTTGGCCGCACGCGGCCCCGGCTGGCCGCTGCGCGTTCTAAGCTGGCTCGGTCTAGCAAAGCGCCGACGATAGCGCGGCCGCGGTTCAGGGACGAGACATGAGGGTACTGCTTGCCGGCGGCGGGTCCGCCGGACACATCGAACCGGCTCTCGCGCTGGCGGACGCCCTGCGGCGGGCCGACCCGGACGTGGAAGTGACCTGCCTGGGTACCGAACGCGGCCTGGAGACCAGGCTCATCCCGCTGCGGGGATACCCGCTCGAGCTCATCCCGGCCGTGCCGATGCCGCGGGCGGTGACACCCAAGCTGCTGACGGTGCCCGGCCGCCTGGCGGGGGCGGTCAACGCGGCGGCCGGCGCGCTGGACCGGACCAGGGCGCAGGTGCTCGTCGGCTTCGGCGGGTACGTCGCAACCCCCGGTTATCTGGCCGCCCGGCGACGCCGGGTCCCCATCGTGGTGCACGAGGCGAACCCGCGGCCGGGACTGGCTAACCGGCTTGGCGCCAGGTTCACCACCCACGTCTTCACCGGCCACCCGGACACCCAGCTCAGAAACGGTAAGTACCTCGGCATCCCGATCCGGCGCGAGATCGCCGAACTCGACCGGCTGGCCGTCGGCGACAAGGCGCGGGCCCATTTCGGCCTGCGCCCGGACATGCCCGTGCTGCTCGTAACCGGCGGCTCGCAGGGGGCCCGGTCGCTGAACCGGGCGGTGTTCGGCGCGGCCGGGTGGCTGAGAGACGCCGGTGTCCAGGTGCTGCACGTGATCGGGCCACGGAACGGCGCCGACGCGCCGGTGGCCGCGACCGGCGTCCCCTACGTGGCCACCCCCTACATCGACCGGATGGATCTGGCGTACGCGGCGGCCGACTTCGCGCTGTGCCGGGCCGGGGCGATGACGTGCGCCGAGCTCACCGCCGTCGGCCTGCCCGCCGCGTACGTGCCGCTCCCGATCGGCAACGGCGAGCAGCGGCTGAACGCGGTGCCGATCGTGCAGCGGGGCGGCGGCATGCTGGTCAGCGACGCCGACCTGACCCCCGAGTGGATCCGGGACACCCTGCTGCCCGTGCTGGTCAACATCGACCAGGTCGCGGACATGTCGGAAGCGGCCGCGTCGCTGGGTCGCGGCGACGCCGACCGCTGGCTCGCCGAAGCGGTCATCGAGGTCGTGGAGGGAAAGAATCGGGGTACGGATCCAGATGCTGAAAAGCCTGATCACACCCGCTGAGCCGTTGCCTGCCGCCCGCCTCGGGCGGGTGCACTTCACCGGTATCGGCGGCGCGGGCATGTCGGGTATCGCGCGGATCATGCTGGCCCGCGGGATCGGCGTGTCCGGCAGTGACGCGGTGCCCTCGGCCCTACTCGACGACCTGAACGCGCACGGCGCTCGTGTGTACCTCGGGCACGCGCCCGCCAACCTCGGTGATCTCGGCGCGGGGGACACCCTGGTGCTGTCCAGCGCGATCCGCCCGGACAACCCGGAACTGGCCGAGGCGACGCGGCGGGGCATGCGGGTCATGCACCGGGCCGCGGCGCTGGCCTCGGTCATGACCGGACGGCGGGTGATCGCGGTCGCGGGCACGCACGGGAAGACCACCACGACGTCCATGATCACCACCGTGCTGCGCGAGTGCGGCGCCGACCCGGGCTATGTCATCGGCGGTGTCCTCAACGAGACCGGGCTCGGTGCCGAGGACGGTGCGGGCCTGGACTTCGTCGCCGAGGCCGACGAGAGCGACGGATCATTCCTCCTGCTCTCGCCCGACGTGGCCGTCATCACCAACGTGGAAGCCGACCACCTGGACAACTACGGCAGCCTGACTGAGATCGAGGCGGCCTTCGCCGAGTTCGGCGGCCGTGTCAGCAGCCTGGTGCTGACCTGCGCGGACGACCCGGGCGCGGAGGCTGTCGCCGCCCGGCTGGATCCGGCCCGCGTCCGGCGGTACGGAGAGTCGCTGGGCGCCGATTACCGGCTCGGCGATATCCGGTCCCAGGGCCTGGCGGTGAGCTTCGCGGTCACCGCCGGCCACAGCCCGTTCGGTGAGATCTTCGCCCAGGTGACCGTGCACGTTCCAGGCCGCCACAACGCGCTGAACGCCACTGCCGCCTTCGCCGCGGCCGTCGAGCTCGGCTTCGCGCCGCCCAGGGTGACCGCCGCTCTCGCGGGCTACCGCGGCGCACGGCGCCGGATGGAGCTCAAGGGCGAGGCGGACGGGGTGCGGGTGTTCGACAGCTACGCCCATCATCCAACCGAGCTGGCCGCTGACCTGCGCGCCGCGCGGGACATCGCCTCCTCGCCCGGGGGCGGCCGGGTCATCGCCATCTTCCAGCCGCACCTGTACAGCCGGACGCGGATCTTCGCCGGTGACTTCGGCGCCGCGCTGGCCCTGGCCGACGAGGCGGTCGTCCTCGACGTCTACGCCGCCCGCGAGGACCCCGAACCGGGCGTGACCGGCAGGCTCGTCGCGGACGCGGTCCCAGGCGGGCGGGCCGTGTTCCTGCCGGACCGGGCGCAGGCCGCCCAGGTGATCGCCAAGATCGCCGAGCCGGGCGACGTGGTGCTGACCATGGGGGCCGGAGACATCACCACGCTCGGACCGCAGCTGGTCGAGGCCCTCGGGCGGCGGCACGGGTGAGCGGCCCGGGCGGCTCCGGCCGGGACCGCGCGCCGTCCCCGGTCCGGTCCCGCCGGTGGCTGGCCGTGCTGGTCCTGCTGTCCGCGGCGGGCCTCGCCGGCGGCGTCACCTGGGCCCTGCTCGGCTCGGGTCTGTTCGCGGTCCGTTCGGTCGTGGTCACCGGCACGCGGCTGGTGCCGGAGTCCGAAGTCCTGTCCGCGGCGGATATCCGGCCCGGCACGCCGCTGATCCGGGTGGACACCGCCCAGATCGCGGCCCGGGTCCTGACCATCACGCAGATCCAGGGCGTGGAGGTCTCCACGTCCTGGCCGGACCGGGTGGTCATCGCGGTGCGGGAACGGACTCCGGCGCTGGCTGTCGTGGCGCCGGACGGGTTCGACCTCATCGACGCCTACGGCGTAGTCGTCCAGCTGGCCCAGGCGCGGCCCGCGACCCTGCCGATCTACACCACCTCTGGACCCGTCTCCTCGCTGCGCGGAGATCCCGACGTCAGCGCCGCGGCCGCCGTGCTCGGCGAGTTGCCCGCCTGGCTGCGGCCCGCGGTGACCTCGGTGGCGGCACCCGGCCCGGATCAGGTGACGCTGCAGCTGCGCAACGGGGTGACCGTCGTCTGGGGCGGCCCCGGCGCTGCCGCGGCCAAGACCAAGGAACTGGCCATTCTCATGGCGACCCCCGCGCGCTATTACGACGTGAGTTCCCCCGCCACCGCGGTAACCAGCTGAAGCGCTCCCGGTGACCCCCGGACCCGCCCTCGGTGACCCCGGACCCGCGCTCGGTGACCTGCCGACCCGATAATGACCGCGGGTACGCGACACGCTCACCGGTTCTCGCGTGGTTAGTTGACCCAGGTCCCGTCCGACCCTACTGTCCGTATCAATCGTTCTGCTAGGAAAAACTTTAAATCTTAACCTGAAGGTTAAACCTGATGGTGACGGACAATGCTCCGGCGGTGAATTCCGCGTCACCCCCGGGGCAGAGGTTTCCCGAGCCCAGGGCCATGATCAGCGGGCTACGACGGAGCATTTGAAAACAGCACATGCCCGCCGACATGGCAAAGGTAAAACGAGCGGAAAGGTACCCTCCTCGTGGCATCACCGCAGAACTATCTGGCGGTTATCAAGGTCGTCGGAATCGGCGGTGGCGGCGTCAACGCCGTCAATCGCATGATCGAAGAGGGACTCAAGGGCGTCGAGTTCATCGCGATCAATACTGATGCGCAGGCGCTGCTCATGAGCGACGCCGACGTCAAGCTCGACGTTGGGCGCGAGCTCACCAGAGGTCTCGGCGCGGGCGCCAATCCCGATGTCGGATGCAAGGCCGCCGAAGATCACCGCGAGGAGATCGAGGAAGTCCTCAAGGGCGCCGACATGGTGTTCGTCACGGCCGGCGAGGGCGGTGGCACCGGCACCGGAGGAGCGCCCGTGGTCGCGAACGTGGCACGGTCACTCGGAGCGCTCACCATAGGCGTGGTGACCAGGCCGTTCGGCTTCGAGGGCAAGCGCCGCGTAGTCCAGGCCGAGGCGGGCATCGAGAAGCTGCGCAGCGAGGTCGACACGCTGATCGTCATCCCGAACGATCGCCTGCTGTCGATCTCCGACCGGCACGTGAGTGTCCTCGACGCGTTCAAGGCCGCTGACCAGGTCCTGCTCTCCGGTGTGCAGGGGATCACCGACCTCATCACCACACCCGGCCTGATCAACCTGGACTTCGCCGACGTCAAGTCGGTGATGTCCGGCGCGGGCTCGGCACTGATGGGCACCGGCTCCTCGCGCGGGGATGACCGGGCCGTCGCGGCCGCCGAGATGGCCATCTCGAGTCCCCTGCTCGAGGCGAGCATCGACGGCGCGCATGGCGTGCTGCTGTCCATCCAGGGCGGCTCGGACCTCGGGCTGTTTGAGATCAACGAGGCCGCACAGCTGGTCTCCAACTCCGCCGCGGTCGACGCGAACATCATCTTCGGCGCGGTCATCGACGATGCCCTCGGCGACGAGGTCCGGGTCACGGTCATCGCCGCGGGCCTGGACGAGAACCACAATGGCCGGACCGGCGGCGGGGCCAGTGCCAGCAGCGCCGATTCCGGCGGTACCGCGTTCAGCAGCACCTCCTCGTTGGGCGGCTTCGAATCCGGTGCAGGCTCGGCCAATCCGGCCTCGGTCCCCGGGTCGGCCTCGGTCCCCGGGTCGGCCTCGGTCCCCGGGTCCGCCTCGGTCCCCGGGCCCGGTAGCACCGCCGCACGGTCCGGCAGTGCCCCATCCCCCGCCTCACCCGCCGCCGCTCCGCCCGCTTTGCCCCCCGTTCCGGAGGCCAGCCGCTGGTCCGGCGACGAGACGCCCGGATCATCCGCGGACGCCGGGTTCGGGCTGGGCGGCGACGAGGGTGTATCTCCCGCGCTCGCGGCGGCCGGCCGCATAGGCTTGCTCAGCGCGCCGGTGCCGGAGGACATGGCCGGGCCGGGAGCCGCCGTCTCCGAGCCGGCCCGCGACGATCCGGCCGTGCCTGCGGATACCCCTTATTCCCCGCCGACCTCCTACTCCTCGATTTCCCGCCCGGCGCACGCCGAGCTGGGCAAGACCTTCGACGTCGCCAGCACCCGGCGTCGGCCCGTCGTCTTCGAGGAAGACGACGACCTGGATGTCCCTGACTTCCTCAAGTGACCGAGTCCCCCCGGCGAGACGAACTCGCCGTGCGGCTCACCGGGGTACGGGAACGCATCTCCGCTGCCTGCGAAGCCGCGGGCCGCAAGCCTGAGGACGTCACGTTGGTCGCGGTGACCAAGACCTTCCCCGCCTCCGACGTCCGGCTGTTGCGCGGGCTCGGCGTCAGGGACTTCGGCGAGAACCGCGACGCGGAGGCGGCACCGAAGGCCGCACAGTGCGCCGACCTCGACCTGGTCTGGCACTTCATCGGCCAGTTGCAGACCAACAAGGCCGCCAGCGTGGCGCGTTACGTCACCTTCGTGCACTCGGTTGACCGGCTACGCCTCGTCCGTGCGCTCGGCACGGCGGCCCGCCGGGCCGGACGGGTCATCGAGTGCCTGATCGAGGTCAGCCTGGACGGCGATCCGGCCCGTGGCGGGGCACCCGCCGGTGAGGTCCCGGGCTTGGCCGAAGCCCTGATGGCCGAACCAGGCCTCGTCCTGGCCGGCGTGATGGCCATCGCCCCGCTCGGCATGCCGCCCGCCGACGCGTTCGCCACGCTGCTCGACAGCGCCGCGGTCGTCCGCGCCGTCCGGCCGGCCGCCACCGTGATCTCGGCGGGCATGAGTGGTGACCTGGAGACCGCAATCGCGGTCGGCGCGACACACGTGAGAATCGGTACGGCGTTGCTCGGCGATCGTGGGGCCCGTGTCAGGTAATGTCCCGAGCGTGGAGCCGGACTGGCTGGCTACGACGGGTAAAGGCTGGGAGGACTGAAGGATGGCCAGTGCCATGCGCAAAATGGCGGTCTACCTCGGCCTCGTGGAGGACGACCACCGCTACCAGGACAAGTACGACTCGTACGGGGAGTACGAGGACTACGACGGGTCCGGGCTCGCCGAGGAGCCCGACGAGGCCGACGCGCGGGCCGGCCGTGACGGCCGTGACAGCCGTGACAGCCGCGAGTCGTGGGAGGCAGAGGAGGTGGGTGGGGGTTACCAGGTCCCCGAGTGGCGCCCCGAGCAGCCGACCGATCTCGCTCGTATTACGACACTGCATCCGCGCACTTACAATGAAGCGCGTACTATTGGTGAGCACTTCCGCGAAGGCACTCCGGTGATCATGAACCTGACCGAGATGGTCGACAGCGACGCGAAGCGTCTCGTCGACTTCGCGGCCGGCCTGATCTTCGGCCTGCGCGGGAGCATCGAACGTGTGACGAACAAGGTCTTCCTGCTGTCCCCGGCGAACGTCGAGGTGACGGCGGAGGACAAGGCTCGTATCGCCGAGCGTGGCTTCTTCAACCAGAGCTAGCCAGCAAGCGGTGGTGACGTGACGCTGATCAGAAATCGCGCCGGCCGGTCCGGCGCCAAGGGCCAGGTGGATCCGTGGAAATCCTG
>Ga0335077_10003326_pt1 | contig 19382 bp, 16 predicted proteins | sample Lox_Sample_31_FD_207151 | JGI IMG/M metagenome (GOLD analysis project Ga0335077, IMG submission 207151) | Soil microbial communities from Loxahatchee National Wildlife Refuge, Florida, United States - Lox_Sample_3.1 | ecosystem: Environmental > Terrestrial > Soil > Wetlands | place: USA...
CCAAACTGCCTCTGGAAATCCGGGAAGCTGGTCACCAGCGCGGGCGGAAGGCCGTCCAGCGGACCTCGCTGGGTAACTCCTACAAAGCCGGTGACGCTGGTGCTGACTCCTTCGATAGGCTCCGGACCGGTGTCCTGCTCTTCGATGTATACTCCCGGAGAAAGAAATTCGGGCATGCACTCGCTCCTAAATTCGAAAATCCACTAAGTTGACGGGCTGATCGTATTCCACGAACCAGTCGATGATAGCGTTCGCGTTGTTGTTTGCCTGCAGTACGATGTCCTGCACGCGACCCATTCCATCCAAGCCGTAAAATCCATCGCTGTCGGTGAGTGCGCCGATTTCGTGATACTCGGCGGTTGCCGTCCCCGCATCCACCGCCAGCGCGCTTCCGGTAAACAGTTGCGTGGCCAAAACCAGGCCATCTCCGCGATCGGCATCCGAGAACAGAACGGCCGGAGCGCCCGATGGAGAAGCCGTGAAGAAGACGGCCGGTGTTCCCGAGCCATAGCTGCGGTTCAGCGGACTTGTCAGAAACACCTGGCCCGCCAGCGGCGCGCCCGGGCCTAGATGATCCACCACGCCGTATTCCATCGTCGCCCCCGACGCTGCCGAGAGCTGCACCAGCGCACCCGCTCCGAGACCGGCGCGAGTCGACAGGTTCAAGACCTGTGTTCCCGCGGCCGCTGATCCGTTCAGTGTCGCGGTTCCAAAATCTGTTAAAGTGACTGACTGGACCGCGCAGCCGGCCGGATGGGGAAAATAGAGTGGAGACCGCAGCACCGTCAGATGGCTGCCCGCTATGTTTGCATTGTCCAGTGAATGGATCAGGGCTCCGCTCACCGGAGTTCGGGGGATGCTGTCTTTCATGACTCTGCCCTGAATCCGAACGGGCACACGCCGCAGCGCCACCGGAGGAACCGCCACCGGAAACGCGGAGCCTGCCTGGATCGTGATCGGCAGGGTCACCGGCCGGAAGCCGGCGGCGGAGAACACGAGGGTTAGCGAGGCGCTGGCGGCATTCAGATGCGGAAACGACACCGCCGGGTAGCCGGCGATGGTGTACAGGCCATTGCCTGCTACTCGCGGATCCAGATCGGGCCGCGAGACCGCGACCGTCAGGCCGGGATCCAGAAATTCACCGAAGATCTCGTCCGTTACCATCCCCGTGATCACCGCCTGGTAAGCCGTGGTGCAGTCGTCCACCACGGTGTAAACCCGTCCGTTTGCTTGTACCTTGTGTGGCCCCGCCAAACTCATTCCCCCTAAGTCACCGACAGGATCTGAGTGTAAGTCGTGTCTCTTTCCAAAACCGGGCTTGCCTTGACCAATTCCCGATCCGAATCGATCTTGACCACCTGGACGAGGTAGGTTACCGATAACTGGTATGGATCCTTCAACGCCTCCCACACCAGGCTCAGCTCTTCGAGCGTGTGCCCCTCCAACGTGATGCGGAGCTGCTCGGCCGTGCCTTGAAGAATTCCCTGCAACAGGCTTCCACGCAGGATCGCATGGTCGTTGAAGACCTGCAGGACCTTGCCCATCAACGTATGTTTGTTCAAGGGGTCGTCAGATATGGGCGTGATCAGATAGTGGAGCAACACCGGCAACGGCGCCCGCGCAATCTGGTTCGGCCCTTTCCTCTCCGGCGGTTCATTCAACATTTCCGGCATCTTCGAAATCTTGTACAGCCACACCGATACCCCGATGTTTTGCCCGGCTTCCTGCATTTCTTTTGGCGATAACAGGGAAATCGGTACGCCATTCAGCTGGCTGTCGGAACTCAGAGTGATGTTCGCGTTCAGCAGTTCCTTCAGCGTCGAGCTGACAGCGGAAATGACCGGATAATCACTCACCCGTTTTCCCCCCGAGGGATGACGCCGAAGGTCTGTTCATAGCGGTCCAGCGAATCCTTCAACAGCTCCAGCAACCGCTTGGCGTAGGCCGGCGTCGTCACCATCCTGACGTGCCACAGCGGGCCCGATTGTCCTTCATAGGATTGCCCGCATTCCACCACCACTTCGAATGCGTTGTAGCCGATGTTAAAGTAGTTCGCGTATCGGGCTTCGATCGGCGGTCGTTCGGACCCACCAGCGTCGTCTCCCATTCGTCCGTTTCCTGGTCTGTTTCGGGCAACTTGCCGGCCAAAGATGCGCGCCTGCCCGGTCTTTGTATAAGTTGCCTGTTATGTGAGGGAATGGTGTCGGATTGGCGGATATGACCGGCGCGTGAGGGGACACCCACTTACAACCGAGGTGTTACACACAATAAGTTCGAAATCCCGATAACTTGGAGAATTGCGCATGTAACAGCAACTGTAACAGAGTGTCACAGGGTGTTACACTCCCTGGTCGTCAGAGGCCGGTGTTTGGATCTGATACTTCGCTATCTTTCGATACAGTGTCATTCGCGACCAGTTGAGCCGCTGCGCCGCCTTGCTCTTGTTCCATTGGGAAGCAAAGAGGGCCTCGATCAATCGCTCCCGTTCCGGCTGGGGGATGGCGGCACGCACCTGGTCGAGGTGTTTCAGATAGCTCGGCAGGTGCTCTGGTTTCACGTCGAGCGGAGCCTCTCCCAGGAAGAGGCTTTCGATAACGTTCCGGAGCTCCCGGATGTTCCCCGGCCATTCGTGGTCGAGCAGGCAGCGCAGGCAGTCGTCCGAGATCGAGGGCGGATACGCGCCGGAGTGCGTGCTGAATTCCCGCAGATAATGGCGGACCAGCGGAGCGATGTCCTCCCGCCGTTCGCGCAGCGGCGGCAGGTGCACCCGCACCACATTCAGACGAAAGAAAAGATCTTTGCGGAAAGAGCCGTCCCTCGTCATGGTCTCCAAATCCTGATTGGTGGCCGCCACAAAACGCACGTCGAGGGGAATCTGTCGGGTTCCGCCGAGGTGGCAGACCTCTTTCTTCTCGAGTACCCGCAGAATTTTTCTCTGGGCCGAAAGGCTCATGTCGCCGATCTCGTCCAGAAATAACGTTCCGCCGTCGGCCGATGCGAAGAGGCCCTCGCGCCGGTCCTCTGCCCCGGTAAACGCTCCCTTGGCGTGCCCGAAGAGTTCGCTCTCCAGCAAGCTGTCCGGAATTGCCGCGCAGTTTACACAGACGAACGGCTTATGGGCACGCCGGCTCTGGTGGTGTATGAACTCCGCGACCAGTTCCTTCCCGGTTCCGGTTTCGCCCGTGATGAGGACGGTGGAATCGGAGCCCGCCGCCTTTCGCATGAACAGCGAAACCTCCTCCATGGAGGCACTCGCATAGATCATCGGATTGCCGGCGTAAGGGGCCAGACCCGTTGGACCAGAAGACATACGAAATCTCCTTGGGAAACACACCAGGTTCTGAGTGCTGCGGTTACTTCAGCATAGTGTATGATTGCCGGCCTCTATTACAATAGCGGCGAAAAAGGGTACTGTTACGAAGCCTCCAGCGCGTCTTTTTTTCGCCACGACCTCTATACGTGCGTTTCCGAACAGACCCCTGGTACCGGCTTTCATGCCGAGTCCGCCCCCCGGTACTTCGATTTCGAACCGCCGCTGATATGATTGCTGCATGAAGCACGTCGTTTCAAGTCAGCCCTGGGGAGTAGTAGACATCGTAATGGGCGAGGGCAGAATCTTCTTTCAACAGGATTGGTACTACGATTGGCAGGTGCGCACTCCGATGGCCGACTGGACCATCGCGGAGAAGCGCCATATGCACAATACCGTAGACCGGCAGATCTGGGCCTCGTGGAGTAACCACATCAAAATCCCGGTAGCACTGGGATCGTCTCCAGACGCGCGCGCGCGCGATCTTGTCACTCGCACGAAAGGGAACATACCCATCAATTTCGACATTCGTTGGGTGCTCAAGCCCGGACACTGGTTCGTTACTGCGATCAAATCACGCCCCGGCGATACCGATCACAACACCGTCGATTTTGATCACCGCAAGATCGTACTCCATTCCTATAAGCTTAAGCCGTACACGGCTGGGAACGATGCCGGCGCGTCACGGAGCGGTTTCCTCTCCCCTCCTCACGAGTTCGGACACACGCTCAAGGACGATGACGAATACCAGACCGGCTCGCCCAACCTTTCCGATACCGACAGCATCATGAACATCGGGCGCCGCATCCGCCCGCGGCATATTCAACTCATCGTCGATACCCTCAATAAGGTGCTCCCGGGCTGCGTCTTCTCGTTGCCGGCAACGATTTAGCCCGGCGAAGGAGATTCGGCATGAAACGTTATCTTGGCGCCGCATTGCTCGTGCCGCTGATCCTGGAGGTTCCGCTCATGGCCGACTCACCCAAGTCCGCACCTGCCACCTACCGGGTCTACTCCCTGAACCGCCGGTATTTTGCGGAATTGAATTTCCCCGCGTCCAGGACCACCGTCTTTGAAGCCAACGGCGGACGGAGGCTTTGGGAGATTCCCGGCTGGTACCGCGTCGCTGCCGTGTCGAACGACGGAAAGCACCTGGTCATCGGATACGACGGGAGCAATCTCCTGGAGCTCAACGCTTCGCCCGAAGAGGTCATGCTGACCTTTTATCGCGAAGGCACCAGGACCGGCATCGTCCGCCTGAAGGATCTGGTTCCCGACACCTCGCGCCTGGAAAGGACCGCTTCGCACCTCCGTTGGGGTGAATATCTGGGCTTCGACGAGCAGGGCCGATATCATGTGAAAACGGCCGGCGGAGAGACCTTCATCTTCGACCCCGACACCGCGCGCGCAGTGCGCTGAAGCTACTCGTACCGTAAGGCAGTCAGCGGATTGATGCGCGAAGCTCTCCACGCGGGAATCGCAGCAGCCGCCACCACGACTGCCGTCAAAACCGCGCACGCGCCGGCAAGTGTTCCGACGTCTCCTGGCTGGATGCCGAAAAGCTGCTTCACCACCAATGTGGAGAGCCACCGTGACAGCGGCACTCCCAAAGCGAGTCCGGCAGCGGCCATGGCGAGCGCCCCGCGTAAGACCATCCACAGGACCCGGTCGCGTCCCGCGCCCAGCGAAATGCGAATCCCGATCTCGCGGGTGCGGCGCTCTACGAGGTAGGCCAGAACGCCATACAGTCCGATGGCGGCGAGCAGAAGCGCCAGCACGCCAAAGAAGCCCGAAAGCGCAGCCAGGAGGCGCTCGCTCGATAACGACTCCGCCTTCTGCTCGGCGAAGGTTTTCAGACCGTAAACCGGCAGGTTCCGATCGAGCCCGCGAATCACCGCGCGCAGAGCCGGCGCAGTAAAGGCGGGGTCGGCGGCGGTACGTAGATAGACCGTCCGCTCGCGGCTGGGACTCCTGTCCTGCCGGAAGCTCAGGTAGGCGATCCGCGGCGTATCCTCGCGGACACTGCGGTACTTCGAGTCGGCCGCGAGCCCGATGATGCGTGCGGGCTGCCCCATCAGCATGACATCGCGCCCAACCGCCTCCATGCCCGGAAAGAAATACTGCGCGGCAGTCTCATTGAGGATGGCCGCGAGCGGAACGTCCGGAGCATCGCCGGGGCCAAAGTCGCGGCCGCGCAGGATCGCGATCCCGGCAGTCTGAAAGAAATCACCACCGACCCGGTTCATCGTGATCGAGTTGCCTCCGGCAGGCACCGGCCGGCCAGGGACCATGAGGCCGACACCGTTCCAACCGCCGCTCAATAGCGCCACTTCGGAAAGTCCCACCGCGCGCACTCCGGGTATCTCGTGCAGCCTGGCCTCCAGTTGCCGGTAAAAGTCGGCCACCTGCGGCTGCGTGTACCCGCTCAGCGCCGGGTTCATCGATGCCATCAGGACGTTGTCTGTGTCCAGCCCGATGCGCAGCTTCGCCACATTTCGCAGACTCTCCAGAAAGAGGCCCGAGCCCACCAGAAGCAGCATTGAGAGAGCCACCTGCGCCACCACCAGAGACTGCCGCCAGATGCCCGCGCTCTTGAGCGCGGCCGCTACGTCGGGCCGCGTGGCCTGCAAGGCGGGTGCGAGTCCGAAGAGCACACCGGTCAACAGTGAGAGGAGGGCCGCGAAGCCCAGTACCCGCACGTCGAGGTGCACCTCCAGTTGCAAAGGAATGCGCTCCGCCGGCAAGAAGCGGAGGAGCATGCGGACTCCCCAGGCGGACATCGCGACTCCCAGCGCGCCTCCCACCAGGCCGAGCAACGAACTCTCGGTGAGCAGTTGGCGGACCAGGCGCCCACGTCCCGCGCCCACCGCCAGCCGCACGGCAATCTCGCGGTGGCGCACAGTGGAACGCGCCAACAGCAGATTCGCCAGGTTGGCGCAGGCGATCAGGAGCACCAGCGCGACCACCGCCATGAGGACGGTCAGAGGACTTTCAAAGGTCGCGCGCAAACGCGAAAGGCCGGCGCTCGCCGGCTGCAGGACAATGGTCGGGTGTCCGCCAGGCTTCTTGTATCGCGCCACAATCTGCTGTAGAACGACGTCCAGCCCTGCCTGCGCGCGAGCCCGGCTGACACCGGGCGCCCGGCGGCCGAATACGTTGATCCAGCCCCAATTCGCATCGTCGAATGACGGACGGCCGCTGCCGAATACCGCGGGCTGCATCGCCATTGGCACCCACACGTCCGGACTGGTGCCCACCTCCAGGCCGAAAAACGCCGGTGGCGCCACACCCACTACCGTGAACGGAAAATCATCGATGCGAATAGTCTTGCCGACGATCGCAGGGTCGGAGCCCAGCCGATCCCGCCAATAACGGTAGCCGACCACGGTGACCGGCGACGCCATCGGCACGCGATCGTCATCTTCACCGATCACGCGTCCGAACAGCGGCCGGACCCCCAGCGCCGGAAAGTAGTTGCCCGAGACCACCTCCACCACGCCGCGGTCGGTGCGGCCGCCGGCGACCAGGCTGGCGGGTGAGGCGCTGCGCGCGAACAGTTCCGAAAGCACTGTGTTGCCGCTCCGCAGATCGCGGAAATGGGGATAGCTGAACACCGGCTGGATGCCCTTGCCGATCTGCATCGACACATATTCCAGCTCTTCGGGACGATCCACCGGCAGCGACCGCAGGAGCACGGTGTTCATCAAGCTGAAGATGGCCGCGTTGGCGCCGATCCCCAGCGACAGCGAGAGCAGCGACGTGACCACAAACCCCGGGCTGCGCCGCGCTGTGCGTATTGCATACAGAACATCGCGCCAAAAGTCCTCGAGCCAGATGAATCTCCACAGATCGAGCGCCTCCTCGCGAATCATCGTGGCGTTCCCCAAGCTCAGCGGGTTCCCGTGCGTGGCGGCCATCTCGCGATGGAAGGCCAGCTCGGTTTCCAGATCGGTATGGAGGTTCGGGCGGCGAATGAGTTTCAAAAAGAATCGGCGCATGGCGGACTACCTCGCGAGTACGCGCTGGACGGCCGCCGAGAGACGGTTCCAGCTCTCCTGCTGCTCCGCCACGGCCTTCCGTCCGCGGCGGGTGATCTGGTAATACTTCGCCTTGCGGTTGTTCTCCGAGACACCCCACCTGGCGGAGATGGCGCCGTCCAGCTCCAACCGGTAGAGCGCGGGATATAACGAGCCCTCCTCCACCGTCAGAACCTCATCGGAAAGCAGGTGAATGGTCTGCGCGATGGCGTAGCCATGCAGGGCTTCGCCGCGCGAGAGTGCGTGCAGAATGAGCAGGTCCAGGGTGCCCTGCAGAAGCGATGCGGATTTGCCCAACCGCGGTCCCTCCTATGACAATCTAGGGAAGATTATTCTACAAGCCCCCCTAGATTGTCAAGGGAGAGCACCTGGGCGGACGCACGGGCCCGAGCCTGGCGTCAATTCTCCGTGGCGGTAAACTTCTTCATCTTGAGCTTGCTGGTAGCCACCAACTGGCCGTTGCTCGTGTCTCCCGAAGCTTCGCCGATCGGGACCCAGACATTGTTGGCCCGCACGAACGCCGTGACCATGGCCGGCTCGATCACCACGCGGAACTGAACCGAGTCGTCCTCACCCCTGTCGGGCGTTACTTTCTTTCCGGTTCCCAGCATCTTGAGAGACCCCAGCGAGACGGTCAGATCATTCTTTCCGTCGCCGCTCTTCCATGCCCATTGCGTCTTCGTCCACCAGGCAACCGGGGACTGAATGCTGAACAGGACTTCGCCGGTATGGCCGGTGCAGGGCATCGCCAATGGAGACCGTGATGCGGCCCACCATTCCTTCTCCTCTTTCCAGCCGGCAGCTTTCAGTTCGGCGGACGTGCAGGCTTTTCGAATTACCACTTTGCGCGTGAGCGCCAGAGTGTAGTTGCCGGTCTGGCCCGCGCCTGGCTGCCACGTTCCCTCTTTGCCGTCGTAGCCGTCCAGATCCGCCTTCACGGTGACAGGTTCCAGGCACTCCATGCTGAGCGAGCCATAGCCGCTCTTGGAGTTTTGGCCGCACTGTCCCACCAGGTGGGCACCAGCCGGGGTCACCGTCACGTTCGCCGTAAACGTGGCCTTCTCCAGCCGTACCACGTCACCCTCCAGCACCACCGGCGTGCCACCCGTGAACGTTCTCGGGACGGCTTTGGACTTGTACTGCGGGCTGTTTCGCAGTTCGATCTGGCGGTCGCCGGGCTTGACCTCGGCGACATCCAGCGCGCCATCCCCATCCGTCAACCCAACCTCCTGGCCGTCAATCAGAACTTGAGTGCGAGGCAGCGCTCCGCGAATTCCCAGTGACGCGAAGAGCTCGGCGGGTGAGCACTCCACCCTGCTCAGCTCTGCGGTCACGTCTGCATACTTCTCACACGGCGCATGTCCTTCGGCGCTGACCACGAAGTGGTGGCGCTTCAGGCTGATGTTCGGGATCAACATGGCGCCGCTCCGAATGCTCCATCCCACACGTTGGTTGTCCACCGACACTTGAAAGGCATCCAGCCCCGCATACACCTCCAAGGGGTGCGCAGTGCCTTTGGCGCCAGACTCACTTCCGGCTGTATTGGCGCTTGCGGTGGTTCCGGGCTTGGTGTTCGGATCGTTCGGTTCCGGTTGCTCGGACGAAGGATCCGGAATCGGGTCAGGCAGTGGAATCGCAGCCCCCGCAGCCCGGTCCGCCCGTCCACGTTGGACCGGTGCCGGCGCCGCGGCGGTATGGTGAATCGCCCATCGTTCCACCTGAGGCAGTGCATTGCCGATGATCAGGATTGCCACAGGAATGGTCCACCGCCATGTTTTGGGAGATCTCCAGTCCACACGATAGCGCGGTATCGCAGCGACGGACGCCCACATCTGCTCCAGGCGCGCGCGGATAGGTTCGATTCGGAGGAACGGCTGCCGTACCGGTTGCTTGCCGAGGGCGAGGCTCTCCAGGCGCTCGACTTCGCGACCCACGCCAGGCCACTCCGGATGAATGGTGCCCAGCATGCGCCAGCAGTCCAGAGCCTCCATGTAGCGCTGGTTCTCCTCGTGAAACCGCGCCTTCGCCGACACGCGATCCACCACCGCAAGCTGATCGGTGAGCGCGGTAATCCATGGCTCCAACAGGTAGCGGAGCCCGGGCTCGGATTCCACTCCAGCCCGCAGCAGGGCGAGCCTGGGCGCCAGCCGAGGCTCTGCCGCGGCTCGATCCGCGATTCGCGCGGCCCGCCGCAGGTCATCCTGCCGGCGCCGGGCTTCCACCGTGCGGCTTACTCCTTCCGTCAATGGATGGCCTGGAAACAGCCGGATGTGATCGGCGCACAACGAGACCGCCTGCTCGTAGTCGTTGGCGGCCAGCGACTGCGCCACCTTGGTTTCGAAATCGCCCACAGCCGCCGCCGCGCTTCTGGCTCTCTCGAGCATCGCGGCGTATTGGGCCGCGTCTTCGCGCCCTCCGGGAAAGCTCCGCTCCAGATCTACCACTCGCTGCAGTTTCTCCGCGGCGGCGCGAAACTCGCCGTTTCCCCATGCTTCGAGTGCGGCCTGATACGACTCGTCTTTCTCTTGAAGCCCAGACCGGCGCGCCTGCTGACGCCGCTCGATCTCCTGAAGCAGGCCCTCCGCACGCGCGTCGCTGGCCTTCAGTTCGCGCACACCTTCCAGGCAGCGGCGAGCCTCCGTCAGGGCGCCCTGGTCCATTTTCGCCTCCGCCTCCCGGACGCACGCCGCGATGGCCCGGTTGGTGACTCGCTCGTCGATTTCGCTCTTCAGCGAGGCAGCCGCCTGGTGCGTGGAGTCGATTCGTAGGATGCTTTCCACCGTCTGGAGGGCGGAGCCGTACTCGTCCTCCGCCACCTGGCGGCGGGCCCGGTCCAGCAGTCCTACGATGGTCTTGCTGCGGCTCAGTTCCTCTACCCGGCGCCGCAACGCCGTCAGCGACGGGTCCACATGGCCGGACTGTTCGAGTTCGTTGAGAATATCCTGCGCCATCGGGCCGTCACCCGCTTCGATGGCGCGAGCTGCCCGATCAATGCTGGGCTGAATACGGGCCAGGTCGAGAACCGCGGGCGTCTCGCCCGCCAGCGCCATTCCCAGCCATTCCGCAAATTCCGCGGCGCTCGATATGCGCTGAGCCGGGGGCTTGGCCAAGGCCTTGTGGACCACTTTCGCCAAAGCCGACGAGACGGCCGGATTCCGTTCGTAGAGCGGCGACGGCAAACGGTAAAGCGTCGCCTGCAGAATCTCTCCCGTAGAACCCCCGCGAAACGGGTGCTCGCCCGAGAGCATTTCATAGCACATCACACCCAGCGAGAAGATGTCCGATACCGGCTTGCATTCTTCCCCGCAGATCTGTTCCGGAGACATGTACGCCGGCGTACCTTTCATCCCCGTGATGGTGTTCGCTCCGACCAGGTGCGCCACGCCGAAATCGATCACCTTCACCCCACCCGATCTGGTCACGAAGATGTTGCTCGGCTTGATGTCCCGGTGAACGAATCCGGTAGCGTGAATCGCTTCCAGCCCGTGACAGATCTGGCGGACAATCGCCACGGCCTGCGAAACGCCCGGTGCTTCCGAGGAGCGGAGCAACTGTCCGAGCGTCGTGCCCGCCAGCAGAGGCATGACGATGAAGGGCTTCAGCACCCCATGCTCTTGAAAGTACCCGAAGTCGAATATTTCGATGAGGTTGGGATGATGCAGGCTGGCCAGAACCCGACGCTCTTTATCGAACTGTTCGAGCGCGCCTCTCCCCTGAATGTCGATGAGGGTCTTCAACGCGACGTCCCGTCCTACCTGCCGGTCGTACGCCCGGTACACCAGGCCCATACCGCCGCGCCCGATGACCTCCCGCAATTCATATCGATCCTCGAGCATCCCTTTAGTTGGCTGTGTTTCCATTTTCAGGTCCTCCAAGAACGCGCCCGCTCAGGCGACTCTCCGAATAGGGATGAAGGAATTGGTTGCGCGGGGTTACACGGCCCACTCCGGGCCGCTAACGCAGGCGCGTGGATAGACTTTGGCGGAAGGCCGCTCTTCGCATCGGCCAGACAGCGCGGCGCTTGCGCGCCGGGATTCCTTCCCGGTTCCTGCTCGAGTTTGTAGCTGCGGACCAGGGACATCATCGGGAACCGCTGCCTTTCAAAACCGCTCTCGAATATTCGTAACCCGGTTTTGCCGCAATACCAACTTCTTTAATACGAGGTCACATTAACGAACGGATGTAGCCCCGGGTCCTCTTGCCGGATTGAATAGTGTGCGAATTGCAACAAGTCGCCGGGCATGGGTTCCTCGAACATGAGCCACGATGCGGCGCGGTCACTCCTGCCGACGCTTTTGGGCCACGCCACCCACCCCGGCGCGCCCTGGTTACTGCCGAAGAGATGCGGTATCGCTCTATTCGTCAGGTGAAGGCATTACGGCAAAGCGTCATGGGGCAGCGGTTCTCAGCGACCAAAGCAGATAATAGGTTCCTTTACTATAATACCAGGGGAGGTGCCCGTGGAGACCACGTCCTGGAGCGATTCCTTTGGAATCGGAATTCCGGAACTTGATACGGAACATCAAACCCTCTTCGTAACCATGGCCGATCTTGGCGTGGCCGTAACGACGCACGATCGCCCCAACACCCAGCGACTCCTCCGCCTGATTGCGGAGTACGCGGTGGACCACTTCACTCATGAGGAGCGACTGATGCGGCGCGCGGGATACTCCGGATACCACTGGCATCGCCAACAGCACCTCACCGCCAGGCAGCGGATCAGTTCGCTGATTCAGGCCGCCCGGTGCGGAAATTCCTCGGAATGCGGGCTCCTGCTAGAGTACTTGAACTCCTGGCTTCCCGAACATATCACGTTCCACGACCGCATGATGTCGGCCTCGATCCGGAATTACCGGAGGATGTACCGGCACATGAGGACGACCGCGCGCCGGATGCGGGGATAGCTCGGTCGCCGTTACTCGATGACGCGGAAGGAGTAAATCTTGCCGATACGGCCGGATGCCGAGGTGGCGTCCGATGAGGCCGGAGGCAAGAGGCCGAATTCCCCTGAGCTGATGTTGGGAAGCAGGATCTGATAGGTTCGCGGCGCAATCTTCTTGCTTTCGAACGGCATCAGGTCGCGCGTGGCGCCGCCCGATACATGCATGACGCCACCAGTCACGGTGCGGAATTCCCGTGAGTCGTGAGACTCGCGCAGACGCAGGAGCTGATATTCGGTGATATCCACGCCTTCGTGCGTGTACACCAGCAGGGTGACGGGCGTTTTGAGCTGCGTCGTGCTGTGTTCGCCGTTGACGTGGCCGTTCACGTCGCCCTTCACGATACCGACTGTCCCGATCGACTTGAGGACGCCGCCCGTCTTGAAGTTGACAACCTCGGGGTGCAGATCTGCCCAGGACTCGCCTTTTAGAAAGTACACGCCCACTTCGTTGACAGGCGGAGGTGTGCCGCCCGACGGGGCAGGAGCGGCGGACGGCGCTGGGGCAGCGGTTGGCGCCGGGGTTGGTGCGGGCGGAGGAGCCGCCGTGGCGCTATTGATCGCAACCATCCTCTCCACCATGACGCCAATGACGCGATCGCTCACGCCGGCGCCTTTGAGCGCGATCAGATCGTCCGGAAGCGTGGCGAATTTCGCGGGCTGCGATGTGATCGTGCTGATGATGACGTCCTCGCCCAAACCAGCCTTCACCATTTTGATGATGGTTTCGTTGGTGAGCACGGTCTGGGCCCAAGCCGTGAGCCCAACCAGTATCGCCAATATGAGTCCCTTGCGCATCCTTAGCCCTCCTTTACCTACGTGCGCTTCCGCAATGTTGGAAGTGTACACTAGAGAACGATTGCGTGCAATTGCGAGCCATTCGCGGAGCTAAATCCTGCCGGAAGAGAGAAGGTCTACTGTGACACCATCCCCTTGATTCCCGATTCGGGGAGCACGAATTCAGTGCCGCCCATGAAGGCATTCGGCGACTGCGCCGACGGCACGCCAACAACCGTGGCGCCAGCCTGATGAGCCATGAACTCAGCCTGAAAAGCGGCGCTGAAGGTACCTGGATCGCACAGCACGACTACCCTTTTGTGGTTGATATAGCGGCTTCCCAGCCAGGGCCTCCAGCGGTGCTCCAGTCAAGGCCATTGTCCTTCCACGTTTTGAATTGCTTGCTCCGCTTCTCCTCGGCAGTCCGCTCCTCGCGGTCAAAAGTGAACTCATACTGACCTAGTTCGAAATCCGGATGCTCCTTCTTCTCTTCTTCCAGACTGGTGTGCCTTTGTTCGAGATACAGCGGCGAGAGCACCCTGAGCCCGAAGCCGGCCTCCAGGCTCCATTTCTTCTGTGGCGACATGAACGACTTCTATCTGAACCTTGCCGTGTACGCCTTCGAGGATTTCCTGAAGAGCACGCGCGATCCCCATTACGAGGCCGACTTCACCTTTGGCCGCCCGATGAAGGGCCACCCGTGGCATTCGATGCCTTGGGCCGATTACGTCCGCAAGATGGCCGAGCAGGTGCAACACGACGCTCCGGCCGGCGAAAACACCGCGCTGTGGCGATACTGAGCTTCTCGCAGCCAGCGGCCCGGACCCATCGCAGCCCAGGCGCCCCACAGGCGCCCAGACCCATCAGCATCTATCCACCGCGCGTGTATTGCGGTATAGTAGAGATGTCGTCAGCCGAGTGGGCGACTAGCTCAGTTGGGAGAGCGCTGCGTTCGCAATGCAGAGGTCGGGGGTTCGACCCCCCCGTCGTCCACCATTCCTCCCTTATCGTTGGATTTTTCTACGCCGCCAGGTAACTGCGCCAGGCGTTTAAACCCTCGCGGTTGTGCCGTCTCAGGGCCTCGAGCCCTTCGGTCGGAGCGTGCGGGTCAGCCAACAGAAAACGCCCCACGCGAGCAATGTCCCGGACGTCGTCCACGGAGGCCTTCCAATGCTCCGGCACCCAGTCGATGGCCGAGGAAACCACCGAAGGCACACCTTCGGCAATACCATCGGCAGTTACCATGTTGAACGACTCCGTGTAGCTGGGCTGCATCAGCAAGTGCATGTGCCGGACCGTGGTGCGAAATGCCGGCCAACTCTGCCAGCCGCTGTGCACCAGCTTGACGTGTGGCAGTCCGGCAGTCATGGCCCGAACGGCGTCCAGGATCCCCCCGCCGCCTTCGGTGCGGCCGGCCGAGAGCCACAACTCCAGATCCGCCTTTAACTGGGTCGCGATTTCGATGGCAGCCCCGGCTGCGCTCATGAGGTTCTTCAAGGGCCGGGTAGCGCCAAAAGAGCCGATGCGCAGCGTTCCTCCGCTGAAAAGCGGGCGCGCCGGGGGCAGATCCGGTTCCAGGTAGTACAGGTTTGGGAGGTAAGCACACGGTGCCCGGTAGGCGCTGCTCAGCCAGCGGCAGAATTTCGAGCTGTTGCCCGCCACATGGAAGTTCCACGTTCCGCGTTCGATCTCCATGGCCTCGCGCACCAGCTTCACACCGTTGGCGTCGGCCTGCAGGAAGCCGACGTTGGAGTGGCAGTTGACGGCAAAGTGAATGTTGGGATGACGAGCCACGATCTGCTGCCAGTCAGCGGTCGGAATCCAGGGAGCCGACACAATCGCGTGCGAGACCGAGGAATCCAGGCCGGCACTCAGGCCGGCGGCATTGACAATCGGCGTGACCTCGGCGCCGACCCCCTGGCTCCGCAGAACTTTGGCTGTGTTCATGGCGGCCACGCCCAAACCGATATGGCTGATGTTTCGATTGGCTGCGAAATTCTTGTAGGCGAGGACCACCCGCTTTTCGGAGGAGGACATCCTGATTACCTCTTGATCTCAGGGTAAATCAGGTGAATTCGGCCGCCCGCCGGACAGCCCTGCAAATCACAGGAAATAAAAAGCAAAAAAAGAAGGACAGAACGTGAATGGGTATTGATCAGCATCGTTGAAAAATGTTTTGGAACGCTGGACGATGCGGCCCGCTCTGTGGCGGCAGTGGAGAGCACCGCGTCGTCGTAGGGCGGTACTAACGGACGGGGGGCTCTGGTCGTCTGGCGAGCAATACGGGGGCAGGGGCCTCGGTCCTTGGTACCTCGCGAGCGGCCAACCGTTGTGCACCCGCGAGGTAGTCGTCAACCTCTTCGAGATCACCAGGACCGACCAGGGATTCAAATTGCGACGACCCACGCCGGATCCGAATGCCCGTCCTTCCGGTGTCCAGGTTACGGACCAGGAACTGGCCGCCGTCAACTGGCCGCGCGACGGCATCGTTCCGGGCGTGGTCAGAAGGAAGAGGCAAGTTACTCCAGCGGAACGTCTCAGTTGCCGCCAACGGTGAACTTCCGGTACATCTCGGCGGCGTTCTCCGGGGTGATCATGATCGAGTCGAGCACGTACTCGCGCTCCGGGCGGAATCCGGGCTCGCGCAGAATTCGGTTTCCGACCTCGACCGCCTTGTCCACGCAGAGCGGGTAGACGAATGTCGCGGCGAGGATGCCATCCATCACCTTCTTGATGCCTCCTGCCTCCCCGCCGAGGCCGTCCACGCCGACGAAGATCATCTCCTTCTCCCGGCCTAGCTCTTTCGCCGCCAGGTAGGCGCCGATCGCCATCGGGTCGTTGTGTCCGTACACCACGTCGATCCTGGGTTGCGCGCGCAGGACTTCGGTCATGCGGTCCTTGGCCTTGGCCTGGATCCAGTCCGCCACGGGGTCGGCCACAATTTTGATCTCGGGGTACTGGTCGAAGACCTCCTTCGCGCCGCGGTCGCGGTTGATTTCGCCCTCTACGCCGAGCAGGCCGCGGATCGCGACGATTTGTCCCCTGGGCTTTCCGTACTTTTTCGTGAGGTGGTCCACGATGAACTTTCCGGCGAGCCTCCCGATCGCCACGTTGTCGCTATGCACGTAGGAGGTGTAGTTCGGCTGGAGGATATCGCGCTCCAGGCAGATCACGGGGATTCTGGCTTCGACGGCCTGCCCCATCACAGCGGTCAGCGCGGCTCGTTCGTTGGGGGCGACGATGACCAGGTCGGGCTTCTGCCGGATGAAGGTCTCCACTTGCGCGACTTGCTTGCTGTTGTCCTGCTGGGCGTCGGAGATCACCAGGCGGACATCGGGGTACGGAGCGAAGAGCTTCTCCATGAGGGCGTTCTGCGCGGCACGATAGGGCTCGGCGTTGTTGGCCTGGCTGAAGGCTACGACGAGTTGCTTCTTGCCTCCGGTCGCGCAGGAGGTCGAAAGCCAGGCGAGCACCAGGGCCGCTGTTATGAGAATTCGGTGGATCATCGAGGTCGAGTTCCCGGTCCTCACGATGGTACCGGAAAATCGGGTGGTTCAGCGGGTCGGCTGGAGGGGTTAGAGGATAGCTGCGGAGGGAAATTCATTCCCGGCACAGCGGAACCCGACGCTGTAGATGTGGCCCGTCGGACCGATCGTGAAATGGCCCGACGCCCGCACGAACTTGGCAGAGACGTACCAGGCCCCGCCACGCAGCGCCCGGTCCTCGCCGGTGCCCGGTCCGGATGGATCGGTCACGCTGCCTGGCGAATAGGGGCCGTACCAATCCTGCACCCACTCCCAGACGTTGCCCAGCATGTCATACAGGCCGAAAGAATTCGGCTGTTTCCCGCCGACATCGTGCGTCTCCTTGGCGCTGTTTTCGGAGTACCAGGCGATTGCGCCAAGGTCGCCGTAGCGCGCGGCTATCGTGCCCGCCCGCGCGGCATACTCCCACTCCGCTTCGGTGGGGAGGCGCATGCCGGCCGCCTGGCAATAATCCCGTGCGTCATCCCAGGTGACTTCCTCGACTGGCCGTTTCGGCCCTTTGAAATGGCTTGGCGTCTTCCCCGTCACCTTCTGGTAGGCCTCCTGCGTGACTTCGGTTTGTCCCATCCAGAATCCCTTCGAAATCGTGACCTGGTGCGGCCGTTTTTCCTGATCGAAGCATTCGTTGTCGCCTGTCGAGCAACCCATCTGGAACTGCCCCGGCGGGATCCAGACATAGATGAGACCATCCTTTTCGTTGGTCTGTGGATTGGTCTTCGGAGCGGCTGCATCCACCACAATTCTCAGGTCACCGCTTGCGCTGTGGCCCGCGTGGTCGGTGGCCGTCGCGCGCAGGTCGAACTGACCGGGCAGCGCCGGTGTTCCCGCAATCACCCCGTGCGACGGATCGAGCGACAAACCAGGCGGTAGCGATCCGGTGCTCCACACGATCGGCGGCGCCCCACCCGACGCGTGCAGCGTCAGCGTAAAGGAACTGCCCGCGGTGGTCTTGCCCGAGCCTTCGGGCGTTTCCCAGCGAAGCGTCGGCGGCCGGGTCAGCCAATACAGCACTCCCGCGAGGGCGAGGGCGAGGACTGCCGCGACGCTCCAACCCAGGGGCAGTTTCCTCCGCGGAGGCGGCTCCGGCGGCCTGCGAGTTTCCTGCTTCGGCTGTTCTTCGCCTGCTTTCGCATCACTGGCAGCTTGCCAGAGCTGGGCAACCTCCTGGTCGTCGCCCGCCTCGACCTTGACGGACTGCAGCAAGCGGAGCGCGGCATCATACTCGTGATGCTTCAAAAACACTGCCGCCTCGGCCTTCACGGTCGCCAGGCGTTGCATGCGTTGGGCGCGCTCCCGCAGCGCCGGAACTTCCGGCGATCCGGGCAGGTCCGCGTCCATCTGCGCCAGCGATTCGAGCGCCCGGCCGGCCTGCCCCACCCCCAGCAATTCCTCGATGCCCGCGATCGCTTCCTGCGTGCGCCGTTGGCGTCCCCGAAACTTCTCGACCCTTGCGCCTGCCCTCCAGAACCGCGCGTCCAACTCCTGATCGGCCCCGCCGGGTAGGGGAATGGTGTTCAGAATCGACGCCGCCTCCTCCCAGCGTCCCTGAGCCAACGCCTCTTCCGCCTTCTCCAATTGGGCAACCACGCGGGCCGCCGCCTCGCGCCGCTGGAGCTCCTGACCGATCTCCGCAACCAATTGCGACGCTTCGTGGTGCACGGGGTCCAGTTCCAGCGCCTTCCGCACCGCCTGATCGGCCGCCTCCAGTTGCCCCGACGCGAGCAATTGCCTCGCCTCCACAACCAGCGTCGCGGCCTGCCGGCGCCGCTGATCCAGAAGAATCGGCCGCAACCCCAGGAGCACGTCCGCCATTCGGCTATACCGATCCTCGCGGGCTCGCGACATGGCGCGGGCCACCAGGCGATCGAGCGCCTCGGGACAATCCGCCAGGACGGAGCGCAAGGGCGGCGCATCGGTATGGAGGATCCGGTTGATGACCACGCTCAAGTCACGGTGCGCGAACGGGTTGGTCCCGGTGAGCAGCTCATAGAATGTCACGCCATACTCGAAAATGTCGCTGACCGCGTCCGCCTTGCCATCGAACTGCTCGGGGGCCATGTAGGGAGTGGTCCCCACCACCATTCCGGTCTTGGTGTACCGCGTGGCATCCTGCGCCGTGCGGATCGCGATGCCGAAGTCCATGACTTTCACGGTCCCGTCGCGCAGCCGCATGATGTTGCAGGGCTTGATGTCGCGGTGAATCACGCCGCGATCGTGCGCGTAGCGCAGTCCTTCGGCAACTGCCGACATGATCTCGAGTTTCTCCGGCAGTGAGAGCGAGTTCTGGCGGATCAGGCTGGCCAGGGTGTCGCCTTCGAGGTACTCCATCACCAGGTATTGCGCGCCGGCCTCCTCCAGGAATTCGTAGACGGTCAGGATGTGTGCGTGCTGTAGTTTGGCGAGGATTATGGCCTCGGCGCGGAAGCGTTTCACGGCGGCGGGCCCGTCGGGGTCATCGGCTTCCGGCGGCCTCAATACCTTGATGGCGACGGTGCGGCCGAAGGTGGGGTCGGTGGCGGCGTAGACGCACGCAAAGCCACCCCGGCCGATCTGGCCTGTGATGGCGTATCTGCCGATGCGTGCGGGTGTTGGCGCGGCACTCACTTCCTGACGATTCTACGTGCTGCAGGCCGGTAGTTCAAGGCGGGGTGCCGGCGCCAAAAATCATTCGGCGCGCTGCACTGCCACGGCCAGCACAATGATCACCGCCTTAATCATCATCTCCACGTTGCTATCCACGTTGTTCAGACGCAGACTGCGCGCACAGGACTTCG
>Ga0335077_10003327_pt1 | contig 19379 bp, 12 predicted proteins | sample Lox_Sample_31_FD_207151 | JGI IMG/M metagenome (GOLD analysis project Ga0335077, IMG submission 207151) | Soil microbial communities from Loxahatchee National Wildlife Refuge, Florida, United States - Lox_Sample_3.1 | ecosystem: Environmental > Terrestrial > Soil > Wetlands | place: USA...
GCTGCGCGAGGCGCACGAGGAGATCGGGCTTGAGCCGCAGTTCATCTCCGTCGCCGGCTACCTGCCCGATCACATCGTGATGAGCGGCTTTCGCATCACGCCGGTCGTGGCATTCGTGCGTCCGGGTTTCGAGCTGCTGATCGACTCCGAGGAGGTCGAGGACACCTTCGAGGTGCCGCTCGATTTCATCTTCAACCCGGCGAACCACCGCCTGAGCCGGCGCCGCTCCGGCTTCACCGGCGAGGAAGTGGAGTTCTGCGATATTCCCTACGGCGATCGCAACATCTGGGGCGCAACCGCCGGCATGCTGCTGACGCTCTACCGGCTGTGCATCGCCGCGGACACCGACGCGTGAGCGAACCGTCCGCGGCACTGCAGCGCCTGCTCGAGCTCATGGCGCGGCTGCGTGATCCCAAGCGCGGCTGTCCCTGGGACCTGCAGCAGACCTTCGCCTTGATCGCGCCCTACACCATCGAGGAGGCCTACGAGGTCGCCGACGCGATCGCGCGCGAAGACCCGCAGGAGCTGTGCGGCGAGCTCGGGGACCTGCTGTTTCAGGTGGTCTTCCACGCCCGCATGGCGCAGGAGCGCGGCTGGTTCGACTTCGCCGCGGTGGCCGATGGCATCACGGAAAAGCTGACCCGCCGCCACCCGCACATCTTCGCCGGGGCGCAGCTGGCGCCGCAGGACCTGGTGCGTGTCTGGGAAGAGCAGAAGGCGGCCGAGCGTGCCGCGGCAGCGGCCGGCGGCCCCGCCGGGGCACTCGCCGGCGTGCCGCAGGCGCTGCCGGCCCTGACCCGGGCGCTGAAGCTGGGGCGCCGCGCGGCGCGGGTCGGTTTCGACTGGAGCGAGCCGGCGGCGGTGCGCGCCAAGGTGCTCGAGGAGCTCGCGGAGGTGGACGCGGAAGTGCGTGCCGCTGCGCCCGCCGAAACGCGTCGCGCCGCCCTCACCGAGGAGCTGGGGGACCTGTTGTTTGCGCTCGTGAACTGGGGCCGCCACCTGGAAGTGGATGCGGAGGAGGCGCTGCGGCAGGCGAATCGCAAGTTCGAGCGGCGCTTCACGCGCATGGAGGAGGTGGCACGCGCACGGGCGCTGCCGCTTGAGTCCCTGAGTGCCGCCGAATGGGATGCGCTGTGGACGGAGGCCAAACTGAACGGCGGCTGAAGCGCGCTGCGTTCGCCACCTAACACGCAGTTGGGCTACGCTTGCCCAGATGCAAAGCCTGCGCCGCACTCTGTTGCTTTCCTGGCTGGTTTGCTGCGCCGGCACCTGCGGCGCTGCGCCGCCGCCGGCCCGCGAGCTGTCGATGGACCAGGCGGTCAAGAACGTGGAGCGCCAGTACCATGCGCGCGTGGTCAAGGCCGAGACGCAGCACGAGGGGGAACGCACCACGTACGTGCTGAGGTTGCTCGATGAGGCGGGCAAGGTGTGGACGGTGCGTGTCGATGCGGCCAGCGGCGCGGTGCAGTAGACCGCCTTAGGGGAGCTCATGCGCATCCTGCTGATCGAGGACGAGGCGGCCCTGCTGGCGACGCTCAGGGAGCGCTTTGCGCAGGCCGGGTTCACGGTCGATCAGGCGCGTGATGGCAACGAGGGACTGTTCGCCGCGCTCGAGTATCCCCTGGATGTGGCGGTCGTCGACCTGGGGCTCCCGGCGCTGCCGGGCATGGAGGTCATCCGGCGCGTGCGTGCCGCGGGCAAGACCTACCCGATCCTGATTCTCACCGCGCGCGACAACTGGCAGGAGAAGGTCGAGGGGCTGCAGGCCGGCGCGGATGACTACGTCGCCAAGCCCTTCCAGTTCGAGGAGGTGCTGGCGCGGGTGCACGCCCTGCTGCGCCGGGCGGGCGGCTGGGCGACGCCCCAACTGAAGTGCGGCCCGGTGGTGCTGGATACGCGCGCCCAGACCGTGCAGGTGCGCGGCACGCCGGTCGAGCTCACGACTTTCGAGTACCGCATCCTCGAGCACCTGATGCTGCGCGCCGGGGAGGTGATCTCCAAGGGCGAGCTCACCGAACGGCTCTACGACCAGGACTTCGAGCGCGACAGTAACGTGATCGAGGTCCTGGTGGGGAGACTGCGCCGCAAGCTCGACCCGGGCGATGAGCTGCGGCCGATCGAGACGCTGCGGGGTCGGGGCTATCGCTTCGCGCTCGCGCGCGAGGCGGGCACCTAAGGCTCACGGACCGCGCGTGCATTCACTCAGCCGGCGGCTGCTCGTGGCGGTGGCGGTGGCGCTGGCGCTGTTCTCGGCCGTCATGATGCTGGTGCTCGATCGCGGCTTCCGCGCGCTCTCGGAGCGCTCCCTGCAGGAGCTGCTGGACACGCAGATGATCGCGCTGATCGCGGCCGCCGACCCGCAACCCGACGGCGGCTATGCTCCCGCGCCCCAGGCGCTCGAGGCGCAGCTGGCCACACCGCGCTCCGGGGTGTACGCGCAGATCCGCTCACGTTTGCACGAGTGGCGCTCGCCTTCCACCGCCGGGACCGCCGCGGACTTCGGGCCGCTGCTGCGCCAGGGGGAGCGCAGCTTCTTCTACAGCGACTTCGCCCACGACCAGGTCGCGATCGAGAGCCGCGCCATTCAGTTCACCGAAGGCGCCGCCGAGGCCGGCACGTTCACCTTCAGCGTGGCGGTGTCGCTGAGCCCTTATGAGCAGCAGCTGTGGCAGTTTCGTCGCCAGCTGCTCGGCTGGTTCCTCAGCCTGATGCTCGGGCTGCTCGTGGCACTGGCCGTGCTGCTGCGATGGGTGCTCGCGCCGCTGCGGCGCATGGAACGGGAGATCCACGCGGTGGAGGAGGGTGCGCTCGAGAAGCTCGGCGAGGGCTACCCGCGCGAGGTGGCCGGCGTCGCGCGCAACCTGAATGCGCTGCTGCTCGGGGAGCGCAAGCGCGTGGCCCGCTACCGCGACACCCTCGGCAACCTGGCCCACAGCCTGAAGACGCCGCTAGCCGTGATGCGTGCCAGCCTGCCTGCCGAGGCGGCCGCGGCGGCGCTCGCGCGCGAGATCGATCGCATGAACGCCATCATCGAGCACCAGCTGAAGCGCGCCGCCGCCTCCGGCGGCGCACTGCTCGGGGCGGCGCCCGTCGACGTGGCCCAGGTCGCCGCCGAGCTGCGCGGCGCGCTGCTCAAGGTGTATGCGGGCAAGGATCTCGCGCTCGAGCTCGCCGTTCCGGCCGGCACCGCCTTCCTCGGAGACCGCGGCGACCTCACCGAGATGCTCGGCAACCTGCTGGACAACGCCTGCAAGTGGTGCCGCGGCCACGTCCGCCTGAGCGCGGTCACGGACCCGGCCGCAATGGGGCGCCGCCGCCTCGCCCTCATGATCGAGGATGATGGGCCGGGCATTGCCTCGCAGGATCGCGACCGGGTTCTCGGCCGCGGCGTGCGCACCGATGAGCGCGTCCCCGGTCACGGCATCGGGCTCGCCATGGTGCAGGACACCGTGGAGCTCTACGGCGGGACGCTGACGATCGATGCCTCAGCGCTCGGGGGCGCGCGCTTCACGCTGCGCTTGCCGGCGCGCTAGAGAGGTCGCGGCAGGCGCACCGTGAATTCGGCGCCGAGACCGGGGCCGGCGCTGTAGGCCTCCACGGAGCCCTCGTGCAGCTGCACGAGGGCCTGCACCAGCGCCAGGCCGATGCCGAGGCCGCCCTCGGCCCGGGACATCGCCTCCGGTGCCTGCCCGAAGAGCTGGAAGATGCGCGGCAGCGCCTCCGGGGCGATGCCGATCCCGTTGTCGCGCACCACCACCGTCACCTCGCGCGCCCGGGTGCGCACCTCGATCTCGATGCGCCCGCCGGCCGGGGTGTACTTGCTGGCGTTGCGCAGCAAATTGGAGAACACCTGCACCATGCGCACCGGATCGGCGTCGACCTCGATGTTCTCCTGCGGCAGGACGCAGGCGAGGGCGTGGTGCTTCTCCTCGATCTTTGGCTTCACCGCCTCGAGCGCGGCGTGCAGCAGTTCCTGCAGCTGGCAGCGCTGGCGTTCCAGGCGGATGAGCCCCTGCTTGACCGTGGCGAGATCGCGCATTTCATCCAGCAGCGCGCTCAGCTGGCGCACCTGGCGACCGATGATGTCCACGGCACGCGCATGCCACTCGGCGCTCTCCGGCCGGCTCTTGAGCATCTCCAGCGCGTAGCCGAGCGGCGCCAGGGGATTGCGCAGCTCGTGCGACAGGTAAGCGAGGAAGCGGTCCTTGCGGGTGTCCGCCTCGAGCAGCGCCCGCTGCGCCTCCCGCAGCGCCTCCTCCTGCAGCTTGCGCTGCGTGACGTCGCGCGCGATCGTGGAAGCGCCGATCACCGTGCCGCTCGCATCGCGTATCGGCGAGACGGTCAGCGACACGTTCAGGCGCTTGCCGTCCTTAGCGATACGTACCGTGTCGAAGTGCTCGATGCGCTCCCCGTTCTGGATGCGCTCGCGGATCAGGCGCTCCTGCGGTTGCAGGTCCGCGGGGATGAGCATCTCCACCGGCCGGCCGAGCACCTCCTCGGCACGGTAGCCGAACAGCTGCGTGGCGCCGAGGTTCCAGGACTGGATCACCCCGGACAGCGACTTGCTCAGGACCGCGTCGTCGGTCGATTCCACGATCGCCGCCCAGTGGGCGCGCAGGCGCTCGGCCAGCTTCTGTCCGGTGACGTCGCGGGCGATCTTGGCCGCGGCGACGATCGTGCCGGTGGCGTCGCGTACCGGCGAGACCGACAGGGAGATCGTCAGGCGCGCGCCGTCCTTGTGCAGCCGCGTCGTCTCGAAGTGCTCGACGCGCTCGCCGCGGCGCAGGCGCGCGAGGATCTGTCGCTCCTCCTCGAACAGCTCCGGCGGAATGATGACGTTGATCGGCTTGCCGATCACTTCCTCGGCGCGGTAGCCGAAGATGCGCTCCGCGGCGCGATTCCACGAGAGGATGATGCCCTCGAGGTTCTTGGTCACGATGGCATCGTCGGAGGAGGCGACGATGGCCGCCAGGAATGCCGCCGGCAGCGGCGCATCGCCAAAGTAGTCGTCACGCACCTCGCCCGGGACGGCTGCGTGCAGCGGCGCCGGGGCGCTTAAGGGATGCGGATTCACGCGCGTCAGTATCGGGCGGCCGCCCGGCCTTGGCAACGCGTTCGTGGGCGGCGACCCGGCGGTGCCAGCGGAACCGCAGGCGCGGTCGCACCGGCACTCCGGGGCGCAGCGCGGCTCAGGGGGCGATGTCGAATTGGATGCCTTGTGCCAGGGGAAGCATCCGGCTCCAGTTGACCGTGTTGGTCTGGCGACGCATGTAGGCCTTCCAGGCATCCGAGCCGGACTCACGCCCGCCGCCGGTGTCCTTTTCCCCGCCGAAAGCGCCGCCAATTTCGGCCCCCGAGGTGCCGAGATTGACGTTGGCGATCCCGCAGTCGCTGCCGCCGTCGGACAGGAAGGCCTCGGCGCTCTGCAGCCGATCGGTGAACAGTGCCGAGGAAAGCCCGTGCTGGGAGGCGTTCTGCGCGGTGATGGCTTCCTCGAGGGAATCGACCGGGATCAGGTACAGGATCGGGGCGAAGGTCTCGGTCTGCACGATCGGCCACTCGTTGCGGGCGCGCACGATCGCCGGCTCGACGAAATGCCCGGCGCGCTTGAGCACCCGGCCCCCGGTGAGCAGCTCCCCGCCGGCCTGCTGCGCGAGCCCAATGGCGAGGCTGTAGCGCTCGACCGCACCCGCATCGATCAGCGGCCCCATGAGCGTGCCGCTCTCGAGGGGGTCGCCGATTCGGACCTGTCGGTACGCATGCACCAGGCGCCGCTCAAGCTCGGCGGCGATCGCCTTGTGGGCGAAGACGCGCCGCGTGCTGGTGCAGCGCTGCCCGGCCGTGCCGACCGCGCCGAAGACGATGGCGGGCACGGCGAGGTCCAGGTTCGCGGTCTCATCGACGATGACGGCGTTGTTGCCACCGAGCTCCAGCAGGCTCTTGCCCAGGCGGGCCGCGACCCGCTCGCCCACTTTGCGCCCGACCTCGGTCGAGCCGGTGAACGAGACCAGCGCCACGCGGCGGTCCTCGACGAAGCGCGTGGCGAGCTCGGTCCCCACGTCGATGAAGAGCTGGAAGATCGGCGGCAGCTGCGCGCGCTCCATCACGCGGTTGCACAGCCCCTGCACCGCCAGTGCGCTCAGCGGCGTCTTCGGCGAGGGCTTCCACACGCAGGCGTTGCCGCACACCGCGCCGAGGAAGGCGTTCCACGACCACACCGCGACCGGGAAATTGAAGGCCGAGATGATGCCGACCACCCCGAGCGGGTGCCATTGCTCGAACATGCGGTGCTGCGGCCGCTCCGAGTGCATCGACAGGCCGTACAGCATGCGCGACTGGCCGAGCGCGAAGTCGGCGATGTCGATCATCTCCTGCACCTCGCCCAGGCCCTCGGCGAGGATCTTGCCGTTCTCGAGCGAGATCACGGTCCCCAGGTCCTGCTTGTGCTCGCGCAGCTCCTCGCCGAGCTGGCGCACCACCTCGCCGCGCTTGGGCGCGGGCACCTCGCGCCAGGCGCGCGCCGCGGTGACCGCCGAGCTCATCACCGCCTCGTAGTCCTGGGCGCTCGCCGGGCGCACCTGGGCGATGAGCGCGCCGTTGGCGGGATTGCGCACGTTGAGGAGCGCATCCGCCGTACTCTTCGACCAGCCGCCCGCCCCGGACCAGGCGCCCGGATTCATGGCACTCAGTCCCAGACGCCCGAGGAGCGCATTCAGGTCCAGCTGGCTCATGCGTGTGCCGCCTTCCGGCGCCGCTGGTGCCCGGTCTTGCCGGCCACCACGACCTCGCCGGAGACGTGCTTGGTGCCGCCGGGGGCGTAGTAGCGGCCGAAGCGGTTGGCGAGGATGTCGGGCAGGCGGAACTGCTCCTGCGCGACGAAACCGCGGTAACGGCCCTTGTGCTCGAGCACGAGGTCGACCACGGCGGCGATCCCTGAGGCGGTGGACACCTGGATGGCCGACCACAACCGCCCGCCGATCATCTGCGGGTAAATCTTGTTGACGTAGTTCTCCTCGCGCAGCTCGCCGTCCTGCGTGCCGGTCACCGCCGCGTAGACGATCACCACGTCCTGCAGCGTCTGCGGCACGGCGTTCTCGAGAATACGCTTGAGCGTGCCGCGATCCTGGTTGAGCTTCAGGTCGTTCATGAGCAGGCGCATCTGCTCGCAGTGGCCCGGATAGCGGATGGTCTTGTAGTTCATCGACTCGAGCTGCGCGCCATGGGTCTCGGCGAGAGAGCCAAGGCCCCCGGAGGTGTTGAAGGCCTCGTAGAGCGTGCCGTCGAGCTCGATCTCCTCCAGGCCCTCGAGCGGGGCGAGCTCGACCAGGCGGCCGTCGCTGATGGCCTGGCACGGATTGCCGTACTCGTTGATCAGGCCGTCGGTCGACCAGGTGAGGGAGTACTTGAGCACGTTGTTCGGGTGCTGCGGCAGGGCACCGACGCGCAGCTTCACCGCGCGCAGCGTGTCGAAGTGGGTGATGAGCTCGGCGGCCGCGATGCTGATGAAGCCCGGCGCCAGCCCGCACTGTGGCACGAAGGCCTGCTCCGCCCCGACGGCGATGGCGCGCACGGCACGCGTCACCTCGACGTCCTCGGTCAGGTCGAAGTAGTGGGTGTGCGCCTTGCGCGCCGCCTCGGCGACCTTCACGTTGCAGTAGTAGGGGAGTCCGGAGATGACCGCATCGACCGGGTGCTTGCCGAGGTGCTGCGCCAGAAGCGCCGGATCCCTCGCATCCAGGGCGTAGGGGGTGAGGTGGGTGCCGCCGTGTGCACGCACCACCGCCTCCGCCGCAGCGCCGTCGACGTCCGCGAGGCTCACTCTGTAACTGCCGGATTCGGCTAGCAATCCCGAGATCAGTGCCCCGATCTTGCCGGCGCCGAGGATCAATACACGGTGCATAACCACCCCTCGAAAAGGGGCGCATTCTGCCTTCGAAGCGCCCGCGGCGCCAGAGAGCCCGATCGCCCTGAGAATGGCCCGGGAAAAGGGGCCCTCCGGGGCTGCGTGCTAGCATCCTTGAGCCATGCGCTCCCCCGAAACCACCTCCTGGCACGCCGCCAGCTGGCAGAGCCGACCGGTCCAGCAGCAGCCGGTCTATGCCGACCCGCAGGCGCTCGAGCGCATCGTGGCGCAGATCTCGCGGCTGCCGCCGATCGTGGTGTCCTGGGAGATCGAGGCGCTGCGCGCGCGGCTGGCCGCCGCCCAGCGCGGTGAAGCCTTCGTGCTGCAGGGTGGGGACTGCGCCGAGGTGTTCGCCGAGTGCGAGTCCGACGTCATCACCAAGAAGCTGAAGATCCTGCTGCAGATGAGCCTGGTGCTGCTGCACGGGCTGAAGAAGCCGATCGTGCGCATCGGCCGCATGGCCGGCCAGTACGCCAAGCCGCGCTCGGCCGACACCGAGACACGCAACGGCGTGACGCTGCCGAGCTACCGCGGTGATCTGGTCAACCGGCCGGAGTTCACCGCCGCGGCGCGCGCGCCGGACCCGGAGCTGCTGCTGCGTGGCTACGAGCGCGCGGCGCTGACGCTGAACTTCGTGCGGGCGCTGGTCGAGGGCGGCTTTGCCGACCTGCATCACCCGGAGTACTGGGATCTCGGCTTCGTGCACCATGCGCCGCTGAAGGATGCCTACGAGCGCATCGTGCGCTCGATCGCCGATGCCCTGGATTTCTTCGAGGGCATGAGCGGCCGGCAGGTACACGAGGCGACGCTGGTGGATTTCTATGCCAGCCACGAGGGCCTGCACCTGCACTACGAGCAGGCGCAGACGCGCTTCATCCCGCGCCAGAACCGCTGGTACAACCTCTCCACCCACATGCCCTGGATCGGCATGCGCACCGCCGCGCTCGAGGGGGCACACGTCGAGTTCTTCCGCGGCATCGCCAACCCGGTGGCGGTCAAGGTGGGCTCGGGGATGGATGCCGCGTGGCTGCAGGGCCTGGTGGCCGCGCTCAATCCCCAGGCCCAGCCGGGGCGCCTCACCTTTATCCACCGCTTCGGCGCCAAGGAGATCGAGGGCGCCTTGCCGAAAGCGATCGAGGCCGTGCGGCAGACCGGGCAGACGGTGCTGTGGATCTGCGATCCCATGCACGGCAACACCGAGACCACCACCGGCGGCCTGAAGACGCGCCGCTTCGAGAACATCCTCAAGGAGCTCGATCTCGCCTTCCGCATCCACGCCGAGCTGGGATCCACCCTCGGCGGGGTGCACATCGAGCTCACGGGCGATGACGTCACCGAGTGCACCGGCGGGGCGCGCGGGCTCACCGACCAGGACCTGCAGCGCGCCTACCGCTCGAGCGTCGATCCCCGCCTGAACCATGAGCAGGCGCTGGAGCTGGCGATGCTGATCGCCGAGCACAGCAACAAGCGCCGCGCCGACAAGCGCGCCGCGGCCGCGGCCCCCAAGTCCTGAAGCGCGGCGCGCGCGCAAGCGCGCACGGCGGTGCCATGAAGCGCGCCTCCTACGATCCGGATTGCACGCGCTGCACGCGCCTGGCGACCTTCCTCGAGGAGACCCGCGCGCGCTACCCGGACTACTGGGCGCACCCCGTGCCATCCTTCGGCGACCCGCAGGCGCCGCTCCTGCTCGTGGGCCTCGCCCCGGGACTGCACGGCGCCAACCGCACCGGGCGGCCCTTCACCGGCGATCACGCCGGCATCCTGCTCTACGAGAGCCTGCATGAGCTCGGGCTGGCGAGCGCGGCCGCCTCCGTGAGCGCCGAGGACGGCCTCACCCTCGAGCGGGCCCGCATTGCGAATGCGGTCAAGTGCGTGCCGCCGCAGAACAAACCGCTGCCCGAGGAAGTGCGCACGTGCAACGCCTACCTCGCGGCCGAGATCGCCGACTCGCCGCAGGTACGCGTGTTTCTTGTCCTTGGCCGCGTGGCGCACGAGGCGGTGCTGCATGCCCTCGGCCTGCCGCGCAGCCGCTATGCTTTCGCGCACGGCCGCGAGCACAGCCTCTCGGCCACCCACTGGATGATCGATTCCTACCACTGCAGCCGCTACAACACCCAGACGCGGCGCCTGACGCGGGAGATGTTCCGCGCGGTGCTGCGCCGGGCCGCTACGCTGGCCGGGCTGACGCTGCCACCGCAGGGTCCTGGCCGGTGAGCGCCGGCGGCTTCGATCACAAGGCCTATCTGGCGGCGCTGCCGAAGCGCCCGGGCGTCTACCGCATGTTCGGCGCCGACCAGGAGCTGCTCTACGTCGGCAAGGCGCGCAACCTGCGCGACCGCGTCGGCACCTACTTCGCCGCCAGCAACGTCGACCCGAAGGTACAGGCCCTGGTGCAGCAGATCACCGGCATCGAGGTCACGGTGACCAACTCCGAGACCGAGGCGCTGCTGCTTGAGTACAACCTCATCAAGGCGCACAAGCCGCGCTTCAACATCGTGCTGCGCGATGACAAGAGCTTCCCCTACATCGAGCTGTGCGACGAGCATCGCTTCCCGCGCCTGGCGTTCTATCGCGGCGCGCGCAGCGCCGGGCGGCGCTACTTCGGCCCCTTCCCGAATGCCGGTGCGGTGCGCGACACGCTCAATCAGCTGCAGAAGCTGTTCCGCATCCGCAATTGCCGCGACAGCTTCTTCGCCAACCGCAGCCGGCCGTGCCTGCAGCACCAGATCGGGCGCTGCTCGGCGCCGTGCGTCGGCTTGATCCATGCCGAGGCCTACGCCCAGGACTTCAGTGCCGCGGTCAAGGTGCTCGAGGGGCGTGCCGAGGAGGTGACGGCGGAACTGCGCGCGCGCATGGACGCGGCGGCGGCGCAGCTGCAGTTCGAGCGTGCCGCGCAGATCCGCGACCAGCTGGCCGCGCTGCAGCGCCTCCAGTCGCAGCAGTTCATGACCGCCGAGGGCGAGCGCGACGTCGACGTGTTCGCGATCGTGGGTGAGGCGGGCGAGTTCGCCGTCAGCGTCATGCTGGTGCGCGGCGGGCGCAACCTCGGCACCACCAGCTACTTCCCGCGGGCGGCGCTCGCCGAGCCGCACGAGGCACTCGCCTCCTTCCTGCTGCAGTACTACGACACCGACGTGCCGCCCGAGGTCCTGCTCGGCGCGCGCGTCACCGAGGCCGGTGCCCTGGCCGAGCTCTTGAGCGAGCGCAGCGGGCACGCGGTGCAGGTGCGCCATCCGATGCGCGGTCTCGGGGCCCGCTGGGTCGAGCTCACGCAGGAGAATGCCGCCCAGGCCTTGCGCATGCGCTTCGCGCAACGCCAGGGGATGGACGAGATGCTCGCCGACCTCGCGCGCGAGCTCGACCTGCCGGAGTCCCCGCAGCGCCTGGAGTGCTTCGACATCAGCCACACGGGGGGCGAGGGTACGGTGGCCTCGTGCGTGGTGTTCGGGCCCGAGGGCCCCTTAAAGAAGGAGTACCGGCGCTTCAACATAACCGGGGTGACCCCCGGCGATGATTACGGCGCGCTGCGGCAGGCGCTGGCGCGGCGCTACCGGCACGTGCGCCAGGGCGAAGTGCCGGCACCGGACGTGCTGCTGATCGATGGCGGCGTGGGTCAGATCAACGAGGTGCACGACGAGCTCGCGGCGCTGGGCTTCGCCGAGCTCACCCTGGTCGGCGTCGCCAAGGGCCCGGAGCGGCGTGCCGGGCAGGAGCGGCTGTTTGTCTACGGCATCGGGCACGCGCTGGTGCCTCCGGCCCACGGGCCCGCCTCACGGCTGATCCAGCGCATCCGCAACGAGGCGCACCGCTTCGCCATCAGCGGCCACCGCCGCCGGCGCGCCCGCCGCTACCACGAGTCGGTGCTCGAGGCCGTGCCGGGTCTGGGTCCTGCCAAGCGGCGCGCGTTGCTGCGCCACTTCGGCGGCCTGCAGGGCGTGATGCGTGCCGGTATCGCCGACCTTACGCAGGTGACGGGCATCGGCGCGACGCTCGCCCGCAGTGTCTACGAGCACCTGCACCCCGGCGCCTGAGCCCGCTTTAGAGTGGCGTCGGCAGCGCGGTGTGCACCGCCGACAGATCCTGCGTGCTCCAGCCGCCGCCGAGCGCCTGGATCAGCGAGATGCTGGCCACCAGGCGGCTCTGGCGGATGCCGAGCAGCGTCTGCGAGTCGGTGAGGGCCGTGGCCTGCGCGGTGACCACCGCGGTATAGGCCACGATGCCGGCGCGGTACTGGTTGAGCGTCAGGCTCACCGCCTGGTTGGCGTCCTTCACGGTCTGGTCGGCGACCTGGTACTGCTGCTCGAGGATGCGCAGCGCCGCGAGCTGATCCTCCACCTGCTGGAAGGCGGTAAGCACGGTCTGGCGATAGGTGGCGACCGTGGCATCGTAGGAGGCGCGCGCCGCGTGCACCTGGTAGCGCCGCGCGCCGAAGTCGAGCAGCGCCTCGTTGGCGCTCGCGCCCACGGACCACACGTTGTTGGGCGTATGCAGCAGGCCCGAAGCCACGTTGCTGGCGAACCCGAAGGTGCCGCTCAGCGTGAGATCGGGGAAGTAGGCCGCGACCGCCACGCCGATCTGGGCATTCGCGGCGGCCATCTTGCGCTCGGCGTCCGCGATGTCGGGGCGGCGCTCGAGGAGGGCCGACGGCACCCCCACCGGCACCACGGGGATGGTGGCGCCGAGGTTCGCAGGGGCGAGGGTGAACTCCGCCGGCGGCTTGCCGATGAGCACCGCGATGGCATGCTCGAGCTGCGCGCGTGCCACCCCGAGCCCGATCTGCTGCGACTGCGCGCCATCCAGCTGCGTCTGCGCGGTGATGACGTCGGCCTTGGCGGCGACCCCCACCTTGTACTGGTTCTGCGTGATCTCGAGCGAGCGCTGGTAGCCCTTGATCGTGTCGGCGAGCAGCTGGATCTGCTCATCCGCGACGCGCAGCTGCACGTAGTCGACGGCGAGGGTGGCCTGCGCGGAGAGCCGCGCCGCGGCCAGCTCCGCCTCGCTCGCCTTGGCGCCGGCGACGTCGCTCTCGATGGTGCGGCGGATCTTCCCCCAGACGTCCAGCTCCCAGGAGGCCGAGCCGAGCAGGGAGAACTCGTTGGTGACCGGCGGGCGCACCAGCGTCGGGCTGGTGGTGTTGGTGAAGTTGCTGGCCGTGCCGCGCGAGCGCTGCGCGCTCGCGGTGATGCCGACCGCCGGGTACAGCTGCGCGCCGGCCGCCTGCGCCAGCGCCACCGCCTGGCGCCATGCCGCCTCGGAGGCCTTGAGCGTCTGGTTGGAGACCTCCACCTGCTGCTCGAGCTCGTTCAGCAGCGCATCGTCGTACACCAGCCACCACTGGGTGCCGCTCGCCGCCTCGCGCGGCTCGGCCGGCTTCCAGCCGTCGGCCTCCTTGAAGTGCGCCGGCACGGCGGCGGCGGGACGGTGGTAGTTGGGGCCGACCGCGCAGGCGCCGAGCGTGCTCGCGGTGGTGAGGATCAGTAGCGCGGTACGCATGGGAGTGCCTTCAGTGCCTGTCCGCGGCCGGCTGCAGCGGCGTCGGCCGCCGCGGAGCGGACAGCCGTGCCCAGCGGGCGCGGTACCAGTGGCCGAAGCGGTCGAGGTAAACGTAGATCACGGGGGTGGTGTAGAGCGTGAGCACCTGGCTCACGATCAGGCCGCCGACGATGGCGATCCCGAGCGGCCGGCGGATCTCGGCGCCGTCGCCGTTGCCGAAGGCGAGCGGCAGCGCACCGAACAGCGCGGCCATGGTGGTCATCATGATCGGCCGGAAGCGCAGGAGCGACGCCTCGAAGATGGCGGCCTGCGGCTGCGCCTGCTGCTGGCGCTGCCGCTCGAGCGCGAAGTCGATCATCATGATGGCGTTCTTCTTCACGATGCCGATCAGGAGGATTACGCCAATCAGCGCGATGATGCTGAACTCGGCGTTGAACAGGCGCAGCGCCAGCACCGCGCCCGTGCCGGCCGAGGGCAGCGTCGAGAGGATCGTGATGGGGTGGATGTAGCTCTCGTACAGGACCCCGAGCACGATGTAGACCGCGGCCAGCGCCGCGAGGATCAGCACCGGCTCGTTGCGCAGCGAGCTCTCGTAGGTGGCGGCGGTGCCGGCAAAGCTGCCGTGGATATCGGCCGGCAGGCCGATCTCGGCGCTCGCGCGCGCGATCGCCGCGGTGGCCTGGCTGAGCGAGGCGTTCGCGGCCAGGTTGAAGGAGAGGGTACTGGCGACGAAGGTGCCCTGGTGGTTCACCGCCAGGGGCGTGGTACTCGGGCCGTGGCTGCTGACGGCGGCGAGCGGCACCATGGCCTCGGCGGCGGTGCTCACGGCGGCCCCGGTGGAGACGCTGCCGTGGCCGGTGTTGGCGAGCGCATTGGTTGCCTGGTTGATGGCGGTGTCGGCCGCCAGCGAGGCGGCGGTGTTGACGCTCGCGGTGTGTACCGAGCTCACGGTGCGTGCCACCGCGTTGGTGGCCTGCGTGCCGCTCACGGTGCCGCCGGCCGTGCTCACCCACAGGTTCTCGAGTGCCTCCGGGCTCTGCCAGTACTGCGGCGCGACTTCCATGACCACGTGGTATTGATTCAGCGCATTGAAGATGGTGGAGACGTCGCGCTGGCCGAAGGCATCGTAGAGCGTGTTGTCGACGGTGGCAGGGTTCAGCCCCAGGCGCGAGGCGGTGTCGCGGTCGAGCTGCACGGTGATCTGCAGTCCGTTCTGCTGCTGGTCGGAGTTGACATCGGTGAGCAGCGGGTTGTGGCCGAGCGCCTCGGCGAGCCGCGGCGCCCAGGTGTAGAGCTCCTGCACGTCGTTGCCCTGCAGCGTGTACTGGTACTGGGCGTTGCTCTGGCGGCCGCCGACGCGGATGTCCTGCACCGCCTGCAGGAACAGCCGCGCGCCGGCCACCTGGCTCAGCTTCGGGCGCAGGCGCGCGATCACCTCATCCGCCGAGAGCTGCCGCTCCTTCTTCGGCTTCAGCGACAGGAACACGAAGCCGCTGTTGGTCTGGCCGCCGCCCTGCGAGCCGCCGCCGGTGAAGCCGACCACGGTGTCGATGGCGGGGTCAGCCTGCAGCAGCGCGATGAACTGGCGCAGCTTCTTCTCCATCGACTGGAAGGAGATCGACTGGTCCGCCTGGATGCCGCCGATCAGCCGCCCGGTGTCCTGCTGCGGGAAGAAGCCCTTGGGGATCTTCCAGTAGAGATAGACGTTGAAGCCCACCACGGCAAGCAGCAACACCATGACCAGCGCGCCGTTGCGCAGCGCCCAGCGCAGCGTGCGCGCGTAGGCGCCCAGCACGCTCCCGAACAGCCGCTCGCTCGCCTGGTAGAGGCGGCCACGGCGCTCGGCCGGCACGCGGCCGATGAAGCGGGCGCACAGCATGGGCGTCGTGGTGAGCGACACCAGGAGCGAGATCAGCACCGCGATCGAGAGCGTGACCGAGAACTCGCGGAACAACCGCCCGACGATGCCCCCCATGAGCAGGATAGGGATGAACACCGCCACCAGTGACAGGCTCATGGAGAGCACCGTGAAGCCCACCTCGCGCGCGCCGCGCAGCGCCGCCTCCAGGCGCGGCGTGCCCGCCTCCAGGTGGCGCGTGATGTTCTCCAGGACCACGATGGCATCATCGACCACGAAGCCAGTGGCGATGATGAGCGCCATGAGCGAGAGGTTATCGAGGCTGTAGCCGAGCAGGTACATGCCGCCGAAGGTGCCGAGGATCGAGATCGGCACCGCCACCGCCGGCACCAGCGTGGCACGGCCGTTGCGCAGGAACAGGAACACCACCAGCACTACCAGCGTGACGGCGATGACGAGCGTGCGCTCGACATCGTGCAGCGAGGCGCGGATGGTGGTGGTGCGGTCGATGGCGACGTTGAGCTCGACATCGCTCGGGATCGAGGCGCGCAGCGCCGGCAGCAGGGCGCGCACGCGATCGACCGTGGCGATGATGTTCGCGCCGGGCTGGCGGTAGAGGATGATGAGCACCGCCGGCTTGCCGTTGGCGAGCCCGAGGTTGCGCACGTTCTCCACCGAGTCCAGCACCTCGCCCACATCGTTCAGGCGCACCGCCGCGCCGTTGCGCCAGGCGATCACCAGGTGGCGGTACTCGGCGGCCTGGCTCGCCTGATCGTTGACGTAGATCTGGTAGCGCCGGCCGCCGACATCGATCGAGCCCTTGGGCGTGTTGGCGTTGGCGGAGGCGAGCGCGGCGCGCACGTCCTCGAGCCCTATGCCGTACTTGAACAGCGCATTCGGATTGAGCTCCACGCGCACCGCCGGCAGCGAGCTGCCGCCGATCTGCACCTGGCCGATGCCGCTCACCTGCGCCAGCTTCTGCGCCAGGATGGTATCGGCCGCGTCATAGAGCTGCCCCGGGCTGTGGACGCCGGAGGTGAGGGTGAGGATCAGGATCGGCGCATCGGCCGGGTTCACCTTGTGGTAAGTCGGGTTGCTGCGCAGCGCGGTGGGCAGGTCGGCGCGCGCGGCGTTGATGGCCGCCTCGACGTCGCGCGCGGCGCCGTCGATGTTGCGGTTGAGGCCGAACTGCAGCACCAGGCGGCTCGAGCCGGTCGAGCTGGAGGAGGTGAGCTCGGTGACGTCCGCGATCTGCCCGAGGTGGCGCTCGAGGGGCGTCGCGACCGTCGCGGCCATGACATCCGGGCTCGCGCCGGCCATGCTGGCCGAGACCGCGATGGTCGGGAAGTCCACCTGCGGCAACGGCGAGACCGGCAGGCGCGTGTAGGCGAGGGCGCCGGCGAGGGCAATGCCCAGGGTGAGCAGCGTCGTCGCCACCGGGCGGCGGATGAAGGGCTCGGAAAGGTTCATCGCGAGCCCGCGCCGCTGGGCAGCGCCTGCGGCCCGGTACGCCCGGTGATGCGCCGCTCGAGGCGGTCGAAGTACAGGTAGATGACCGGGGTGGTGAAGAGCGTCAGCAGCTGGCTCACGATCAGGCCGCCGACGATGGTCAGTCCGAGCGGGTGGCGCAGCTCGGAGCCCGTGCCGGTGCCGAGCATGAGCGGCAACGCGCCGAGCAGTGCCGCCATGGTCGTCATGAGGATCGGCCGGAAGCGCAGGAGCGATGCGTGGTAGATCGCCTCCTCGGCGCTCATGCCCTGCTCACGCTCGGCCACCAGCGCGAAGTCGATCATCATGATCGCGTTCTTCTTCACGATGCCGATGAGCAGCACGATGCCGATGATGCCGACCACGCCCAGGTCGCTCCCCGCCAGTAGCAGCGCCAGCAGCGCGCCCACCCCGGCGGAGGGCAGCGTCGAGAGGATGGTGATCGGATGGATGAAACTCTCGTACAGCACACCGAGCACGATGTACACCGTCACCAGCGCCGCCAGGATCAGGAACAGCTCGTTGCCGAGCGTGGCCTGGAAGGCGAGCGCTGCGCCCTGGAAGCTGGTCATGAGCGCCGGCGGCAGGCCGAGCTCCTTCTCGGCGCGCGTGATGGCATCCACCGCGCTGCCGAGCGCCACGCCCGGGGCGAGGTTGAAGGACACGGTGATGGCGGGGAACTGCCCGAGGTGCCCGATCGAGAGCGGCGCGGTGCGCTCGGACACCTGCACCAGCGCCGACAGCGGCACCTCCCCGCCGATGGCGGTGGCGGAGGGCAGGTAGATCGTGCCGAGCGCATCGAGCGAGGCCATGAGCGAGTCGTCCGCCTGCAGGATCACGCGGTACTGGTTCGACTGGGTGAAGATGGTGGAGACGATGCGCTGCCCGAAGGCATCGTAGAGCGCGTTGTCGACCGTGGCCGGGGTGATGCCGAAGCGCCCGGCGGTGTCGCGGTCGATGGTGAGGTAGGCCGACAGGCCCTCGTTCTCCTGGTCGCTCGCCACGTCCTCAAGCTCGGGCAGGGTCTGCAGTCTCGCCACCAGCTTCGGCACCCAGAGGTCAAAGTCCTGCGGGTTGGCGTCCTCGAGCACGAACTGGTACTGCGTGCGGCTGACCGTGGCGGCGATCGAGAGGTCCTGGACCGGCTGCATGTAGAGACTGATGCCACTGATGTCGGCGGTGGCGCGCTGCAGGCGGCGGATGATCTGGCTGGCGTTCCTCGAGCGCGCGCTCACGGGCTTCAGGTTGATGAGCATGCGCCCGCTGTTGAGCGTGATGTTGGTGCCGTCCACGCCGATGAAGGAAGACAGGCTGACCACGTCCGGGTCCTTGAGCAGCACGCGGGCAAGCGAGCTCTGGCGCCGGGCCATCTCGGCGAAGGACACCGACTGCGGCGCCTCGGTGATGGCCTGGATCACGCCGGTGTCCTGCACCGGGAAGAAGCCCTTGGGGATGAAGACGTACAGGGCTATGGTGAGCGCCAGGGTCGCCAGCGCCACCGCCAGCGTCAGCGGCTGCCGGGCGAGCACCCAGCGCAGCGCCTCACCGTAGCGGTCGATGAGGGCCTGGAACTTCTCGTTCGACCAGCGCGCCAGCGCCGACTCGCTGCCCGGCTCGCCATGGTGCAGCAGCTTGGCGCACATCATCGGCACCAGGGTGAGCGAGACCACCGCCGAGATCACGATCGTGACCGCGAGCGTGATGGCGAACTCGTGGAACAGCCGCCCGACCACATCACCCATGAACAAGAGCGGAATGAGCACCGCGATCAGTGACACCGTGAGGGAGACGATGGTGAAACCGATCTCGCCGGCGCCCTTGAGCGCGGCTTGCAGCGGCGGCTGTCCCTGCTCGATGTAGCGCGAGATGTTCTCGATCATGACGATGGCGTCATCGACCACGAAGCCGGTCGCGATGGTGAGCGCCATGAGCGAGAGGTTGTCGAGGCTGAACCCGCACAGGTACATGACGGCGAGCGTGCCGACCAGCGACAGCGGCACGCTGGTGCTCGGGATGATGGTGGCCGGGATGCTGCGCAGAAACAGGAAGATCACCATCACCACGAGGGCGACCGCGAGGCTCAGCTCGAACTCCACATCGTGCACCGAGGCGCGGATGGTGTTGGTGCGGTCGGTGAGCACGGTCACGTCCACCGCCGCCGGCAGCGACCCGGTGAGTGCCGGCAGCAGCGCCTTGATGCGGTCGACGACCTGGATGACGTTGGCGCCCGGCTGGCGCTGGATGTTGAGGATGATCCCCGGGCTGCTGTTCACCCAGCCGGCGAGGTAGGCGTTCTGGGCGCCGGCGATGACATCGGCCACGTCGCCCAGGCGCACCGGGTTGCCGTTCTTGTAGGCGATGATGATTTCCTTGTAGGTCTGCGGATCCTGGATCTGGTCATTGGCATTCAGGGTCCAGGAGCGCGCCGGGCCATCCAGCGTCCCCTTGGGCGAGTTGACGTTGGCGTTGGCGATGGTGGTGCGCAGGTCATCGATGTTCAGGCCGTAGGCCGCGAGCGCGCGCACGTTTGCCACCACGCGCACCGCCGGGCGCTGGCCGCCGCTCAGGCTCACCAGCCCCACGCCCTGGACCTGGGAGATCTTCTGCGCCACGCGCGTGTCGGCCAGGTCCTCCAGC